>ERZ1029886.257-NODE-257-length-11721-cov-5.813046_pt1 | contig 11721 bp, 12 predicted proteins | sample MGYA00519232_ERZ1029886 | MGnify/ENA primary metagenome ERZ1029886 (study PRJEB33666, sample SAMEA4610932) | skin metagenome | biome: Human-associated habitat; feature: Malodor aspect; material: skin | place: Philippines | collected 2015-08 ... | reverse complement strand
TCTTCGCAGCGATCGTCCCACCGGCCGATGTTCGCGAACACCTCATCACCGCCCTCAGACCCATCCGGGACTTCTCCGGCACCGAAGTGCGCTGGGCCGACCCCGACAACTGGCACATCACGGTCGCGTTCTACGGCTCGCAACCCAACGACGCGATGCTGGTCACCGACCACCTCGCCCAAGCCACCGCCTTCACCCGGCCCCTCCGTTTACATCTGCGGGGCGCCGGGTGTTTTGATCGGCGCACCCTCTGGATCGGCGTCGGCGGCGACAAAGCGCCCCTCAAAGACCTCATGGCCGACTGCCAACTCGACCCCGACACGCGACGCCGTCAACGCGCCCACCTCACCGTCGCCCGCACCGGCACCCGCACCAGGGACCCATTGCTTCTCGACGACCACGCCCACGCCCTCGCCATCTACACCGGCCCCGAATTCGCCGTCGACGAAGTGCTGCTTCTGGAGTCGCACCTGGGCAAGGGGCGCAGCGGCGGGCCGAAGTACGACGTGGTGGACAAGTTCTACCTGCGTTAACTGATCTGCGCGAACAGCGTTGCTTGCCTCCCGGTGAACACGGCCCAGCGTTGATCGCCGTACGACCAGTGCCACCACTCACTCTCCAGCGGTGCGAACCCAGCCTCGAGCATCACCTTGCCCAGCAGTCTGCGTAGATCCCGGTTCAGTTCCTCGTTTTTGGACAGGCTCGGTTTCCGTTCGAGGTGCATCGCCGCCGACGTCTCGTCGAATTGATCAAAGTCGCTCCCCAGCGGCAGCGGCTTTCCTGCGACGCTGAGCGTGAGGTCCACCGCCGCGCCCATAGTGTGCGGGGCGACAAGTTCCTCGTCGTCCGGGTCTGCGACGTATTTCGGGTCGAGGCCGTAGATCCTGCCGAGCTCCCGCTGTGCCTCCTTAGAGCGCCAGGTGTCCAGCACCGTCAGCGAGAACGGGTCCGGCAGCAGTTGGTCCGCTTCCCGGATCCTGTCGATCACTTCTTGTCGCGCCAACATCTGCTTCGGCATTATGTCGCTATCCAGCTGGAGGTATGCGTGAAACGTGTCGATATCTGCCGGTAGCTCCTGCAGCGGACCACCCGTTTCTTTGACCACGACACGCCGGGTTGCCTCCTCGCTCGGCGGCTCCGGCAACGGGTCCAAATCTGTGGGCGTGAGCGGGCGGATCGCCTCGTAGTCGTATGGTTCGAGCCAGCGCATGTCACACCCCTGCCTTGTGCTCGCCGAGCAGTTCCGTCAGTGCCTCGTCGCGGTCCATCGGCTTCGAGGCCAGGTAGAACGCGAACCCGACCGCTGCCCATCCGAGCAGCACCACGTACTCAAGCGGCCAGACCAGGCTCAAACTGGTGCCCGGCCACACCGCCAGTGCGATCGTCAGCGCGGCACCGATCGCGCCGATCACCGGGAACACCGAGACCCGCTTGTTCATCCGCACCTGGCACGCAACCACCAAAATCCACACGATGCCGAGATAGATCCCGCCGGTGTCCAGAAACGCTGTCATAGCACCGCGTCCCAACAGGCCCAGCACGACAGTGATCACGACGACGAGTTGCAGCGCGCGCTTGGGGGTGCCGTGGGTGGGGTCGATCGTCGCAAAGCGGCGCGGAAGCAGGTTCACCCGCGCGAGTGCGACGATGATACGGCTTGTCGCCATGAACAACCCGAGAAACGATGTGAGCAGTCCCAAAATTGCGATCGAAAACGCCAGCGCACCGAGGAACGGGAAGCCCGCCTCCGTGAACGCGGTGATGGTGCCCTGCTCCATGCCGGCGACCTGCTCCCACGGCATGATGAACGCCGACGACGCCAGAACCACGCAGTAAAACGCGCCCGCTATGAGCACCGTTGCGACGACCAACCGCCCGATCTTCCTGGGCGGCAACTTCGCGTCCTCTGCAAGCGTGGCGATCAGCCCGAAGCCCGCCATGTACGTCATCCCCGGCACCACGAACCGCAATGTGTTCAGCGCGGGATTTTGGTCTTCGCGGAACGGCGGCCAGAAGTTGTCCCAGCTGCCGGCACTGAATCCGGCTACCGCGAGTGTCAGGCCGATACCAACGAGCGCGATGAACAAAATCACCTGCAACTGCCCACCCAGGCTCGCACCCCTGACGTTGAGGACGTAGAACAGCAACGTCAGCAGCAACCCGGCGATGAGGATCGGCCACGTGACTGTCTCTCCGGCCAGCGTATAGGCGGGGAAGTGCGCCATTTCGGGGATGTAAAACTCGAGGAGAACGCCGAACGACGTGAAGTAAAACGCCAACGACGACACGTACGCCCCGATCAGCAGCCACCCGGTGAGGAAGCCGAGCGGTCTGCCGAGGATGGTGTAACTGAACACAACCTCTCCGCCGGCGCGTGGGAACCGGCTGGTCAGCTGGGCATACGACAGGGCCACGCATGCGGCCAGCATCGAGCCCAGGGCAAGGCCGAAGATCATGCCGCCGGCACCGTACTCGTCGAAGAACTTGCCGTTGGTGTAGATCCAGCTGGATCCGACGACGCCTGAAACGCCGAGCGCGATGAGTGTGAGCGAGCCCAGTTGACCCTGCAGACTGCGTGTTGCCATGTTTTGGGTTATATCACGACAGGACGACAAAGTAAGCCGAATCACATTGCGATTTTCCTTAGGTCCGTGCCGTCGTCGAGCACCAGACTCACGCTGGGAGGCACCAGGAAAGTCACGATTGGTGGATTGTGGAAGGGGTTTTCGTCTGGGTAGTCGAACTCGGGGTCGGGGAACGGCGGTTCTACGGGTTCGGGTGGGAGTGGTTCCACCCAGGGCATTTCGGGTTCGAACGGGAACTCCATCTTGTATTCCTGTTCGAGTTCTCGGATTGCGGTTTGTGCCTTCTCGAGGTCTAGGTCTTCGTCGAAAATGTCCAGGATCCGATGACCCTTGGCGTAGAACGCTGCCGCGTGAGCACGGTTTTTGCGCACGTTGGACAGGCTGGACTGCCACCGCGGGTTCGTAGGGGTGATTTGCTCGTCGAGTAGTCCATCCGGGGTAGAGATCTCGTATGTGCCGTCGGGGAAGAGCCAGACGATGTCACCGGTGGCGGGGTCCGGTACGTAGAACGCGCGGCGGTCAGTTTTCACATTGTGGTGGTGTTGGCACAGTGTGAACAGGTTGTCCACGGTGGTTTCCCCGCCTTCGTCGTACGGAATGCGGTGGTCCAACTGGCACTGCTCGGCCGGGCGGTTGCAGTTTGGGTACACGCACGAACCGTCCCGTGCGAATACCGCGTGGCGCATCGCATCGTTGGGGACGTATCCGGCGAGGGTGTGTTCGGCGGCGTCGTCGAGGTCGCGCTCGACGGGTTCGGTGCCGGCGAGCCACCGCTCGAACTCAGCAGTGGTTTCGGCATCAGTCCAGCCCAGGCCCGGGATGTACACGGCATCGTCGTCCACGCGGTCCTTCGGTGTGTAGATGTTCAGCACCGGGGTGATAGTGGTCCCGGTGAGTTCACCTGTGAGCAGTTTCTCGGCCGCTTCCGCCATCGCGATGCCCTGCTCCCGGGCGACCGCCTTCACATTGGCGCGGATTCGTCGCGCAGTAAGCGGATTTGTGAGCAGCTCGACGGAGGCGCTGTCTTTGCCTAGGTGCGAATTGTCGTCGATCCGTAACGTGTCGGTCTTTTCCTGTTCGCGTTTGTCACGTTTGTCCGCGTCGTAGCCGTGGGAACGATTGAGCCGCTTGATCGCTGCGCGGATGCGGTCCGTGACAGTCTTGCGTTGGGGAATTTGCTGGTTGTCGCGTTTTGGGGTGAAGGTGTCGGCGAGGATGTCGTCGATAAGCGAAAGCGCTTCGTCGTCAGGGTTAGGGCCGAGTTCTTCGATCGCGGTGTACATCGCGGTGATGTGTCCGATATCCATCACGCGCGTATGGTGTTGCAGCTCTCGGGTCTGCGGAAGGTCCCGCAGTGCCGCGTGCCCCAGGACAGCGTTTTTCACGAATCCTTTGTGCCAGCCGGTGGAACACCGGATTTCCTCGATGATCTTGTCAAAGTCATCTTCCTCATGGCCTTCGTACGCGTACATGCCGAACATTCCCCAGTAGATGTCGCGGATCGCTTGGGCGTCGCTTGCGTGCGGGTCGTCAGTGCGTTGGTTGCGAAACATCGGTTCGATTGCCGTGGTCATGGTTCCCCCTTTACGGTGTTGCCCATAACAATATCGAACACACGAACGAGTGTCAAGAGAATGGCCAGCAAAAATAAAAAAGAATGCGTGTGCACATTCGAACACTTTGAGTTATTGTGTGAAAATCATATAAAACGACCACGACACGCAAGGTGGAGCAATTGCTTTTCGACGCCACCGTGATCCCACGTAAGCCACACCGGGTGATGCCCGGCGTGGTGCATTTACCTGCGTTTTTTACGACGAAGCGTCAGCGGGAAATCGTGGACCAAGCAAGAGAATTGGCGCGTTCGGTAGCGGGGACTCCGGTGGCGATGCGACAGCCGAAGGTGGGCGGCGGGCAGATGGATGCGTGGATGCTGTCGCTCGGCTGGTTTTGGGCAACCAACCCGTACCGCATGCTGCGGGAAGTGAACGGTGTTCCGGTGCCGCCAGTACCGGAGAACTTCCAGGCCATTGCGGACGAGGCGATGGAGCGGGCGCGGGCAGTCGATCCGCTCGTTGGCCCAACGCCGAAGGTGGAGACGGCGCTGGTGAATTTCTATCCGCCGGGGAAGGGGATGGGGCTGCATGTGGACGCGGAAGAGAAGTCCGAAAATGCTGTGGTCAGCCTCTCGTTCGGACAGGACACGATTTTTCGCATCGACGGCCACGATATTCTCTTGATGTCTGGAGACGTCGTGGTGTTCGGTGGACCGGCCAGACGCGCGAAACACGGTGTGCTGGGCGCACGGAAGGGGACGTCGCAGCTGCTCGACGGCCGCTTGAACATCACCATGCGGCAAATGGAGGAAGCATGATCGCTCTGCTTGGCGTGTGGCTGGCGGCAATCGTCAGTCCTGGCCCGGATCTGGTCCAGATCATCAGGGTGGGGGCGAAGAATCGCCGCGACGGTGTACTGTGCGCGCTTGGCATTATGGCCGGCAACACCGTGTGGATTGTGGCGTCGCTGGCCGGGCTGAGTGCGCTCATCCAGGCGTTCCCGGAAATCCTGTCTGTACTGCAGGTTGTCGGTGGCGCCTACCTGATGTGGATGGGCATCGGTGCGCTCCGGGCGGGCGGCACCAAGATTCCGGAGGCCCAGGCGACCAGCAGGCCGTTCCTCACCGGGCTGGCGACGAACCTGTCCAACCCGAAGGCGATCCTCTTCTTCGGCGCAATCTTCGCCCAGTTCGCCCATGTGGGGTGGTGGGCGGTGCCGATGATGGTGGTCACCGGGGTCATCTGGTTCGCGGGGTTCGCCCTGGCAGTGCGGGCGATGGCGGCCAAGATCGAGCGGTACAGCAGGTGGATCGACGCGGTCACCGGCGGCATCTTTATCCTGCTTGCGGCATGGATGCTGTGGGAGGGCCTACACTTCGGCGCGTGAGTGAGCACAAGGTAGCGGTAGTCACAGGCGGATCAGCAGGCATCGGCGAGGCCACGTGCCGCGCGTTGGCGAGCGACGGCTGGAAGGTCGTCGTCGCGGCGCGGCGCGTGGACAAGTGCGAGGCGCTTGCCGACGAGATCGGCGGCCGCGCAATCCACCTCGACGTCACGGATCCGGAAAGCGTGGCGAAACTCAACGAGCTGGAGCGCGTGGACCTGCTGGTCAACAACGCTGGCGGCGCGAAGGAGACCGACTATCTGCGCGATGCGGACGACGCGGACTGGGAGTGGATGCTCAAGACGAATGTGATGGGCACGATGCGGGTGACCAGGGCGCTGTACCCGCAGCTCAAGGCGTCGGAGGGGCTGGTGGTCAACATCGGATCGGTCGCGGGCACGGACGCGTACAAGGGCGGGTCCGGCTACAACGCGGCGAAGTACGGCCTGCGCGGCATGACCAGGGCGATGCGCAGGGAGGAGGCGGAAAACAATATCCGCGTCTGCGAGATCGATCCGGGCCGGGTACAGACTGATTTTGCGCTCAACAGGTTCAGCGGCGACGAGGAGCGGGCGCGCAAGGTCTACGAGGGCAACGTCAACCTCACCGCGGAGGACATCGCAGAGGCGGTGCGGTGGGTGGCGAGTCTGCCGAAGCGGGTGAACATCGACACGATGAGCATCATGCCGATCGACCAGGCGGACCGCTAAAAAACTACAGGTAGTCCACCACGTCGACGTTGAGGCGCGATTTCAGGTCGGTCATCCAGGCGTCGACGTCGAGGTAGTCCTGCGCCTCGACAAGCGGGATGACGTGGTGGTCGTAAGAGGTCGGCGGGCCGACGGTGAAGGTGGGCATGAAGCGGGCGCCTTCGAAGGTGGTCTCGTCGCCACGCTTGCGGAAGGTGAATTCGCCGATGCCGCCGACCTTGGTGTTCTCCTCCCACTGGCCGTGCAGGAAGTTGCCGTGGGAGTACCAGACGGGCCCCGCGAACGGCTCGACCACGTGCGGGTGGCCGCCCAAGATGAGGTCGGCTCCCGCGTCGAGGGCGGTCTGCGCGGTGGCCTCCTGCTCGGCGTTTTGCAGCGGGGAGTACTCCTCGCCCATGTGCAGCATCACGACGGTCGCGTCGACCTGTTTGTCCAGGTTGGAGACTTGGGCGGCGAGGGTGTCGTCGATAAGCGATGCCATGTGCGGCTCGGGGATGGGGATGCCGTTGGTGCCGTAGGTGAAGGCGAGGAAGCCGACTTTGATGCCGTTTCGCTCGATGATGCGCGGGGTGGCGGCGTCTTCGGGGGAGGCGTAGCCGCCGACGTAGAGCATGTCGCGCTCGCGCATATTGCTTGTCGACGCCACCACGCCGTCCCCGCCACGGTCCATGGTGTGGTTCGTGGCGTTGTTGACGATGTCCACCCCGGCGCCCTGGAGTGCGTCGATGATCTCCGGAGGCGAGTTGAACGTGGGGTAGCCCGACAGCCCGAGCTCGGGGCCGGCGACGGGGACCTCCATGTTCGCGGTGGTGATGTCGGCGTCCTCCATGTAGGGCCTGACCTGGTCGAACATGCGGTTGAAGTCGAAGCCATCCGGGGTCTGCGCGGCGGTGTAGACGTCGGAGTGGACAAGGATGTCGCCGACGGAGCGGATGGTCAGGGTGGACTCCTGCGGCTGCTCAACAGGCTCAGCAGGCTCAACAGGCTCAGGTGCACACGACGCTAGCAGGAAGGCTGCAGCGATCGCCCAGAATCTACGCATGAATCACATACTGCCTTAAACTGGCCGACATGCATATCGACGTGCCGATTAAACTCGGCCAGTTCCTCAAACTGGCCAATCTGGTGGAGTCCGGCGGCCACGCCAAAGAGGCGATCGCGGCCGGCGAGGTGCTGGTCAACGGCGAGGTGGTCACCTCCAGAGGGCACTTGCTTGACGACGGCGACACCGTCCAGGTCGGTGGCCTCACCGAAACCGTGTCCAGCGAACCGGACGACGACTACTTCGACGAGGCCACCGCCGACGACGATTTCGATCCGGAGAAGTGGAGGAACATGTAATGCCCGCATTCGAAGGCAAAGATGGCATGCCATTCTGGCAGGACTTGACCACGACGAACCTGCTGAAATCGACAAACTTCTACCGGGAGCTCTTCGGCTGGGAGATCGTCGACGGCATCGCCCGCAAGGAGGGCCTGCCGGTAGCGGGGCTGGTATCGGCCCAGGCAGACGGCTGGGTGACGTCGTTTTTGGGTGACGCCGACGTGGACAAGTACGGCGGCAAAGTGCTCAGCGCGGACGAGACGATCACGCTGTGCGAGGACCCCTCCGGCGGCCTGTTCGGGTTGAAGGACCCGGAGGAGCGCTTCGTCGCCGCTGGCGAGCCGGGTGTGCCGGTGTGGTACGAACTGGTGACCACCGACCAGGCCACCATCGATTTCTACGGCGACCTGTTCGATTGGGAGATCCGCGAAGAAGACGGCTACTTCCTGGCGTTCGAGGACGGCGCCCCGTTTTTGGGTATGTACGTCGGCACAGGTGCGGCGTGGGTGAGCTACTTCGGCGTGGAGGACCTCGCGGCCGCGTGCAAGACGGTCGAGGAACTCGGCGGCACCGTGGAGGTCGGCCCGGGGGAGGGCCCGTTCGGGTTCATGGCCGGGATTACGGACCCGAACGGGGCGCAGTGCTTCCTCGTCGAGGTGGAAACGCCCGAGTTCGAGGACATCAACGAGGCGGACTCGGTGCTGTGAAGAGGTTGATTGCGGCGCTGGTGGTGTCGTCGTTAAGCATCGCCCTGAGTGGGTACCACGTGGACCCGTCGTATAACCGGGAACGCACGGCGCTGGCGGTCGTGCATCCGGACGGGCGCGTGTCCATTTCGCCGGAGGCGGAGGAGCCGCGGCCGGCGCTGTCGCTGGCGAAGCTCTACCTCGGCTACTACGTGCTCTACCACGGTACCGACGAGGAGAAAGACAAGGTAGAGAAGATGATCGCGTCCTCCGACGACGCGATCGCAGGCGAGCTGGACCGCGCGCATCCGGGCGCGATCGATGAGATTGCGGACGACTTCGACCTCGACCAGACCAGTAGGGTCGGCTCGTGGGGCAGAACGCAGACGTCGGCGCGGGATCTGGCGACGTTCATCGTGTCGATCGTGTGGGATCCGGTGGCGAAACCCCTGTTCGCCGGCATGGAGAAGCAGTCCGAGGTGGCCTCCGACGGCTTCATCCAGGGCTTCGGCACCGCGCGCCTGGACCGCGTGAAGGGCTCCAAGATGGGCTGGTCAGACGACCGTGGCAGTGCGACGGGGTCGGTGTCGTGGGGTGAGATCGGCAAGGAGACCTGGGCGGTGGCCGCCCTGACGTACGGGACGGCCTACGAGAACACCGTGGACACCAACGTGGGCATCAATCAGGTCAACGAAGGTAATCGGCGACTTCCTTGATGCGGCGCCGGATCTCTGCCGGGGTGGAGATCAGCCCCTTCGCGTAGTACTCGGTGCCCTCCAGCCCCGAGCCGTGTGAGGTTTGCACCAGGCCCTGTTTTGGCTGGGTGGTGGGGAAGGTGAACACGTAGTCGGCGGCGTTGGGCACCGGCGCGTCCTGCAGGATCCACGCGGTGACGTCGCCGGGCAGCTGGTCGACGGCCCGCTGGGCATCCTCCACGTTGTCCACGTCCACGATCGTGGTGCCGGACAACTCTGCAACAGCCGCCACGTCCGGGCGCCACGCCATTTCTTTGGCATTTGCAGGCCCGTCCCAGACAGACACTGCCCACTTTCCGGTGGGCTCGCTCGGGCGCAGCACCGCGCCGAGCTCATGCTTATCGACGACCACGTCTCCCGCCCACTTCGTCGCCGGCATCGCATGATCCACCGCACTGCCCAGCATGAGCATGGCGGCGTGCGTGATCCGGTCCGGCAGCATGGCCAGGTAGTTCGGGCCGTCGTCGTAGGTCGCCTCGATGTAGGAGACCAACTGCTCGAGCTGCAGCTCCGGCGGCAGGTCCCGTTTCACGCCGCCGACGTTGAAGTTCGGGTCGCCCTGCTCGTTGAGGGGGTATTCGTCTACCAAATCGTCACCCGATCCTCCGGCGCGATCCACATCTTGGACCCCGGCTCCACGTCGAAGGCCTCGTAGAACTCTGCGACGTTCGCGGCGATGACGTTGCAGCGGAACTCGTTCGGGGAGTGCGGGTCGATCGCCAGCAGCTGCGCCGCCATCTCCGGGCGGGTCTTGGAACGCCACACCCGCGCCCAGGCGGTGAAGAGGCGCTGAAAACCTTCGCGATTTTCGTCCTGGCCGTGGTCAGCGAGGTACTTCTTGTAGGCGACGACGGCGATGCCGAGCCCGCCCAGGTCGCCGATGTTCTCGCCGAGTGTGAACTCGCCGTTGACGCCCTTGGTGTCGGTGCCTTCGAGCACGGTCGGGACGAGGCCGTTGAACTGGCCGACCAGTTTGGAGGTCAGGTCGTCGAAGTTCGTGCGGTCTTCTTCGGTCCACCAGGAGTTGAGGTTGCCCAGGCCGTCGTAACGCGAGCCCTGGTCGTCGAAACCGTGGCCGATCTCGTGGCCGATCACGGCACCGATTGCGCCGAAGTTCTCGGCGGCGTCGGCTTCCGGGTCGAAGAACGGCGGCTGCAGGATCGCGGCGGGGAAGGTGATGTCGTTGACCACCGGGTTGTAAAACGCGTTGACGGTCTGCGGGCTGGACACCCACTCGTTGCGGTCGGAGGGTTTGCCGATCTTGCCCAGCTGGTAGTCGTGCTCAAACCGTGCGCCGCGGCGGACGTTTTCGATCAGGTCGTCGCCGAAGGTGAGGTCGTCGTAGTTGCGCCAGTTGTTGGGGTAGCCGATCTTCGCGTTGAACTGCGCGAGCTTCTCGGTGGCGCGCTCCTTGGTCGCCTCGCTCATCCAGTCCAGGTCGGCGATGCGGGTGCGGTAGGCTGCGACGAGGTAGTCCACCAGCTCCAGCATCTTCTCCTTGGATGTCGGCGGGAAGTGACGCTTGACGTACTCGCGGCCGATGTCCTCGCCGACCAGGGATTCTGCCAGGGCGACGCCGCGCTTCCACCGGTCGCGCTGCTGCGTGGCGCCGCTGAGCTTGGTTCCGTAGAACTCGAAGTTGGCGCGACCGATGTCCTCGCTGAGCACACCGGCGCGCGAGCGCAGGATGTTCCAGGCCGCCCACAGTTGCCAGTCGGCTAGCGTTTCGCGGCGCAGCATGCCGTCGAGATCCTCGGTAAACGACGGCATCATGTCGATCACGCGGCCGTCAGGAACACCGGAGCTGCGCAGCAGCGTCTGCACCAGCGGCGGCAGATCCTGGAGGGTGGTCGGGTTGTAGGTGGCGATGGCATCGCGCGCCTTCACCACATCCCAGTGGGAGGCGGCCAGGCCCTTTTCCACATTGACGACGCGTTCCGCCGCGATCTCCGGGCTGAGTCCCAGCAGGTACTTCGGGTCGAGGAACTCGAGCATCCGCGCAACGTGTTTCTGGTAGTCGGCCAGGGTCTGCGCGTGGGCCTCGTCGTGGTAGTAGGCCTCATCGGGAAGCCCGAGCCCCGACTGGACGAGGTACGGCACCGCGTCCTCGCCCTGCGAGTCCTTCTCCACCCAGTAGGTCAGCGGCCCGCCGATGCCGTCGCGCTCTAAGCGCCCTAGCTTTTCGACGAACTCCTCAACGCTCGAGACCTCCAACGCCTCCAAATCCGGGGAAAGGGCGTCGATGCCGGTGGCGTTAATGGTGTCCACGTCCATGAAGGAGGTGAACAGGTCGCCGCCGCGGCCGGCGCCGTCGGAAAGAATCGCGTGGACGTCTTCCTCCGCCTGGTCGCGCAGTTCGTAAAACGCCCCGTCGATGCCACGGTCAGCGGGGATCTCGTGGTTGGCTACCCATTCGCCGTTTACAAGTTCAAAGAGGTCATGCATGCCCCCATGCTACGGAATTGTGCGACTGCTCGATGATCCAGTTCGAGGCTTCGCGCTGCTGCGCCAGCGTGTAGCTGCCGTGGCGTCCGATGCCGTTGAACACCGAGAACGCACCGAGGCCCAGGGAGCGGAATAGGGTGTTGAACTCGCCGAAGGGGATGCGGCCGGAGGCCATGTTGGTCCGCAACGCCGGCGAGACCAGGCCGCGGTGCGCCTCGTTCATGGAGCACACCAGATCGCCGGCGTTGCAGATCTCCAGCACGCGCGGGCCGAGCAC
>ERZ1029886.249-NODE-249-length-11920-cov-51.709229_pt1 | contig 11920 bp, 6 predicted proteins | sample MGYA00519232_ERZ1029886 | MGnify/ENA primary metagenome ERZ1029886 (study PRJEB33666, sample SAMEA4610932) | skin metagenome | biome: Human-associated habitat; feature: Malodor aspect; material: skin | place: Philippines | collected 2015-08 ... | reverse complement strand
ATTCTTTTTCTTGATTATAAATTTAATTAAGAAAAACGTTGTCTATTAAACAGAATAGTCTCCAAACTCTTTTCTGTTTAACTCGTCGCTTAATGGTCTCCAGTCATTAAGCGATTTTTTTGTGTCTATATCAGAAATTATACACTCATATTTTTAAAAATAAAGTTTTAACATATACTTTTTTCGTTTTCATAACATTTTCATAAAATTACCCAGTGAAAAAAAAGTTCAGTGGGTAATTTTAGGTTTCCCTAATTTCCCATTATATCAATGTATAGAGCGATTTAAAAAATAAAATTACCCAGTGAACGGGGGGCGAATAACGAGCCCTTCGCCCCCCGCGTGCGTGTGTAAAAGCCTTGGGAGAGTAGGAGTTTAAGATTTTAAAAATGGTTGAATTTAAAATTACCCAGTGAAACCCTAAAAAAAGTTTAAATTAAAAATCGCTGTAACCCGCATTCTTAACGTAAAACCTTCCTTTTTTTAATTATTTTTCTAGGTGTGTAAATGGTTTTTTAAAAACAGTATTAGGCTTTATCCCTTGAGAGAGTAGGTGTCAAAGCGTTTTTAAAAATTACACAGTGAGATTTTTAAAAATACCCAAAATTACCCAGTGAAAATTCTAAACAAATAAAAAAACACTGGCTTACGCCAGTGCAGGCACCAGCTGACGCTGGTGCAATCACCATGTACACGTTGTTAAAAATTAAAGTTCTAAATCACGTGTTTTATCTTGTGTTCGCTGTTTTGGTGTTGGTCTTGCATTAAAATGCGAATATCTTTGTTCTGCATGTCTATCTATGAAATTAAATGATTTTTTATATAAATCAGATAGTCCTTTAGGGTTATCTTTATACACGCTATAACGTAGGTATGACATTACTGCGTCATTTTGTCGTTGTTCATATTCTCCTTTTCCTTTAGCACCTAATTCTTTTAAAAAGCGATTACGATTTGTTAATTGTTCATTTTCAGATGTTAGTTCTTCATTTTCGTTTTGCAATCTCATGTTCTCATTTTTAAATTGTTCACGCTGTTGGTTCATAGTATTAAGTTCTTCTTTAACTTCACGTAGTTCATCTTTGGTACTTGATACTTGTTCTATAAGTTCCCATTGTTCCTTACGTTTTATATCAGATACTCTTTTTTCAGTTTCATTATCTTGTTTTAGTTTTTCATGCTCTTTTTTGGTACGTGATAATTTTTCTTCATGTTCTTCTTGTATGAAATCTAAGTCTGCTTGTTGCATACGCTGTTCACGTTCATTTGTTTTTATACCTAAGTCGATTAACTCAGCAACGATCATGTCACTTACGTTCATGTGTTGCTGAGTTCCATGTTCATCTTTAAAGTAATACGTTCCATCTGTATCAACTAAACCTAAATTTTTAGCACGTTCAATGATGTTATCTTTAAAATCTTGTTCTTGCTTTTCTAAACGTTCAAATTCATGTTCATTATGTCTTGTAACCTTCTTATGATACTTGTTCTCTAAATACTCTTTACGCTGTTTGTAATTCTTATCTAAACGATTTACACCACGTTCCACATCAAAACCACGTTCTTTTAAACCATTAGCAAATATTGTTTGTTTCTCACTCATGGCTGTTTTATTTCCTACAAGTTCTTTTGCTCTTGAACGCAAATTATCCATATCTAAAGCATTTGATAATATTTGCATATGTGCAGAACTTTCATCTAGGTGTATGACTGCTGCTTTTACTTCCCCGTACAATTCGGGATGTTCTTTCATCATCTCATAAGCACCTGTAAGTAATTCAATCGCTTCTTCTTTTGTATGTCTTTCTATCCAATCTGTTGACGGTTGAACAACCTGTGATAATAAATCTACTGTATCAGCCCTTAATTTTCTTCTGTCATATGCTGTATATTTTTCGCCTGTTCGTTCAGCACGTTTAGTATTTATTTCTTTAATTCTTTCCTTACGTTCTTTATCAAACGTTTCAACATTTGGTTTTTCTAACCAAACATTTTCTTTTGTTCTTTCGGGGTGCAAATCTCTTACACCGTTATCATATTTATCCTTATCTTTTTCTTCTCGAAACATTTCTTTAAGTAAGTTTTTCGTTCCTGTTTTACAATTGGTTTTCTTAACTTTATATGCAATTCTGTTATCCATTTCTGCACCACCTTATTAAAAATTGCTCATTATTCAATCGCATTTTTTAACCGTTCGGTTGTGTTCGAAACACTCCCTATTCGGTCGTCTTTCTCACGTGTCAACGATGCTCTTATTCATCGCATCGGACACAAAACAACCTTCACTTACAGGTAGTTTATCATGGATAACAATAACTCGCTAGACTTATCCCAAGGGATAAGACGCTCGTTCGTTCGAAATGCTCGGCTTTCAGCCTGTGCGTTTCTCTCTCAATCAATTTAAAAATGCTCGGTTTTCAACCTGTGCGTTTTTAAATTTCAAACCCAAAAAGCAAAATTAATTTTATGAACTTGCAAGCATGATCATAAAATTAATTGCCTAATTTTTTCAAATTTCCTTTTGACATTGGTTCCCCGTTCGTATGATTTTTGATTGGTAGTTTCTTGGGATTAATCCCAATTCAACAACCAACCAATCGCACAATCAAGTTGTGCTATCATACTTACTTCCCAATGTAAAAAGTGTGCTTTGAAAAAATAAAACACACCACCTAAATTTAAAAGGTGGCGTGCTATAAAAATTAAATCGTTAATGCTTGTAAAAATTCTTCAACTTTAGCACTATTATTTTCATTTTTTAAAGGTGTAATAATAAATCCATCTTGCTCTTTTAAGCAACGGTCAATCTTAAAAGATTTTCGTTTCACACTATAATCTTCTTTTAAATTCATTTGTAACGTTGTATGTTGATTAGATTCAGTTTGTTCAACGCTATAAACACGACCAACTGTATATCCATCATAATCATGTTTTATTTGCTCAATATTATATTTATGTTCAAATGCTTTTAATGATGATTGTTCATCAAAATATTTATCTGAAAGTCGATTTTCAATACAATCTTGTGAACGGTTTTCAGGTGCTAATTTAAAGTTATAAGGATACTCTGGAGTTGTATAAGTTTTTATACCTTCGTTTCTATCTCTCAATAAAGACTCAACATCTTTTGATACATCAATTACTGCTGTAAATCTTCGGATAAATTGTCCTAAAGGCTCATCAGCAACTGCACCTTTACCTTTCGCATATACAAAAAATTCTTCAAATGGTGTTGTTGTTGTAATCATAATACATTTAACTGGCATAGCCTTATTAAAGTAACGACTTTTAACTGCTGGAACAGTATTATAAGGGTCCAATAATTTCAGCCAATCTGACGCTTCAAAATCTGTTGGTCTAGCATCATCTAAAATAAAACATTCTTGCCCCATGTAATCTTGTACTGGATCGTTACCAGCACCAGATACAAAATAATGTTTAAATTGCTTTTTCGCTATGTTCAAAGCTGTTTGTGTTTTCCCTTGCCCCGGACCACCTTGTATATAAAATATTAGCAATGGTTCTTCACCCCGTTTTCCTTTAGCAATAACCTGTCTATTTGCCATTTTTATTGCATTATCTACTTTAGTTTTATTATTAAGATAAAACTTAGCAAATGCATTATTTCCTTTATCGCTATAAATATCATATTCAATTAAATCTCTATTTAAAATATCATCAATTATTGTACTTACATCATATTCTTTAGATTTCACGTCGTCTTGAGCCACCCTTATCAACTTTTTACAATCAAAGTTAGCTCTGAATTTGCTAGGTTTATTCAAGTAATCTTCATAATTTATTTTATCGTCTGTTGCTTCGTTTGTTAGATGCGGTAAGTAACTAAACATTGATTGTTTTGCATATTTTCCTTCAAACTTTCTTATAAAATTATCTTTTGTTTCATCATATAAGCCTAATAACTTTCTAACTGCACTAAATGTCTTAGGAGAATTTTTAAAATGTATAGCTATATGGATATGTGGTCTTGTCACTCCGTCTTGTGCAAATTCTTTATCATGCAGTATGACAGCCCAAAGAACATTATCATCTGAGCCAAAAGCATTATTTAAATCTTCTTCTACTGCGTTCATATCCACAATAGCATGCGGATGAAATGTAACAGGTGTTCCATCTTTATGTTCCAATGGCTCTTGCATTGCGTTTTTTAAAACCATAACATCTTTGTTGTATTCTGATAGATATCGTTTATCTAGCCATTTTAAAGGTAAACACCCAACAGCTTCGGCATACATTAAATTTCTAAATCGTTTTTGCTGCGTTGCTTTTTTAGTCTTACCCTTTTGATTATTCTTTTTTGTCATTGTATAATTAAACCACCTTAATCTATTAGTTTCTATGAAATGGAAACTATTTATTATTTGTTTGAACTTAACAACTGCCATTGTTAAGTTCTTTTTTTATGCTCTAATCGTTGATGTGAAAGTATTTTCTCACATATTTTTAGGTGAGTCAAACGGCTACACAGTAAAAAAAAATCGCTGTGTAATTGTGTAACAATTTCTAAGCGTTGGGAGAGTAAGAACAGAAGCTACTTAAAAATTACGTTGCACAGAACGCCAGCCTTTGATAACGAGCCCTCAAAGGCTGGCGTTCTAGGGCTGAGAGCCCCTACACAACAAAACACTATAATCGTTAAACCCCCCCCTTTTTAAAAACATTAAAAAAGCACTGGCTTACGCCAGTGCAGGCACCAGCTTACGCTGGTGCAAAACACCACGTTGAGTATTATTTTTCATAATCTCTTGTAGTATCTTTGGTTTTTGTTTTCATTGTGCCACGTCGCAAGTTATGACCAGAACTGTATCTTCTATTTGCATTTCTATCTATGAAATCAAATGATTTTTTATATAAATCAGATAGTCCTTTAGGGTTATCTTTATACACGCCATAACGTAGGTATGACATTACTGCGTCATTTTGTCGCTGTTCATATTCCCCTTTTCCTTTAGCACCTAATTCTTTCAAAAAGCGATTACGATTTGTTAGTTGTTCATTTTCAGATGTTAGTTTTTCATTTTTATTTTGTAATATCATGTTCTCATTTTTAAATTGTTCACGCTGTTGGTTCATGGTATTAAGTTCTTCTTTAACTTCACGTAGTTCATCTTTGGTACTTGATACTTGTTCTATAAGTTCCCATTGTTCCTTACGTTTTATATCAGATACTCTTTTTTCAGTTTCATTATCTTGTTTTAGTTTTTCATGCTCTTTTTTGGTACGTGATAATTTTTCTTCATGTTCTTCTTGTATGAAATCTAAGTCTGCTTGTTGCATACGCTGTTCACGTTCATTTGTTTTTATACCTAAGTCGATTAACTCAGCAACGATCATGTCACTTACGTTCATGTGTTGCTGAGTTCCATGTTCATCTTTAAAGTAATACGTTCCATCTGTATCAACTAAACCTAAATTTTTAGCACGTTCAATGATGTTATCTTTAAAATCTTGTTCTTGCTTTTCTAAACGTTCAAATTCATGTTCATTATGTCTTGTAACCTTCTTATGATACTTGTTCTCTAAATACTCTTTACGCTGTTTGTAATTCTTATCTAAACGATTTACACCACGTTCCACATCAAAACCACGTTCTTTTAAACCATTAGCAAATATTGTTTGTTTCTCACTCATGGCTGTTTTATTTCCTACAAGTTCTTTTGCTCTTGAACGCAAATTATCCATATCTAAAGCATTTGATAATATTTGCATATGTGCAGAACTTTCATCTAGGTGTATGACTGCTGCTTTTACTTCCCCATATAACTCAGGGTGTTCTTTCATCATATTGTATGCTTCAGTCAGTAATGCTACTGCTTCATCTCTTGTATGATTATTTATCCATGCTGATGATGGTTGAACAACTTGAGAAAGCATATCTACGGTGTCACTTCTTAATTTTCTTCGGTCATAAGCAGTATATTCTTCACTCGTGCGTTCTGCTCTTTTTTTATTTATTTCTTTAATACGTTCTGCTCGTTCTTTATCAAATGTTTCAATGTTTGGTTTTTCTAACCAAACATTATCTTTAGTTTTTTCGGGGTGTAAATCTCGTACACCATCATCATATTTTTCTTTGTCTTTCTCTTCTCTAAACATTTCCTTTAATAAATTTTTTGTACTTGTTTTGCAATTTGTTTTCTTAACTTTATAAGCGATACGGTTATCCATTTCTACACCACCTTTTAAAAATTACTCATTATTCAATCGTATTTTTTAACCGTTCGGTTGTGTTCAAAACGCTCATTATTCAATCGCCTTTTGAACGTGTCAACAATGCTCTTATTCATCGCATTGGACACTATACAACCTTCACTTACAGGTATGTTATCATGGATAACTGTAACTCGCTAGACTTATCCTGGAGGATAAGACGCTCGTTCGTTCAAAATGCTCGGCTTTCAGCCTGTGCGTTTTTCACTCAAAATATTAAAAATGCTCGGTATTCTACCTGTGCGTTTTTAATATTTAAAACCCAAATAAGCAACATTAATTTCATGAACTTGCTAAAGCAGATCATGAAATTAATTGCCTAATTTTTTCAAATTTCCTTTGTGACTTCGTGATTGCGTTCGTGTGAATTTTGATTGGTAGTTTCTTGGGAATAATCCCAATTCAACAACCAACCAATCACAAAACATAGTTTTGTTATCACACTCTCTCCACTCGTCAAAAGTTTGCTTTGAAAAAATATTTACTCATCATCTAATGTTTAATAACTGCAAATCGTTCATCATATCGTTCAATCACTTTTGAAACATCATCAATGAATACATCGCCTATTTCATCATCATTAACATATACTCTTTTGCAAATTGAATTATTTGAAGATAATTGTTCATATTCACAATGAAATTCTAAACTTTGCACTCCTTCGAATCCTTCGAAAATCATCTCAGCATGTCCATACGTACACACATAAATCGCAGCACATAAATCAAGCAATTGTAATCGTAATTCGTTTTTATTATATTCAGTCATTGAATCTCCTAATGTAAATGATTCATCTGCTCCACTCAATTTTATAAGTTCATAAAAAGTATAGGCTTGATTAAAATCATTTATCATTTGATTCAATCTCTCTTTATCTTCTAAAAGTGATGAAACTTTATTAAATAGACGTTCACGCTCTTCCATTGTATCTTCTTCAACATCATATAGCGTCTTAAGTCTATATATATATAAACGTGCTTCTAATAGCTTCCCACTCATTAATTTAATATCTTCATCTGTCACTTTACTATTGATTTTTAAAATAATTTGTCCGTTCATTCTTATCGCTCCTTACACATTAAATGGATTGTATGATTTTGCTGCACTTACTTTTGAATCTGTAAATTCATCTATATCTTTTTCAGTCACTCCGACCTTATCATTAAATGCTTTATGTTTACTTATGTTCTTCACTTGATTCTCTCTGCGTTTTTTACGTTCTTTTTCTTCATGTTCTTTAATCTTATCGCTCAATATCATATCGGCTTTTTCTTGCTCATAAGTGAGTCCTGCACATGGAATATTGCCATTTAAATAATCATAGAACTCTAATTCCCAAATAATCTCATCTTGCTCATATAACGGCTCATTGCGTCTAGAACGTGCAAGTTTTTTATATTCACTATGTGATTTAATATGTGCGATTTCATCAATTCCAAGCTCATATTTAACTGTCAGAACATATCTGTAAAAATCAACTTTATGATTCTCAATGAACTCTTCAATCTCTTTATCATGAAGTTCATGCATTTCACGTTCATATTGAACTCCGAACGTTTTTATATTGATTTTTTTATAATCTATTTTGATTTTTTCATCATAAATAGAATTATCATCAATATGTTCTTCTTTTTGAATCAAATCATTATCTCTTTGAACTTTGCCAAGCGTCACATCTTTATCTGTGTTCTTAATGCAATCATCAATGATATTCACGACTTTTTGTAGTTTATCTTCTTCATAATAATATTTAACTGGAAGTTTTAACTGTTTTTGTAATCTAAAGCCGTATTTCTCTTTATCAAAAGCGAAGATGTTCATAAGTAAATGTGAGCCTTTATGTTTAATATCAATCTTATGTGAGAATCTTCGAGTGAATTGATAGGCTTCATCTTTTATATCTGAGTCATTTATCATTTTGAGATTGCCGACAAAATCTTGTTCTACTTTATCTTTTCCGCCTTTTGCATATCGGAACGTTTCATTTCTAAAGCGTTCGAAACTAATTGATGAAGTCATTATCATTGTGTCAGAAAGCCAGTTCACATCTGCTCCCCGTGCAGAAACGGGAACATAATGCATTGGATCAATCATGTTCATCAATTCTCTAGGCTCAAAAAGTCCGCCGACCATTTCATTTAATATTGTGACTTTCTCATATTTATATTTTCCGAAAGGGTCATATGTTTTATCTTGTGACTTTGAAGGAGCAGAATAAACTCCACGTTCATCACAATAGTGATATCCGAGTGCATTCGCTAATGTTGTTTTTCCTGTGTTCCCCGGTCCAGAGATATAGACGTTTAATAGGTTACGTCCATTTTTCTTGATATCCTTAGTCTTATCTTTAAAATAATCTTTTTCTGCTTGCTCCATTTTGCTATCGTGACTGTAATATATCTTTGTAACGAGCCTTTCATCTTGTGTACTGTATTTCTTGTATAAATCATTTATGTTCGGCTCAATCCCGTCTTTTCTCACTTTTGTCATCATATCAAGAACATCTTTTTCAATCTCTTCTTTTGTGTCTTTATCGGGTTTATCTCCACTTTTTGCGATTTTATCAAAGTGAGCATATCTTAATTTCTCACTCTCTGGAATCTCTTCCCCTGCCATATATAATTCTCTTTGACTGTATATAAATTTACCGTCTTTCTTCGCTTGTTCTGTTATGTGCAGGAGATATCCTAATGCTCCTTTGTAACTTCTGACGGGAGATATATTTTCACTTCTTGAAACTTTCAATAACTTCATCAATGCTCCCATGCGTCTTGCATTTTTGAACTTAATCACTATATGAACGTGTAATGGCTTTAATCTTCCATTTTCTAGACGGTCACTATCGTGAAAGATAAAATAGCAATAAGAAACGTTATCTTGATTTGCGATTTCCGTTACTTCTTCTATTACTGTTTTTTTCCATTGTTCTTCAGTCGGTGCATTTTCTTTCTTGACCTTTTCGCCTGTTTCTTCGTTATAATCATGCGTTTCATAATCATAGTTTCTTTGTGCAGTAACTCCTAATGCTCTTGTGCTTAAAAAATCATCATCTTTTTGTCTTTTTGCCATATAAAAAACCTCAATTTCTTATTTGTATTTCAAATAACTAGAAATTGAGGTATTAGTAGTATATAAACATTTTTTATATTATTTTTCTTCCAATAGAATACCAATAAAAACTTGTAAAATTGTAGTAGTATTTACTTTACTTTACATTATTTTACTGTTAGAATTTGTTTATAAATTAATAGGAACTACTAATACCATCAAATTACCTGCCAGTTATTTGATGGTTTTTATTTTAGCGTAATCATTATCCATATTTCAAATGATTATGCTTTTTTTGTTTTTTTTGACCTTTTTTTGCTATATTTTTTGGCAACAAATTTGGGGGTGTGTCACTTTTTTGGTTTGAGTTTGTTGTGGTAAGTGTCCCTGTTGAGCGGGCGTCAGACGGAGTAATGACGCCCGCTCGCGTAATATACCATTTTTATTTTTCCCCCATTTTTTGCCTTATTTTTTTGGCATGACAATAACACTCTCTATGTAATATACAGATTTTTTTTTGACCTTTTTTGACCTTTAAATAAAAAATAATAAACCGCATATAGTGGAATTGCTTCGCAATTCCTTAATACACGGTCAACATGCGATTAAATATTTTAATCATCATCACGAGGGTCAAAACCTTCTTTTTCTTTTTTAACTTTTGGTTGATTAACATTCGTTTCATTCTCAACCGATAAATCTTCTCTTGCTCGTTTTATTTTTATATCCTGAACTGAACCTACTAAATATGAATCTAGCTTAAACTTATCATACAAGATTCCCTCTACATTTATATCCGGGTGTTTCTTCTTCTTTGCTTTCACATATCTATTTTTAATATCTTCACAGAACGCATAATATGTTGGTCGTTCATACATCTTATTGAAAGATTCTTCTTTTTCTCTTAATCGTTCATCAAACTCTTCTTCTTTTCGTTCCAAACCTAACTCTATATGTTTAACAACGTTTTCTCTTTCATTCAAACCTTGTTCTTTCTCAATCAAACCATCTTCTCGTACTCTCAATTCATCTTCTCTTCTATCTTGCTCTTCCTGTTGTTGTTTCAACCTTTCTTCATGCTCTTTTAATTGTTTTTCTTTCTTCTCTTCTTCTTTCTTCCGATTCGATTCAAGCATTTTATACAAGTTCATTAATGAATCTATATCCCCACGTCTTAAAATCGCCTGTGTTCCTTCGTCTTTGATTGGTTTTGTTACTTTACCTTTATCTGTTTTATCTTTGCCTTTTTTTAGCTTCTTATCGGGGAATCGCAGCACTAAGTCATCAATTAACTTATCCTTTCTTTGTGCGTTCGCTTTGTAAATATCATGCTCTTCATAATCATTTTCATTCACATTCTTTCTCACGAACTTTGGAGCATTGAACTGAAATCCTTTATCTTTTGCCAAGTCGATCAGTTTCGCATTTACATGCTCAACTGTTGACTTGTCCATCTCATCTCTGAACTCTTTCCACACATCACGATTGTTCTTCTTGAACTCTCTCGGCTTTCCATTCTTATCACGAAGCATTTCGCCATTCTTATTGTACTTGTGCTTTGTTCCACCGTAGATATCATGTAAACTTTGGTTTATATCTGTGTACGGTTTACCGAACTTATCACGTCCGAATCCGTAAAAGTTATCGTGTGTATGGTCTGCTCCTTCATCTAAATGCGTAAAACTTTCAGTTATCATCATGCGTTCTTTATATCGTTCATTAAACGCTCTTGTACTCTCATGAAAGCCGGAATTAATCGCTCTAGTTATCTCTTCAATCGAAACACCATGTTTTAAAAATTGATTGTAAATCTCTTCTTTATCTTCTTTTGTTCCGTATTTTCTCGTTAATAATCTATTCCGACCATACGGTTTCTTTGAACCACGATTGCGTATAACTTGCTCCCGTTGTTTTTCATATTCTGCATAATCTTTTAATATTCTTGTCTTTTGTCTTTGCTTTTTATATTTCTCATTCATCTCTTGAATCGGTTGTTCATAATTCCTATCAAGAAAATCATCTTCATCTTTATAGCCATGTTCACTCAAATAATAATGATGTTGATTAAATTTAGTTTTCTCATAATCAATATCTTTATTCGAATTAAATTTATCATCATCATGTTCAAGATGAGCGTATTTTAAATCTTTGTAACTTCCGGTAATCGTGTTCGCACTTCCCGAAATTTCCTGCATATTTTGCATCTCCTTTCTCATCATGAATGTGCCAAAAGCATCAAAAAAGTGATGCTTAAAATTGGCACTTGTAGGGACATTCTCAAACGTGATTATACACCTTTGCTCATTCTCCCTAGCGACTTATAGGAAAGTGAGCTAAAGCTCATTTCCTTCGTCGCTCTGCGAGGCTAAAACCTTACATTAATTCTACCAAAAAAGTGGTAGAATTAATCATCAAGTTCAAAACCAAAAAGCAAAAAAGTGATATAAAATTTAGGAACTTACTGAAGTATGATCCTAAATTTTATTGCCTAATTTTATTCAAATTTCCTTTTGACTTCGTGTTGGCGTTCGTGTGAATTTTGGTTGGTAATCTCTTAGGATTAATCCTAATTCAAAACCAACCAACCACAAAACATAGTTTTGTTATCACACTCTCTCCACTCGTCAAAAGTTTGCTTTGA
>ERZ1029886.246-NODE-246-length-12010-cov-4.090924_pt1 | contig 12010 bp, 12 predicted proteins | sample MGYA00519232_ERZ1029886 | MGnify/ENA primary metagenome ERZ1029886 (study PRJEB33666, sample SAMEA4610932) | skin metagenome | biome: Human-associated habitat; feature: Malodor aspect; material: skin | place: Philippines | collected 2015-08 ... | reverse complement strand
GGCAGCTTGCCCTTCTTGCGGATGGCGAGGATGCCGGTGCCCATGTCATAGGCGACGGCGGAGCCGAGCAGGAATCCGCGGGCATCGAGACCACCGATAAGATCTGCACCAAATTCGCGGCTCGCCTCCGCCATCTCCGCAATCACGATGTTTAGGGCGGCGGGGTCGGCGAGCACCGGCGTCAAGTCCTCGAACAAGACACCCTTCTCGGGGAAGTCAGGCACGCGGCGGATCTTGTCTTTGAGCGCCTCGAGCGCAGTGGCGTATGGCTGGCCGCCAAGCGGCGTAGTCGGGTGTGTGGGCGACATGATCTGAGATCGTCTCCTGGTCGATAAGTTGCTGTGTAAGAAGTGAACTAGTTGCCGGTGGCGAGCGACCAGCGGTCCATGTTCCAGCCGATGCCGGATAGGCCGGTGTACGGAACCACGTTGCGCACCGATTCGTCGACAGCGAATGTGCGCGGCTGCGCGGCAAGCGGAATCGAGGGTAGCTCTTTCCAGAGGAACTCCTCCTGAGCCCGCAATGCCGAAAGCTCCTGAGCGCGGTTATTGGCCGCGGGGAACTCACGCTTCGGATCGACGACGCGCAAAATGGCGTCGGCTTCGCCTTCGGTCCAAATTTCGTTGCTCCACTCGTCGTATTCCGCGCGAGGCAGGTCGGCGAGCGTCTTGCCGTCACCGGTGACGTCGATGATGTCGATGCCTGCCGGCTCGCAGGAACGCTTCATCGATCCCACCATGGCCGCCCACCGTTCGTCCGGGTAGGAGTAGCCGACTCGCAGTGTCGCACCGCGTATCGACGACGCCTGCTCGATGTCGACATCGAGATGCGGTGCCGCCACATCCTCCAAGTGGCGCGCCAGGGGGTCCGCGTGCTGGACGGTGTGCAACGGCGCGACCGGCACATCGATGCCCGCAATCTCGCTGGAGGCCTGCGCCACAGCACGGGGATTCACGCAGCGCGACAACGCCTTGCGGTGCTCGGGATCCGCCCAGAAGCCGACCTGCGGCAGCGAGAGCATTTCCGTGAGCTCGCCGACGACAGGTTCCACCTGCAAGCGGTTGCCTTCGGCGTCGCGGTCGTGCCAGTCGGGCTGCAGGTCGCGCAGGTCACCGATGCGCAGCGCGCCCGAGGCGGCCAACTCAGCGGCGTTTGCCGACCCCGGCCACACCACCATCTCCGGCGTTTGGGGCGCATCGCCGTAGTAATGCTCGTTGGCTACGAGTCTGACTTGGCCTTGATCGCCGACGCTTTCGATTTTGAACGGGCCGAACGAGACCTGCAGCTCGGGATCGAACGCGCCCAAGTCGAAGCCGTTGCGCCACACTTCCCCGACTGGTTTCAGGCGGGTGAAATCGTCGGACAACATATCGTCGACAAGCTCGTCGACGCTTTTGCCCAACTTCTTCGCCACCGCGTGAGCGGGAAGGACGGTGCCCGGCTCGAACAAACCACGCCAGCGCGCGCCGCGGTCTTCTTTAAACGTGAGCGTAAATTCCTTCGACCCGGGCGTGCACGACAGCGCCTCGGTATCGCCGAACAACGGCATGTTCGCGCCGAACATTGACGGATACTGCCCCGCTGTAAACGTGAGCAGATAGTCCGCGCAGGTGACCGGGGTGCCGTCAGAAAACACCGCGGCGTCTGACAAGGTGTAAATCACCTTGCGCTGGTCCCCCGGCAGCACCTGGGTGCTAACCAAATCCGTGTTTGGGATCATCTGCCCGCTCGGGCCCGGCACGTACACGCCGGGATAGAGCCTGCCGGAGAGTGTCTGCGCCAGATCAGTCGAGCCCTTCAGCGTGCCTGCGTTCGTGGTGCGCAGGCTGCTTGGCACCTGGTAGCCGAACAAGCGCTCGGAGTCATCTGTGTCGTCACCCGCCGTCGAGCAGCCAGCGAGCGCCAACGCCGCGGCTGTCAGCGCCGCGACTAATCCCCTGATTCGTTTCATACCGTTGCAGTATCGAGGCTCTAGCGGGTGTCCGGGCGCCACGTGCTGCTCGACGTCGCAGTGGAGTCCTCGGCAGCGCGCAGCGGGGTGGCAACCTGGCGCTTCTGCTCGACGACGGGGGCTTCGTCGACCTCGTCGGTCTCGCCGTGGCTGCGGTACGCCTCAACCTCTGCGTTGTGGTCGCGGTACTTCTTGCTGCGGTTGACAATGCTCACCAGCAACGGGGTGGCCAAGAACAGCGAGGAGATCACACCCTGGATCACGCCGATGAGCTGGATGAGCGCAAGGTCCTTCAGCGTGCCCACGCCGAGCATCCACACCGCGACAACCATGAGCGCGACAATCGGCAGCGCCGAAATGACCGAGGTGGAAATCGAGCGCATCACCGTCTGATTGATAGCGAGGTTGGCTTCCTCGCCGTAGGTGGATCGGCGCGAATCGAGCACGCCGGAGGTGTTCTCCTTGACCTTGTCGAACACGATGACGGTGTCGTAGAGCGAGAAGGTCAGCACGGTCAGCAGACCGATGATCATCGCCGGGGTGACTTCGAGGCCGAACAGGGCGTAGATACCCATGATGATCACGCCGTCGACCAGGAGCGCTCCCATCGCCGCCAGCGCCATCGCGCGCTGCAGGCGCACCGCGACGTACAGCGACGCGGCGAGCAGGAACACGGCCATTGCCAGCAGCATGCGGTTGGTGATGGTGGAGCCCCACGACTCGGAAACCGTCGAGTCGCCAATCGCGTCAGCGCTCGGCTCGCCGTTGTAATCCTCCGGCTGGTACTCGTCGAAAATCGCCTGGCGTGCGGCGTCGATTTGCTCCTGGGACAGGTGCCCGGAGTTGATCTCGAGCATGCGCGAGTCGCCAGAACCTACGATCTGGGTCAGCTCGGGGGTGACGCCGGTGGCGTCGACGAAGGTTTCCTCGACTTCCTCGGCGACGAGTTCGCCAGCCGGCATGGTGAGCTTCGTGCCACCTTCGAAGTCGATGCCCATGTTGAACCCGCGCAGCAGCATGGCCAACAACGAGATCACAAGTAGGGCGAGGGTGATGCAGTACCAAATCTTGCGGCGTCCGACGAAGTCGATTCCGCCGGTGCCGTCGTATAGAGACTCGCGGTCGCGTCGCGCGTTGCCGCGCTTCGGAGCAGCGGTGTCGGTCGTAGCTACGGTGCTCGACATGGTTAGTCCTCCTCAATCGCGGTGGTCGCGGGCTTCGCGTCCGCAGTGTGCTTGACGACGACTTCCTCGCCGCCTTCGCTCGAGCCCGCCTCGCGCCGCTGCTTCGCGGTGCGGAACGCGGCGCCCATGCCGTTGACAGACGGCTTGGACCAGAAACCGCTGCGGGACGCAAGAATGAGCAGCGGCGCGGTGACAAGGAACGTCACCAGCAAGTCGAACACGGTGGTCAGGCCCATGGTGAAGGCGAAGCCCTTCACGTCGCCAACCGCCAGGAAGTAGATGATCACCGCGGCGATGAGCGTGACCATGTTGCCGGTGATGATCGTTTCCTTCGCGCGATCCCAACCGGACGCGGTGGCGGAGCGGAAAGTCTTGCCCTTGCGCACCTCGTCCTTGATGCGCTCGTAGATGACGATGAACGAGTCGGCGGTCGTACCGATACCGATGACCAGACCGGCGATGCCAGACAGGTCCAGCGAGTAGCCGATCCAGCGGCCGAGCAGCACCAGGGAGCCGTAGACGAGCGCTCCGGCGGCGACCAGTGTCACCAGCGAGATCAGGCCAAACAGGCGATAGTACGCGAAGACAAACAGGGCGACGAGCGCGAGGCCGACCAGCCCCGCGTAGAGGCCGGCCTTCAGCGAGGCCTGACCGAGTGACGGCGGAACCGTCAACGCGGTGCCGCCCGGCTCGCCGTTCTCGCCGGCGAACGACAGCGGAAGCGCGCCGTAGCGAAGATTATTCGCAAGTCCCTCGGCTTCCTCCTGGGAGAACTGGCCCGTAATCGAGGTGGCCGAACCCACCGGGGTCGGACCCTGAATAACCGGAGCAGAGATCACCTGGGAGTCCAGGGTGATCGCGATCTGCTTCTGCAGCATCTCGCTGGTGATCTTCGCCCACGTGGCGGAGCCGTTGACGTCGCCGGCCTGGCTGAACGCGAAGCTGATCTCCATCTGGCCGGACTGCGGGTTGTAACCGCCGGTGATGGCGCGGCCGGTGTCGATCTGCTCACCGGTCAGGCGCGGGCCTTCCGGATCAGTGACACCCTCGAGCAGTGGCACTTCGTCGAGAAGCAGCGGCTGCCCCGTCGACGGGTCACACGCAACCAGCGGGAGGTCCTGCTTGTCGGAACCGGCCAGCGGGTCGGTGACCTGGCCCAGGCAACGCGCGGACATCAGAGTCATCGCGGCGTACTGCTGGGTCGGGTCGGTCGACTGGCGGGTGCGGCGCAGCATATCCGTCGTCTCCTGGCGGCGCTCGGACGCTTCAACGGGGCCGTTAGGCTCCGGCAGCGGCTTCGCGCTCAACTGCGGGACATCCTTCGGCTCGACGGGCTCCTCGTTCTCCTCGGACGGTGCGGCGTCCTTGCCCACCTCGGGGTTGTCGCCCTCCTGAGCAGCGTCCGCCTGCTTTTCCGCGTCCTTCTCGGCCTGCGCCTTTCGGGTGGCGAACTGGGTGAGCAGCGTCTGGCCTTCAGCCTCTGTGAAGATGCCGTACTTCACCCACTCGTTCGTCATATCCAAAATGGCCTTGTCGGCCGCCGCCGGGTCTGCTCCCTGCGGCTCCAGGACCGGGCGGAAGAACAACTGCGAGGTCTGGCCGATGTTGCGGATCTCAGACGTGTCGTCGCCGGCGGCCTCGATGACAATCGTGTTGCCGTCGACCACCACGGACGCGCCGGTAACGCCCATGCCGTTGACACGGTTTTCCAGGATCCGGCGCGCGTCTTCGAGCTGTTCCGAAGTCGGCTCCTCACCCTGAGGCACCAGCGTCACGCGGGTACCGCCCTGTAGGTCGATGCCCAGCTTCGGCTCGGCGTTCTTGGTGCCGGTGAAAAATACGAGGGCGTAGACGCCGATGACGATGAGAGCGAATAGGGCAAGCGCCTTCGCGGGCCACTGCCGCTTCGACTTCGCCTCGCCGGATCGCCGAGTGCGTGTAGACACTGAGCAGACTCCTCTTTGTTTTTTTAGGACTCGAGTTTCCCGCCTCGCACTGGGCGCAATGACCAGACCACCCGTGCAAACGGTGCGGCGGACACGTCGAAACGAGTGCCCCAGTGAAGGCACAACGCAAACATGCTACGCCATTGGTCCCGAAAAACCTTAGTTCGGTACCTCATTAGTCTCTGCCGGACCCTGGGGCTGCTCCGGCTCGATCTTGCGCATAACACCTGCCGCGTCCATGGTCACGGCCACCCCCGGCGCAAGCTCGACGACCATCGTCTCGCCGTCGTGCTCAAGCACTGTTGCGTGAAAGCCGGCGACGTTAACAATTTTGTCGCCCGGTTTGATCGACTGGCGCATCTCTTGCACCTGGGCCTGACGCTTCTTTTGGCCGCGCATCATCAGGATCGACGGCAGCAAAAACAGGGCCAGGAGGACAATAAGCAAAATCGGTTCCATGAAGCCCTATCTTTACATAGCTCCACTTCCCCGCCCCGCCCGGGTTTGTGCGCGTGTCTAATACAGCGGAAGCTGTCCCGGCGCATCCGGCGGCGCCTGAAGCCCGAGGTGCTCCCACGCCGCGGCCGTAGCCACACGACCGCGCCCGGTTCGGGACATCAGCCCGGCCCGCACCAAGTACGGCTCGCAGACCTCTTCGATCGTGCCGGGCTCCTCGCCAACTGCAATGGCGAGCGTGCCCACGCCCACAGGACCGCCCCCGTGGCCGCGGATAAGGGAATCCAGCACCGCACGGTCCAACCGGTCCAACCCCAACTCGTCCACGTCGAATACCTCGAGGGCCGCCTGCGCCGCTTTCAGGTCCACTCGGCCGTCCCCGTGCACATCCGCCCAGTCACGCACGCGACGCAGCAGGCGGTTCGCAATACGCGGAGTGCCGCGCGAACGCGAAGCGATCTCCACTGAGGCGTCGTCGTCAATGCCCACCCCGAGGATGTTGGCCGCGCGGCTGACCACCTGGGTCAGATCGTCGGTGCCGTAGAACTCCATCTGGGCGGTAAACCCGAAACGGTCGCGCAGCGGGCCGGTGAGCATACCTGCGCGGGTCGTTGCACCGACGAGCGTAAACGGCGGGATTTCCAGAGGAATGGAGGTTGCCCCCGGGCCTTTGCCCACGATCACGTCGATACGGAAATCCTCCATCGCCATGTACAGCATCTCTTCGGCGGGCCGCGCGATGCGGTGGATCTCGTCGATAAACAGCACGTCGCCCTCCATGAGGTTCGACAGCATCGCCGCAAGATCGCCCGCGCGCTCGAGCGCCGGCCCCGACGTCATGCGCAGCGAGGTGCCCAACTCCTGGGCGACGATCATCGCCATCGTCGTTTTGCCCAGGCCCGGCGGTCCCGACAACAAGATGTGGTCGGGGGTCACGCCGCGGTTTTTCGCGCCCGTGAGCACGAGACTCAACTGTTCGCGCACCTTCGGCTGGCCGATGAACTCATCGATGGATTTCGGACGCAGCGAACGTTCGATGTCGTGCTCGTCGGCCTGCGCGTGCGCATCCACTGGCGACGGCACGTTCGCGGCGAACCCTTCTGGGAGCTCGAATTCGGTCTTTTCCACGTCAGACATCGCGCCCAGCCTACTTCTTGCCCAGCTGCGTCAGCGCCTGGCGCAGCAGCGTCGATGCGTCGCGCTCCGGCTCGTCCGCGATGAGCTGCTCGACCACCGAACGGGCGCTGCGCTCCGGGAAGCCAAGGCCCACCAGTGCTTCAACAACCTGTTCGGAGGCGTACGAGGAGGCACCGCCTGCGCGCGACGCGGCTTCCGCCCCGCCGGTTCCGCCGTCCGGCAGCGGCGCCTCGACCTTGTCCTTGAGCTCGAGGACCATACGTTCAGCCATCTTCTTGCCCACACCCGGAATCGTCTGGATCTTCTTCGCATCGCCGGCAGCGATGTGGGTGGACAACTCGGCGGCGTCGAAGACCGAAAGGGCCGCGACCGCCAGCTTCGGCCCGAGACCAGTGACAGTCTGCAACTTGTGGAACATCTCGCGATCTTCCGCCCCACCGAAGCCGTATAAGGTCACGCCGTCGTCCTTGACCACCATGGCGGTCATCACCCGACGGTTCTCCCCTCGGGTGAGCGTGGCGAGGGTTTGCGGGGTGGCGAGAAACCGGTAGCCCACCCCAGCGCACTCGATAACGGCGTGGTCGAGGCCGATGGAGAGGACTTCTCCGTGTAAGGAGTCGATCATTGCGCTGCCGCCTTTGCTGTCAGTTGGCTCGTCCGTGCGATCAGCGGCGCACGCCAGCAGTGGCACACCGCAATCGCGAGTGCATCCGCGGCGTCGGCCGGCTTCGGCGCCTCACTCAACCCGAGGATGCGCGTGATCATCGCTGTCATTTGCTTCTTATCGGCACGGCCGTTGCCGGAAATCGCTTTCTTTACCTCGGACGGGGTGTACATGTGCACCGGGATGTCGCGCTCCGCCGCCGCGAGCACCATCACGCCTACCGCGTGGGCTGTGTGCATCACCGTGGAGACATTGCCGCGCTCGAAGATGCGCTCCATGGCCACCACGTCCGGCTTGTAGTCGTCCATCCATTCGCCCACCGCGCGCGAGATGCGCAAGAGACGCTCGGAAAGTTCCGCAGTCGACGGGGTGCGCACCACACCGACGGCCACCGGGATGATCTGCCTGCCCCGACCGGCTTGCACAACGGACAGGCCGCACCGGGTCAACCCCGGGTCGATGCCCATCACCCGCAGCCCTTCGAGATTCACACGACCACTCCTTCGTTCTTGACACATATGTTCTACCACAGGTCACGAAAAAGACGCGCTTCCACGCAGGAAGCGCGTCGTCGTCAAGCAAACGCCTAGTCGTCGAGCTGGGCTGCGACCTCGTCCGAGAGATTCATGTTGGTGTAGACGTTTTGCACGTCGTCTGAGTCTTCGAGCGCGTCGACGAGGCGCATCATCTTCTTCGCGCCCTCCACATCGAGGTCGACCTGCACGTCAGCGCGGAACTCCTGACCGGCGTCTTCGATCTCGATACCTTCGCCGACAAGCGCCTCACGCACAGCCGGCAGATCGGTCGGCTTGCAGGTGATCTCGAACTCTTCGCCGAGGTCGTTGACCTCTTCAGCGCCAGCGTCGAGCACCGCCATGAGCACGTCGTCCTCGCCGAGGTCACCCTTTTTGATCGTGACCACGCCGGTGCGCTCGAACATGTAGCCGACAGAACCGGACTCGCCCAGGTTGCCGCCATTCTTCGTCATCGCGGTACGCACCTCGGTAGCGGCACGGTTGCGGTTGTCGGTCAAGCACTCGATGAGTACGGCGACACCGTTGTTGCCGTAGCCCTCGTACATCACGGTCTCCCAGTTCGCGCCGCCGGCTTCCTCACCGGAGCCGCGCTTGCGGGCACGCTCGATGTTGTCGCCCGGCACCGAGGCCTTCTTGGCCTTGCGGATCATGTCGTCGAGGGTCGGGTTAGCCGCGGGATCGCCACCACCGGTACGGGCCGCGACCTCGATGTCCTTAATCATCTTCGCCCACAGCTTGGAACGCTTCGCGTCGTTCGCAGCCTTCTTGTGCTTGGTCGTTGCCCACTTTGAGTGGCCTGACATCGAGCACCCCTTTTCCTCGGTTGACGGTTGACAGACGGCAAGTATACGCACGCCCGCCCTCGCCGCCGCTACCGGTGGCCGCCTGCGAACTGTGGCAACGCCGCTGTACCGCCGAGATGGAGCGCGCGCACCGTGGGGCGCAGGCGCAGCGCGAGCGTGTCGTCGACCGCGTCGTTGTAGAACCGCATGGCGAGCTCGACGCGCGTATTCGCGTCCTGCAGCGGGGCCGGCGCGTCCCCGCGCTGCGCCTCGGCGACCGCGGACATGAACGCCTCCTCGCTGACGAGCCGCTCCGCGAGGTCGGTCGGGGTAAGGCGCATCTGCTCCACCTCCGCAGCGAGCGGCGCCAGCTGCGGGTAGAGCGCCGCCACCACCGCGCAGCGCCGGTCGAGCGCAGCCTGCAGCGCGTCGCGCGAGCGGTCGAGCCGGATGTGCAGTCTGTCTAGGCGCTGGGCAATCGAGTACAGCCACGTCAGCGTTGCCACGGCGAGCGCGACCACAATGACGACGAGTGCGACGTTGATCCCGCTCACCGCTCAATCCCGACTTTCTCGTTGTAGGAGACGGCCTGGTACACCGCGACCACCTGGCGGGCGACGGTGTTCCAATCGAAGGCCTCCGCGCGGGCGACGCCGGCGTCGATGAGGCGGTTGCGGGCCGAAGGGTCGTCGATAAGCCGCTGCATCTCGCGCGCGAGCGCGGCGCTGTCGCCGGGCGGAACGAGCGCACCGGCGCCGTCGCACACCGCCGCGAATGCGGGGATGTCACTGGCGACGACGGCGCACCCGGCGGCCATCGCCTCGACGAGGATGATGCCGAACGACTCGCCGCCGAGGTTCGGCGCGACGAAGATGTCCGCGCGGCCGAGGATCGTTTCCTTCTCGGACTCGGTGACGCGGCCGGTGAAGCGCACGCCGTCGACCTCGCGCGGGGTGCCCGCCCCCATGACGGTGACGCGCGGGCGCCGGGGCAGCTGCGCGACCGCGGCGAGGAGCACGTCGAGCCCCTTGCGCGGCTCGTCGATGCGGCCGAGGAAGACGACCTCGACGTCGCCCGTGTCGTTGCGGGGCCCGCGGGCGGCTGCGAAGCGGGCGGTATCCACGCCGTTGGGGATGATGACGGGGTCGGTGCCCACCTGCTCGGCCTGCCACTGCCACGCCATCTCGCTCACCGCGATGCCGGCGCGGATCTTCTCCAGGCTGCCGCGCAGGGCGGGCAGCGCGAGCTTGAGGGCGTACGAGGAATCGGCGGACGCGTGGTAGGTGGCCACGATCGGCCCGGTGGCCATGCGGGTGGCCAGCATGGAGTAGCTCGGCGAGTTCGGCTCGTGCACGTGGAGCACGTCGAAGTCGCCGCGCTCGATGAACTGCTTCGTCGTGCGCCGCACGCGCGGGCCGAACGAGAGGCGCGCGACGGAACCGTTGTACGGCACCGGCACCGCCGGCCCTCCGCGGGTGACCCACTCCGGCAGTGAGATGTCCTCCAAGGCCGGGCCGAGCACTTCGCTGGAGTGGCCCATCGCGCGCAGCTGCGCGGCGAGCTCGAGGACGTGCGCCTGCACGCCGCCGGGCTCGTCGAACGAGTACGGGCAGACGAGGCCGACGCGCATTACCTGCCCCCTCGCCCGCGCGACTGGTGCTCGCGCACCCGGCGCTCGAAATCGCGCCGCCGGCTCGGCGCCGGCACGTCCGCCGGCCACAGCGGCTGGAGCATGTGCCAGTCCGCCGGGTGCGCCGCGATATTGGCCGCGAACGCGTCGGCCACGCGCTGCGCGGTCTCCTCGAGCGTGGTTACCTCGAGCGGCGCCGAGACGCTCATGCCCCAGCCGGCGTCGGACGCTCGGTCGGCCGGGTCGCCGGTGAACCAGGAGTGCACGGCCAGCAGCTGGGCGCCGGTGTCGAGCGCGAGCTTCGCGGGCCCGACCGGGAACGTCGTGTCCTCGCCGAAGAACGTCACGGGCACGCCGTGGTGCCCAAGGTCACGCTCGCCCATGAGGCAGACGATGCCGCCGGACTCGAGCACCTCTTTCAGGCGGGCGTACGGTGCGCGCTTCCCTCCCGTCAACGCAAGCACCTCGAAGCCGAGGGACTCGCGGTAGTCCACGAACGCGTCGAAGAGCGCCTCCGGCTTGAGCCGCTCCGCGACGGTGGTGAACTGCCCGTAGTGGCGCACGAGCCACATCCCCGCCATGTCCCAGTTCCCGGAGTGCGGCAGGGTCAAGACCACACCCTTGCCCTGAGCGACGGCCCAGTCGAGGTGCTCGCGGCCGGTCAGACCGGCGGTAAGCTTCGCATCCAGCTGCGGATCCCCCGCCAGGCGCGGGAGCCGGAACGCCTCGAGCCAGTAGCGGGCGTAAGAGCGTGTCGCGTCACGCACGAGCTCGCGGGTGACGTGCTCCGGCCCCACGACGCGGGCGAGGTTGCGGCGCAGCATGTCCATGCCCTTGCCGTCGTCGGAGACCCGGTCGGCGGCCGCCTGCGCGGCGCGGGCTGCGAGCCGCGGCGGCACGAGGCCAACCGCCTTCCAGCCGGCGATGTAGCCGGCGGCGGTGATCGCCTCGCGCGCGGAGCCCACCTACGCCCCCGCGGGAGGGGCGACGGCCGCAGCTGCACCCTCGTCGTGCGCGGCGAACTGCAGTCGCTGGACGACGGTGTAGGCGGAGCCGACCAGCAGGATCCAAAGCGCGACCTCGACGGCGTGCGGGACACCGAAGCCCTCGAGCGCGAGCCCGCCGAGCGCGAGGATGAGGCGCTCGGGCCGCTCGATCAGCCCGCCGACGATTTTCAGGCCCCCGGCCTCGCCACGCGCCTTGATGTAGCTGATCACCTGGGACAACACAAGCACCGCGAGACAGACCGCGACGTTGACCGGCGCGGCGTCCGCCACGTAGACCATCCACATCGCGATCGCGCCGAACAGTGCGCCGTCCGTGAGCCGGTCGCAGCTCGCGTCGAGCGTCGCACCGAACGCGGTGCCCCCGCCACTCAGCCGCGCCATCGTCCCGTCGACCATGTCGAAGGCCGCGAACAGCGTGCTCAGCACCGCCGCCCAGACGAGGTGCCCGGTGGGGATGAGCACCATCGCCGCAGCCATGGTGGCCACCGTCCCGGCGACGGTCGTGGCGTTCGGGGTCAGGCCCGCCTTCAGCAGTGCCTTCGCCACCGGCTCGACCACAACGGCCGCCGGTTTCCGTCCGTGCACGCTCAGCATCAGCCTCGCTCCTTTTCCTCGCGCTCGTCTCGCTCCACCTCGCGCCAACCCTCGGCCAGCAGCGTACGCGTTTCCCGCAGCACCTGGGGCAACACCTTCGTGCCCGCGATCACGGTCATGAAG
>ERZ1029886.242-NODE-242-length-12147-cov-6.800364_pt1 | contig 12147 bp, 10 predicted proteins | sample MGYA00519232_ERZ1029886 | MGnify/ENA primary metagenome ERZ1029886 (study PRJEB33666, sample SAMEA4610932) | skin metagenome | biome: Human-associated habitat; feature: Malodor aspect; material: skin | place: Philippines | collected 2015-08 ... | reverse complement strand
CAAGCATGGCGCCGTGTTGGAAAACGTCGTCCTCGACGCCAACAAGCACGCCGACTACACCGATGTCAGCCTGACCCAGAACAGCCGCGCGGCCTACCCGCTGCAGCATGTCGAGAAGCGTTCCGAGAAGAACCTCGGCGGCGAGCCGAATGCGGTGATCTTCCTGACCTGCGACCTGACCGGCGTACTGCCGCCCGTGTCGATCCTCAGCGAAGAGCAGGCGGCCTACCACTTCCTGTCCGGTTACACCGCGCTGGTCGGTTCCACCGAAATGGGTTCGGGCGGCGGCATCAAGTCGACCTTCTCCACCTGCTTCGGCGCGCCGTTCTTCCCGCGTCCGGCCGGCGTTTACGCCGAGCTGCTGATCAAGCGCATCAACGGCTTCGGCTCCAAGGTCTATCTGGTCAACACCGGCTGGACCGGTGGTGGCTACGGTGTCGGCAAGCGCTTCAACATCCCCACCACCCGTGGTGTGATCGCCGCCATCCAGAGCGGTGCGCTGATCGGTGCCGAGACCGAGCACCTGCCGATCATCAACCTGGACGTGCCGAAGGCCGTTCCGGGCGTCGACACCAACCTGCTCAACCCGCGCAACACCTGGGAAGACCAGAACGCCTACGACGAAGCGGCGAAGGGGCTGGCCAGCCTGTTCATCGAGAACTTCAAGAAGTTCGATGTTTCCGACGCCATCCGCAACGCCGGTCCGCAGCTCTAAGCTGTCTGCCGAGTCATCGAAAAGCCGCCTTCGGGCGGCTTTTCTTGTATCTAGTTCGCCCCACCCAAGGCTCGATCTATGAAGTCTTCCGTCCTTGTTCCCGGCCTCATTGCCGGCGCCATCCTTGGCCTCCTGCTGTGGCTAGGCTCTGGCGTTTTCTGGCTCTTTTTGGCAGGCTTAGCCGTCGGCATCGCCGCAGCCCCGCTTCTAAAGCTGGCCGCCGATCCTTCTCGTTCGCGCAAGCGCCGCGATAGTTCCTTCCGCGACTAGGTCCGCACAAGTCTCATGCAATCCACTTATAAAATGCAGGACACGTATAAAATATTTGCAGCAACCTTCCAGACAGGCTTAGTAGAAAAAGAAAGTCTTTATTAACAAGGGGAGCGCGGCGACGCGTTCCCCTCCGTCTTGAAGGAGAACGCTAGGTGTTAGCACCCTCGCGCATCGTAGGGCTCGATATAGCCCGCTCACTTGCGATTATCGGCATGATAGTTCTGCATATGGCCTCCTTGGTGTGGCATACCAAGGTCATTTTAAATGGCTTGCCCGCCGCACTATTCGCCGTTCTGGCCGGCGTCACGTTGATGCTCATTTCCCGCGATTTCACTGCGACCACGGTCCTGCGCATCATCGCCCGCGGCTGCATAATTACGCTTATCGGCCTCGCCCTGCTGCCCGTGGGCGGCGAGATTCAGATCGTCCTCGTAGTCATCGGCATCACGATGATCCTCGTGTCCTGGGTCCCGCCGCTGCGCTGGTGGTGGAAGCTCCTGCTCCTCGCCGCTGCCACCGCCGCCGCGACTATAAAATATGCGCCACTGACCCTTCCGCAGGTCTATCCGCTGCTGGCCTATTGTGCTTATTTTCTCGCTGGCATGCTGCTCTATGGGTTCTATATCCGCAGCGCCCGTGCCGCTGCCCAGTGGGTGTCCACCGGCATCGCGGCGGCCGTTGCGGCAGCCGGCTTTTACTTCCGCTTTACCCCGGACATGCCAGGCTGGCTGCGCTTTACCGGCCACACCGGCGTGCTCGGAGAGATTGTCCTATCCATCGCCGTCGCCGCCATCGTCCTCCACCTATGCCTGCTTATCGGTCGAGCGGTGCCTAAGCTGGCGTATCCCTTTGCTGCGCTGGGGGCGATGTCGCTAAGCATCTACATCCTGCATGTGCTCACCGCTTACTACTGGCAGAGCCACGTCTCCCTCCACAACACCGGGTGGGCCTGCGCGTTTATCGCCCTCTTCCTCGTCCTCGCGAGCCTATGGCGCCGCCTGATAGGGAAGGGGCCGGCCGAATGGGCCGTCGCTAAGACCATCGCCATCGCCGTTCCTGCCGGAAAGAAGAACTAATCATGCAGCACAAAATCTTCCCCGCTCTCCTTACCGCCGGCATCGTGGCATTAACCGCCGCCCCTGCCAGTGCCCTCGAGCACGGCGAGCCGGCCCAAGACTCAGCGGAGTCTCGCACCGTGGCGCAGTTGAAAATCGGGCGCGTGGGCAGCTTCGGCGATTGCACCGGCACCCTCGTGGCTACCCAGTGGGTGCTTACCGCCCGCCACTGCCTCGAGTCCGTCAACAATGAGGGCACGCAGGCCCGCATCAATGGCACCACCTACGACGCCGATTCCTGGGCGCTATCCCCGCTTTCCGACGCCGCCCTTCTCCACCTCACCACCCCCGTCACCGACACCACCCCGGCCGAGATTTCCACTCACGTGCCAGAACCCGGCCAGCGCGGCACGCTTTACGGCTGGAGCAGCAGTTCCTCGATGGCGCGTCGCGGCCAGCTGCCGCAGGCGGAGATGGAAGTGGCCGAGCTCCTCGGCGCCGGCCCTGCCGGATCCGCTAACTCCCCTGAACCAGGTGCCGCAGACGCTGCCGAAGGGGTCGCCGAGGATGGCGCCGAAGTTGCTGCCGAGGATGCCGCTGGCGGAGAAAGCATTCCCGCGGCCGAGGCCATGCCGGGGCTCAGCGCACCGGAGGGAACAGAAAGTGTGCCGGCCGGCGAAGCGATGCCGCTGATTGAAAGCGCGATCCTCGATGTGCACTCCACCGGCCGCGCCGGCATGCAGGGCGGCGACTCCGGCGGGCCCTTCTTCGTCGACGGAAAGCTTGCCGGTTTGGCCACCGTGGGCACGGCGAACGGGGATCCGGACTTGCCCTCGCCAAGCGCAGCAATCACCACGCTGGCTGGCACCAAGGATTGGATAGAAGGCGTGGTGAGCGGCCGCGATAAAGACGCCATCCTTTCCGCTAAGACCACCCCTGAACCGCCGAAAACCCCGCAGACCAGTGCAGATCATGCGGGGATCTATGCGGGCATAGCCGCCATCGGCCTGATCGCCGCCGCGGTGCTGGCGCGGATTCCCCACCTGCGCAACCGCGGCCGCAAGGGCTAGAAAATCTCGATGCGTCCGCCCAGGGACTCGGATTGGCGCAGCTGCGCCACCCACTTCGGGCCGCCTGGGTGCAGGCGCAGCACCGGGCGGGAAGAAATCTTGATCGGGGAGACCGATTCCTTGCGCGCGCCGGAGCGGGCATCGATGCGGGTGCGGGCGCGGTAGCCGGCGTCGGAAAGCTCAGCGATGGAAGGCTCGGGGGAGGCGAGCTTCTCGCGGGCATCGCGCAGCAAGTCCAAGGCCTCGTCCAAAGCCTCCACCAACGCCGGCGCATTGGTCTCGCACATCTGCTGCACCAGCTCCGGGTGCGTGCCGGCCACGCGCGTGGCGTCCTTGAAAGAACCGGCAGACAGGGACTGCGCCAGGATTCCGCCGTTATCGCCCACCACGGCGAGGATCTCCGCAAAGACGTGCGGCAGGTGGGAAATGCGCGCCACCGCGGCATCGTGATTAGCCACGCGGATAGGCACCGCCTCCGCGTGCACCATCTGGGTCATGCGCACGACCTCGGTGAAGGTCTCAATCCACTCCTTCGGAATCTTTTCCCCGCGCGCCTCACACTCGGCGGCGTAGTCATAGGTAATGCCCCACGCCGCGCGGCGGAACAGGTCCTTCTGCGAGTTATCCCAACCGGACTTGGACGTGCCTGCCATCGGGTGGCCGCCCACGTAGCGCGCCTCCATTCCGCGCTCCAGTACCTGTTGGCGTACGGCTGTCTTAACGGAAACGACGTCCGTAATACCGCAGCTCGGTGCGTGCTCCTGAATGGCGTCGAGCACCCCGCCCACCGCGCCCATGGGCACGGCTATGACAATGAGCGCGTTCTCCGTCTCCGCGCGGGTCAAAATCGCCGGAAGATCATCAGTGACGTCAAAACCCTGCTTTACTGCAGTGCGGGCGCCAGAAGTGGAGTGGTTGTATCCAAAAACGGGGTGATTATATCCGGCGAGATCGCGCAGCAAAGAGCCGCCGATGAGGCCGAGGCCGATAATGCAGATGGGGCGTTGAACATCTTGAGAACTCACGATGACAATTGTGGCACAACACGACTAATCTCACGAGGTATGAGCAACGAAAATTACTCCTTCGCGGTAACCGTCGCCCGCAACGCGGGCCAATGGCTGGTGCGCAGCTTCAATGATGACTTTGAGGATCCGCAGACCTCCATCAATGCGGTGCGCAGCCTGCGTTCCGAGGGCGCTGCGTTCGCGCTGCTGTGCGTGGAGGATGCCTATTTTATTGCCGTGCGCCCGGTGCCGGGCGGGGTGAAGATGCTCATCTCGGACGCCACCTATGGCGTGGACGATGACTTTGCCGCCGATTTCATGGATATCAACGATCATGAAATCCCGGATGTGGACCCCGAAGAGGCCGATCCTTATGGCGAGGGCGATTTCGATATCTTCGCTGACCTTGGTCTATCCGAGGACCAGGTGGGCTACATCATTGACAATGATGAGGACTGGCCTTCCGATATGTTGCTGCGCATCGCCGGCGAGCTCGGCTTTGGCGATGAGTTGGAAGACGTCATTGATAACGCCTGAGCCCTTGCTGCGCGCTGAGGCTCGGATGCGCCGCGCCCTCGACGTCGCCAAGCGTACGCCGGCCGGCGACGTCCCCGTGGGTGCGGTGCTTTACGACGCCGCCGGAACCGAACTTGCCACCGGCGTCAACCGCCGCGAAGAGCTGGCCGATCCCACCGCCCACGCCGAGGTCGAGGCCATTCGCCAGGCCGTCCGCGTGCACGGCGATGGCTGGCGGCTTTCCGGCTGCGAACTCGTGGTCACCCTAGAACCTTGCGCCATGTGTGCCGGTGCCCTTCAAGCCGCGCGGGTGTCTTCCGTAGTCTTCGGCGCCTTTGAGCCCAAGACGGGCGCGTGCGGCTCGCTTATCGATGTCCTGCGTGCCCCCACCGCCCCCTTTACCCCGCAGGTCCGCGGCGGCGTCCTCGAAGGTGAATGCGCTGGGTTGCTCCGAAACTTCTTCGACGGCCTGCGCTAAACGCGCGTACACTGGTCGTTATACAACAACCGTCTACTCAAAGGAGTGATCATGGGCGATTTGGAAAACAAGAAGGATGGCCTCGTAGGCAAGGCAAAGGAAGCCTACGGCGACGCTACCGGCAACGAGGACGTAGCTAACGAGGGCAAGGCCGACCAGGTCACCTCCGAGGCTAAGGACAAGCTGTCTGACGCTGCCGACGGCATCAAGGACAAGGCCAACGAGGTTATCGGCGGCCTGAAGGACGACTAATCCTCGTCCCTCGTTTCCGCATCTCGCTGCGCTGGCACCCCGCCGGCGCAGCGATTTTGTCGCTCGGGCCCACTCCCGTAATCTGGAACGCGGTGGCGTGTCCGAGCGGCCGAAGGTGATCGCCTCGAAAGCGATTGTTGGGTAACCCCCAACCGCGGGTTCAAATCCCGCCGCCACCGCACCGGGATCCCGGCCTGTTTGCGCAGGTCGGGATTTTCTTTTGCCCAATTTTCCGGCAGGCGCGCGGAATCCGGCTGGCTGGCCGCCAGCTGTGAAAACTGGGACGCAGGTGGCTTCGCGATAGGGGATTAGAGGGTATGGCCACTACACTAGGGCAAAGTTCAACCCGTCCCCCACGCGAATGCGAAGGTACATCTACCCGTGGCTAAACTGCTTTATCGTCTTGGGCGCTGGTCTTTCCTCCATAAGTGGAAGGTCATCGTGGCATGGCTGCTGCTGCTCGCCGCCGTCGGCGGTGCCGCCGCCTTGCTGATGAAACCGATGACGAGCGAGTTCTCCATCAAGGGAACCCCGTCCATCGACGCCACCTACAAGACCATGGACCTCTTCCCAGAGGGCGGCAACCCTGCCAACTCGCCCTCGGTCAACGTGGTCTTCAAGGCCCCAGACGGCCAGAAGCTTTCTGATCCCGCAAACCGCGAGGCCATCGACGCCACCATCTCCTACCTCGAGGACAACCTAGAGATGGGCGATACCACGCGCTTTGGCAACCCGCTTGAGGTCTCGCCGCGATTGCAGGATCAGGTCATCCACCAGTTCACGGATATGGGATTGCCGGAAGCATCCGCCCGCGCGGATGCGGACAACCTCGCCATGGTCAATGATGACGAGACCATTGCCTATACCACCTTCAATTTCGACGCCGAATCGCCCTATAGCGTGGAGCAGGCCGACAAAGACACCGTTACCGAGGCGATGAACATCGCCCGCGACCGCGGCCTCACGGTAGAAGGCAATGGTGCCGGCTTCGGCGATGAAATCGCGGTCAATTCCACCTCTGAGATCATCGGCCTCGGCGTTGCCTTTATCGTGCTCATCTTTACCTTCGGCTCCCTGGTGGCCTCGGGCATGCCGCTGGTGTCCGCCGTCATCGGCGTGGGACTAGGCGCGCTGGGCATGCTCATCGCCACCCACTGGATTGAGCTCAATAATATGACCCCGGTCCTGGCCATCATGATTGGCCTTGCCGTGGGCATCGACTATGCGCTGTTCATCCTGTCGCGCTACCGCGCCGAGCGCCGCCGCATGGACGGGCCCGATGCCGCAGGCATGGCGGTGGGAACCGCCGGTTCCTCCGTGGTCTTTGCCGGCGCGACCGTCTTTACCGCACTCTTTGCGCTCCTCATTGCGCGCATCGGCTTCCTGACGGCGATGGGCTTGGCCGCCGCCGGCACCGTGGCCATCGCCGTATTGGTCTCGCTTACGCTCATCCCCGCGATGCTGGGCGTGCTGGGCGATAAGGCCTTCAATGGCCGCATCCCCGGCGTGGCCGGCAACCCGACCCGCAAGGGCAAGCGCCGCCGCGGGCCTACCATGGGCAACCGCTGGGTGCGCCTGGTTCAGAAGGTCCCCGGCCTGGCCATGGCGTTGGTTGTGCTCTCCCTGGGCGCGATGACCGCGCCGGTGCTCCACATGGAGCTCGCCCTTCCGGCCGATACCACCTCCAATCCCGATACCACCCAGCGCAAGGCCGCCGACATCATGTCCGAGGGCTTCGGCCCCGGCGTCAACGGCCCCTTCCTCGCCGTGGTCGATGCCCACACGGTCAACGCGGATGCCGGCGCCCTCGCCCCGCTTGTCGACGCCCAATCCCAGCCCGAACCAGCCCCCGCACCGGACGCGGAGGCCGCGCCCGAGGACACTGCACCAGAGGACGGTGCGCCGGAGGACGGTGCGCCGGAGGACGGTGCGCCGGAAGGCGCCGCCCCCGAGCAGCCGCAGCCGGACCAGCCCGAGGCCGAGCCGGAAATCGCCCCGGCCGCCGAGGTAGTAGACACCTCCGCAGACGCTGCCGACAATTCCTCGCCGGAGGATAAGGCCGCGCTCGCGTCCTTCCTGTACGCCGCTGACCAGCTCAAGGGGCTGGGCGGCGTGAAGCACGCGCAGATCGTCGGCCTGAGCCAGGACCAGCGCGCCGCGCAGATCATGGTCACCCCAGAAACCGCGCCGACGGACGCCGCGACGGTCAACGTCGCGCACGCGCTGCGCTCGGCCACCAGCGAGATCGAAGACGCCACCGGTACTGACATCGGCTTGACCGGCCTGACCGCCGTGCAGCTCGATATCACCGAGCGCCTCGAGGAAGCCATGGCGCCGTACCTGGCCATCGTCGTAGGCCTGGCCATCGTGCTACTCCTGTTGGTCTTCCGCTCCATCCTGGTGCCGCTGGTTGCCGGCCTGGGCTTCCTGCTGTCCGTCGGCGGCGCCTTCGGCCTGACCGTCCTGGTCTGGCAGGAAGGCCTGTGGAACCTGGTTCCCGCGCCGGGCCCGCTGATTTCCTTCATGCCCATCTTCCTTATCGGCGTGACCTTCGGCCTTGCGATGGATTACCAGGTCTTCCTCGTCACCCGCATGCGCGAGCACATTTCTCGCCACCCGGAGGGCACCGGCGGGCGATATAGCGCCGTCGACGAGGCCACCATCACCGGCTTTACCCAAGGCGCCCGCGTGGTGACGGCCGCGGCCATTATTATGATTTCGGTTTTCGTGGCCTTTATTAATCAGCCGCTGCCCTTCATCCAGATCTTCGGCTTTGCCTTGGCCGCCGGCGTGCTTTTCGACGCCTTCTTTATCCGCATGACCCTCGTCCCCGCCACCATGTTCCTCATGGGCCGCGCGACGTGGTGGATGCCGAAGTGGCTGGCGAAGATTCTGCCCACCCTGGATATCGAAGGCACCGCCCTGGAAGAAGAATGGGAAGCTAAACACGCTACCTCTAGCCCTGCCCCTAGCCCTGCAGACAAGGAAGAAGAGTAAAGATGGACTTAAGTTTCGGCGTCGGCAAGCGCCTGCCCGAAGGCCCCGGCAAGCACGGCCGCAGCGGTGTCATCCACACCCCGCACGGTGATATTCACACCCCGGCCTTCATCCCGGTGGCCACCAAAGCCACGGTCAAGACGCTTACCCCGGAACAAATTCGCTCTACCGGTGCGCAGGCCATCCTGTCGAATGCGTACCACCTCTACCTGCAGCCGGGCCACGACATCGTGGACGAGGCCGGCGGCGTGGCCGAGTTTGAAAATTGGCATGGCCCGACCTACACCGACTCCGGCGGATTCCAGGTCATGTCCCTGGGCGTGGGCTTCAAAAAGGTCCTTGCGATGGATGTCGCGGATCTCAGCGATAAGGACATCCGCGCCGCCAAGAAGGAACGCATGGCGCAGGTGGACGAGGATGGCGTGGATTTTAAATCCGTCATCGACGGCTCCAAGCACCGCTTTACCCCCGAGAAGTCCATGCAGATCCAGCACGGGCTGGGCGCAGACATCATGTTTGCCTTCGACGAGCTGACCACGCTCGTTGATACGCGCACCTACCAGGAAGAATCCGTCGCGCGCACGCACCGCTGGGCCAAGCGCTGCCTGGATGAGCACGATCGCCTCACCCGCGAGCGCGCCCACCGCCCGAAGCAGTCGCTGTGGGGTGTTGTCCAAGGCGCGCAGTACGAGGATCTGCGCCGCCAGGCCACCCGCGGCCTGCTCGACCTCGACCGCGCCGCCCGCGAGGATGGCAAGCGCGGCTTCGGCGGCTTCGGCATCGGCGGCGCGCTGGAGAAGGAAAACCTGGGCACCATCGTCGGCTGGGTCTGCGATGAGCTACCCGAGGACAAGCCGCGCCATCTGCTCGGCATCTCCGAGCCGGACGATATCTTCACCGCCGTCGAGGCCGGCGCCGATACCTTCGACTGTGTGGCGCCCACCCGCTTGGCGCGCCGCGGCGGCGTCTACACCCTTGACGGCCGCATGAACCTTACCAATGCGCGCTTCAAGCGGGATTTTGCCGGCGTGGATGAGGAATTCGGCGGCTACGTATCCGAGAATTACTCCCGCGCCTACCTGCACCACCTGCTCAAGGCGAAGGAATTCCTCGCCGGCACGCTGTGCACCATCCACAACGTGGAGTTCATGATTCGCCTGGTGGATAATATCCGCGCCGCCATCGACGGCGGCTACTACGAGGCCTACCGCGATGAATTCCTCGGCCGCTATTACGCCGGCAAGTAGTCCTCGCGCTTCTTCACCCACTTAATGACCGCGGCCGTCACCGGCAGCATGACGGCCTCCATCAGGGTCTTCCACACAAAGCCCACGATGACGTAATTGATGAACCCGCCCACGGTGTCCACGCCGATGACCGGCGCGGCGATGGCGCAAAAGAGCAGCGTATCGCCGAACTCGCCCACCACGGTGGAGGCGATAAGGCGAGCAAAGAGGCCCTTTTCGCCCGAGCGCTTCTTCATGGCAGTCAGCGTCCAAGCGTTGAGGAGCTGGCCCACTAGGTAACCGGCCAGCGAAGCGGCCAGGATCTGCGGCATCAGGCCGAGCGTGGCGGCGAAGGCCTCCTGGCCCTCGTAGAAATCGGCCGCCGGCAGCCAGATGGCGATATAGAAGCACACGGCCGCCAGGATGGCCATCGCAAAGCCGATGTAGACCGCGCGCCGGGTGGATTTGAAGCCATAGCACTCCGAGAGCACGTCGCCGACGATATAGGCCAGCGGGAAGAGGAAGAAGGCGCCGTCGGTCACCAGCGGGCCGAGCTGGACGCCCTTGGTGGCGTTGATATTAGAAATCAGGAAGGTCACCACAAACACGGTGACCAGCCAGGGGTAGAGGGTGGAGCGGACGGGAATGAAGCGCACCTCAGCGCCGTTCGATTTTTCCATGCCCGCCATTGTGCCAGCCCGTAGACTGTGGGCATGAATTCCGCGACCACCGGCGCCGGCCGCTACGCGCCAAGCCCCTCTGGCGATCTGCACTTTGGCAACCTCCGCACGGCGCTTCTGGCGTGGCTTTTCGCCCGGTCCACGGGCAGGCGCTTTGTGGTGCGCGTGGAGGACATCGATAAGCAGCGCTCCTCCCAGGAATCGGCCGAGCGCCAGCTGGCGGATCTGCGCGCGCTCGGGCTGGACTGGGACGGCGAGGTCATCTACCAGCACGATCGCGACGCCGCCTATGAGCAGGCCCTGGCCCAGCTGCCCACCTACGAGTGCTATTGCTCCCGCAAGGATATCCGTGAGGCCTCCCGCGCCCCGCACGCCATTCCCGGCCAGTACCCGGGCACCTGCCGCAACCTCACCGAAGACCAGCGCGCGGCCAAGCGCGCCGAGCTTGCGGCCCAGAATCGCCAGCCCGCCCTTCGCCTGCTTGCCGACGCCCCCACTTTCACCATCCACGACGCCCTCCACGGCACCTATACGGGCGACGTCGATGACTTCATCCTGCGCCGCGGCGGCCAAGACACCGGCTGGGCCTATAACCTGGCCGTCGTCGTCGATGATGCCGACCAAGGCATTGACCAAGTGGTCCGCGGCGATGATCTGCTGTCCTCCGCGCCGCGCCAGGCCTACCTCGCCTCGCTGCTCGGCATCGAACCGCCGGAGTATATCCACGTCCCGCTCGTGCTCAATGCATCCGGCGAGCGCCTGGCCAAACGCGATGGGGCGGTGACCATGCGGGAGATGGGAGAGGAGGGGGACGTCGTCAAGCAGCTGGCGGCCTCGTTGGGGTACGAAGCTAATAGTGCTGCGGAGCTGCTCGCGCAATTCGCGCCCGATCGACTCAGCCCTGAGCCCTATACCTGGCGGGGGTAAAATCTGGGCCCATGGACATTCTTCTGGTGCTCATTGGGCTCATGCTGCTGACCGTGTTCGTCGTCGCCATCGGTGACAAGATTGGGCTGCCGTGGCCGGCCCTGCTGACGATCATCACCGCCTGCGCCGTCTTCGTGCCCGGCCTGCCACAGTTCGAACCGCCCACCGAGCTCATCCTGCCCATCTTCCTGCCGCCGCTGCTGTGGGCGCTGGCCCGGCGCACCTCGTGGGGTGTTATCCGCGAGCAATGGGTGACCATCTTGAGCCTGTCCGTGCTGCTGGTGGTCGCCACCACGCTGGCCGTTGGCTTCACGGCCTATGCCTTCCTGCCCGGCATCAGTCTGGCCGCGGCCATCCTCATCGGTGCGGCCATCGCCCCGCCGGACCCCGTCGCCGTTGACGCCGTGGCCGAACCCGCCGGCATTCCGCGCCGCATCATCACCACCTTGCAGACCGAGGGCCTGTTTAACGACGCCGCTTCTATCGTCGCCTTCAATCTCGCGCTGACGGCCGTGACCCAAGGCGATGAGCTTTCCTTCGGCGGCGGCGTGCTCAACTTCTTCTACTCCGCATTCGTCGCGGGCGGCCTCGGCTGGGGCGTCGGCCGGCTGGTGGCGCTGTTTATCACCCACGTCCACGACGTCACTGCGCGCAACGCGCTGACCTGGGTGACGCCGTTTGCGGTCTACCTCATCTCGGAGGAACTCGGCGCCTCCGGCGTTATCGCCGTGGTCATTGCGGCTGTGGAGCTTAATTCCCGTGCCGATATCCAGGCCGAGGACCGCCTGTCCGGCCAGTCCTTCTGGGAGACCATCGAGCTGCTCTTTACCGGCGTGGCCTTTGGACTCATTGGCCTGACGGTCAATACCGCCATCGGGGAGGTGGGCTCGGACCTATGGCACTCCGTGGTGGTGGGCGTCATCTTGTCCCTTGTGGCCTTCGTCGTCCGCT
>ERZ1029886.240-NODE-240-length-12250-cov-156.477901_pt1 | contig 12250 bp, 10 predicted proteins | sample MGYA00519232_ERZ1029886 | MGnify/ENA primary metagenome ERZ1029886 (study PRJEB33666, sample SAMEA4610932) | skin metagenome | biome: Human-associated habitat; feature: Malodor aspect; material: skin | place: Philippines | collected 2015-08 ... | reverse complement strand
GTGATCAACCAATTTATCCATATTTATTTGCTGTAGAATAAAGTGAGATTTAATAGTGGGAGTGATAACGATGAAATAATTGTCGTTGTCACTCCCCATTTTATATTTAAGAAAAGTATTGAAAAATATGACAATGAAGAGCTTAATTTAATAGATTTTTCAAGACATAATGACCAATCAATATATAGTAAAATAGAAAGATATGCTATCAGTAATGAACTGTAAAATAGAGGAAGATATAACAATTAAGAAGATATCTAATACTCAAAGAGTGATTAAAAATATCTTATAATTCAGCAGTAATAATAACTGGGAATATATGTATAAATCGTTCTTGATTTGGACCTTGATGAAATATAAAATATTTCGTACTTCTAAAATTTAAATAAGATGAAGAGCTAATGCAAAATCAATTAAAATAGATTGAAACATTGTAGGATCTCTTTTTATTGGTTAAGTATGATAATTGATATTAGTGTTAAAAGTGAATGTTGTACGTTTATACGTTTAAATGAAGCGAGTGATATTCATTTGTCGAGTGAGCTATAGTAAGATGGTATCACTAAATATTTATAATAAACGTGATAAAATATAAATAAGATTAAAAATATTAGGTGAGAAATAATGTCGAAAGTTAGTTTAATTGAAAGTCCATATCCGCTTCAATCTATAAAAGGACTTGGACCAAAGAGAATTGCTTTACTACATGAATTAAACATTCACACAATAGAAGATTTAGTGTTATATTTACCAACACGTTATGAAGATAATACTGTCGTAGATTTAAACTTAGCTGAAGATCAATCTACTGTGACAGTAGCAGGAGAAATTTATTCTGTACCCACGGTAGCCTTTTTTGGCCGGAATAAATCAAAATTAACTGTCCATTTAATGATTGATAATATCGCAGTTAAATGTGTATTTTTTAATCAACCGTATTTAAAAAAGAAAATTGAGTTAAATCAAATAGTAACAATAAAAGGTAAATGGAATCGTGCTAAACAAGAAATTAATGGCAATCGTATTTTTTTTAATGACACTCATACCTCTACTGAAGAAGTGAGATTAGAACCGGTATATCGACTTAAAGAAGGTATTAAACAAAAACAGATGCGTGATATGATTCATCAATCTCTTAATGATGTCACTATACATGAATGGATTACAGAGGAATTAAGACAAAAGTACAAATTGGAATTACTAGATTATACTATTAAAACGTTACATCTACCTAAAGATAAACAAGCGCTTATGCGTGCGAGACGTACATATGCTTTTACTGAATTATTTATGTTTGAACTACGTATGCAATGGTTAAATCGCTTAGAAAAAGCTTCAGATGAAGCCATTGAAATTAATTATGATATTAATAAAGTAAAGTCATTTATCCAGTCGTTACCTTTTGAATTAACAGATGCACAGAAATCGAGCGTTAATGAAATATTTAGAGATTTGAAAGCGCCAATACGCATGCATCGTTTATTACAAGGTGATGTTGGGTCAGGGAAAACAGTTGTAGCAGCAATTTGTATGTATGCACTCAAAACTGCTGGTTATCAATCTGCACTGATGGTACCTACAGAAATTTTGGCTGAACAACATGCAAACAGTTTAACAGAACTTTTCGGTGACCATATGAATGTGGCTTTATTAACTGGATCGGTAAAAGGAAAAAAAAGACGTGTATTGCTAGAACAATTAGAGAATGGAACGATCGATTGTTTAATTGGTACACATGCATTGATTCAAGATGATGTACAATTTAAAAATGTAGGGTTAGTGATTACTGATGAACAGCATCGTTTTGGTGTGAATCAACGTCAATTACTAAGAGAAAAAGGTGCTATGACCAACGTATTGTTTATGACTGCGACGCCTATACCGAGAACGTTAGCCATTTCAGTATTTGGAGAAATGGATGTGTCCTCAATTAAACAACTACCTAAAGGTCGAAAGCCAATTATTACACATTGGGCGAAACATGAACAGTATGACCAAGTGTTAGCTCAAATGACAAGCGAACTAAAAAAAGGACGCCAAGCCTATGTGATTTGTCCACTAATTGAAAGTTCTGAACATCTAGAAGATGTACAAAATGTTGTTGAACTTTTTGAGTCACTACAAGAATTTTATGGTAAAACACATGTAGGTTTATTACATGGGAAAATGTCAGCAGACGAAAAAGATGATGTAATGGCACGTTTTAGTCATCATGATATTGATATCTTAGTGTCGACAACCGTAGTTGAAGTAGGCGTTAATGTTCCTAATGCTACATTCATGATGATTTATGATGCTGATCGCTTTGGATTATCTACATTACATCAACTTAGAGGTCGTGTTGGACGTAGTGAACATCAAAGTTATTGTGTATTAATTGCATCACCTAAAACAGAAACTGGCATAGAAAGAATGACCATTATGACACAAACTACAGATGGATTTGAATTAAGTGAACGTGACTTAGAAATGAGAGGCCCTGGTGATTTCTTTGGAGTTAAACAAAGCGGGTTACCAGATTTTATGGTTGCTAATATAGTAGAAGATTATCGTATGCTAGAAGTAGCTCGTGATGAGGCTGCAGAACTCATTCAATCCGGGGAGTTCTTTACTGAGAAATATGAACGTTTAAGAGCATTTATCAACGACCATTTACTTAACATAAGTTTTGATTAACATCAGTAAACTGATATTTAATTCAAATTATTTATTATATGAACATGTAATATTTGTTGAGGATAATAAATAGAAAGTGTTATGATATGTGAGGAATGATTAAGACTTGGTACTAAAATATTTAAAGGGGAGGAAAGTATGAAATTAAAAAAAACAGAACGTCGTCATGAGATTAAGAAGGCGATTAATGAAAACCCCTTTATTACGGATAGTGAATTGTGTGAATTATTCAACGTAAGTATTCAAACTATCCGTCTGGATCGCACACAACTTAATATTCCTGAATTACGTAAACGTATTAAATCTGTAGCTAAACAAAATTATGAATATATCAAAGGATTGGAAGCTAATGAAGTGATTGGGGATCTTATTCAAGTTAAACCTAATTATTCTGCCCAATCTATTATAGAAATTACAGAAGAGTATGTGTTTCAAAAAACACGTATTGCACGGGGGCATATTTTATTTGCTCAAGCTAATTCATTATGTGTAGCCCTAATACATAACTCTACTGTGTTAACTCAAGAAAGTAATTTGAAATTTATTGAAAAAGTAAAGTTGCATGATAATGTTAGAGCAGAAGCAACCGTAATCAATAGAACAAATCGACATTATGATATAAAAGTGGAATCTTTTGTAAAAGATACACGCGTTTTTACAGGCATATTTAAAATGTTTTATATAAGTGAGGATGAAAACCATGGTTAAAATTGCTGTAGATATGATGGGTGGCGACAATGCACCAGGAATCGTATTAGAAGCTGTAGAAAAAGCAATCAATGATTTTAAAGATTTAGAAATTATTTTATTTGGTGATGAAAAACAATATACATTAAATCATGAGCGTATAGAGTTTAGACATTGTTCAGAAAAAATTGAGATGGAAGATGAGCCTGTACGTGCCATTAAAAGAAAAAAAGACAGTTCAATGGTACGCATGGCAGAAGCGGTTAAATCTGGTGAGGCAGATGGCTGTGTATCTGCTGGTAATACAGGTGCTTTAATGTCAGCAGGGCTATTTATCGTCGGACGTATTAAAGGCGTAGCTAGACCAGCACTTGTTGTCACATTACCTACTATCGATGGTAAAGGATTTGTCTTTTTAGATGTTGGAGCCAATGCAGATGCAAAACCTGAACACTTATTGCAATATGCACAGCTAGGTAATATTTATGCTCAAAAAATTAGAGGTATTCAACAACCTAAAATATCATTGTTGAATATCGGAACTGAACCAGCAAAAGGAAATGCTTTGACTAAAAAAACATATCAATTATTAAAAGATGAAGCGACTATTCGATTTAATGGAAATATTGAGGCTAAAACATTGATGGAGGGTGACACAGATGTAGTTGTCACTGATGGTTATACTGGAAATATGGTACTAAAAAACATCGAAGGTACTGCTAAATCAATTGGAAAAATGTTAAAAGGTACACTATTAGCTAATTTAAAAAATAAGCTTGCTGCGGCGATATTGAAAAAAGATATCAGTAAGTTTGCGAAAAAATTAGATTATGCAGAATATGGTGGATCTGTTCTTTTAGGGTTAGATGGTACTGTAGTAAAAGCACATGGCAGTTCAAATGCACGTGCATTCTATTCTGCAATTCGACAAGCTAAAATTGCTGGTGATGAACAAATAGTAAAAATTATGAGAGAAACGGTAGGTAGTGACAATGAGTAAAACTGCAATTGTTTTTCCTGGACAAGGTGCACAAAAAGTCGGAATGGCTAAAGATTTATATCAAGTTAATAAAGATGCGACTTCTATTTTAGAATTAGCGCAAACAACGGTTGATTTTGATTTATTAGAAACGATGTTTACAGATAAAGAGGAAAAATTAGGAGAAACTGAGAATACTCAACCTGCATTGTTAACACATAGTATTGCATTACTAAAAGCACTAAACCATATAGATGCTGACTATACAATGGGGCATAGTCTAGGTGAATATTCAAGTTTAGTGGCTGCTGGTGTACTAAAATTTGAAGATGCAGTGAAAATTGTGCGTAAGCGTGGCGAATTAATGACTCAAGCTTTTCCAAATGGTGTAGGAAGTATGGCTGCTGTTTTAGGGCTAAGTTATGAAGAGGTAAATGAAATTTGTAAAGAAATTTCATTTGGAGATCAATTAATTGAACCTGCCAATATTAATGCACCAGGTCAAATCGTTGTATCTGGGCATAAAGCGCTGATTGATAAATTAACTAAAGAAGGAAAATCTTTAGGTGCGAAGCGTGTGATTCCTTTAGCAGTATCAGGTCCTTTCCACTCTTCAATGATGCAAGTAATTGAAGAGAATTTCGCTTCATTTATTGATCAATTCACTTGGAATGATGCTCAATTTCCTATCGTTCAAAATTACAATGCTCATGGAGAAACAAAAGCAGAAACGATTAAACAAAATATGGTGAAACAACTCTATTCACCAGTACAATTTATTAAATCGACAGAATGGTTAATAGACCAAGGCGTGGATCATTTTATTGAAATTGGACCTGGTAAAGTATTATCTGGTTTAATTAAAAAAATTAATCGAGATGTTAAAATTACATCGATTCAAACATTAGAAGATGTGAAAGGATGGAATGAAAATGACTAAAAGTGCATTAGTAACTGGTGCTTCTAGAGGAATTGGACGTAGTATTGCATTGCAATTAGCAGAAGATGGATTCAATGTAGCAGTTAATTACGCGGGTAATAAAGAAAAAGCAGAAGCAGTGGTTAAAGAAATTAAAGAAAAAGGCGTAGAAAGTTTTGCAATACAAGCAAATGTTGCTGAAGGTGATCAAGTCAAAGTTATGATTAAAGAAGTTGTAAATCAATTTGGCTCTTTAGATGTTCTTGTAAACAACGCAGGTATTACAAAAGACAATTTATTAATGCGAATGAAAGAGCAAGAATGGGATGACGTTATTAATACTAACTTAAAAGGGACATTTAATTGTATTCAAAAAGCTACGCCACAAATGTTACGTCAACGTAGCGGTGCTATTATTAATTTATCTAGTATTGTAGCGGCTATGGGTAATCCTGGACAAGCTAATTATGTTGCGACAAAAGCAGGTATTGAAGGACTGACAAAATCAAGTGCACGTGAACTTGCTTCACGTGGTATTACTGTTAATGCAGTTGCGCCTGGGTTTATCGTCTCAGATATGACAAATGCATTAAATGAAGATCTTAAATCACAAATGTTGGAGCAAATTCCATTATCACGTTTTGGAGAAGATAAAGATATTGCCTATGCAGTGTCATTTTTAGCATCTGATCGTGCAAAATATATTACAGGTCAAACGTTATCAGTTAATGGTGGCATGTATATGTAATATATACGTCATGTATTTAAAAGGATAAATAGTCATTATCCTTTTAATAAATACTTGTGTTTTAGCCCTTAAAATGGGAAAATATAATAGTCTATGGATAGACACTTTTAAAGGAGGTGAATCGACGTGGAAAACTTCGATAAAGTAAAAGATATCATCGTTGACCGTTTAGGTGTAGACGCTGATAAAGTAACAGAAGATGCATCTTTCAAAGATGATTTAGGCGCTGACTCACTTGATATCGCTGAATTAGTGATGGAATTAGAAGACGAATTTGGTACTGAAATTCCTGATGAAGAAGCTGAAAAAATCAACACTGTTGGTGATGCAGTTAAATACATCAATAGTCTTGAAAAATAAAAACTTACATCTGAGTCGTCGTCATGATGGCTCAGATTTTTTTCATAGGACATCAATAACATGAACGGAGGTTTATCAATCATGCACCCGAAACAATCAGAAATGATTAAAGATTTTCAATATCAATTTGATAAAAAAATGAAGATGCTTGGTCTTAGTTATACTCATTTAGATGTGTACCAACAAGCGTTTTCGCACTCTAGCTTTATTAATGATTTTAATATGGATCGATTAGCTCATAACGAGCGTTTAGAATTTTTAGGAGATGCGGTATTAGAATTGACGGTTTCACGTTACCTTTTTGACAAATATCCTAATTTACCAGAAGGAAATTTAACTAAAATGAGAGCGACAATCGTATGTGAACCCTCACTTGTAATATTTGCAAATAAAATTGAATTAAATCAACTCATTTTACTTGGAAAAGGTGAAGAAAAAACAGGTGGTAGAACAAGACCTTCATTAGTATCAGATGCTTTTGAAGCGTTTATTGGGGCTTTATACTTAGACCAAGGCTTAGAAGTAGTCTGGAAGTTTGCTCAAAAAGTCATTTTTCCATATGTAGAACATAATGAATTAATTGGCGTGGTCGATTTTAAAACACAATTCCAAGAATATATTCATAGTCAAAGTAAAGGTGATGTGACGTATCATTTGATTAAAGAAGAAGGTCCAGCACACCATCGCTTATTTACATCTGAAGTGATTTTAGAAAATAAAGCAATCGCAAAAGGACAAGGCAGAACAAAAAAAGAATCTGAACAAAAAGCAGCTGAAAGTGCTTATCATAAGTTAAGAGATGAGAACAAATAATAATGAACGCATTTCATATATTATCTTCTTTTCAACAAGAATGAGTATGAATGAATTAAGGAGAAGAGTATGGTTTATTTGAAATCTATAGATACCATTGGCTTTAAGTCATTTGCAGATCGTACGAATGTACAGTTCGATAAAGGCGTGACAGCAATTGTTGGTCCAAATGGTAGTGGGAAAAGTAATATTACTGATGCGATTAAATGGGTTTTAGGAGAACAATCTGCTAAGTCGCTTCGTGGCTCTAAAATGGAAGATATTATTTTCTCAGGGGCAGAACATCGTCAAGCACAAAATTATGCAGAAGTACAATTAAAATTAGATAATTCTACAAGAGAGTTGCAGATTGAGGCTGATGATGTGATTGTAACACGTCGTCTTTATCGTAGTGGAGAAAGCGAATATTATTTAAATAATGATAGGGCACGTCTACGCGATATTACAGAGTTATTTTTAGATTCTGGTCTAGGAAAAGAAGCGTTTAGTATTATTTCACAAGGTAGAGTAGATGAAATTTTAAATGCTAAACCTGTTGACCGACGTCAAATCATAGAAGAATCAGCGGGTGTTTTAAAGTATAAAAAAAGAAAAACGGAATCTTTACAAAAGCTAGGTCATACAGAAGATAATCTATCTCGAGTAGAGGATATTTTATATGATTTAGAAGGGCGTGTTGAACCTCTAAAAGCAGAAGCATCTATTGCTAAAGAATACTTACAATTATCAAAAGAGATGGAGCATAGTGATGTTGTCGTAACTGTACACGATATTAATCAATATGATGAAGAGAATCGTCAACTCGATGAACGATTGAATCATCTAAAAAGCCAACAAGCTGAAAAAGAAGGTCAACAAGCTCAATCAAATCAATATTTACAAAAACAAAAAACGCAACGTCAAAAACTTGAAAGAGATACCGATCACACTAATATAGATTTAATTACTACAACTGAGGAATATGAAAAATTTATTGGAAAATTAAATGTACTTGAAGAGCGAAAAAGAAATCAATCAGAAACGAATGCACGATTTGAAGAAGAATTAGATAATTTACAGTATGAATTAAAGAATGTTCAAGATGAAAGAGAACTTTCTGTAGAACAAGTATCTAAACTTAAAAAACAGCATCAATCGCTTAATAAAGAGATTAAACAGTTAGAATCAAAACTTAATCTTACAGATGCACAACATGATGAAAAATTAGAAACTATTAAAAATGAATATTATGAATTAATGTCCGAGCAATCTGAAGTGAATAATGATATTCGTTTTTTAGAACGTACTATTCAAGAAAATGAAACCAAAAAAACACGTCTCGATGCAAGATTAATAGAAGTATTTGATCAACTTAAACATATTCAAAATGACATACATCAAACAGAACAAGCGCATACTACTACATCACAAAAAATGAACATAACAGAGAAAGACATGCGTGACGTTGAATATCGTTTATCTGAAGCAAAACGTATAGAAGCGACATATGAAGATAAGTTATATCAAGCTTATCGATATACTGATAAAATGCGCGTGCGTATGGAAAGTTTAGAAACACAAGCAGAAGACTATTCCTACTTTTTTAATGGAGTAAAACATATATTAAAAGCAAAAGAGAATACTTTAAGTGGTATTCATGGTGCAGTAGCTGAAGTCATCAAGGTACCATCAAAATTGACACAAGCGATTGAAACAGCGTTAGGAGCCTCATTACAACACATTATTGTAAATAATGAAAAAGATGGTCGCCAAGCGATAAAATTTTTAAAACAACGAGGATTAGGAAGAGCAACATTTTTACCACTAAATGTAATTAGAGCAAGAAGTTTATCTCATCATATTCAAAATGTAGCTCGAAATTTTGATGGTTTTATTAATATTGCATCGGAAGCGGTTGAAGTTAATCAAACGTATCAAGCTGTGATAGATAATTTGATGGGTACTACAATTATAGTGGAGAATCTTAAAATTGCGAATGAACTTGCAAGAGCGATTCAATATAAAGCGCGAATCGTTACCTTAGAAGGAGATATCGTTAATCCAGGAGGAGCAATGACAGGTGGCGGAATGCGTCAATCAAAAAGTATTTTAGCTCAAAAAGATGAATTGGCAACAATGAAAACGCAATTAAATGACTACGAAGAGAAAACAAAAGAATTCGAACAACAATTGCAAAAGCAAAAAGAGAAAGTTGAGACATTAAGTAATAAGTATGTAGATTTAAATCAACAATATCATCAATTAAAAGATACCGCTCACGAAGAAACATTGACTTTAGATCGGTTGAAAAAACAAGAAACACATATAAAAAGTGAACATGAAGAATTTGAATTTGAGAAAAATGATGGCTATCAAAGTGAAAAAAGTCGTCATACATTAAAACAACAACAATTGCGTTTATCTGAAATTCAAGAGCAACTAAAACAACTTGAAAATGACATAGAGGTATATTCAAAACTCTCTAAAGAGGGTAAAGAAAATGTATCGCAAGTTGAAAAAGAATTAAATCAAAAACGTTCTGATGTTGCAGTCGTTAAAGAAAAAATAAGTCATCAAACTATGTCATTAGAAAGAATAGATAAGCAACTTGCACAAATTAACCAACAAATCATTGCAACTAAAGAGAAAATAGAATTATTTAATTCTGACGATATGATGGGCGAAAAAGCATTTCAACAACTTCAATCAAGTATCCAAGATAAAGCGTCTCAACGTGATAAATTAAAACAAAAACTTGATACTTTAAAAGAACAGAAAGATTCTATAAATGAAGATATTGAAATTCATGAGTACAAACTCGAACAATGCCATCAAGATTTATTATCTATTGAAAGTTTTTATCAAGATATTAAGGCCCAACAGTCTAAATTAGATGTTCTTATTAATCACGCAATGAATCATTTAAATGAAACGTATCATCTTACACTTGAACGTGCGAGAGAAACTTATCAATCAGATGTTCCAATAGAAACATTAAGAAAAAAAGTAAAATTAACTAAGATGTCAATTGAAGAATTAGGTTCAGTTAATGTTAATGCTATTGAACAATTTGAAGAATTAAATGAACGTTATACATTTTTGAATGAACAGAGAAATGATTTAAGAGAAGCAAAACAGACTTTAGAACAAATCATTGATGAAATGGATCAAGAAGTAAAAGATCGTTTCAAAGCTACATTTTTTGAAGTACAAGATTATTTCACAACTGTCTTTCAATCACTTTTTGGTGGTGGTCATGCCAAGTTAGAGCTTACGGATGATGATTACTTGTCTGCAGGAGTAGATATTATTGTTCAACCACCAGGTAAAAAATTACAAAATCTTTCTTTATTAAGTGGTGGCGAACGCGCATTAAGTGCTATTGCATTACTGTTTGCTATTTTAAAAGTAAGATCAGCACCATTTGTTATACTAGACGAAGTGGAAGCAGCTTTGGATGAAGCTAATGTTATTCGTTACGCACAATTTTTAAATGATTTATCGGAAAAAACACAGTTTATTGTCATTACGCATAGAAAAGGTACCATGGAGTATTCGGATCGTTTATATGGTGTTACAATGCAAGAGTCAGGCGTTTCAAAATTAGTAAGTGTAAATTTAAATACAATAGATGAGGTTATGAAGGAGGAAAATGCATGAGTTTTTTCAAACGACTAAAAGATAAATTTTCTACAAAGTCGACTGAAGATATTGAAAAGGAATTAACGGAAGATGAGGAATTAGATCAACCATCAACAAAAGACAATGAACAAGAAAATGAAGAACCTGCACCAAAAAAGAAAAAACCACGTAAATTAAGCGAAGCTGACTTTGACGAAGATGGGTTAATTTCAATTGAAGATTTTGAAGAAATTGAAGCTCAAAAAATGGGAGCGAAGTTTAAAGCAGGTTTAGAAAAATCAAGAGAAAACTTCCAAGAGCAATTAAATAACTTGATTGCACGTTATAGAACTGTAGATGAAGATTTCTTCGAAGCTTTAGAAGAAATGTTGATTACTGCGGATGTAGGTTTCAATACGGTTATGCAATTAACGGATGAATTACGTACAGAAGCACAACGTCGTAATATCAAAGAAACTGAAGGTTTAAGAGAAGTTATCGTTGAAAAAATTGTAGAAATTTATCACCAAGAAGATGATCATTCAGAAGCAATGAATATCGAAGATGGCCGATTAAATGTCATTTTAATGGTTGGGGTCAATGGTGTAGGTAAAACTACAACGATTGGTAAATTGGCACATCGTTATAAAATGGAAGGTAAAAAAGTTATGTTGGCTGCTGGTGATACTTTCAGAGCAGGTGCAATTGAACAATTACAAGTTTGGGGCGATCGTGTAGGCGTAGAGGTAATCAGACAAAGCGAAGGTTCTGATCCTGCAGCAGTTGTTTATGATGCAATCAATGCGGCTAAGAATAAAGGTGTAGATATATTAATTTGTGATACAGCAGGTCGTTTACAAAATAAATCAAACTTAATGCAAGAATTGGACAAAATGAAACGAGTCATTAGTCGTGCTGTTCCAGATGCACCACATGAAGCATTATTATGTTTAGACGCAACCACTGGTCAAAATGCACTATCACAAGCACGTTCATTCAAAGAAGTAACCAACGTTTCAGGGATTGTGCTCACTAAATTAGATGGCACAGCAAAAGGTGGTATTGTACTTGCTATTCGAAACGAATTGCATATTCCAGTAAAATACGTTGGTTTAGGTGAAAAACTAGATGATTTACAACCATTTAATCCTGAAAGTTATGTATATGGATTGTTTGCTGATATGATTGAGCAAAATGATAATATCCCTGATGAAATGCAAAGCTTAACAGATAATAATGAGGAACACCAAAATGGGGAAAAATGATTTAGTTAAAACGTTAAGAATGAATTATCTATTTGATTTTTACCATTCTTTGCTTACTGAAAAACAAAAGAATTATCTTGAGTTATTTTATCTAAATGATTACTCATTAAGTGAAATTGCTGAAACGTTTAAAGTGAGTAGACAAGCGGTTTATGATAATATAAGAAGAACTGGCGATTTAGTAGAAGACTATGAAACTAAAT
>ERZ1029886.237-NODE-237-length-12291-cov-6.271984_pt1 | contig 12291 bp, 8 predicted proteins | sample MGYA00519232_ERZ1029886 | MGnify/ENA primary metagenome ERZ1029886 (study PRJEB33666, sample SAMEA4610932) | skin metagenome | biome: Human-associated habitat; feature: Malodor aspect; material: skin | place: Philippines | collected 2015-08 ... | reverse complement strand
AACGATCAACACGTCAGATTCTGCCCTCGGTTGCCTCGGCAATACCGGCGTCGATGTTGCGCCAGTAGGACAGCGCGTTGCCGATGACCGGCTCTTCCATGTCGAAATTGGCCATCAAGTCCACCAAAGTATCGACGAGCTCGTCACGCTCTGCGTCGGAAAAGACGTCATGCACCAGGGCGTGGGCCTGACCGAAGTCGTCATCTTCCGCGTGCCGGGTCTGGGCGGAACGAACGAGTTCGCCGTCAGCCTCCCAGGTAGCTTCGGAACCGGTTCGGTATCCGGTGGCAAAGTCGCGACCGTAGGAGTTCGGGGCGTAGGTGGGTGCCGAACCGGAGTGCTCGAAGGCCATCTGGCCGTCGAAGGTGTACTGGTTTGTCGGTGTCGTGGGCCGGTTCACAGGGAGTTGTTCATAGTTGACCCCCAGACGGTTGCGGGCGGCATCGTTGTAGGCGAAGACACGACCCAGCAGCATCCGGTCTGGGGACAACCCAGTGCCCTCAACGGTGTTCGACGGGGAGAAGGCCGCTTGCTCGATCTGGGCGAAGAAGTTCTCCGGGTTGCGGTCCAGAGTGAACTTGCCGATGGTGTGCAGCGGGTAATCCTTATGCGGCCACACCTTGGTGATGTCGAACGGGTTGAACCGGTAATCCTTGGCTTCGTCATAGGGCATGAGCTGCACCTTGACGGTCCAGGACGGATAGTCGCCGTCGGCAATGTGGTTGAAGAGGTCCTCGCGGTGGATGTCTGGGTGATCACCGACGATCGCTTTGGCCCGGTCAGCAGTCATGTTGTGAACACCCTGGTCACTGATGAAGTGGTATTTCACCCAGGTGATCTTCCCTTCGGCGTTAACCCATGAGTAGGTGTGCGAGGAGTAGCCGTTCATAGTGCGATAGCTGAGCGGAATGCCGCGCGGTCCCATGAGGTAAGCCACTTGATGGGCCGATTCGGGGGACAGGCTCCAATAGTCATACATCATATTCGGACTGCGCAGTCCGGAATTCGGTAACCGTTTCTGGGAGCGGATGAAATGCGGGAACTTCATCGGGTCACGCATGAAGAACACCGGGGTGTTGTTGCCGACCATGTCGAAGTTGCCCTCGTCGGTGTAGAACTTCAACGAGAATCCACGCACATCACGCCAGGTGTCAGGGCTGCCGAGCTCACCGGCGACTGTGGAGAATCGGGCCAGCATGGGGGTTTCGCGCCCCTTCTGCAGGAAGGATGCCTTGGTGTACTCCGAGACGTCAGCGGTAACCTCGAGATGTCCGAAGGCCCCCGATCCCTTGGCGTGAGGCTTGCGTTCGGGGATGTTTTCCCGGTTGAAATGGGCCAGGGTGTCGATGAGATGTGCGTCGTGGAGCACTACCGGGCCGTCAGCGCCGACGGTCAGGGAGTATTCGTCGCTAGGCGCTGGCGACCCGTTGGTGTTCGTTGACGGCTTGCTGGGATCAATAGGCATGACGACTCCTCTTTATGAGTTGAGTGCTCTCTTCCAGATTGCCCCCCAACAAGGTCATCTCCAAGCTCATAACGCCACGGGAGAAAGTCTGTACAAGAAAGGCAGAACCCAGGGACGATGACCCGACAATGGGGTGTATGAGTGAAACCACCGTCACCAAAAACGACCAGCAGTCACGCTACGAAGCTTATATCGGCGGTGAACTCGCCGGGTTCGCCGAATTCCGACGCGAGGGGGATGTCATCGTCATGCCCCATACCGAAACATTCGAAGCCTTCAGTGGCAAAGGTGTCGGCAGCGCTCTGGCGCGCTTCGCCCTCGACGACATTGCTTGCCAGAACTTGTCGGTGCGTCCGGACTGCACCTTCATCAAAGGGTGGTTGGACAAGCACCCCGACCACCCGGTGAACGTTATCTGAGCCCCCAAATGCGTGGGTGGGGCTGAGCCTTTTCCAAGGCTGAGCCCCACCCACGCGCTTTCACACTGGGTACTTCAACGGATTGTGCGAATGGCGGCATTCATCCGACTACGAGCATCACCCCGTAGGAAGCCAAACAGGCAACCGATATCGAGACGATGCCGGGGATCAAGAACGAATGGTTGAAGATGTATTTTCCGATCCTCGTTGTCCCGGTATCGTCCATCTCGACCGCAGCCACCACGGTGGGATACGTGGGTAGCAGGAACAGCGCCGAGGCCGCCGCGAAACATCCGACCAGGACCGACGCTGGAAGCCCAAGAGCCGCAGCAACCGGCATGAACGTAACCGTGGTTGCGGCCTGCGAGTAGAGCAACGATGCAGCCAGGAATAGCACCACGAACAACAGCCACGGTGCCGAGTGGATGACTCCCGATCCGGCAGCTTTGATGGTGTCGATGTTTGAACTCACGAAGGTGTTGCCTAGCCAAGCGACCCCCATCACGCAGATGGCAGCAGAGGTGCCACTTTTATAGGTTGCCTGGGAAGTGATCTCGTTAAGCGGGACTTTACACAGGGTGGCTATGACGAGGGCGGCAGTCATCATAAACGTCATGATGGCGGCGCCTCGCGGCAGCGGGGGCTTGTCCACGGCGGTGATGGCAGCGGCATAAGCCATCACCACGACCAGGGATACCACGAAGATTATCAGCGAACGCCTTGCGTAGGGCTTGATGTTGTAGTTGTCCGCCTCCCGATGCGAGATTTGGTCCTTTTCCAGTCGCTGTAGATAGACCGGGTCGAGTTCCAACTCGCATCCGAGTTTTGAGGAAACAACCGCACCAATCATCGAGCCAACGTAACCCCCAGCGATCGAGACCAGGACCAGTTTCGGGTACGAAACCCCCAAGGGGCCAACAATGGCCGCCATCGCCACCATCGCCGCCGAAATCGGAGAGGCACATATGCCGATCTGCGAGGCCACCGCCGCGATGGATAGTGGGCGTGAGGGTCTCACCTTCTGTTCCTTCGCCACTTCCGCAATGACGGGAAGAGTGGCGAATGCGACATGTCCGGTACCACACAACACGGTCATGAAGAACGTCACGGTGGGCGCCAGGAAGGTGATTCTCTTCGGGTTGTGCCGCAATATCCGTTCGCTGAGCATCACCAGCAGTTCTAGGCCGCCGGCTACTTCCATCGCCGCCACGCAAGAAATCACTGAGATGATGACCCCAATGACGTCCCACGGAATACCAGTACCTGGGTCGACCTTGCAGCCGAGTAATCCCAGGACGATGACGCCGGCACCCCCTGCATAGGCGATGCCAAGTCCTCCCTTGCGTGCCCCCAGGAAGATGAATAGTAGGACGACGGCCAGTTGAATGAAGAGCATCATCGTGTGTCAGCAACGCTCGGACACGAATGTCCTGGGATCCTCCGGGAGACCGCGGTCACTCGGCTCGTAGGTACGTCCGGAATACCGGGGGTGCAGGAAGTTCTGGGTCGACATGATCTCGTCCAGCCTTTCCTCCGGGATGAGGTCGTGTTCGAGGACGACCTCACGAACTGACTTTCCGGTACGGGCAGCTTCCTCGCCAATGAGATCACCCTGATGGTGTCCAATCACATCATTCAAGTAGGTCACGATACCGATGGAATTGGTGACATACTCCCGGCACCGCTCCACATTTGCGGTGATCCCGTCAATGCACTTGCCACGCAACGTGTCGCAGGCATTGGTCAGCAGGTGGATGGACTCGAACATTGCTTGCGACAGCGCCGGTTCCATCACATTAAGTTCTAGCTGACCGGCCTCGGCAGCGAAACAGACGGTGACATCGTTTCCAAATACTTTGAAGCAGATCTGATTGACGACCTCGGGAATGACCGGATTCACCTTCGCCGGCATGATGGACGATCCCGCCTGCATCTCTGGAAGGTTGATTTCCTTGAGCCCAGCCCTCGGTCCAGATGAAAGCAATCGTAAATCGTTGCAGATCTTGGAGATCTTCGCTGCTAGGCGTTTGATAATAGAATGGACAGCAATGTAGGCGCCGTTGTCGTAAGACGATTCCATGAGGTTGGTGGAGGGACGAATCGGGTATCCGGTCACCTCGGCCAGTTTCTCAGCAGCAAGTTCAGCATATCCGTCTGGGGTGTTGATCCGAGTTCCGATGGCGGTGCCGCCCAGGTTGACCTCTACGAGAAGATCGCTTCCAATATCAAGCCGGTCCAGTTCAGCACGGATGTTGTGTGCATACCCGTCAAACTCCTCACCCAAAGTCATGGGGACGGCATCCTGCAATTGGGTACGCCCCATCTTCAGTACATCGGCAAATTCCTCGGCCTTGGCATCGAAACTGTCTGCGAGGTCGGCGACGGCTCGCTTCAGCCCCTCTAACAAAGCGTACACCCCGAGCCGGAACCCGGTGGGGTAAGCGTCGTTAGTCGACTGGGACTTATTGACATCATCGTTGGGGTGGATGACGTCATAGGTGCCTTTCGGGTATCCCAACATTTCGAGGGCCAAATTGGCGACAACCTCATTGGTGTTCATGTTGATCGAGGTTCCCGCTCCTCCTTGGAAGGAATCAGTCGGGAATTGGTCCATACAGCGCCCATCATCCAAGATCGCATCGCATGCAGCGACAATGGCGTCAGCGACATCACTCGGGAGAACCTTCAACTGCTTGTTCGTCAGAGCTGTTGCCTTCTTCACCTGAACCATTCCACGAATGAAGTCAGGCTCGTCGTTCATACATCCGCGTGATATTTGGAAATTCTCTAAAGCCCGCAAAGTATGAATTCCATAGTAGTGCTCATTCGAGATTTCCCGTTTCCCAAGAAGATCTTCTTCGATCCGGATCTCAGTCAACTTTACTCCTAACCAATATATGTTGTTTTGTCATCTAAACTCGCACACCCGTCTTTGACCAAATACGTAACAATAGGGTCATTAAAGGCGAAGAAACAGAGGTTTCATGTAAGCCAATAAATGGCGCTCCATAGATACCAGAAGATAGCCATCATTCCGAATATAGCACAACCGTAAACTACAAGATTGGCACGGAATGAATGGCGATAAGCCCACCTCCTTATGGACACCACGTATCTAGGATATGCTAGCACGCCTCTACATGATGGACAACCTGACCCCTGACGGGCAAGATCAACCCATGCCTGCACACTCTGAACCACATCAACCAAGGACCCTACTTACTCCTGCCATCCCAGGTGGAATAGGTAGAAAGGGCCTCGGCGCACATAGTATTTTGAGGATACGATAGCCGAAAAAGGATTCTCCTGTGCCTACTTCCTCCGCCGGATCGCACCGCGCCTGGCTCATGGTCGGAGCCGGTATCTCTCTACTTGCCGGCCTCGACGGCGCCCTGCTACTACTCGGAGTGTGGTCACCGGTGATGTCGACGCGACTATCCAAGTGGCATGGACCCCTCATGGTGCTCGGGTTCGTTGGGACCGTCATCTGTCTGGAACGTGCGGTGGCCCTCGGCCATCGCCTCGCCTTCCTCGTCCCGGCCGTGTCCGGGCTTGGCGTCATCGTCCTGCTGGCGCCTCTGCCCTTCGACTCCGCCCGCGCCGGGCTTGCTCTGCTCACTCTTGCCCAATTGGGGCTGCTGACCATCTACGTCCCCCTATGGCGGCGCAGTCACGACGACGCCGTCGTCATCCAGGGCGCTGGAGCCTTCTGCGCCGCCGGGGCCGCTGCCCTCCTGACAACCGGGGCACACGTCTCCCAGATCGTCGGATGGCTGGCCTGTTACATGATCCTGACGATCTGTGGGGAGAGGCTGGAGTTGTCACGACTGACGATGGCGCGTAATCGCGCCTTGTCAGCTTTGTGCCTGGCGGTGGTAGCAGCCCTACTCGTCTCGGTGGTCAGCCCGGCGATCGGATGGCGAGTACTCGGTGTGGTACTCATCGGACTGGCGGTGTGGTTATGCCGCCATGACGTTGCCCGTGGCGGCCTGAGACGCGGCGGCCAGGCCGCTTACATTGGCACCCTGCTCATGATCGGCTACCTGTGGCTCGCAACAGCCGGTATCGTCTGCACGATTCAAAGACCACCCACTTCCCGAAATGGGTATGACGCCGTCGTCCACTCGCTCTTCCTCGGATTCACCATGGGGATGATCCTCGGCCACGCCCCCATCATCCTGCCCGCCGTGTTGCAGGTCCGGCTGGAATGGACGACGTGGTTCTGGCTCCCAGCCTTCCTGTTGGAGGCCTCCCTGCTGGTGCGCATCGGTATCGGCGACGGTTTGGACCGTTCCGCCGCGGTGCAGGCGGGCGGGACCGTCAACGTACTCAGCCTATTGACCCTGGTAGCTGTCATCGCCACCCATATCCAGCCCCGCACCAGGGCCAGAACGCACCTGAAATCTACTCCACGCTCCCGGTCAGGAGAGGACCATGCCTGAGATCACATCCGCGCCCGTCGGTCGCAAACCCGACACGAATAAGCGCAGTTGGCACCGTAAAGCGTCACGTCCGGTATCAGGGTGGCTGGTAGCCCTGCTCATCGTGGCGGTTGCGAACCCGTGGATTCCGCAGTCACGCTGGCTGCTGGTGCACATGGTCACACTCGGCGTAGCGACTACCTCGATCATGGTGTGGGGCCAATACTTCACCGAGGCGATCCTGCACAACAACCTCACCGACACTGACCGTAGTCGTCAGGTATTACGTATCAGACTGCTCGCAGTCGGCATCGTCATCACCTGTATCGGCATGGTGGTGACCTGGCCATGGATAACCGTCACCGGCGCCGCCGTCATAGGATCGACGCTGACCTGGTACGCCTTCGCTCTAGGCCACCAAGTCCGCCACGCTCTGCCGGGGCGGTTCGACTCGACGGTGTGGTTTTACTGCGCGGCCGCATGTCTACTGCCACTGGGGGCGACCCTCGGCGCGATCATGGCCTTCTCCCCCACCGAGCCGTGGCGAACTCGTCTATTGGTGGCCCACCAGGCGCTCAACCTGCTCGGCTTCGTCGGTCTGACCGTCGTCGGCACCCTCATCACTTTGTGGCCGACGGTGCTGCGCACCAAGATGCAGCCCGCCCAAGATCGCCACGGGAAAATCTCCCTGTGCGTCATGTTCGTTGCGGTGGCGGCGACAACCACCGGCGCCCTGTGCGGGTTGTGGTGGCTGGCTGCCCTCGGCGTGACGGCCCACATCGTCGGAATCTGTATCGTGCTGGGCGACCTGGTGGCCTGCTCTGTCCACAGACCGCCGCGCGACTTCCCCGGGTTCACCATGGGGGCCGCTATCTGCTGGATGCTGGTGTGGCTCGTCTGGCTGGCATGGAAGTTAGCCTCCAACGGCACCAGGCTGCTCGCTGACGACATCTTCACCCTGTCGGTACCCGTCATCGTCGGATTCCTGCTCCAACTCCTCATCGGCGCGATGAGCTACCTCATGCCGATGGTCATGGGCGGCGGGCCGAAGATCGTCCGAGCCACCAACGCCAAGATGCACGCCTACGGAGCACTGCGCGCCACGATCACCAACGCCGGCCTGTTGCTGTGGGTGCTCGCGATGGGCACTTGGACCCGTCGCATCGGCATGGTGCTGACCGTCGTCGGATTGGCCACCTTCCTGCCGGCGACTGCGGCGATGGTGCGCACCGGAGTGCCCATGCTCAAAGAGAAGGGACGCCAGATGGCGGCTCGAAAGGCTGCTTCGGAGATAGGCGAAGCCCCCGATCCCGACAATGGACCGGCCCAGGCTGCGCCCGTCGCCTCCCTAGATCGCTCTGCCACCAGCAAACCCGCCGAGCCTGCGCCCACCGCTCCCCCAAATCGCCGCTCCTTCGTCGGGGCTTTCGCCGGTCTGGCCACTGCCCTGACGGCGGCCGCGGTCGGCCACCATCTCGACCAGACCACACTCACCAATGACACCAACGGTTCGGCAGCGGTCGTCGGGCACGTCGCCCCCACCGGTCACACCACGACAGTCAACATCACTGCCAAGGGGATGAAATACCACCCCAGCACCATCACCGTTCCAGCTGGTGACCAGCTCGTCGTCGAGATCACCAACAAAGACCCCAACCAGGTCCACGACCTTCAATTCGCCAACGGGGCTCACTCACCACGCCTCGCCCCCGGAGACCACGCCACCGTCAAAGTCGGGGTCATCACCGGGCCAACCGAGGGCTGGTGCACCATCGTCGGACACAAATCGATGGGAATGGTACTCGACGTACAAGTCGACGGCATGTCCGGCGTACACGATCGGGACGATCACGTTGATTCTGCCGATCCGCGTCGCAGGATCGACTTGACCAAGGCCCCGGGCAAGGATTTCAGGACCCGAGATGCAGTGCTACCACCACTGATGACCGGACGTGTTCACCGGATGACGCTCATCGCCCAGGAGTCGGTGCAGGAGATCGCCCCCGAAACCACCATCGACGCGATGACCTACAACGGCCATTACATGGCTCCGGTTATCCACGCGCGCATCGGCGACGAGATGAGGGTCCATCTGGTCAACAGGGGCACTATGGGTCACTCTTTGGACTTTCACGCCGGTACGGTCTCCCCCACCAGGGTCATGCGCACCATCGCTCCGGGGCAGGAGTTGGACTACAACTTCACCCTGCATCGCGCCGGGATCTGGCTCTACCATTGCTCCACCGCCCCAATGTCGGCCCATATTGCAGCAGGCATGTTCGGTGCCGTCATCGTGCCGCCCCACGACCTGCCTCGGGCTGATCGGGAGTTTTACCTGGTGCAGTCGGAGACTTACCTCAGTGAGCACAATGGGGCGGAAGTTAACACCGCCAAGATTGCCAACGAAACCCCTGATCTAACGATGTTCAACGGCCACGCCAACCAGTACGTCTTTGAGCCCCTCAAAGCCCGGGTCGGTGAGCGAGTGCGCATCTGGGTGCTCGCGGCTGGTCCAAGCCGGGGGTGTTCCTTCCACGTCGTCGGAACCCAGTTCGACACTGTTTTTAAGGAGGGCGCCTACACCCTTAAACGTGGCAATCCGGAAGGTGGCGGCTGCCAAGCCCTCGACCTGGCCAGCGCCCAGGGCGGTTTTGTCGAGATGGTCTTTGAGGAGCCAGGACGCTACACCTTTGTTAACCATTCCTTCGTGGAGATGGAGCGTGGCGCTAAAGGATTCATTGAGGTGACGACATGAGCACTCGGCACGATGACACCGCGAGCCTGGTCGATCCGGGGTCACAGAAGCGTATCGACGAGGTCGCCGACGCCCTGAGACGACGTGGCGGTTCAGCGACGAGCGCCGAACTGGCCTCCGACCTGGGGATTCATCCCTCGACGGCGCGATTTCACCTCGACCGTCTCGTCGAGCAGAGACGAGTGGAGGCAACACGTCGACATCGGGCGACCCGGGGGCGCCCGCACACCGTCTTTACCCTCGTCAGCGATGAAGGGCCGCGGGCCTATCGGTTGCTAGCTCAGATGCTCGTCGACGAGGTCGCCATCAGTAACAACCCGACAGCTATGGCCATGCGCATTGGTCAGCGTTGGGGTCGGCATCGCCGCGGCGACCTCATCGCAGTGCTCGATGACATGGGCTTCTCCCCGGCCGCAGAAGAGGGCGGCATCGTGCTGCGCCACTGTCCCTTTCTCGACCTGGCCCGCGATCACCCCCAGGTGGTGTGTTCCCTACACTGCGGAGTCGTCGAGGGTGTGACGGGGCAGGCCGCGACCATCGACGCTAACCCCGGAGTCCGGTGTGTGGTGCACACCTGAGTGACGGATGCCCTTGAGGGGGCCAGGGGACAGAACCTCAGTCGCCTAGACCGGTTCCGACCTGTCGGGCCGCCTTAACCCATGGGTGGTCGGCAGGTACGTATTTAACCTTGCCAGCGACGTCTTTCAACGGAACGGTCGTGGCGTCTCCGCCCTGAGCGGCGACCATGATGCCGAACTCGCCGTCGTCAACGAGCTTGGCACCCACGGTTCCCAGCCGGGTCGCGAGCAGACGGTCGTGGGCGCACGGGATACCACCGCGCTGCACATAGCCGAGGATCGAGACTCGCGATTCCAGCCCGGTGGCCTCCTCAAGCTGAGTAGCCAATTTGAGGGTGTTGTCACGCATGGAATGCTCAAGGTCCTTCTTGGCCTTCTTGGCAGCCGCCTTTGTCTCGGAGGTCTTGGAAGCGTCAACGAGGGCCTGAGCTCCAGCCATCGCGGCCGAATCAGCCTCATCGCGAGCTCCCTCAGCCACCGCGATGACCGAGAAATTCAACCCCTGCTTTTGCCGGTTTTCCACCGCCTGGACGATGGAGTCCAGCTTGTAGGGCACCTCGGGCAGCAGGATGACGTCAGCGCCACCAGCGATGCCCGAGCCGAGGGCCAGCCAGCCGGCACGGTGGCCCATGATCTCAGCGAGGATGATGCGGTGGTGGGAATGGGCGGTGGAGTGCAGCCGGTCGATGGCCTCCGTGGCAATCTCCAGTGCTGTCGAGAACCCGAAGGAGTCGTCGGTTCCGACGATGTCGTTGTCAATCGTCTTGGGCAGATGCAGGACGTTCAGCCCGGCCTTAGCGAGCTTGTACGCGTTCTTGGCGGTGCCACCGCCACCCAAAGTCACCAAAGCGTCAAGTCCCAGCTTCTCGTAATTCTCGACGATGGTGGGGACCATATCCCGTTCCTCGCCGTCGATAATCATGTGATTGACCTTGTCACGGCTAGTTCCCAGGATGGTCCCGCCGACCGTCAAGATGCCTGAGAGGGCACGCGGGTCAAGGGAGATGGTGCGGTTCCCTGCCAATCCAAGAAAGCCGTCCTGAATACCGATGAGCTCCATGTCGTGCTGGCGGATGGCAGCCTTGCCAAATCCGCGGATAGCGGCGTTGAGCCCGGGGCAATCACCGCCTGCGGTGAGGATGCCGACCTTCTTCTTTTTGGACATGACGACTCCTGATCTGTGTCGGGTGGTACCCATCCTTCCATGGATGGCGCCGACAACACTGCGGTCCACTGTGGCAATCATGTGCGTCACTGTGACGACTGCCATTCGTCGTGGCAGCTGGCGTCCTCCCCGGCAGGATTGCCACAGCGCCGGAGAGACGGGGCCTCGGTCAGATAACCCGCTGGGTGGAGGAGCCACTCGTCGTCGGCTTACGGAGTACCGATAAGGTGGAGCGCATGAGTGGCGGCCTCGATCTGATGGTCACTGATGGGAGCCTCACTCCCGCGTGACATACCCTGCTGCATAGGCCATTGATGGATAGTTCCGTCGCTGCGACCGCACAGTTATAGACACCTCTATCAGCGTTTATCAGGGCGGATCCGGTGTTCGCGCCCGTTGACCACGACGATGACGTCTTCGGCATGGCCGCGGTCTGCCACGATCTCGAACCAGATAACCTGGCCGTCGCACCACTGCATTGAGACGCGATAGCCGCCGCGAGCCCGCAGACCGATCGCCTCGCCCTCCGCCTCCCATGCCGGTGGCAGAGCGGGAAGCAAGCGAATCCGACCGTCGTGGCTCTGCAACAGCATCTCCGCGACGGCCCCTACCAGCCCTAGGTTGCCGTCCACTTGGAAAGGCGGATGGGTGGTCCACAGGTTCGGCAGCATGTTGTAGGTCAGCAACCCGCGTACCATCTCACCGGCCCGGTATCCGTCCCCGAGGCGGGCAAAGAGCGCGGCACGCCAGGGCCACGTCCATGAGCGTCGGCTGTCGCCTACTACCATCTCAGCGCGAAATGGTGCCACGGTAGGTGCACCCGCCACCGGCGGAGGTTCCCCACAGCGCGCCTTCAGGGACACCAGCGCAGCCGCCTGCAGCTCGGGTGTGTCTGTGGTTATCTGGCGCCCGGGATAGACGGCGAAGAGATGCGAGGTGTGGCGATGCAGCTCGGTGGGATCATCCCGGTCGTCCTGCCACTCCTGCAGTTGGCCCCAGCAGCCCACCTGGTTGGGCGCCAGCCGGTCTCGCAGGCGCTCCACCCGATAGTAGAGGTCGTCCTCGACGCCCAAGGCCCGCGAACACTCCAGCAGGTTGGTGAACAGATCCCATACGATCTGCTGGTCGTAGGCTACCCCGTCCTCGCGTGGGCCGTGCTCGGGCGACCATCCTGCCGGCGTGACGATCATCCCGTCGTCACGTTCCACTAACTGGTGCTCCCAGAAACGACAGATCTCAGCTAGCATCGGCAGACCCCGAGTGCGTAGCCACTCGTCATCGCGAGTAAAGGCCCAGTGCTCGTAGACGTGGTGGGCGTACCAGGCGCTCGCCACGGTATTAGGTTGCCACCCATTGCCCCCCAGCGGGCTCTGGGACGTGCGCGCCGTCCAGCCGGGGACATCGGGGCCACACATCGCCCGGGTAGCGGAACGGCTAGGGACAGCCACCTCCCCCACGAAGTGCAGCAAGGCCATGTGCTCTTCGCCC
>ERZ1029886.234-NODE-234-length-12398-cov-4.154744_pt1 | contig 12398 bp, 9 predicted proteins | sample MGYA00519232_ERZ1029886 | MGnify/ENA primary metagenome ERZ1029886 (study PRJEB33666, sample SAMEA4610932) | skin metagenome | biome: Human-associated habitat; feature: Malodor aspect; material: skin | place: Philippines | collected 2015-08 ... | reverse complement strand
GAGAAGTTGCGCGCGGCCAGGTCGGGGTCGCGCGGGCGCACGTCGAAGCGGTCCATCTTGGCGGCGGCCTCCTCCTGCTTGCCGAACACCGGGTTGTGGACCTCGCCGAGGTTGATGTGCACGGCCTGCTGATCGGTGTAGAAGTCGATCGAGCGGTAGCCGCCCTCGTGGCCCAGGCCGGAGGCCTTCACCCCGCCGAACGGGGTGCGCAGGTCCCGCACGTTGTTGGAGTTCAGCCACACCATGCCGGCCTCCACGTTCTGCGCGACGTTGTGGGCGCGCTTGAGGTCGTTCGTCCAGATGTACGCCGCGAGGCCGTACTTGGTGTTGTTGGCCAGCTCGAGGGCCTCCTCCTCCGTGTCGAAGGGGGTGATGGCCACCACCGGGCCGAAGATCTCCTCCTGGAAGATCCGGGCGTCCGGGGCCACGTCCGCGAACACGGTGGGCTGCACGAAGTTGCCCTCGGGGAAGCCCTCCGGGCGGCCGCCGCCGGCCACCAGGCGGGCCTCGGTCTTGCCGATCTCCACGTAGGACATGACCTTCTCGAAGTGCTCCGGGTGCACGATGGCGCCGACTTCGGTGGTCTCGTCGTTCGGCAGGCCGACCTTCACGCGGGAGGCCTGGGCGGCGTAGCGCTCCACGAACTCGTCGTAGACGGAGCGCTGGACCAGGATGCGGGAGCCGGCGGTGCAGCGCTCGCCGTTCAGGGAGAACACGCCGAAGATGGTCGCGTCGATCGCCGCGTCCAGGTCCGCGTCCTCGAACACCACGGCCGGGGACTTGCCGCCGAGCTCCATGGACAGGCCCTTCAGGTGCGGGGCGGCGTTGGCGAAGATGATCTGGCCGGTGCGGGACTCGCCGGTGAAGGAGATCAGCGGCACGTCCGGGTGCTTCACGAGCGGGTCGCCCGCGTAGCCCTCCTCGCCGAAGCCGTGCACCATGTTGAACACGCCCTTCGGCAGGCCGGCCTCCTCGAAGATCCCGCCCCACAGGGAGGCCGAGAGCGGGGTGAACTCGGCGGGCTTGAGCACCACCGAGTTGCCGGTGGCGATGGCCGGGGCCAGCTTCCAGGACTCCAGCATGAACGGGGTGTTCCACGGGGTGATCAGGCCGGCGACGCCGATCGGCTTGCGGTTCACGTAGTTGATCTGGCGGCCCGGCACCTTGAAGGTGTCGTCGTGCTGGGCCACGATCAGGTCCGCGAAGAAGCGGAAGTTCTCGGCGGCGCGGGCGGCCTGGCCCCTCGCCTGCTTGATCGGCAGGCCGGTGTCGAAGCACTCCATCTCGGCCAGCTGGTCGCCGCGGGTCTCCATGATGTCCGCGATCCTGTGCAGCACGCGGGAGCGCTGGCGCGGCAGGGCCTGGGACCATTCGCCGGACTCGAAGGCCCGCTTCGCGGCGGCGACGGCGCGGTCGATGTCCGCGGCCTTGCCGGAGGCGGCCGTCAGGTACGGCTCGTTGGTCACCGGGTCGAGCACCTCGAAGGTGTCGCCGTCGATCGAGTCGACGAACTCGCCGTCGATGTAGTGGCGCAGGACGTCGGGCAGGCCCTCGGGCTTGCGGGCCTCGATGCTGGTCTTCTCCGTCATGGTGTCTCTTTCGCTGAGTGCTTCGGGGGCGGATGGTCGGGGTCTGGCGCCGACGACGTCGGCGCCGGTCCGGCCGGCGGTCACGCGGACGGCTCGGCGCTGTGCTCCAGGTAGGCGTGCAGGGTGTTCAGGCGGTGGGCGCGGGCGGCGGCCTCGATCTCCTCGAAGCGCGCCCCGTCCTCGATCAGGCGCAGCAGGTGCTCGTGCTCGTCCACGGAGGCCACCGCCCGGCCGGGCACGTACGCGAACGTGGAGGAGCGCAGCGCGGCCAGGCGGTTCCAGCCGCGGTGCACCAGGTCGTGCACGTGCTCGTTCTGGTGATGCTCGAACAGGATCGAGTGGAAGCGGCGGTTGAGCTCGGTGAACGTCACCGGGTCCCAGGCCGTCTCCGACTCCGTCATCGCGCGCATGGTCGCGTTCACCTCGCGGGCCGCCGCGAGGTCCTCGGCGGTCACGTGCGGGGCGCACTGGGCGGTGGAGAACCCCTCCACCAGCGCCAGCGTCTCCATGGTGTGGCGGTACTCGACCGGGTCGATGCCCACCACGGTGGCGCCCACGTTGCGCTCGTAGGCCACCAGCTTCTCGGACTGCAGGCGGCGGATCGCCTCCCGCACGGGCACCACGGACATGCCCAGCTCCGCGGCGATCTGGGACAGCACCAGCCGGTCGCCCGGCTCGTGGCGCTGGTCCCGGATCCCCTCGAGGATCGCCTGGTAGGCGCGGTCCGCCTTGGAGACGGGGGCGCCTGCGAGGCCGACCGTTCCGATGTCCGTGCGGCGCATGCTCAGGCGTCGCCCTCCGGGGCCGGGGCGTCCGGCAGGGTCTTGCGGTACTCGGCGAACTTGGCCTTCCACTCGGCGTTCGGGGGGAACATCCCGTCCACCGGGTAGCCGGCCTTGACCTGCTCGTACGCCCAGGCGTCCTGGAGCTCCTGCTCGTAGGCGTCGTCCACAACCTCCTGGAGCAGGGACGGCGGGATGACCACCACACCGTCGTCGTCGCCGACGATGATGTCGCCGGGCTGCACGGTGGTGCCGCCGCAGGCGATGGTGCCGCCGACCTCCCACGGGATGTGACGGCGGCCCAGCACCGCCGGGTGCGTGGCGCCGGCGTACACCTGGAGGCCGACCTCGGCGACGGCGGCGGAGTCGCGGATGCCGCCGTCCGTGATCACGGCGTTCGCGCCGTTCACCTGGGCGCGCAGGGCCAGGACGTCCCCGAGGGTGCCGGTGCCGTGCTCGCCACGGGCCTCCATGACCACCACGTCGTCCGGCTGCACCGAGTCGATCGCCCGCTTCTGGGCGTTGAAGCCGCCGCCGAACTCCTTGGCCAGGTCCTCGCGCTTGGGGATGTAGCGCAGGGTCTTGGCGTAGCCGAGGACGCGCCGACCCCGGTGGATCGGGCGCGGGCCGTCGATGGTCGCGTTCTGGATGCCGCGCTTCTGCAGCTGGGCGGTGAGGGTGGCCACCGCGATGGCGTCGATCTTGGCGCGCAGCTCGGGGGTCAGCAGGGAGCGGTCCGGCTGCGGGGCGCTCGCGACCCAGTGGCCGTTCTCGTCCACCGCGGACGACGACGGCGCCGCGGCCTGCGGGGCCAGACCGGCGGCCTCGCGGGAGCCCCAGGCCTCCTCGCGCTGCACGTCGTCCACCTGCGGCTGCGCGCCGAACGGGGCCAGGGAGTGCTCCGAGTCGACGACCGTCGTCACCAGGCGGCCGGTGGTCGGGGCGCCGGGGGCGCTGGGGGCGTCCACCTCCACCTCGACGACGTCGCCCGGCTGGGCCACGGAGGAGCCGGCGGGGGTGCCGGTGAGGATGACGTCGCCCTCCTCGAGCGTCATGAGCTGCGAGAGGTCGGCCACGAGCTGGCCGAACGGGAAGACGAGGCCCTCGGTGGTGTCGTCCTGGACGATCTCGCCGTTGACCCAGGTGCGCACGCGCAGGGCGGCCGGGTCCAGGCCCGCGGCGGAGATCACCGCGGGGCCGAGCGGGGTGTAGCCGTCGCCGGACTTGTTCTTGACGTTGGAGCCCTTGTCCGCGTGGCGGAGGTCGTAGAGGCCCCAGTCGTTGGCGGCGGTGATGCCGGAGACGTGCGACCAGCCCTCCTCCGGGGTGACCCGGCGGGCGGTGCGGCCGATGATCAGGGCGATCTCGCCCTCGTAGGCGAGCAGCTCGGTGCCGGCGGGGCGCTCGATGGTGTCGCCGGTGCGGGCGAGGGAGGTGCCGGCCTTGAGGAAGTAGCCGGGGGCCTGCGGGGACCGGCCGCGCTGGGCGATGCGGGAGGGGTAGTTCAGGTGGACGGCGAGCACCTTGCCCGGCCGGTTCTCCCGGACGGTGAAGTCGTGCTCGGTGACGGTGGGCGTGGGATCCGGTGTGCTCTGCGTCATGGTCGAGATCGTATACGATCTCGCGGGCCCGGGGAAGAGGTCGCACGCCCGGCAGACGCGCCGGGCCGACGTCGTCGTGGGCGCCCGCCGCGGCTCAGCGGGCCCGGGCGATCGACTCGTTCACCGCCGGGGCCAGGCGCCGCACGCCCTCCACGAGCTTCTCGGCGTCCACGAACGAGTACGCCAGGCGCAGGGTGGAGTGCGTGCCCTCGACGGGGGTGAAGGCCGCCCCCGGCACGAACACCGCGCCCGCCTCGATGCCGCGGTGCATCACCTCGAGGGTGTCCACCCCGGCGGGCAGGGTGGCCCACAGGAAGAAGCCGCCCTGCGGGGTGATGAACTCGACCGCCGGGTCCCAGTGCTCACGCACCGCGTCCACGAGCGCCGCGGCCCGCTCGCGGTACAGCCCGGTCACGTGGCGGACGTGGCCCTGCCAGTCCAGCTGCGTGACGAAGGCGGTGGAGAGCATCTGCGAGTACGTGGACGCGTGGATGTAGGCGGACTCCGCGCACAGGTAGAACTCGCGCTTGAGCGCGGCCGGCACGAGCGCCCAGCCGATGCGCACGCCCGGGGAGAAGATCTTGGACATCGTGCCGAGGTGGACCACGTTGTCCCGGTGGTCGGCGGCGATCGGGGCGACGGGCTCGCCGTCGAACGCGATCTGCCCGTACGGGTTGTCCTCCACGATGAGCACGCCGTGCTTCTCGCAGATCGCGCCCACCTCGGCGCGGCGGCCCGGGGGCAGCAGGGCGCCCGAGGGGTTCGCGAACGAGGGGATCGTGTAGAGGAAGGCCACGCGGCGGCCCTCGGCGGCCAGGCGGGTCAGGGTCTCGTCGAGGGCCGCGGGCACCAGGCCGTGGTCGTCGGTGCCCGTGGCCACGGCCTCGAGCTGCCAGGTGGTGAAGGTGGTCAACGCGCCCACGAACGTGGGGTCCTCCACCACGACGACGTCGCCCGGGTTCGCGAACGCCCGGCAGGCGGTGTCGATCGCGGCCTGCGAGCCGGGGGTGATGACCACGAGGTCGGGATCCGCGTCCGGGATGCCGTCGGCGGCCATCACGGCGGTCGCGGCGGCACGCATCTCCTCGGTGCCCTGGCCCGGGCCGTACTGCAGGGACTCCGTGCCGAACCGGGTCATCAGGTCGGAGGCGATCCGGCCCAGCTCGTCGAGGGGCAGGTCGGCGAGCCACGGGTTCCCGCCCGCGAGCGAGACGAGGTTCGGGTCCATCGCGATGTCGAAGACGTCGCGGACCGCGGACTGCTTCACGCCGACGGCGCGCTGGGACAGGTGATCTCGGAGGTTCCGCACGCTCGGCACCCTATAGCACGGCGCGGCCGTGCCCGAAGGTCCGATGACGGGCGACGACGGCGGGTCGCGCGGTCAGGGGGCGCTCGGCTCCTGGGCGGGGGACCACGTGCCCTGGGTCGGCTCGGCGGGACCCCACGACGACTCCTCGGCAGGCGCCCAGGTGTCGTCCGAGGGCTCGGCCGGAGCCCACGTGTCCTCCGGCGACTCGCCCTCCGGCGCCCACGTCTGCCCGCCGGATCCGTCGCTCGGCTCCCCACTCGGCGTGGGGTCCCCCTGCGGGACGTCCACGGACTCGCCGAGGCGGAGCGGCTCGAGCCCCAGCACGTCGTCGAGGTCCCGGCCGTCCACCTCGAGCCGGACCTGTCCCGCTGACGTGAAGGCGGCGGCGGTCGCCTGCAGCTGGGCGCGGATCCGCTCGGCCGTGCAGTCGTCCTCCGGCGTCACGGTGCCGGTGAAGGTGAAGATCTCCACGTCGCCCTCGCGGCGGTGCCCGGTCGGGATGAGGGTCTCGCGCGCGTCGAACACGGCGTTCCACAGCGACGGGTCGCCGTGCCAGCCGCGCTCGTCCGCGAACAGGAAGTCCAGGGCGGCGTCCGCCTCGTCCTCGGTGTCCGTCGGCACGGTCTGCACGGGCACCAGCAGGTCGCCGCAGCCGAAGGGCCGGCCGCTCGTCCCCGGGACCGCCTCCGCCTCCGCGACGGCGAGGTAGACCGTCAGCGGCTGATACCCCTCCGTCGCGGGCAGGGGCACGCCGTCGTCGGACGCCGAGTCCTCGGCCAGGTCGGGGGCGACCGCGCAGCCGGCCAGCAGGCACGCGGCCGCCACGGCACCCGTGAGCCGCAGGGCGCGGGAAGGGGGGGTCGGGCGCATCGGGTACTCCTGGCGGTCGGGGGTCGGCGGCGTCGGACGGACCGACGGCCTCTCCATGCTACGGCCGTCCGCCTCGCCCGCCGCGAGCGGATGTGAGGCCTCCCACGGGTCGGAAGGGGCCCGCGGGCGGACGGCCGCGGCGGGCTAGGCTGGAGGCCATGCCCGTGAGGAACCGTCGCGCCGCCGCCCTGCCCGCCAAGCTCAGCCGCTCCTGGCTGCTGGTCAACGCGGCCACCCCCGACGCGTTCGCCCCCGCCCTGGCCTCCGAGGCCGACTCCGTCATCTTCGACCTCGAGGCCGCCGTGCCGGAGGAGCAGAAGGACGCGGCCCGCCAGCACGTCGTGGACGCCCTCTCCGGCGGCATGACGGCGTGGGTGCGCATCTCCGCGACCTCCACGGACCACTGGCAGCGGGACCTCGAGGCGCTCACGGGTCTCGACGGCGTGCGCGGCGTCGTGCTGGCCGAGACCGAGGAGCCGGAGCAGGTCACGTTCACCGCCATGCGGCTGCGCGCCGGCACCCCGGTGATCGCCCTGCTGGAGTCCGCCCTGGGCATCGAGAACGCCACGGCCGTGGCCAAGGCGCCGGGCACGTTCCGTCTCGCCTTCGGCGTGAACGACTTCCGCAAGGACGTCGGCGTCGGCGAGGACCCGCTGGCCATGGCCTACGCCCGCTCCCGCATGGTGATCGCCTCCCGCGTGGGCGGTCTGCCCGGGGCGATCGACGGACCGCCCGGCAACACGGACGGTGAGGACGCGGTCATCGAGTCCAGCGTCGTCACCGCCTCGATGGGCATGACCGGCCGCCTCGTCCTGAACCGGGATCAGGTGGACTGGGTCAACCGGGCGATGTCCCCGTCCGAGGACGAGCTCGCGTGGGCCCGCGACCTGCTCGAGAAGCATGCTCAGGGCGCCGCCGTCGGCGACGGTTCGTACCTGCCCCGCGTGCTGCGCGCCCAGAAGATCGCGGACCTCGCGGACTCGTACGGGCTCTGGAACGCGTGAGCACGGCCGGGGCGCGCGCATGAGTCCCCGCACCGACGGGTGGCTCCGCCCATGATGGCGTGGATCGACGGGCTGCCGCTGCTGTGGTCCATCGGGTTCTTCTGGATGCTGGCGATCCTGCGCACCCTGATCGTGTTCTCGCTCGGGCGGGGGCTGGCCTCCGGCGTCGAGCGGACCCGCTGGTTCGCCCGCGTGATGGAGGGGCCCGTCTATGTCCGCGCCCAGCGCTTCATCCAGCGCCACGGGGTGTGGGCCATCCCGTTCTGCTACCTCACGGTGGGCATCCAGACGGCGGTGATCGGCTCCGCCGGCGTCGCCCGCATGCCCTGGCGCCGGTTCCTGCCGGCGGCCGCGCTCGGCACGTTCCTGTGGGGCGTGGTGTACGGGACCGTCGGGATGGCCGTGGTGTGGGCCGTCATCGGCGCGGCGCTCGGAGAGGGCCGGGGTGTCCTCGCCCTCGTGCTGATCCTCGCGGCCGTGGCTGCGTTCGTCGTGTGGCGCCGACGCCGCACGCTGCGCCGGCACGGGGCCGGGTGACGTCGTCGTCCGTGACGCGGGCCGGGCTTCGCCGCCGGGGGACTAGAGTTGACCGCGTCTTCGCCCCGGCCAGCCGCCCCGCGGCCGGGGCCGCCACCCCTTCGGAAGGACCACCATGAGCGACGAGCGCGCCCGCAGCTTCTCCGCATCCACCGCTTCCGCCGCCGACGACGGCGCCCGCGGCACCGGCACGACCCGCGTCAAGCGCGGCCTGGCGGACATGATGAAGGGCGGCGTGATCATGGACGTCGTCAACGCGGAGCAGGCGCGCATCGCCGAGGACGCCGGCGCCGTGGCCGTCATGGCGCTCGAGCGGGTCCCGGCCGACATCCGCGCCCAGGGCGGCGTGGCCCGCATGTCCGACCCCGACCTGATCGACGGCATCGTCGAGGCCGTGTCCATCCCCGTGATGGCCAAGGCGCGCATCGGCCACTTCGTGGAGGCCCAGGTGCTGCAGGCGCTCAAGGTGGACTTCATCGACGAGTCCGAGGTGCTCTCCCCGGCGGACTACGTGAACCACATCGACAAGTGGGACTTCGACGTGCCCTTCGTGTGCGGCGCCACCAACCTCGGCGAGGCCCTGCGCCGCATCACCGAGGGCGCGGCCATGATCCGGTCCAAGGGCGAGGCCGGCACCGGCGACGTCTCCGAGGCCGTGAAGCACATCCGCACCATCCGCAAGGAGATCGCCCAGCTCCAGGGCCTGGCCCAGGATGAGCTGTACGTGGCCGCGAAGGAGCTGCAGGCGCCGTACGAACTGGTGCGCGAGGTCGCCGAGACCGGCGCCCTGCCCGTCGTGATGTTCACCGCCGGCGGTGTGGCCACCCCGGCCGACGCGGCCCTGATGATGCAGATGGGCGCCGACGGCGTGTTCGTGGGCTCCGGCATCTTCAAGTCCGGCAACCCGGCCGAGCGCGCCCGCGCCATCGTCAAGGCCACCGCCCAGTTCGACGACCCGATGGCGGTCGCCGAGGCCTCCCGCGGCCTGGGCGAGGCCATGGTGGGCATCAACGTGGGCGACCTGCCCGCCCCGCACCGCCTGGCCGAGCGCGGCTGGTGAGTCCACAGAAGACCGTCGGCGTGTTCGCCCTCCAGGGCGACGTGCGGGAGCACGTGCACGTGCTCGAGGCCCTCGGCGCGCGCACGCGCCCGGTGCGCCGCCCCGCGGACCTCGAGGGTCTGGACGGCATCGTGCTGCCCGGCGGCGAGTCCTCCGTGATGGACCGCCTCGCCCGGATCATGGGGCTGAAGGACCCGCTCATCGCCGCCCTCCGCGACGGCCTGCCCGCCTACGGCACGTGCGCGGGGCTGATCATGCTGGCCCGCGAGATCCGCAACCCGGCGCCGGATCAGGGCGGGCTCGGCGTGCTGGACGTGGCCGTGCGGCGCAACGCCTTCGGCGCGCAGGTCGACTCGTTCGAGGAGGACCTGGACGTCCCCGCGGTCGCGGCGGAGCCGGTGCACGCCGTGTTCATCCGCGCCCCCGCCGTCCTCCAGGCGGGGGAGGGCGTCGAGGTCCTGGCGAGCGTGCCGACGTCGCGCCTGTCCGTGCCCGCGGCGGACCCGGGGCTCGACGGCGACGCGCGGCTGCCCGTGGCCGTGCGGCAGGGCCACCTGCTCGCCACGGCCTTCCACCCCGAGGTGACCGGCGACTGGTCCTTCCACCGGGCGTTCCTCGCGGGGCTCAGGCCTCCGCGAGCACCTCGGAGGTGACGCGGACGTCCTTCTGGGGGTCCAGGCCGAGCTCGTCGGCCACGGCCGTGGCGACGGAGGGCAGGGTGAGGACGCCGTCGTGCGCGTTGAGGCCCCCGGCGAAGCCCTCGTCCGCGGCCAGCGCGGCGCGCCATCCGAGGTCGGCGATGCGCTTGATGTAGGGCAGCGTCGCGTTGGTCAGGGCCGAGGTGGAGGTCTGGGGCACGGCGCCGGGCATGTTGGAGACGCAGTAGTAGATCTTGTCCCCCACGAGGTACGTCGGGTCCTGGTGGGTGGTGGCCCGCGAGTTCTCGAAGCAGCCGCCCTGGTCGATCGCGATGTCGACGAGCACCGAGCCGGTCCGCATTCCCTGCACCATCTCGTCGGTCACGAGCTTCGGCGCGCGCTACCCGGGGATGAGCACCGAGCCGATGACGAGATCGGAGGTCTCGAGGGCGCGGGCGGTTTTATCGACGGCGTCGGCAAGCGCGCGGGCGGGCTTGGCCGCATCCTTGACAGGGCGCTTGGACCACAGCAGCTTTTCAACCTCCGCGTACCCCTCCAAGTCCGGCCCAGGCCACATTTCGCTGGAATCGTCGAAGGAGCGGTAGGTCTCGAGGTAATCGAGGTAGGCTGCTCGGGCGGTGGGACGGTCTTTAGAAGTGGAATCGGCAAGAGCGTGAGCCTTTTTCTGCAGCTCAGGAACGCGCTTTTTCTGCTCCGCTGCCTGCTGGATAGCAACGGCTGCGACCTCACGGTCAGTAATAGGAACCATCTTGGGGGCTTCGGTGATGGTGGAACCGGTGACCGTGAAATCATCAGACTTCACGGCCGAATCATTGTGGAAGACACAGGTGAGGTGGTAGGTGCCGTCTTGCAGCTTCGGGGCCCACGCGCGCTTGGCTGGAGTACCCACGCGCTCTAGAACTTGGTAGGCATTGCCTGCATCGTCTGCAACGTAGACGGTAAGCGCCAGTCCAGAGGTGTTATAGACCTTCCACTCCGCTTGCCTCTGGACCTTGTCGGGCGTAGGGCACGAATACACGTCGCGCACATTTAGTTGCGGTTCTTTCGGCTTCGCGCTTTTGCTTGTCGACGGCGCCGCCGACTGCGAGTCCCGGGAGCTGGAGCCGAAGGAGCTTAGGGAGCTTTGGGCTACAGCATGTGGGGATACGGCCGCGATGGCAAGCACCGCGGCGGTAGCGATGTGGAAGGTCTTCATGGGTTAGAACGGGAGGTTAGGCAGTGGTGGGAGCTTGAAATCCTGCAGCTTTTTCAGGTCCAGGCCGGGGTGGCCATTCATGTACCAAGCTACGATGCCAGCGCCTACGCCTAGGGCAGTAAGGATAGCCGCGATGGTACCGGCCTTGGAAGAACCAGCAGAAGAGCTGGAACTCGAGTCAGCAGGCTTGTTTGTGCCAGGCTGCGGCTTGGACTCTTGGTGCAGCTTGGTGATGGAAGGCACGTCCTTTTCAGTAACCTTCGGGTCATCCATGCCCTCGACGACGTCCTTGAGGTTGGTGCCGGCACGAGAGGAATTATCCACCTTCTCAATGGACGCGTAATCCTTAGCGACGGTGCCGTCAGTCTCGTTTAGGAACAGCTTCGGCGCCTTCTTGGTGGTGTTGAAGTCGAACATGTTGTTCAGCTCTCCGGCACGCTCGTCAAAGGCGATTCCACCTAGGCGGCCGAGGCCCCAATTGTCCTGGATGAACTTAGTGACGGAGGTCTGCTCGGTGTAGGTGGAATCGATGTGGTTAGTCTTTGCGTACGGGGAGATGACCAGCAGGGGCTGGCGGGTACCCGGACCGCACTGGCCGTGCTTATCGCCTGCGACGCCGACCTTAGCTGCGGCGGCGGTGCAGATTTCTTTATCTTGGTGCGGATCGTTGGAGCCGTTGCGGATTTCTGGGGCCTTGTGGTCGTACCAGCCGTCGGAATCGTCGTAAGCGATAACCACCGCGGTGGAATCCCACTCCGGGGAATTTTGCAGCTCGTTTATGTAGTGGGTGATAAAGGCCTGCTCGTCCAACGGATTCGAATAGCCGGCGTGGCCGTCTTGGTAGTTAGCGGCCTTCAAGAAGGACACGGCCGGCAGGTTGCCCTGCTCGATTGCGGTGTCGAAGTCCTTCAGGTCGTATTGGTGGTTGGCGCGGTCGGTCTTGCCAATCATTTCATCGCTCGAGGGCGCCAGGTGGTGCGGATTAGCGGTGGATGCATAGTACTGGAACGGCTGGTGGTGGGGGTTGTAATCCGTCTGATTCTGGCCAGTCAGCGTGGTGTGGGAAGCACCGCAGCGGGCACGGGCATTATCGGTAGCTTCGTCAGTAGGGCGGAAGCCGCCTTGGAACCAGCCCCAGGTGACGTCCTTGTCGTTGAGTTGGTCGCCGATGTTCTTGGAGTGCATTGCGGTGACCTGGTTGGTGCCTGCGGAGGAGTTATTAGAGCAGTCGTCATAAAGCGGGTCTGGGTCGCCGACGACGGTAGCGGTCTTGCCGTCCTCGGAAACGCCAGCGAGGGCGTGGTTCTTGCCCGCCTCAATCTTCTTCTGCTCACCGGTGGCGGGGTCATGCATGGTGCCGCCAGCCACGGTGCCGGAAATCAAGTTCAGCGCGCCTGGGGTGGACGGGCCGAAAATAGTGGAGTAACTGTTGTCGTTCAGAGCGAAGTTCTGCGCATAATTCCACATGCCAGTCACGGTATTGCCGTCGTAGTAGCCCATGGTCATGCCAGGGGCGGCATAGTACCCATTGGAGGACTTATCGATGTCGGTGGACACGGTCTCTGGGAACTTGTCCATCTTGCCGCCATTGTATGCGGCCTGCTCATCGCCGTAGTGATGGTTCTGGTCCGTAGTCACGGCGTGGTCAGGCCCGATGCGGAAAGGCTTGACGGAGTTGGGGTTCTTCTCCCCCATTACGTCATCATTTTCGAGATTTTTCGCCTTTGGGGTGCCTTCTTTTGCGGTGAATTTAGGGGCGTTCTTGCCGCTGCCCTGCAGCTTCTCGCCGTCC
>ERZ1029886.229-NODE-229-length-12648-cov-5.991344_pt1 | contig 12648 bp, 10 predicted proteins | sample MGYA00519232_ERZ1029886 | MGnify/ENA primary metagenome ERZ1029886 (study PRJEB33666, sample SAMEA4610932) | skin metagenome | biome: Human-associated habitat; feature: Malodor aspect; material: skin | place: Philippines | collected 2015-08 ... | reverse complement strand
CAGATGGAGATCCTCGGCACCCAGGTCGTGCCGGTGCTGCGCGCCGAGTTCGGCATCGATCCGGCGAACGCCTTCGGATTCTGGGACTGGGTGGGCGGGCGGTACTCGGTCGACTCGGCGATCGGGACGAGTGTCGCCGTCGCGATCGGCCCGGAGAACTTCGCGGCCTTCCTCGGCGGCTTCCACGCCGTCGACGAGCACTTCGCCACTGCCGAGCCGGAGCGCAATGTGCCGTTGTTCATGGGTCTACTCAACGTCTGGTACACCAATTTCTGGGATGCTCATTCCCATGCGGTGCTTCCATATTCACAGTATTTGCACCGTTTCCCGGCTTATTTGCAGCAGCTGACTATGGAGTCGAATGGCAAGTCGGTGCGCTGGGATGGTTCAGCAGTGACCACCGACACCGGCGAGATTTTCTGGGGTGAGCCAGGCACCAACGGTCAGCACGCCTTCTATCAGCTCATCCACCAAGGCACTCGCGTCATTCCGGCCGATTTCATCGCGGTGGCTAATCCAGCCCATCCGACCAAGGATGGCGGTACCGACGTCCACGAGCTGTTCCTCAGCAACTTCTTCGCCCAGACCGCCGCGTTGGCGTTCGGTAAGACCGCCGACGAGGTGCGTGCCGAGGGCACTGATGAGGCCATTGTTCCCGCTCGGGTTTTTGCCGGAGACCGTCCGACGACGTCAATCATGGCTCCCGAACTATCCCCGAAGGTGCTTGGTGAGCTCATTGCCCTTTACGAGCACATCACTTTTGTGCAGGGTGCCGTCTGGGGTATCGACTCTTTTGACCAGTGGGGTGTCGAATTAGGTAAAAAGCTTGCGCTGCAGATCGCCCCGGCTGTGTCCGGTGACGATGACGCCCTGAAGGCTCAGGATCCGTCGACGGCCTCGCTAGTGACGTGGTACCGCGAGCACCGTCGGTGATCACTGCGGGTGGTGTTTGGCGGCAGGGATACCGTCCATACCTTCAATTTCGGGGAGGAAGTATTTCTGGTGCTCACTATCAAAGGCTATCTCCTTCTCATGTGAGGTTTGGTGGCACAATTACTAGTTATGCTGGTGTGTTTTCTGGATCAAGGTTTCTGGATCTCTCTGTAAAGGACTTTAACGCAACAGCCTAGCTTACAGACTAGGGCAAGCTGGGTTGTCATAGTTTATGAAAATTACTGCTGGGTTGCTAGCTGAAGGGAAGGTCTAGCGCGTGGATGTATTATTGATGTCGAGTGAGTCTTGGATTATCTCGATCCTGATCGTCGCGGTCGTTATTCTTGTGGTCATTATTGGTCTCCTAGTGGTTAATCTCCGCAAAGGCGATAAGCGGTAGGGATAGCGACAAAGTTTTGGATAGGCGGCGTGGTGCCGTGGTGACCTCTTTGTGCTACCACATGCCATTGCAGTCGCTGGATGCCGAAACACGGGTTATACAGTGGGAGTGTGAGTTCGTGCCGCCGACACCCAATTCGCACTGTGGTCGTGTCGACATGCATTGCTGCCTTTGTTGCACTGTTGGGGCCTTGGGCGCTGGCTGGGGCACTGTCATATGGCAAGGTTCACGACGTCGCTGACACTGAACCGCGCGACGTCGCCATTGTCCTCGGTGCCCAAGTCCTGCCCTCGGGTACCCCGTCGGCCTATCTGCGAGGACGCCTCGACGTTGCCGCGGATCTCTACCGCAGCGGCAAGGCCAAGGTCATCTTGGTGTCGGGGGACCACCGAGAGACTCACTACAACGAGCCCAAGGTGATGAAGACGTACCTCGTCAGCAAGGGAGTTCCGGCGGCCAGGATCGTCGAGGACGTCGCTGGTCTCGACACCTACGACACCTGTGTTCGGGCTCGACGGATCTTCGGGGTCGACCGGGCCATCATGGTGACGCAGGACTACCACGAGATTCGTACCGTCGCGACGTGCCGGATGACCGGGCTTGACGCTGTCGGGGTCCCCGATCGCACCCAGCCTCGCGACAACGTGTGGTGGTATGGCTGGGGTCGCGAATTCGGGTCTCGGCTTAAAATGATCTGGGATGTCGTCAGTCGACGAGAACCGACTTTGGGACAGACTGACAATGGCGTCCACAAGGCGCTCAACTCGTAAGGACAGACGATTGGCCCCGACAACCGCGTTGCCGGGGCCAAGCTATGACCGGTCACTGTCGCAGAATCAGAAGTCGGCGGTAGAAGGGTCACCACCGAGCCTGTTGCCGTGATCCAGGCCATCAATTGCGGCGATCTGCTCGTCAGACAGCTCGAAATCGAACACATCGAAGTTCTCGACGATGCGCGACGGGGTGACCGATTTCGGGAAAACAATGTTGCCGATCTGCAGGTGCCAGCGAATGACGACCTGGGCGGGCGTCTTTCCAGTCGCCTTGGAAATATCGGTGAGGACGGGATTGTCGAGATCCTTCGACTGGCCCAGCGGGCTCCAGGCCTCCGGGTTAATGCCGCGCTCAGCCAGCTCTGCTCGGAAGGTCGCCTGGTTGAACGAGGGATGCATCTCGATTTGGTCGACGCTCGGAGCGGCCCCCTCGATGGCGTCCAGATGCTCGGTCTTGAAATTCGACACACCGATGGAGCGCGTCAGGCCCTCTGACTTGAAGTCCTGCAGGGCGTTCCACGCCTCGATGTAGGCGTCGCCGTACTTGACCGGGGCTGGCCAATGGATGAGGTAGAGGTCGACGTGGTCGAGGCCCAGCTTGGCCAGACTGGTCTCGATGGCCTTGCGAGCATCGTCGGCATGATGGGAGTCATTCCACAGCTTGGTGGTGACGAAAAGGTCCTTGCGATCCAGACCGGAGTCGGCGAGTGCACGGCCCACACCCTCCTCGTTGCCGTAGATGGCTGCGGTGTCGATATGGCGGAAACCTGCCTCCAGGGCGGCGCTGACGGCCTTCTCGGCCTCGTTGGCAGGAACTTTCCAAGTGCCGAAGCCGAGCTGGGGGATGGGAACTCCGTCGTTGAGAGTGATAGTTGGAACGCTCATAGATCCTCCCTGTCGAAACATCGTTATCGTTAAGGCAAACGTCTTTGCAGCGGTGTTTGTTCCAAAAACGTCACTACGGGGCCTGTGGCGCCTCCGACTGTGACGAGCTGGCCCTCTCGTGGGATAATGCCGCCATGTCGTCTCTTCCCTCTCAGCTTGCTGCCCGCATCGAGTCCGCCATCGGAGTTGACCCGCAGTTGCGCCCGGCCACTAAGCCACAGTTCGGACATTTCCAATCCAACGTCGCCCTGCGCCTGGCCAAGGAGGAGAAACGTCCACCTCGCGACGTGGCCGCCGATATTGTTGCCAAGCTAGATATCGAGGATCTGTGCGAAACCCCCGAGATCGCCGGTCCCGGATTCATCAATCTGCGCCTGCGTACCGACGTTCTGGCTCGGGTGGCCTCTGATCTCGTCACCGATCCCAACGCCGGGATCGCCCAGGCTGAGAAACCCGAGCGTGTCGTCATCGACTATTCGGCCCCTAATGTCGCCAAACAGATGCACGTCGGTCACCTACGTTCCACCATCATCGGCGACTGCTTCAACCGTGTCCTGAGCGCTCAAGGGCACACCGTTATCCCACAGAATCACATCGGTGACTGGGGCACCCAGTTCGGCATGCTCATTGAGTACATCGTCGAGAAACGGATGGACGTCGACGATTTCGACCTGTCCGGTGTCGAGCAGCTCTACCAGGATTCCAAGAAGACTTTCGATGCTGACCCGGAGTTTGCTGACCGTGCGCGCCGTCGCGTTGTCAAACTGCAGGGTGGGGACGCCGAGACTCTGCGGATCTGGCGTACTCTCATTGACATCTCCCTGGAGGGGTTCAACGCCACCTACGCCCGTCTGTCGGTGCTGCTGACGGACGAGGACGTGGCCGGCGAGTCCAGCTACAACGACGACCTGCCGCGGGTTGTGGACGAGCTCGTGGCTGACGGCCTGGCCGTCGAGGACAACGGCGCACTGTGCGTTTTCGTCGAGGGGCAGGATGCCCCAATGATCGTGCGTAAGAGGGACGGTGGCTTCGGATATGACGCCACCGATCTCGCTGCGATTCGTCGTCGCGTGGGCAAACTCAAGGCCGACCGCATTATTTACGTCACCGACGTGCGCCAGAGCCATCACTTTGAAGTGCTTTTCCAGGTGGCCCGAATGGCCGGGTTCCTGCCTGACGACGTCGAGGCCGAGCACGTCGGCTACGGCATGGTGCTTGGCCCTGATGGCCGTCCTTTCAAGACTCGTGAGGGTGGCACAGTGTCGTTGTCGGATCTGCTCGACGAGGCCGAGACGCACGCGGCTCCGAATATCGCCTTGGCTGCCATTAAATACGCCGACCTGTCCAACGGCTTGCAGAAGGACTATGTTTTTGACGCTGAGCGGATGGTGCAGACCACCGGTGACACTGGCCCGTATCTGCAGTACGCTCACGCCCGCGTCTCACAGATCTTGCGCAAAGCGGCCGCTGAGGCCAACCCGAACGTCGATCCCGAGGCCGACCTGGATGCGATGGATTGGGGTCGCATCAGCGTCCTCGACGAGCCAGCCGAGCAACAGTTGGCCCTGTTGTTGTCGAGGTTCGGAGAGATCGTCGAGGTTGTTGCTACCGACCTAACTCCGCACAAGCTGTGCACTTACCTCTACGAATTGGCTGGCGCTTACTCGGTGTTTTATGAGCAGTGCCCGGTGTTGCGTAGTACCGGCGAGGTTCGCGGATCGCGTCTGGCCTTGTGCGCGGCTACTCGTCGGGTGCTTGGCCGAGGCCTTGACCTGCTGGGTATTGATGCCCCAGATCGGATGTGACCCGTCGAGTCCAGAACGGGAATGATCTACCCGAGCTGCCCCCCGGGATCGACGATATCTTGACCATATCGGTGCCGTACACGGTGTGGTGAAAACCCAGAGGTGGTGGGTGGGATTACTTGTTACAGATCCTGGTTGCCGATTTCGTGGCTGAAAAACAATGGCCATGGCCCACAAGAACTGTGAGCCATGGCCATTGTGATTGGCTGATAAACCACCCCAAGGGGTTATCGCCGATGGTGATCAGAATCCCGTTGACGGAAGATCACTTGAGTGGGTCAGCACAGGGGCAACACCGTGATGGATGTAATGAGTCCCGGAGCCACCCTGCGAATGGCCTCCCGAGCGGCTGGTCGATTCATCAGAGGTCGCCCCACTAGTCGGAGCCGGAGCCGGGGTTGGCTTTGGTTTCGGTGTTGGGGTTGGTGTTGGAGTGGGAGTTGGGGTTGGTTTTGGTGTTGGAGTAGGGGTTGGTTTTGGGGTTGGTGTTGGAGTGGGAGTAGGGGTTGGTGTTGGAGTGGGAGTAGGGGTTGGTGTTGGAGTGGGAGTAGGAGTCGGCTTCGGGCAGGAGCAAGCCTTCTTCACAAGGTCGTCCAGAGCCGGCAGTTCTTTCTCGAGCTGCTCAGCAGTCTTGATAGCTTTGTCGGCGGTGATAACGTCAACAATCTGTCGAGTGATGTTCTTCATGAGCTTGGCGGTGTTGAGCGCAAGAAGCGGCTCCTTGGCCAGCCGATCGATAATGCGAGGTGCGATCTGGACTGCAAGGGACTTGTCTATCCCAGCCCTAACCAAGTGGGTGACGATACGCGCATTTAGGATGGGAGAACTGACGATTGCCGTGGCAACGGCAGCGTCGAAACTCCGACCGATGATATGCTCGATGGCCGCCTTCTTGAGGTGCACACCCCTGCTCACTAGGAGAGCTGCCTGGGCACCGATCTCAGCCTTAATGGCCTCAGTCTTTGCGATCGGCCCGAGAGCGGGATTGAGCGCAGTTGCGGCAATGGCGACAGCCGTAGCCTTTGCCAACTTCTTGTCAACGCCGGCGGCGACAAGATTTGCGACCACCGCATCCTTGAATGCCGCTGAATGCAGCGCGTTGGGAATGATTGTCGCAGCTAGAGTGGCTTTGATGCCGAGGTCCACTGCAGCGGCAGCACGCTGGATCTTCGCATCAGTGAGCAGACCCACCTGGGCTCCGATGAGAGCCTTTAGCTTGTGGTGGTTGATGAGGAGGACGCCCTCTTTTGCCATTTCTCTGGCAATACGCGGCGCTAGAGCCACCGCGTCGGCGGAACTAAATCCAGCCTTAACCAACGCACCGGCAATCGCGGCACGCAGCTTTGCATCGTTGATGACTGCATCACGGCAGTCCTTGTTGATTATCCCCTTTCCATCCGTGGCGATAGCGGCTTGAGCTACCGAGCGTGGCCTATTGGAGCTAGCTTCTGCCTGGGGGGAGGGGGTGATTGCTGCGATTGATCCGACCAGCGCAGTAGCCGTCGCAGCAGCGACAGCAATTCTTGACCGACGCATTGCTTCTCCTCTTATTTGGGAATCTTATATGGCGGCTAGCGCCTCGGCTAGCTGCTAATCACCACGGTACGACCGTGAGGTGACGTTGGCAAGGGGGGTACGTCCTCAGCTCATGCCGTGTAGAGAATTATCGCCGCAAGCGTAGTTAATTCGCTGGGCTTTGATGGTTTTACATGCCATCATGATTGATGGAAATCATTGTATGACGTGCCCGATTGCTCGTGATTCAATGGATTATTGATAGGCCTCGTAAATAGAACAGCTAATATGTGTTAGTCGGATAGAGATGGACACGTCGAAGAAGGAATATCATGTCACGGATTTTACTGTGAAGATCGTTGTCGTTGACATACTTGTGGTACTGAGTAAAATGAATTCATCGCCGGTTTGGCTGCGCAGTTTAAGGAGGCTAAGTGCTGCGGAACTGAGCATCCTATGCTTGCGAGGAAGAATATGCCCTGATTTTTAAGAAGGCGTCGGCGCGTACTCGGTGTGCTCTCGAGGTGGCGGCTTACGGATAGGGTGAGCATGTGACGAGTGGATCCGATATGGGGCATAAGGAGTCCGTAAAAGATGCGGATCGGATTGTGGGTCATATATATGAGTATCCGGGGGTCATCGGTCGGTAGTGGAGGGACTGGCTGAGTATGCCGATGTTCCGGTTTTAATGGTTTGACTGACGAGTTTCATCCGACTTGGGTGTGCGCTGATGCTTTGACGATGCGCGAGCACGCCGAGAATCGTATGCACATCATCAAGGTCGTCTTCGTTGCGTCGCTAACCTGAGGGATCTTGAGAGGTAAGCAACCAGAATTTTGACTGGATGGGGTGGGGATCCTTGCTGCGATATGGTCAACAGATGACGGCCGAGAATCGGCGTTGGCTTTGCAGTCGATGGCTGACAGGGCGGGTCTCTACCGCTGGATGTACTGGGCTGAGTCTCAGGATATGGAGCTGGTTTGATAGTGAGAACGAGTACCAATAAGATGGTATCGTCAAGGACGTAGAAGGTTATGAAGGTCAGGAACTCGCTACGATCTCTGAAGAACCAGCCCGGCTCCCAGGTGGTGCGCCGTCATGGTCGCGTCTACGTCATCAATAAGAAGAACCCGCGGCTGAAGACCCGTCAGGGCTGAACAGGTGAAGGTGACGATCGCCCGTCCTCTTTGGGCGGGCGATGCGTAAGTCAGCATGGTTGCGGCGTGATGCATCTGGCATCGACGAGATTCACATGCATGAGTTTGCCGATAATGCCGCGTTTAGTCGTGAGTACGGAGACTGCCTCGATGAAGAGGATGGTGCCACCGATCGACGCAAAGACTCCGACCGACGTCTTGCCGAGAATGGACAAGATGAAAGCCAGACCGATAACGAAAGTGTGACCGCGCCCTGCCGGGCGACCGGTCGAATCTACCCAGGCAAGCTGTCGGGAGTTCGTTCCAGGGGAGACGCCAAGGCGTCCCACGAGCGATATCAGTACGTAGCCGACGTTAATTCCTAGCAGGAGTGCGCTGCCTGCGGGGTGAATGGCCTGCTCGATGGCTGATTTTTGGTCGACGTGGTTGAACTCATACCCGAGTGTGGCGCCGCTGAACAAGCCCCATCCTGCCAGCGTAAGCAGGCCTACCCACATGGCATCACCCAGCAAGGCCATGAAACGTTGCCCCTGAGTCACGGGTACCGGCTCGCCGGTGGGGAGTTTCCGCTCCCTGCGAATCTTGTAGATAAGCGTAGGAACAAGAAGAACTAAGAAGATCGCAACCGAAATGAAGGTAAGGATGAATTCTTGCTTGGTCATGAGTTCCTTTCATCCGTGGTCATGGCATCCACCATGCCGTGGCGGAAGGTCGTCGCGCATCGTTCCGCGGCACGAAAACCGAGTGATACGTGGGGTTGAGTGCGTGACTGACCAGGACCCCGCAGATATTCGCCCCTCTACTCCGACGAACGATCCCTAGTTCTCACGTGGCCTCAGTCAGCGTCCTTCGCCTTCTTGGCAGCTTTGACGACCTCTTCCTCGGTGGCGTCAGGATGCTCTAGACGCCACTGGGCCTGCCAGGCCGCACCGATGATGCCAGCTCGATTCAACAACTGGGCGGGCACCATCGGCGTCTCGAGCTTGAGGTACTTGAAGAACTTCTTATGGTCCTTAGAGATACCGCCACCGACGACAAAGAGATCGGGGGAAAAGAGCATCTCGACGACCTCGTAGTAACGCTGCAGACGCTTGGTTGCCCAGTCCTTGTAAGACATGTGCTTGCGATCCTTAACCGAGGAGGCAGCGCGCTTCTCGGCGTCGTGACCATCAATCTCGAGGTGCCCAAGCTCGGTGTTCGGCAGCAGGATGCCGTTATTGATGACGGCAGAGCCGATGCCGGTGCCCAGAGTGGTGAGAACGACAACGCCAGGTACTCCCCTCGCAGCGCCGTAGTGGACCTCGCCCACACCTGCGGCGTCGGCGTCGTTAAGAACGGTCACTGGGCGGCCGAGAGCGTCACTAATATATTTCTCGGCGTGCAGGCCGGCCCAACCCTGATCGAGGTTAGCGATGAAGGGAATGACGCCGTGGCGTGCCGGGGCGGGGAAAGAGATGCCAACCGGCCCGTCACCGATGGTGGGGGCGAAATTGTCGACGATCTCACGCAGCACGGTAACGATGTTCTCGGGGGACGACTTCTCCGGGGTGGGAATGCGAAGCCTCGGTTCGGCAAAGTCTCCGACCTCGAGGTCAACCGGGGCTCCCTTGATCCCGGAACCACCAACGTCAATTCCCAGCACCTTGTTCATGGTGGACAAGCGTAACGGTAGATGGTTGGTGCGGGGGAGACTCGGGTGACAGTTCCCGGCCACGGGCGGCACGGGCGGATCCATCTGACCGACGGCGAAGACCTGGGCGTCCATGGCGTCGAGGTGGGGACAGGAAACCGTCACTGGGCCAGACGAGGTATGCACGTCGATATCAGCCAAGCCGAGTTTGCGTTGTATCGGCCCCTGGGACAGTCTTACCGACTGCGACCGAGCATGAGGAACGACGCTGACGGTCCAGGTAAACAACCCCTGCGCGTCACGACGACCTCCTCGTTGAACCCCCAGCCGACGATTCTCTAATCAAACCACCGGAACCACCGCGCTCGTTTCGGAATCCCATGGAGGGGCACTGCGTCTAGTCGGAACCTAGGCCACAGGGTGTCAAGGGCGGCGCGTACCTGCTCATCATCGCCGATCGGCAACAGTACCGTTGATTGTTCGACTTCGGACAACTTGATTCCGCCAAGTACCGTCATCTTGATACGTGACATCCCAAGCGGCCGCCACAGCAGCGGCTGCAATAATCATCCAGCCTCGCACGAGTGGAGTCGCCCAGTGGGGACGTTGCTCAACAACCTCTTCGCCGCCCCGCGCTTCGCTGGCCCTCTGTTCGATCACAGCGCCGCGTCCTTGCCTTCGGCCAGTTCCGTCATGCGGTCGCGTAACGCACGAGCCTCCTCGGATGGCAGCCCGTCAATGGAGGCGCCGGTGGCTGTGATGGCGACGACCCCCGCCCATCAAGTGACGAAAACTCCCAGCACGACGGCGAGGACGACCGTGAGGGCGCTCCAGGTCAGACAGACCATGAGCCTTTTGACGGTCACGTAGTTTTTGGAGACCGGATGCCATTACGCCTCCGGTGGGCTAAAAGTTCGTCCACGTTAGTGGGCTCTAACAAGGGACGATGTCGGCCCCAAGACCATACTTGGGGCCGACACGTCAGCGTGCATGCTGTGGCGACTTCATGCACGCTCACCGCGCGCCGCAGCGAATGTTCGACTCGTCGCGGCGCGCGTCACCGACTGCCGGTGGCGTGGGCATTGACCTCATAAGAGGTATTGGTGGCCTCGAAGAAGTTCACAACCTGCAAGGTGTCATTGGCCGTGGCCATCCACTTGGCAGGGTTAGCTACGCGGTATTCTGGCTCGAATCCGAGTTCTTCGAGACGACGATCTGCCAGGTATTTGACATAGTCATTAACGTAATCAGCGTTCATTCCGAGGATCCCCCGCGGGAGCATGTCACGGTTATACTGCTCCTCCATCTCGACTCCCTGAACGATCATATCGTGGATCTCGGCCGCGAACTCGTCGGTGGCGATTTCGGGGTTTTCCTCCAGCACCGTCAGAATGAGGTTCATCCCGAATTTCAGATGTAAGGATTCGTCACGGACCACCCAGTCGATGAGGGAACCGAAGTTGCGAAGGAGGTTCCGCTGACGGAACGACAATGCGACCATAAAGCCGGAGTAGAACCAAATCCCCTCGAGGATAATGTTGTAGGCAATCAGGTTGCGCACGAAGTCCTGCTTACCCTCGACGGTGGTGATATCAAGAGTCTGCTCGGTCATCCGCTTGATGAACGCCACCTCGAAAGCTTCCTTGCGAGCCATTGAGGGGACGTGGATGTGGGATCGGTAGGCCTCGTCGCGGTCAATCGGGAAGGTTTCGAGGACATACTCGAAGGCCATACAGTGGTTGGCCTCCTCCCACATCTGCTTGGCCAGGTATAGGTGGCACTCGGCAGCGTTGACATAGGGGTAGACCCCAAAAGCCAGCGCTTTGTTGACGAGCAGCTCATTGGGGTTGAAGTAGCTCATGAGGTGGGTCAAGGCATGGTGCTCGTCTGGGGTCATCCGGGCAAAGTCGGCAAGGTCCTCATCGAGCTGAATCTCGTTGGGAAACCACGTGTTTGCCACAGCCTGGTTGTAGAGGTCGTACGCCCAGGAGTAGGTGACGGGCTTGAGTAGCAGCCCCTCTTGGATTCCAGAACCAAGGATCATCGGTGTTCTCGCTTTCAGCGGGCAGTATGGTCAATCACTGGCAGGACTCGCACTGTTGGCGCTCCTGGGGGTCAACAGGGCAGGAGGCGCCGTCGATAAGGTCGAGGGAGACGACGGGCTCCACGCTCGCATTGAGCGTTTCGGTAACCGGTTTCCTGATCGTCGCGGCACCTGAGGCCCGACGCACCGCAGTGGCGAATCCGCGACGTGGGCCGTTCCGACGCCCGGCGGCCTTGTTAACGGCCACCGTCGACTGCTCGGCGGTGTGGCGAGGCAGCATGTGCAGGTAGTACGTCGTTTTGACACCCATTCGCCAAGCTGCGGTGTAGAGGTCCTCCATGTCACCGACCGACCGCGAGGCCAGGTAGATGTTGCGGCTAATGGCCTGATCCACCCACTTCTGCGCCCGAGCGGCCACGTTGAGGTAGGCCATCGGGTCCAGGGTGAAGGAGGTGCGGTAAAGACGACGCAAGGGCGCCGGAATTGCCTCAATCTCGCTGGGATCACCCTGACGACGCAGCAATTCCTCGCGGATCGTCTCCCACAGGCCCAGATCCTTGAGGTCCGCCACGAGATTGCGATTAACCTCGAGGAACTTCCCGGCCGAGGTGGTTCGGGAGAACATCTGGGAGAACTGCGGATCCAGGCCGGGCGTTGTGCCCGCGATGAGGCCGATCGACGCCGTCGGAGCGATCGCCATCAAGGTGGCATTGCGCATCCCAGTGCGCACCTTGGCGCGCAGCGCGTCCCAGTCCATCCGCGTCGTCCGGTCGACGTCGACGGGGATGCCACGGTCGCGCTCAAGGACGGCCAAAGTGTCCACCGGAACCATCCCACGTGACCACCCTGACCCTTCGAACATCGGGTAAGACCCACGCTCGGTGGCCAGGTCGGACGAGGTGTCGATGGCATGCCAGCTGATGAACTCGACGACCCGATCAACGATCTCGCAAGCTTCTGGAGAGTCGTAGGGGACTCGAATCTGCTCGAGCATATCCGTCAGACCCATAACCCCCAGACCGATTGCGCGGTTCTCCTCGTTGGAGCGCTGAGCCTGTGGCACTGCGGATGCGGTGATGTCGACAAGATTGTCAAGGTGGCGCACCGCCAGCCGAGTGGTGGCGGCCAACTGATCCCAGTTCAGACGACGCTTGCCACGCGGGCCGACGAGGTGCGCCGCCAGATTCACCGAGGCGAGGTTGCACACCGAGGTGTGGTCGCGGTCCTGGGGCAAGCAGATCTCGGTGCACAGATTCGACGAGTGGATCGTTCCGGTGTTGTTGTTCAACGCGCGGGTATTGACGCTGTCCTTCCATGTCAGCCACGGGTGCGACGTCGTCTGCAGGCTCACTAAGATGGTGCGGAATTGCTCACGAGCAGTGGTGCGCCGGAAGCGCTTAATCTTGCCAGCTTGGGCCTGCGCCACGTAGTAGGCGTAACGCTTAGAGAAAGCCGCTCCCGTGAGCTCGGTGAGATCTGGAGTTTCCGCCGGATCGAAGAGGTACC
>ERZ1029886.224-NODE-224-length-12787-cov-8.281103_pt1 | contig 12787 bp, 14 predicted proteins | sample MGYA00519232_ERZ1029886 | MGnify/ENA primary metagenome ERZ1029886 (study PRJEB33666, sample SAMEA4610932) | skin metagenome | biome: Human-associated habitat; feature: Malodor aspect; material: skin | place: Philippines | collected 2015-08 ... | reverse complement strand
GTATTAAATTTATTAAATCAATTAGAAGATGAAGATGTTGAAGGTTGTGTAATTGTATTTAAAACTTCAAATGATGATAAAAATCATTTAAGAATTAAATTTAAAACTCAAAATTATTTGAAAAAGCATCGAGCAATGGAATCTTTAGTCTATTCAGCTTATACATTTAAATCAGCTAAAGAGATTTATAAAATGTTCGAAAATGAAACATTAGATGATTATTTAGATCAATTTAATAGTAATAAAGATACACTTCATGCGGTTGCGCAATATAAAAAATTATATGATAAACATTATATGATTAAAAATGAAATTATTGATTATATAAAATCAAATCCTGATATTTATGATAAACTTAAATCAAAACAAAGATTAGATATTATTAATTATGTTGAAGATAAATGGGGTCAATTAGGAGTTATGTTATTATCAAGAATTGATAAAGATGAAGATATTGAAGATATAATTTTATCTGAACATTATAAAATTTCTTTATGGGTTAATAAACAATTAAAAGAATATATTAAAGAAATTAAAAATGATTTCATTAATTAAATGTAAAACACTAAATAAGTAATTTACTTATTTAGTGTTTTATGATATATTATACTTATTAATAATCAATAGGAGATAATATTTATGAAATTATTAAACAAAATTGTAGCAATTACTTTAAGTAGTTTAACAATATTTAATACTATGTCACAAATCGCATTTGCAGATTTTAATGATGAAATAGATCGACATCATCAATTAAAAAGAGAATTTGTTGATAGAAATATGAAAGATCAATTACTAATACAATCTCGTATAAATGATGAAGAAAAAGTTAAAAAGTATCAATCAAATATTTCACAAGTCGGTATTGTTGAATTACCTTCATCTCATGGCTCAGGCGTTGTAATTGATCATAATAAAGTATTAACTGCAACTCATGTTGTATCTAATCATAATAATGAACAATATAAACCATCTTCGATTAAATATAGACCACATGGCTATAATAAAGATCAATATAGTTATGATGAATATAAACCAATTAAAATTAAAAAAGTTGAACAATATAAAAATACTGAATTAACAATTTTAACTTTAAAACGAGATGTGAAAAATATTAAACCTCTTAAATTGTCTAAAGATCATATTCATTATGGTGACAAATTAAAAATGGTTGGTTATCATGATACAAAAAATAATAAAGTTAAAAAACAATATACTTCCGAAGGTAAAAATATTTATATAAGAAAAGATTTACATCAAAAAGATCAAATCGTAATTTTCAATCATATGAGAAGTCACAAAGGTATGTCAGGTGGACCATTACTAAATGAAAAAAACGAAGTTGTAGGTGTTAGTAGCTTTTTGTATTATAATAGTGATCTTTCAGGTTTCGTTAATTCATATCAGCTTAATAAAATTGTAAATTAACTATTTACTTAATTTATATTTTATGATATATTTAATATAGAATTTATGATATAAATTAATGAGTCAATAATAATCTTATCTCAAATTATTAATATTGATGTTAAAAACTTTAGTATTTATTAATCATGAATAAAGTAGAATCATATTAAACTCCATAATATTAGTAAGAGGGTTAAGACTGCTTTATTTATAAAAAAAGATTAAATTAAATTATAATTTGTGATGTCTAATTTATTAGACCAGCAAATATTGGCAAGTGGTAATGCCTTAAGTGTCTGCTCCGCAGACCTTTAAAAGGCAAACATTATAAATTAAATTAAGATATAATTTTATATTATATTTTTCAATTTGATTTGTTTGTTTTATCATAATGTTAATAATAAAAATAAAAGAAAAGGATGATTATAATGGAATTAATATTTAAAGTTAAAAATGATATTCAAAATCAATTTAAACATGGAGTTAAAATTAGACCAGATCGATTAAATCCTATTGATTTAGGTTTTGTTATTCAAAATGATAAAATTAGTAAAGTATTTAAAATTGATAACGAAAATATTCAATATAATGCAAGAACAAAAACAATTGAATTAAACTCTATTTTAGGTGAAGAATTAACAGATCATGAATTAATTGGTGAAAAAGTAAATTATCAAACTTTTAATCCTGCAACGATTAATAATATTGATCAACTATTAATTAAATAAAGAGGTGCTATTGATGAAAGAAGTTAAAGTTTTAATTGGTCCTGCAGGTTGTGGTAAATCAACATATACTCAATCTCTAATAAATAATTATAAAAATCAATTTGATAATATTGTAGTATTAAGTTCAGATGAAATTAGATTTAATCTTTTTGGTGATTTAAAGCATCAATCAAAACAAGATCATGCTAAAGTATTTGAATATATGAATTCTGAATATAGAAAATTATTACAAAATAATAATAATATTTTAATTATATATGATGCAACGAATTTAACTCGTAAGAGAAGACATTCATTATATGAAATGTCTAAAAAATATAATGCGTATCATGAAAATGTATTATTTTTTACATCATTAAACGAATTAATTTTTAGAAATGCAACACGTCAAATTGATAAACAAGTTCCTGAAAAAGTTATTTTAAATATGTATAAATCAATTCAAGTTCCTCAAGTTGGTTATGACTGTGATACAATTAAATGTGAAGGTGAAAAATGGTTTAAGTTAGATGCAAAACTTGATAATATTAAAACAGTTAAAGATATTTCAAAGTTAATTAAATCTGATTTTGAAAATATTAAAAATGAATTAATGTTAAATTATACAAAACATGATACACCTTATCATAAAGAAGATGTAAATACGCATATTCAATGGACAATTAAAAATTCAACTTCTGAAAATGCTCGAAATATTGCAATTTTCCATGATTTAGGAAAAGGTCTTAATAAAGTATATGATAATGAAAAACAAAAAGCGACATATCGAGGTCATGAAAATTTAGGTGCATATTATGCTCTAAATTATTATTATTCTACAAATCAAATTAATACTAATAATTTAGATATTGTATATGCTATTGCTTATCATATGTTAAGACGAGACAAAATGAAAAAATCGAAATTAAATAAATTGATGACATCTCAACAATTAATTGATAATTTAGATGAATTTAATAATATTGATAATAAGTCAAGAATTGTTGATTTATAGAGACTAGTGTCGATTTATTATCAAAAGCCTTGAGCCGTAATGGTTGTATTTTAAGCATTTAAAAATAATGCACGCATTACTATAAATGCCTAAAATACAACTTTATTTAATTTAAAAGGAGATGAGAAAATAAAATTGGAAACATTTTTAATTATTACAATTATATGCCTATTAATATTTATGCTATTTTCGGTATTAGCCACAATTAAATTAAGTCAAGAAACTTATAATTGGTCAAGTATTTTTTATATTATATCATTAATACCTGCATTAATTATATTAATAATTATGGATCACCATTCATTTATTTTTTATATTGCACTTATAATTGCAATATTTCAAGTGTATATTACAATTATAAGTATTAAATATTATTTTAAAATGAAAAATTATAATAATAAAAAAGATGATAATCAATAAGGATTGTCATCTTTTTTTATTTTGTTTCAATAAGTTTCAATTGTTACATGTAAACGTTTTCATTGTAATATAATGATAACTGAATTGAAATGTCATGAGATCGAGAATATGATATTATTAAATAGTAGAAAAAAACAACAACGATTAAAAAACCACAAACAAACTATAAAAAATAATTTATTTGGAGGAATTTTATTATGAAAAAATCAATTATCGCAGGTAGTTTAGCAGCAGTATTAGGTGTAACAGGTGTCGCTGGATCAGTAGCAGGACATAATGCACATGCAGCTCAACAACCTCAATTTAAATATACAGTTAAAACGGGCGATACATTAAGTGAAATTGGTGAAAAATTTAATGTATCAGTTAGTCAATTAAAACAATGGAATGGTCTACATTCAGATATTATTATCGTTGATCAAAAACTAACTATTTATGTTCAACCACAAACTCAAAATCAAAATCAAAATCAACAAACTTATACTAATAATACTACACAATATTCACAAAACGTACAATCACAACAATCAAATCAAACAAATCAATCTTATAATCAAGCGCAAAATGTACAGCAAGCGCCTCAACAAGGTTCACAATCAACTCAGCATGCTGAGCAAGTAAGAACTCAAAAAGCGCCTGTAAATACACAAACACAGGCACCAAAACAAACACAAGTTACAAGTTATCAAGCACCAAAACAAACACAAGTTACAAGTTATCAAGCACCAAAACAAACACAAGTATCAACATATCAAGCGCCAAAACAAACAGTTTCAAATACAACTCAAAAATCTGTTTCAACATCTTCATCAGACGGTTCAGTAAAAGCACAATTTTTAGCAAATGGCGGTACTGAATCAGCATGGAATACAATTGTTATGCCTGAATCAGGCGGTAATCCAAATGCAGTTAGTCCTACAGGCTATCGTGGTTTAGGACAAACAATGGAATCATGGGGAACTGGTTCAGTTGCTCAACAAACTAAAGGTATGATTAATTATGCTAATAGTCGATATGGTTCATTAGAAGCCGCTACAGCATTCCGTGCAGCAAACGGTTGGTGGTAAAATCAAATAATAAAAAAGCTATATTATTTAATATAGCTTTTTTATTTTATATCTTTAATAAATGATTAATTTAGGTATTTACTTAATATTAAATTAATGATATGATATTTACATATTAAATATTAAGTTTAATTTAATCAAAGGAGTCTTAATTATGTCAATTTTAAAATATCCATCAATGAAAAACGATTTCGCAGCTTTAAAATCTAAAAAGATTGTACAAAATATGAATAAAAATTGGTATTCAACTGAAAAAATTGAAGGTACAAATGTAAATGTTAACATTAATAAAAATAATGAAGTTGAATTAGGTTCAAGATCTAAAAATCTTGATAATAATGAAAATTTAAATTATTATAAACCTTTTATTGAATATGTGAATAATCATAATGAATTAATTACAATTTTAAAAAATATGAAAAAAGATTTTGATTGTGATGAAATTCATTTATACGGAGAATTATTTGGTCATGATATTCAATATACAAATTATGATGTTAATAAGCAACATACAACTGATATTATATTTTTTACAGTAATGATTGAAAAAAATCATAAAACAATTGTTTTAAGTAGAATTGAAATTGAACCATATTTAAAGAAATATTTAATTCCTGTTGTCGAAATTAATACATTAGATAAATTTATAAATCGAAATATTGATGAGCTTAAAGGTCAATATGGAGATCATTTTGAAGGATATATTTATGCAAATTATGATTTTAGATATGAATTTGGCGCACATAATCCATTTTTATCAATCAAGCATAAAACAACTGAACATCAAGAAGTCACTCCTCAATCAAAATCATATAAAATTAAAAATAAACAATTATTTTTAAATAAAGATATGAATCGATATGTTACAGAAAATAGATTAAAACATGTGTTACAACATCTTGAGTTAAATGAACTAACTAAAGATAATTTTACTCAAGTATTTCAAGAAATGAAAAATGATGTTTATAAAGAATATATAAATGAAAATGATACCTCATCTTATATATCTATTCAGCTTAAAATGGCTCTTGATTGTCAAAATCAATTTATTCATGAATTATTAAAAAACAAATTAAAAGGTGGTTATTAATTATGTCAATGATTTTAAAATACCCAAGTATTACAAATGATTACGCTGTATTAAAGAAAAGAAGAGTTTTACAATTTATGCAAAATAATTGGTTTGCAACTGAAAAAATTCATGGAACTAATGTTAGTATTAATATTGATAAGCACGGTAATATTGAATTAGGTGGAAAACGTCAAAAAGCAACAAAATACCCAAATCAATATCAAGGCTTATTTAAATTTTCTGAAAATAATCCTAATTTAATTTCAAAATTAAAAGAATTATTAGATGATTATAAAGCCGATGTCGTTCATGCCTATGGCGAATTATTTGGCAAAGGGATTCAAAAAACATTATATGATGTTAACAAAAATGATACAACTGATGTTAAATTATTCTCGGTTATTATTGAAAAAAATAATGAATATATTGTATTAAATCGTAAAGATATTGAATTATATATTAATTCATATTTAATTCCAGTTACAAAGATTGATACATTGGAAAATTTATTAAAAACTGATATTGAAAGTCAAAAATCACAATATGGCGACACGTTTGAAGGTTATGTTTATGCTCCATATGATTTTGATTATATTTATGCTGATAACAAACCATTTCTTTCAATTAAACATAAAGTTGAAAAATTCCAAGAAGTTAAATCTAAAAAGAAAAAACCAGAATTAAGTAAAGAACAACTTTATTTAAATGAAGATGTTAATCGTTATGTGACAAAACATAGAATTGAACATGTTTTAGATGAATTTAACTTAGAATTAATTCAACAAAATTTTGGTAAAATTATTGGTCATACTCAAGATGATATTAAAAAAGAATATTTAAATGAAAATGATACGTCTCAATACACAGATGAACAAATTAAAATCGCAATTAAAAATCAAGGTAAAGAAATCGCATTAACTCTAAAACAAATGATGAAAGAAGGATATTAAATAAATAGAGTCTTTAAGTAAATTAATCATTTACTTAAAGACTCTACCATGATATGATTAATATATCAAATCAATGAGGTGTTAATTATGTCTAATTTATGTATAAATATTGAACAATGGATCTTATCTAAAAATTTAAATAATGCAAAATCTGATATGCAGATTTTAAAATTATATGAAGAATTAGGTGAATTATCTCAAGCTGTTAATATTAATGATTATCATGAAATTAAAGATGCGATTGGTGATATTTTTGTTGCAACTTGTACATTAATGAGTCAACTTAAAATTAATATTAATTATAACTTTAAACAATCTATGTCAAATCAATCAAAACAAAATGATGTAATTAATATTAGTTTAGTAATTAATCAAATTGCAATGTCTTATCAATGTGATCAATCAGTGTGTCATAAAAACATATTAGGATTGTTTCACAATCTTGAAAAGTTTTGTTCACACACTGACTACACACTAGAAGACGCTGTTCAATATGCATATAATCAAATTAAAAATCGTCATCAAATTTATAAAAATGATAAATGGGCATAATTAATCATTCTTATAATTAAAGAGGTGAATTAATGATAAGTCTAATAATTATTGTATGTCTTGTAATTATTATATGTTCATATTTATTATATGAATATCTTCAAATGAGAAAGCGTAAAAAGGATATTTATAATAAAACATCATATAATGGAAAATATTATGAAGGATTAAATGACATTATTCAATTTAATGATAAATCAACATTTTATTCATATGAATTATTAGATTTTGAACAAACAGTTAAAAATGATGATGATGAATTAATGTATTTTTTACCTTATGATAATGCATATTCAATTCGTTATTTTACTGTTAAAGATCAAAATAATGTCTTAAAATTAGATGATGAATCTCAATTTATTGTAAATTCAATGTCAAAAAATCCATTACCAGAAGATCAATTAATTAAATTTTCTGATGCAATTATTGCAAGTAGAAAAGCATATAAAATGTTACAAAAAAATGCACAACAAGAAGTCTTACATGAAATTTATAAAAAAGCAAATTATAATGAAACAACAATGAAAAAAAGAAATATGGGATTTGAATCAATGAATAATTACTATAAAAATTTATCAAACGATGAAAAAAATCAAGTTGATCAAATTCTAAAAAATAATAATTTATTAACAAAATTAAAAGGATGATAAATAATGAAAAAATTAGTATTTTTAGGTGCAACCGCATTATCTTCAGCATTAGTATTAGGAGCATGTGACGAAGAAGAAACAACGCCATCTAAAGAATCTGTTAAATCAGAAAAATATAATTTAGAATATTTTGAGACATTAAATAGCGGTGAAAGTGACTATCCAAAAGTTGACATTGCTTATGATAAAAATGGTAAAACAAAGCATTTTCATACCTCTTCTAGAAAAATTTATGAACATATTTTAAAAGATGGAAATAAAAAACCTTATGTTATTAAAGATGGTAATAAATATCATATTTATAGACCTCCTTATATGACATATACTGATAATGACATTGAAGGTACGGTTGAGAGCAAAGATGAAATTAAAAAATAGAGGATGATATAAATTATGAATAAAAATAGTTTATTAATGAAATTATGTATGTCATTAATTGTATTAATTACTTCATTAAGTTTTGTGTTGCCTCAACAAGTTAATGCTGTAACGAGTGGTGGTGGACGAGCATCAAGTTCATCAAGTTCATCAGCAAGTAGTGCATCAAGATCATCAACTTCATCAACGTCATCAGTTTCAAGAACTCAAAGTATGAATCAAGCTCGACAATCTCAAGCATCACAGGCAAGTAAACAAGCAACATTAAATAGTCAAAGACAAAGTTCTCAAAATATTTCTAGATCTCAAGCTATGAATCAAGCAAAACAATCAACTCTCTCTCGACAAAAACAAGGTCAATTAAAAAATGCAAATGGTTCAACGATGTCAAGATCTCAAGCATTACATCAAGCAAAACAAGCAGAGAATTATAGAAATATGCAAAGCCACACAAAATCATTAATGAAGCCAAGTGGCTCATTTAATACAAATAAACCATATAATCAACAATATATGCATTCAACTTTTTATAATGATTGGTTATTATATTATTTAATATTAAATAATGCAAATCATAATCAATCACTTGAAAAACAAAAATCAATGATGAAAAATCAAATGATTAAAAACGAAAAATTATATACAATTACAGTTAATACAAAAAATGGTAAACGAATCATTGCATTACCTAAAAAAGATTATGATAATGTCAAAGTTGGCCAAAAAATTCATTATAAGAATGGTCAATTAAAAGCAAGTTAAAAGATCACATTTATTGTGATCTTTTTTATATGTAATATAAGTAAATTAACTGTTTACTTATATTACAAGATAAGTTATGATATAAATATAATAAAATTTAGGAGATGTTAATATGTTAAAAAAATCATTAATTATTTTATCAGCAACATCAATGCTAAGTTTAGGCGCACTTACAAATTCTGCGCAAGCAGAAACAGAAGGCGTTAAAGAAAGCGCCGTAACATATGGTGCAAATTTAGATCAATCACAAAAGCAACAGACTGAAAACATTCTAGATGCAAATAACGCAGATAAAGAATATACAGTAACGAGTCAAGATATGGCAAATTATGTAAATGAACATTATGATACAGTTTATTCGAGTACTTATATTGAACCTAAAAAATTCGGACATGGCGTTGAAGTTGAAATTGTTACTCCGGAAAATATTTCAAATGTTACACAAGCACAATATGAAAATGCAGCAATCACTGCAGGAATTCAAGATGCAAATATTAAGGTTGGTGCAGTTGTTAAAACTTTAGGTTATGGCGCACTTTCAGGTATTTATAAAGCAATGGACGAACAAGGTGTAGAATTAAATCAAAATGATATGCAAGCTGCACAAGATGAAACACAAGCTTTATCAGATATAAAAGAACAAAATCAAGAAGTAGATGATGATGTGTTAAATGGTTCAATTGCTGACATGAAAAGTCAAGTTGCAGATAAACATCAAAATAATGAAAATGTTTCAGATGATGATATTCATAATATTGTAAACGATACATTAAAAGATAATGGTTTAGATCAAACTTTAACAGATAATCAAAAATCTCAAATCGAAACAATTGTTCAAAATGCTAATAATTCATCAGCTTTACAAGATGATCCAAACGCATATAAACAACAAACTGATAAATTAAAAGATAAATTAGGTAGTGCAATGGATCAAGCTCGTGAAAAGGCCGATAAACTTCATAATGATTCACAATCAGAAGGCGGTTGGTGGTCAGACTTTAAAAATTTCTTTAAAGGTTTATTTAGTTAAATAATTTTAACAATTTTAAGAGATTAATGCAAAATTAATCTCTTTTATTATTTTAAAAGTAAATATATTTTGATAAGATTTAATCAAATCATAATTGTTTTGTAATATTTTTGTAATCTATTTTATCATTATACATATTATAATAATCATAAGAGGTGAAGTTATAATGTGTTTTTATTATCAAAATGAAATAGATACAATTAAACATATGAATAAATATGAGTTAAATCAACTTAAGTTATATTATGAAAATATATTAAAAGATCATCCTAATAATGATGATATTCAAGATAAAATACTAACAATTCAATCAACTTTAATACAAGATTATGATATATTATCCGTTGTATAATACCAATTAGATTATACAACGGATAAAATTATGTACCTAAATTAAATATAATGATAATATATACATATTATATTTAGGAGTGATTATATGTATATGTTTAGTTACTATTATTTATTTTCTATTACAAAAGGCACATTTGAATTTATGACAACAAATTATAAAGATTTACAGGATATGATTAATACTGATGATAGTTTAATTCAATTAAGTAAAAAATCAAGTGATCATTATTTAGATTTTGAAACAACAGAAGAATTAATTACAGGTTATTTTATAACATCTAGTCCACTAAATTTAAATACAACGATTTATTATCAAATTGATGATAAATCAGGTGAGCCAATTATTACGATGAATGATACATTTGAAGAATTTAGTTTTAGAAATAAATTACATAAGCAAAACATAATTATATATAACAGTCGAAAGAAATTTAACGTTTTGTTATAAATTATGTATACATCACATAATTTATTGTATATAATAAATTTGAAATTAAGAGTTTTGTAAAATTTATTATAAAGCTTTTATTTTAACAATAAAATCAATTTAAAGGAGTAAGATTATTGTATGTCAAAACAATCAAAGGATTTATTTAAAAGAGATCGATTTGGAATTAGAAAATTAACAATTGGTACAGCATCGTTGCTATTAGGTACAGTATGTTATGTGGGAATTAATAGTAATGAAGTACAAGCAGCAGAAGAACATCCAACAGAACAAACATCAAATCAATCGAATAATAAAGAAATTGTTTCAAATGAAGTAACAAATGAATCAACAAATGAATCAACAAATGAAACATCGGTTGATGATTCTATTAATACTAATAATAGTACGCCTGTAGAATCTAATAAAACATCAAAAACAGATGAAACAAATACTAATATAAATGAATTAACAACAAATAAAAATGTTGAATCAACTACTAATACAAATACATCTGACAAACAAGTTGAAGAAAAAACAGATAATACAACTATAACACCACCTAAAGAAAAACAATCTCAAAATAAAACAACAATTGATAATAATAAAAAAGAAATTAATACATCCGAAACAAATACTGTTGAAAAAGAAAAAACAACAAAAAAACAACCAGTTGAACAACCTTCAACAGAAAATACAGAAACAGAAACAGAAACAGAAACTAATACAAATGACAAAGCAGAAACAGAAACAGAAACAGAAACAAATAATAATAATTCAGAATTAGATCAATTATTAGATAATTATACTGAAAAAGAAAAATCAAATGAAGAGCCATCAATTGAATCATCAAAAGAAGAATCAACGGAAAATAATAAAGTAAAATCAGATGAACAACAATTAATTGAATCACAAAAAGAAGAATCAACAGAAAATAAAGTAAATTCAACAAATAATAATAAAAAAGAAGTTTCACCAAAAGAAAATAATGAAACATCGCAAACAGAATCTACACAAAATAACACAAATGAAGAACCAAAATCAGAAGAAATTAAAAATTCATCTGATGAAAGTAATAAAGAAGATAATAAAACTGTAAATGATAATGTTAATACTTCAAATAAAGTAAATTCTGAATATGAAAATACAGATTCAATTAATAAAATTCAAAATGAAGTAAATGATAATACAAACAGTTCTAATGTATTAACATCGAAAGAATCTACAGATTTATCTAAAATACAAAATGTATCTGTTTTAAATGCGCCATTATTGCCAGTAAGTGATAATCCAGAAGATAGTTATACACTAAATGCTGGTTTAAATGAACCAGTAATTACAACACGTGAAACAGGAAAAGAAGCGACAGCTATTACAGCTACAACTGTAACTAAAAATGCTGAATATTTTGAAGATCCTTCTCTTTTAACAAGTGATAAATATGAAATTTTAGAATTAACAAGTGAAAATGTAAAAGGTAAAGATAAGTATACAAAAGATACATTTAATACACATATGGTTATTAAATTAGATGATAGTGTTAAGCCGGGGGATAAATTAGTTTATGGCGTTGGTTATGATTATACTGATTTGAATGGAGATATTCATAAAGTATATTTACCAGCTTCTAATGATAATTTATCACATACTGTTCCTATTATTTATCAAAATGTACAAATAGGTACAATGACACTTCCTTCACCATCATATGAAACAAATGAATTACCACCAAGAGATTTTTCTGTTGATGAAGCAAATGGTGTTGATGAAAAATATTATGCTATGAAAGGTTCTCCAGTAACAATAAGATTTAATAATAATATTGATAAATTTAAAGATGTTGAATTAACTTTAGATAATGTATTTATAAACGATAAATCAAGGGTAAGTTTAAATAGTTCGACAATTAATGGTTTGTATATTGACAAAGGCTATACTAACTCAAATATTACTAGAAATTCAGATGGATCAATTGATGTAGATATTCCGAATGAAT
>ERZ1029886.221-NODE-221-length-12892-cov-136.375867_pt1 | contig 12892 bp, 9 predicted proteins | sample MGYA00519232_ERZ1029886 | MGnify/ENA primary metagenome ERZ1029886 (study PRJEB33666, sample SAMEA4610932) | skin metagenome | biome: Human-associated habitat; feature: Malodor aspect; material: skin | place: Philippines | collected 2015-08 ... | reverse complement strand
AACAGTATTCTTGGTAATAATAATTAATATTCTTATGTATTGTGACAAATTTCAGCTCTAAAAAGATTGATTAAATCAATCTTTTTAGAGCTTTTTATATTTGAAATTACATATTTTCTCAAAAACCTATATAATGTACATTGCAAATCTTTTCAAGGAGTACAATTATGCATAACTCAACACATACTAAATTGCCGATGCTATTACTCATTGTTCTAGGAACAATGACAGCATTTGGTCCAATGATTATAGATATGTATTTACCCGCTTTACCAGCAGTTCAGCAACAATTTAATACATCAACGTCAAGCATACAACTTACCCTATCCTTTGCAATGATTGGCCTAGCACTTGGACAGTTTATATTCGGACCTTTATCAGATGTATTCGGTCGAAAAAAAATTGCACTAATAATTCTTAGTGTATTCGTTTTAGCTTCATGTGGTGCGATATTTATTACAACATTTCCACTATTTTTATTGATACGTTTGGTACAAGGATTAACTGCCGGAGGTATTATTGTTATCGCTAAAGCTTTCGCAGGAGATTATTACCAAGGAAATACTCTAGCTAAATTTCTTGCTTCTCTTATGGTTGTAAATGGTATAGTAACTATTTTAATGCCATTACTTGGAGGTTTATCGCTTTCTCTTGGCTCATGGAGAATTATCTTTGTTATTTTAACAGCTATTAGCATAATCATGTTATGTGGCGTTACTTTCAATATGCCGACCACACATCATTCTGAGCATGTTACTGCCAATTTCAAACATATATTTTCTGACTTTGGACGTTTGCTTAAACGACCAAGATTTATTATTCCAATGTTTTTACAAGGATTAACTTATGTTATGTTATTTAGTTTTTCATCTGCTTCTCCGTTTATCACTCAGAAAATATACCATATGACGCCTCAACAATTTAGCGTAATGATTGCAATCAATGGCATTGGTTTAATTGTTGTGAGTCAAATCGTTGCTTTGCTTGTTGAACGTATACATCGTTTTAAAATCTTAATTTATTTGACTTTCATTCAACTTATTGGTGTACTTCTCGTTGTATTTACTTTGATATTACAAGGTCCATTGTGGCTCTTATTAGTCGCTTTCTTTTTAAATGTTTGTCCTGTCACTTCAATCGGCCCCTTAGGATTTTCAATGGCTATGGAAGAACGTACTGGTGGAAGTGGAAATGCTTCTAGTTTACTAGGTTTATTCCAATTTATCCTTGGTGGTCTAGTGTCTCCTTTAGTTGGTCTTAAAGGACAGTATAATGTAATGCCTTATCTCACAGTAATTGTTATCACAGCAATTCTCATAGTTTTACTTCAATTTTTATATTTTAAAAAATATCAACGTATCTAATATATTCTTATATTAATAAACGTAATCTAGCATCCATTTTTAATATAAACATCGACTGCTAATATGTTAAAAAATATTTGAGACAATTATTATATCTCAAGTATTTTTTAACATTCACAAATTTGTAATGACTTTTCAACAAATACATGACAACTTATTCTTCTCTAATTGAAAATGATTATTATTTACTATAATAAACTATAGTTAAATAAGGAGGATTTATTTATGGTCACTAAAGATTCAATTGTTGCTAATGTCGTTACTGATTTTCCATTAAGTTCGGATGTTTTCAGAAAATACGGAATAGATTTTTGTTGTGGTGGAAATATCTCAATTAAAAATGCAGTAAAAAATAAAAAAGTAAATGTCGATACAATTATAGAAGAAATTAATCATTTACCTGTACATTCAACAGGAAATATCAACGTTAAATATTTAGATGTCCCTTCCTTAATTCAATATATTCAATCACGTTACCATGAAACAATGCGTGAAGAATTTAAAAACCTTTCACCTTATGTCACTAAAATTGCAAAAGTTCATGGACCAAACCATCCATATTTACTTCAATTACAAGAGTTATATCGCCAGTATCGTGATGGTATGCTTGAACATATGGATAAGGAAGATAATCATGATTTTCCATTACTCATTAAAATTGCACGTGGTGAACAAGTTAAGAATGCGCATCAAGTTATTGAAAGTTTAGTTGAAGATCATACTCAAACTGGACATCTATTAGAAGAAATGAGCGATTTAACAAATCAGTATCAGCCACCTAGTGAAGCATGTAATACTTGGCGTTTAGTCTACACACGCCTTGAACATTTAGAACGTGAAACACATGAACATGTACATCTTGAAAATCACGTATTATTTAATAAATTTTAATTTGTATTAACGATAACATGCATCCTAGAAAAATAAGATTGACTTACTTTTTTAACACAATCAGATTAAATAAGAAGCTATGACATCTTAAGGACTAAACCCATATCTACAGAATCAAAAGAAAGCAGGTCCTTTAATGTTATCTATCGGTATAATGTGCAATAAAGATTTTTGACGCAATAAACATAACATGAATGATATTGTTCATGCCGCAAAATAAAATAATACTTGGGAGTTTGCATATATTCATTTTTAAATGCATAACTCCCAATTTTATTTTATATTAACTGTTCAATCTTTCTGTTGCATATTAAAAATTAGTATATGAATAAGATACATTTTAAGCATGATATCTTTAATCACTTTTGGGTTTGAATTTTTAACATCAATTACTATATCAACATTCTTCTTATTGGCTTAAATATGTTGACCCACATTTTGTTAATACAAAGAATTCAAATGATTATACGCTACTCTAATCAAGGTATATAATAAATTTACTTTAAAACAATGTTTTACTGACATAAAGGAGAACGTTAATGAATAAAAAATTATTATCAGTTACGCCTAAAAGTCAACTTTTTCCAATCCCTATGATTATGGGTTGTGAAGGCGTTTCTGCAGCTATGTTATTACAATATAATCATCATAATATTAAAGCTACTGATATTATGAAACATTGGCCTACGCATCCAAATAATCCCTATAAAGGCTATGTTGGTCATCATTTACTTGTTAAGTTTGGTCATCACCAAACGATTTTCCCTTCTGCTTATGTTCCATATTTACAAACATTTGATTCACGTATCGTAGATGGCACTGGTACGAATTTAGAAGAATTAGAAACTGTGATTGATCAAGGACAACCGATTCTTATGTATCATACAAGCTTAGGTCAAAAACCTTCACGTAAAACGTTTAAATTTGATAACCACACGCGTCAGCTTGTGTCTAACATTCACGTTACATTACTTATTGGATATGACGACACACATTACTATTATATTGATCCTTTATGGAGTCACTTTTTAAGAAAAATAATTGTGCCTGCATTAGTACCTAATCGCTTCCAGATTATAAAAATTAAAAAAGAATTCATGGAGCGTAGCTTTAACGCCCCTGGTAAAAAATGTATCTATGTAAAACCATAAATTAAAAGAGCAAAAAGCGACTGCCTTCTGAACGTCGTTTCTTGCTCTTTTTTTATTCTATTACAAAGTCTATTAATGCATGATTCATTTCTGAATATATATCTGCTGTTCGCCATTCTCTTTTATAACCTAAACAAGGACATAAAAAGGTTATATTATTTTCTACTAAAGATTTACGAAAATGAACATGCCCCATAATACTGTATTTAATCGGAAACTGTTGATATAATCGGTCGAAATCTGATGTACCTATAAATGCATTGAAAAAATCAAAAATACGATGAGGGGTAGGTACTACAAATTTAGAATGTGTCACAATATGTGTCATTAAAATAATTTGTTTATCTTGAAGTTGCTCCAATTCTTGTTTAACATGCTTAGCCGCCTTTTTGGATAAAATCGTATCATCTTCATCCCAATCGATTTTCACTTTATCTTGCCAAGTGGCCCCATAATATTTCCCTTTTTTTAATCGAGTTTCTTCAAACTTTTTATCAGCGTAACTGTAATCATACCAAGCAGTATGGCCTACAATAGCCCAATTATCATTAATTACATATGGATGATCCAACAAACACTCTGGCTTTGTTCTATAAAAATCATAAATATCTTGAGATGTCGTTCCATCCTCTACTTTCCAATAATCATGATTTCCTGGAACAAATAATACGGGAATATGTAAAGCAGTTTTTAAATCTTTAATAAATTGATAGCTATCTCTAAAATAATTTGAAATATCTCCTGCAATTAATAGTAAGTCAATCTCTCTATGTTGAACTACTTTAATCAATGTTTCTAGATATACATTTGATTTTAGTTTAGGATGTCTGTCTATATGTAGATCAGAAATCGCTCCAATTCTCATTCCTCTACTCCTCTAATACATTTTTAAATTTTATCTATTATGCCATAGATTATTATAAATATAAATTATTCTGTTTTTCATAGTTGTATACACACATTTGTTTTTTTGAAAATTAAGAGTATAATAAAATTAACTTTTAACAAAGTTACATATTTAACAAAATTTAAAAAAGTAAACTTTTAAAAATCTGAATATTCTAATTAATTACAAATTGATCTTCACTCTTTTCCACTTTGTTAAACAAGTTTTTAAAATTTAAAGAAAGCGCTTACGTAATTATCGTGTGGCTTTCTGAGGGGGAAGTCTATGGCAAGACAGTTAGAAAGAGAATTAAGTAATAGACACATTCAATTAATTGCAATTGGTGGCGCTATTGGCACAGGATTATTTTTAGGTTCTGGACAAACGATTTCGTTAACAGGGCCATCCCTACTAATCACCTATCTAATTATTGGTATAGTGTTATTTGCTTTCATGAGAGCACTTGGAGAATTATTACTTAGTAATACACGTTTCAATTCATTTGTAGACATTGCCAACGAATATTTAGGACCATTCGGTGGTTTTGTCATTGGTTGGACATATTGGTTATCTTGGATTGTTTCAAGTATGTCTGATTTAACGGCAATGGGACAATATTTTAGTTTTTGGTTTCCAAACGTTCCTCACTGGCTAACTGTATTATTTATCGTACTCTTACTTATTTCATTTAATATGCTTGGTGCAAAATTATTTGGAGAGTTAGAATTTTGGTTCTCTATTATAAAAATTATTACTATTATTGCTATGATTATCGTTGGCTTAGTTATGATTTTCTTTTCATTTAAAACGTCATATGGACATGCGTCTTTTAGTAATCTTGTAAATCATGGTGGTATTTTTCCAAATGGACCAGCTGGATTTTTAATGTCATTCCAAATTGCTGTCTACTCATTTATTGGTATTGAACTAATAGGTGTTACAGCTGGAGAGACTAAAGACCCTCGCACAGTGATTCCAAAAGCAATTAATAATGTACCTGTTAGAATTTTATTATTCTATGTGGGAGGCTTACTTGTGATCATGTCAGTGATTCCTTGGAATAAGATTAACCCTGATGCAAGTCCATTTGTGATGTTATTTAGTATGATTGGTTTACCTTTTGCAGCAGGACTTGTTAACTTTGTCGTGTTAACAGCAGCCGCTTCTGCAACGAATAGTGGTATTTATTCTAATAGTCGTATTTTATTTGGTTTATCTAAACAAGGATTAGGACCTAAGATGTTAAGTAAGACAAATCATCATAGTGTGCCTTACTTATCAATGTTTGTATCTTCTGGGACATTACTTTTAGCCGCATTATTAAACTTTATCTTTCCAGATGCAATTCAATTATTTATTTATGTCACTACACTCTCAACTGTATTATTTATAGTTGTTTGGGCAATGATTATTATTTCTTACATTATATATGTACGAAAAAATCCTGAAGAACATAAACGTAATAAATTTAAACTTCTAGGCGGTAAAGCAATGGCTTATGTTATTCTTGCATTTTTCTTGTTTGTATTTGTGTTATTGTTCTTTAGTGCTGATACGAGAGTAGCCATATTTATTTCACCAGTTTGGTTTATATTCTTATTCTTGTTCTATAAAAAGTATAAGAAAAATGCTGAATATTTAGCTGAAAAAACACGTCAGCAACCTCGAGAATCAATCAATCATTAGATATTTTATTAAGCGGAACTGAATTCAGTTTCGCTTTTCTATGTCTTAAGAATGACATATACTAAAATTTATCATTATTTTTTAATCATGATAAAATATTAAGTATTTAAAAAAGAAAGGAGTCACAATACATATGGAATTGTTAGAAGCTTTTTTATTATTTATACTTGCCGTTATCATTAGTTCTATTATTTATCATCGCTTCCCCAACATTCCAACAGCTTTCATTCAAATTGCCTTAGGTGTAGCGTTATTCATCTTACCCATTCCACTACATTTTAAATTTGAACCAGAAGTTTTTATGATGGCTGTCATTGCCCCACTCTTATTTGTGGAAGGGACACATGTTTCTAGAGAAAAGCTTTTAGAATACCGAAAACCTGTCGTGCTTATGGCCATGGGATTAGTATTTACAACTGTGATTGGGGTTGGCTTTTTCATTCATTGGATTTGGCCTAATTTACCGATGCCAGCTGCTTTTGCTATTGCAGCTATTTTATGTCCGACAGATGCAGTTGCTGTATCAGCCATTACTAAAGGTAAAGTATTACCCAAGGGGTCTATGGCAATTTTAGAAGGAGAGTCTCTATTAAATGATGCTGCAGGTATTATTTCTTTTAAAATTGCAGTCACTGCTCTGGTAACAGGTAGTTTTTCAGCTATGAATGCAATTGGTCAGTTTTTACTCTCAACATTTCTTGGTATTTTAGTAGGTGCAATAATTGGTGCTTTAGTCGTCAGTTTACGTGTTTACCTCACGTCTAATAAAGGTTTAAAAGATAGTAATACATTGACTTTCATCCAATTGCTTACTCCTTTTGTCATTTATTTTATTGCAGAAGAAGTCCATGCTTCTGGGATTATTGCAGTTGTGGTAGCTGGGTTAATTCATGGTTTAGAACGAGATCGTCTCATTCGTGCCCAAACTGAATTACAAATGAACTACAATCAAATTTGGAATACATTAAGTTATGCATTAAATGGCTTTGTCTTCGTCGTTTTAGGATATATTGTGCCAGAAGTTATTTTAGAAATTGTACGTAATGAACCACAAAATTTAGTTTTTCTAATTGTGGTGGCATTCCTCATAGCATTTGCCATCTATATCTTTAGATTTATTTGGGTCTATGTTTGGTTCAAAGATTTTTACTATCCAAAAAACGTTGAAGCATATCTCGATGAAGAAGAAGAAACACAACCACCAAAACGGAGTCGTTATGCATTTATTATGACCTTGTGTGGTATTCATGGAACGATTTCATTGTCAATGGCGTTAACGTTACCATTCATTATTAACGGCAATCAAAACTTTGATCATAGAAATGATTTACTCTTTATTGCTTCAATGATGGTACTTATCAGTTTAATTTTTGCACAAATGATCCTTCCATTCATTACGCCATCCGAACAACAATCACACTTCAAAGGTATGAGTTATCAATCAGCTAAAATTTTCATGATTCAACATGTTATTCGCACATTAAAAGAAAAAGCAGATACACACAAAGATATTGATTATCGACCTATTCTGAATCAATATTTTAATGAATTATCATTTTTAATCGACATGGAAAGTGATGATAAAAATACGAAAGAATTACATCGATTAAGAGACATTGCAGAAGATGTTGAAACTGAGACGCTTCAACAGTTAATTAAACAGGAGCGTATTACTAAAAAAGATTTAAGTGATTATCGCAAAGTAATGGAATTGACACAATCATTTAGAGAAATGTCTTTTATTGAGAAATTGAATCGTTTTAGTAAGTTAATCATACTTAGATTTAAAGCGCGAAAAGATTCACGTAAAAGTGTGAATCAATCATCATTTGAACAACAACGCTATACTGACAGAAAAGAATTAAGACATAACTTTAAAAAAGTACAACACATCATACGTATTGTTAATCGTCAGGTGACTTTAAGACTTCAAGAAGAACAAAATAGCACAAATGTTCTCGAAGTCAGTTTAATTATCAACCAATATTATGCATTATCACGTAAGTTAAGACAACATCATAATCGAAAACGTCAAAGTGAGGAAAATAAATTCATGTATGAATTAAATACTCAACAACAATATGATGCCAAATTAGATGCATTGTATACTCAACGTCAAATTTTAGATGAATTGATTTCTAGAAATAAAGTTACAAATGAAATTGCCGCACAATTACGTGAAAATATTAACTATAATGAAATTGTACTTGCCAAGGAATTAAATCATTAATATATAGAAAGAACTCAAGAGACCTGTATCTCTCGAGTTCTTTTTATTTTCTTCTACTTTTGTAATTTATAAGGAACCGTCGCTAAAATAACATTTTTTTGATAGAATAAATGCATTTTTAATCGCAAACTCGTTTGATTGTGTAAAAAGTTATGCCATGGTTTTTTAGGAATAAATTCAGTGACAACCACTGTGATGACATAGTTTTGATCATTCGCTTTTTTATTAATTTTATCGATAAATCGAGAAATCGGACGAATGACACTGCGATATTCTGAGTGTAACGTCACTAGTCTAATATCTGGATATTGTTTATTCCATTTTTCAATAAATAAATTATCAGTTTGATCTCCGAAAGATACATGTACAGCAATCACATCATCTGCAATCATATGTGCATAATAAATAGATTTATTTAATGCTGTAGTGATCGTATTAACGGGTACAATCGCTAGATTTTTATCAACTACTGGCATATCTTGAACAATTTTAGTTGTGCTAAGTTGCTCAGCAATATCCTTGTAGTGTCTATTAATACGCGTAAATATATATACAACAATCGGTAAAAAGATTAAGATTGGCCATACTTGGCTAAATTTCGTAATTAAGAAAATCATAAATACGATAAAAGTAATAGTACCCCCTATAGCATTTGCAATAAGTTTAGTAGACCATCCTTTTTCACGACCACGAATCCATTTTAAAACCATTCCATATTGAGCTAGTGTAAATGGAATAAACACACCTACTGCATATAAAGGAATAAGATTTTCAGTTTTACCATGGAAAAAGATAATAAGCAACATTGCACAAATGCCTAATGTAATAATTGAATTTGAATAACCTAAACGGTCTCCTCTTACGTTAAACATACGTGGCATATATTTATCTTTTGACATACTTGCAGCTAACATTGGAAAAGCTGTGAATCCAGTATTAGCTGCAAGGACAAGAATCATGACAGTCGTTACTTGTACAAAATAATATCCTACATTATGCCCTAAAATATTCATTGCAAGTTGAGATAATACAGTTGTTTCAGTCTGTGGCATAATACCATACCAATATGCTAATCCCACAATACCTACAAGTAAGAAAGCTAATATCATTCCCATAGTAATTAACGTTTTAACTGCATTTTTAGATCCAGGATCTTTAAAGTTTGTTACTGCATTCGAAATGGCTTCTACACCTGTTAGAGATGATGCACCTGAAGAAAATGCTTTAAGTAATAAAAATAATGTGACACCTGGCACTGCGGTTCCTACTGTCGCCTGCATATGAGGTTCTGCTTGTCCGGTTGCCACTTGCCATGTTCCAATAACAATCATGACTATTAATCCAATTATAAATAAATAAACTGGATAAGAGAGCACAGTTGCTGACTCTGTTAAACCACGTAAATTCATTATTAGAATAAATAGTACTAATAAACATGCAATGAATACTTTATGGTGATATAATCCTGGAAACGCTGCGACAAAAGCATCCGCACCTGATGAAATACTTACTGCGACGGTTAAAATATAGTCTACTAATAAAGAGCCACCTGCAAGCAATCCCCATTTTTCTCCTAAATTTGTTTTAGAAACCATATACGCTCCTCCGCCTTTAGGATAAGCATATATAATTTGACGATATGATAGAATCAATGCTGCAAGTAGCACTAAAACAGCAGCCGCAATAGGTAATGTATACCAAGATGCAATAGCGCCAACCATAGATAAAGTAATTAAAATCTGTTCTGGACCATAAGCTACTGAAGATAATGCGTCAGAAGATAAAATTGCTAAAGCCTTAAAGTTACTTATTTTTTCATTTTTTAAGTCTCTATTTTTTTTTGGCTTACCAATAATAAGTCTTTTAAATTGAGTGAACATAATCCATCCTTACCTCTTTTTATATTCATTTTTAATGGATAAAATATACTCCCATTTAGTGAAAAAGTATACATTTCCGCGGAAATAATATAGTATAAATTACATTTTAAGTAACTTTTTACAATTATATTTTTAGAGTATATCTCTTTTTACTAGTTATAAAGAGGTATCAACAGTATTTAATATTTGTATAGAGCGGTTTAAGTTTAAACTTGCTATACTATTTTTAGAGGTTTAATTTTAAGGAGTATTAAGTAAGGAAGTAAGGGAAAATGAGAAAAAATTTTATCATGCTTGGGATGATTTTATTAGTAGGAATCATTATTCTTTCCATAGCTATTAAATTAAAACCTAGTTATTCAATGTTTAGTCCATCGTCACAAAGTTATATCGATAACATGATTGTTAATAAAATGAAAGACGATCATATTCCAGGAATGTCCATTCTTATTGTAAAAAATAATAAGACGATTCTTAATAAAGGCTATGGTTTTTCAAATATTAAAAAGAAATCCAAAGTCACACCAAATACGCGTTTTGAAATTGCTTCAAATACCAAAGCATTTACGGGTTATGCAATAATGCAACTTGTTGAGGCACATAAAATCAATCTCAATGATAAAGTCAGTCATTATATTCCAGGTTTCTATATGAAATATAATCATAAAAAAGTAGATATCACAGTAGATCAATTGATTGCTCAAACAAGTGGTATTTCAGGAGACATCACAAATGATGACAAAATCACAAAAGACACAAACAGTCTAGAAGGCCTTGTTCATAGTATCAAAGGACGTAACTTAGATGCTAAACCTGGCAAGCAATTTGAATATTCCAATATGAATTATGATATTTTAGGTTTGATTGTTCAAAAGGCTTCACATCAATCATATGCGACTTACTTAAACACACATCTTTTCACTCCATTACATATGACACAATCAACTGTAAAGGAAAGTAATATGAAAAAGAACAATGATGCTCAAGGGTATGTAATCAAAAAAGGAAAAGCTTATGCTGATAGTCCTGAATTTAATTTAGGAGATAATCCAGCTGCCTATATGATGACTAACACGAAAGATTTAGCCTCTTGGTTGAAGTTTCAACTTAATCCGCCAAAAAAGGTAGCATCATTAGTTCAACTAACACATCAACCTAAAGTTAAAGCAATAGATAATTCTCAAGAAGTTCACTATGCAACAGGTTGGTTTATTGATGATAATCATTCAGAAACAATTGTATATCATCCTGGTACACTTGAAAACTATTCTTCATATATTATTTTAAATCCAAAAAAAGATTATGGCATTGTAGTCCTTGCTAATAGCTATTCAAAAAATGTAGCCGAACTTGCACAGCATCTCAATACACAAATGAGTAATGGTCAACATATTAAAACGTTACAATATCTTATTAATCAGTGGAATATCCTATTTATCATCATCACTATTATTTTGCTAATAGCTGTAGCAAGTGTTTTTCTAATAATCTATCGTTTAATTTTTAAATTTAAGTCTATTCATTTTAAAACGATGTCTCGTGGATTACTCATCAAAATAAGTATGATGCTGTTAACTTTTACACTTATTTTAGCGATTCTCCACTTACTTCCAACACTCTTATTATCAAATTCTGATTGGCGTTTTATGATGTCATGGTTACCATTACAAGCGAAAATAACATTATTTAGCTTCGTCTTATTACTGACAAGTCTATGGAGTTATTTTATCCTAAACATCATAACGCGATCCAAACGACCAATATAATCTATTAAAACATGTATTTCTTCTTTTCTTCATTATTATGTTAAGCTTATATCACTAAGACTAAGATTATTAAAGACCAGTGTATAGGAGTTTAAATATGAAAAAGAAATGGTTCTTATTACCGATGGCCTTAATAATGCTTGCAGGTTGTGACTATTCTCATAAAGAAGAACAACACGGCCTATTTTATACTATATTTGTAAAACCGATGGATGCTTTACTTCATGTCTTAGGACATGCATTCAATGAAAACTATGGTTTAGCTATTATCGTCATTGTATTTATATTGCGTTTAATACTGATGCCACTCATGTGTATTCAAGTAAAAAATATTCATGTTATTCGTGGCAAAACAGATGTCGTAAAACCAGAAATTAATAAAATCCAAGAAAAAATTAAAGAAGCTCAATCGCCTGAAGAACGACGTGCAGCAAATAAATTATTAATGAAAAAATATAATGAGTATGGAATCAATCCTTTTAAAAATTTAATTGGCACATTTCCAATTTTAATTCAAATTCCAATTCTTCTCGGATTATACACATCAATTAAATATCCAACAAGTGGTGGTATTACTCAGCATCCTCATTTTTTATGGTTTAATTTAATGCATACTGACATAATCATGACCATCATTGCAGCTGTGATGTATTTTATACAACCTCTTGTCAACTCAATTCATTATCCTAAAAATGAACGTCGATCTTATTATGTCATGATGGTCTTATCCCCTTTATTTATTACTTATGCATCATTACATTCAGCATCAGCGTTAAGTGTATATTGGGCTATAAGTGCAACGTTTTTAATTATTCAAATGCATTTTGCTCATAGCCATTATGCGAAAGTGGGTAAAATTGAGGGAGAAAAATTAAGACAACGCATAGAAACAAAGCGTCAAACTACTTCAGAAACATCCTCAAGCACTTCTAACCATTGATAAGATCAATTATATCAAAAAGGAAGCGCGTGACTATCACGCGCTTCCTTTTTTATTTATCGATGACTATTTCGTATTAAATCAATCGTATTCATCCA
>ERZ1029886.218-NODE-218-length-12958-cov-6.877315_pt1 | contig 12958 bp, 10 predicted proteins | sample MGYA00519232_ERZ1029886 | MGnify/ENA primary metagenome ERZ1029886 (study PRJEB33666, sample SAMEA4610932) | skin metagenome | biome: Human-associated habitat; feature: Malodor aspect; material: skin | place: Philippines | collected 2015-08 ... | reverse complement strand
ATCTTACGAGGAGTTTTCAAAAGCACCCGTATCAGTGGTCCACCGCACCCTTCAATCCATGTGCTTCAACCCCACCCGCAGGTAGTCCCATCCCGTGATCACCGTCAGCACCGCCGCCGCCTGCTCATCCCGCTGGCGCGCACCTACGCGCTGACGCTGCTGCGCTGGGGCGGCTTCGCGGGCATCGACCCCAACAGCCTGCCTGTGACCTGGGCGCTGGTGCAGCGCTTCGCGGCGCTGCCGGCGGTGGCGCGCGCGACGGCGAGCGGTTTGGCGATGGCGAGGTTCTTGGGGAACAGTTCGCCGAACACCATCTGCACGACGGTGGAGAACAGGACGGCCAGCACGGTGCCGATCGCGGAGTCGACGCTGTAGCGGCCGCCCACCCAGTTCCAGAAGCCGAAGGCGTTCCGGGGATCGATCCCGAACTCCTCGACCTTGTCCAAGGCCGTCGAGACGGCGACAAAGTGCTTAGCGACGGCGTCACGTCGAGCCTGCTCGGTGTCGGCAATCGCACCGGCAGCGACCAAGCCGTCAAGCAGCCACGCACGCACGCACCGGGCATTGGTCAGCGTCTCCAAAGTGGTGAAGGTCTTAGAGGCAATGATGACCAGGGTCGTCTCAGGGTCAAGATCGGCGGTCTTGACAGCGGCATCGGTCGGGTCAATGTTGGAGATGAAGCGGCACTCCAGACCGTCCTTGACGTAGGGCTTGAGGGCCTCATAGGCCATCACGGGGCCAAGATCGGAGCCGCCAATGCCCACGTTGATGACAGTGCGAATCGGCTTGCCGGTGACTCCCTTCCACTCACCCGAACGCACCTTATCCGCAAAGGCGTAAATCTTGTCGAGCACCTCGTGAACATCGGCAACGGGATCCTGACCGTCAACATGCAGCTCGTCAGTGCGGGGACGACGCAGCGCGGTATGGAGGACGGCGCGGTCCTCGGTGACGTTGATGTGCTCACCGGCATACATCGCGTCACGACGCTCGGTGACGCGCATCTGCGCAGCCAGTTCGAGGAGAGCGTCACGAATCTCGTCGGTAAGGAGGTTCTTCGATAAATCGACGTGCAAATCCGCGACGTCAAAGGTGTAGCGCTCAGCGCGGTGAGGGTCGGCGTCGAACAAACGGCGCAGTTTATGTGGCCCGTCAGCGAAGCGGGACTTTAGGCCGGAGAGTGTGCCCCATGCGGGGGTGGAGGTAGCGTCGATGGGAGTCTGCATAACCCTAAGCCTAGGAGATGGGGCAGTGCTCGTGCGTCACACCATCACGTCGCTTCGCCTATCATATTCGCGATCGACTAAAGGAGGACGCGTGAGCGCGAAGTATCGTCGGGCTCTGGCCCTGACGTCGGTTCTCGTCATCTCGACGTCAATCCTGACCCCGCCGGTATGTCCTACCCCCACGCCTTGGTCGGTTTCGGCTGCCCATGCTGCGCCTCCGGGAGCCACGCCTCCTGGCAACCTGACGATGAACGCGTCCCTCGACCGGTCGGGCACCGTGCAGGTCAAAGGGGCATTACGAACCCACACCAAGCAACCGGTTTCAGGGGCCCTCATCAACCTGGCAGTAGATGGAAAGCCCCTTGCCGTCGGCGTGACACACGACAACGGATCGTGGTCTGGCACCTTCCGGTTGCCTCCCACTATGCAAGCTGGCGCCCACGAGTTGTCCGCCACCTTCGACGGCACCGAAGGGGTCGGGGCAGCCTCAGCAAGCGGCACTTTCTCAATCGCTGCCCAACCCACTGTCCTCACCGCAGCCGTGAAACCGACAACCGCCGCCCCGGGAGCATTACTCAATGTCAACGGGACAGTGACCCTTCCCACTCACCGTCGGGTCACCGACAGCCACGTAGCGATTCTGCTCGGTACTGACGGCCAGGCGGCATTAACGGCCCCCACCGACTCCCAGGGCAATTATCAAGCCGCGTTCCAGGTGCCGCTGGATGCCCCAAACGGCCCACTCACGGTCACGGTCAAATTGGTCGATTCCCGGTATGGAGTTTCGCAACAGGCGGTAACGGTGCAGGTGAAGTCAGCCAGCCCGACTCCTACTCCAACACTCACCCCCTCCCCTACGCCAACCAGCGTGACGCCCACCCCGTCGTCACCCAGCACCCCGGTCGCCACTCATGACAGTGAGGAATCCCCGGACGGCCGGATCCCTAAGACGTCGACTAGCCCTATTCCAACAGCGCGACGTAGCGTCGTGGACGCCTTCGGTGGGCGCAAACCGATTCTCATCCTCGCGGGAGTCATCGGGGTTCTGCTGCTCGGTGTCCTCCTCGGCTCCTTGACCCGCCGCCGCGGCGACAACGTCCATTCCAGCGACGAGGGGGATGGCAACTCCCTCTTCGACGAGTGGGATGGCCCTGACTCGCACTAAAGGCGTCACCCATTGACGCGTCACCCACTGACCACGTGCGATCAGGCGTCCGCGTCTGCAACAACCTGCAAGACCGAACGGCAGCGCTCACGCAGGGCCGAGACGATACCGTCCTCACAAGCATCCCCGACGAGGACGTCGTCAAGACAGACCGCAAGGGCACCTGCGGCTAGCCAGCGTCGCAGCGCATAGGAGCCAACGCCACCGCGCGGAATGAGGGCAGCCCCGGGAGCCATTCGGGTGAGGATATCGCCGTAGCTAGCCGAGCCCATGTCAGCCGGGGCAACTTGGACGGCGTCAGCACCAGCGCCCCAGGCAGCCCGTACCTCGTTAGGGGTCAGAGCGTCGGGGGCGGCGGGGATACCAGCCTGACGCAGAGCATCAAGAACCTCACGGTTTGCGGCCACCGGGAGGGCAAAAGAGACCTTATCGTCAACAAGCCCCTGAACGTCCTCGACAGTCATCACGCCATGGACACCAACGACGGCGCGGCGACGGTAAATCCTCAGCACAGCGCGACGACGCTCAGCATCAGCGACCGGGAGGGCAAAAACGCGCACCTTCTCCTGAATCATCGCTTCAACAGGAGCCATAAGGTCAGCTGCGGGAACGTCAGGAAGTACCGCGATGATCTTTCCCGCCACCACTTCGTCGGGAAAAGTCAGTCGATCATCAGTGCGGCCCAAATCGTCAACCTCTGCGCTCATAAGTCACATCATGCCCTATGAGGGGCATCTAGCCGACACAAAGAGCGACCAGCACTCGGCCGCCCACATTTTTCGTGTCTGGGATGGAATAACACACGTTCGGCCCGTGTTGCCCTATATGTACGCCGGTGGTCGGCTCTTGGCCACCCCGAACGAAGGAGATGTTGCATGGCTAACACCGTAAATGTTCCGAATCCTGCTGGACAGACGACTACTAAGCTCGAAAACGCTGAATCCGGTTTCAAGGCCTCCGAAACCCTTGCCGCGAACCTTCAAAAGGTTCTCGTTGACTTCATCGCCTTGGAGTTGGTCGGCAAACATGCCCACTGGAATATCGTCGGCCCCAACTTCCGTGACCTCCACCTCAACCTCGACGAGGTCGTCGAAATTGCCCGTGAGGGCGCTGACGAGATCGCTGAGCGTATGCGTGCCCTTCACGCCTCCCCAGACGGTCGTCCCGCAGTCGTAGCTGCGAGCACCACCCTGCCGGAATCCCCTCAGGGCGAGGTGCTGACCCACGACGCCATCAAGGTCGTCACCGCTTCAATCGAGTCCGTGACCGGCACTATGCGTGAGGTCCACGATCAGGTTGACGAAGAGGACCCCACCTCCGCTGACATCCTGCACGGCCTCATCCAGCAGCTTGAACAGCAGGCATGGTTCATCAGCGCTGAAACTCGCACTCCAACTGCTCACTGATTCACCAGTTCAGACGCAACCCATCGTTCACCATGCTGTGGGTCCCGAGATTATCTCGGGATCCACAGTGCGTATTCACCGACCGCCACACTCGTCGGAGGCCGCCACTACATTGGGCACAGCCCCTTCTGAATCGTCCGCCCCAAGGAGACACCGTGCGACTGGCCGAAGCCCTTGACGACATGGTTGACGGTCGTGCCCCCGTCACTACCGACCGCGGGGAACGTCAACCGGGCTGGGACTCTCCCGGTGCCCGCCCCCTCGACGCCGACATGGCGCTAGACCACATCGAGCGCGCCGTCGCCGCCGACGGCATCTCGATGTACGAGCACCAAGAAGAGGCAATACTGGAAATCCTGGCGGGGAATCACGTCATTGTCACTACCCCGACCGGATCCGGGAAATCCCTCATCGCTACCGCCGCCCACTTCGCGTGCGTCGCAGCCGGCGGGCGCTCCTACTACACCGCCCCCATCAAGGCTCTCGTCAGCGAGAAATTCTTCAGCCTGTGCGAGATCTTCGGAGCCGCCAACGTCGGCATGGTCACCGGGGATGCCTCGGTCAACGCAGACGCCCCCATCATCTGCTGCACCGCCGAGATCCTCGCTAACATCGCTCTGCGCGAGGGCCATCACGCCAGCATCGACCAGGTCGTCATGGATGAGTTCCACTTCGTCGGCGACCCCGACCGCGGCTGGGCCTGGCAAGTGCCACTGTCCGAGCTTCCCCAGGCCCAACAGATCATCATGAGCGCCACTCTCGGTGACGTCTCCGACCTCTCCGTCGGCCTGACGACCGCCACCGGGCGCCCCACCAGCGTCATCACCGGGGTCGTCCGCCCCGTCCCGCTGGAGTACTCGTGGTCTATGAAACCCGACCACGAAGCCATCGAGGAACTCGTGGCCGATCAGAAAGCCCCGGTTTACATCGTCCACCCCTCCCAGAAACAGGCCGTAGAACGTGCCCAATCCATGACGTCAATGAAGTTGGTGAGCACCGAAGAGCGACACGCCATCGCCGCTGAGATCGCCGGTTTCCGCTTCGCGAAGGGGTTCGGATCGACGGTGCGCAAGTTCATCACCGCCGGGATCGGCATCCACCATGCCGGAATGCTGCCGAAATACCGCCGCCTCATCGAAACTCTCGCCCAGCAGGGCAAACTCAAGGTCATCTGCGGCACCGACACCCTCGGCGTCGGGATCAACGTGCCAATTCGAACCGTCATGTTCACATCCCTGACGAAATTTGACGGCCGACGCACCCGCGTCCTCAAGTCCCGCGAGTTTCACCAGATCGCCGGGAGAGCTGGACGTGCCGGATTCGACACCGTCGGCTACGTCGTCGCGCAGGCACCCGAGCACGTCATCGCCAACCACAAAGCCCTTGCCAAGGCCGGTGACGACCCCAAGAAACGTCGCAAAGTGCAGCGTCACAAGCCACCGGAAGGATTCGTCAACTACTCCGAGGAAACCTTCACTAAGCTCATCGAATCCACCCCGGAGACCCTCCATGCTCGCATGAGAATCACCGAGGCGATGCTGCTCAACCTGTTGCAGCGTGACGAGGACACCGCCCGGGCCGTCCAGCACCTTGTCGAGGCCGCCACCCCGGCCGTCGCTGAACGACGTCGTCTCTACCGCCGAGCAGTCCAGATTGGGCTGTCTTTGTTGCGCTCCGAGGTTGTCCATCGCCTCGAGGTACCCACACCTGGGGGCCGCCGATTTGCCATGAACGAGGCGCTGCAGGACGACTTTGCTCTCAACCAACCACTTTCGGCCTTCGCCAGCGAGGCCGTTGCGACCCTCGACCCGGATTCCCCCAGCCACGCCCTTGACGTCGTCAGTGTTATCGAGGCCACCCTCGATAATCCGATGACCGTCCTCATCGCCCAACAGCACGCCGCCCGCGGTGAGGCCATCGCGCACATGAAAGAGGACGGCTACGACTACGAGGACCGGATGGCCGCCGTCGAGGAGATCGAGTGGCCCCGCCCCCTTGAAGACACTCTGAACGCCCTGTTCGATATTTTCGCCCCGAGCCACCCGTGGGTCCCCGCCGACGCCCTGCAACCCAAGTCGGTGGTACGCGACATGTACGAACGCGCCATGACCTTTGGCGAGTTCTGTGCCCACTACAAGGTGCAACGCAGTGAGGGGCTCGTGCTGCGCTATCTCACCGACGCCTACCGGGCGCTGCGCCAGACAGTGCCCGAGTCCGAGCGCACCGACGAACTGAGTGACGTCATTTCGTGGCTCGGCGAGGTTGTCCGCTCCACCGATTCCTCCCTCATCGACGAATGGGAGGACCTCACCCATCCCCTCGACGAGGAACCCGAGGAGGTCCGCCCGGCGCGGACGTTCACGTCCAACCAACGAGCCTTCACCGTCATGGTGCGCAATGCGATGTTCCGCAAGGTGATCCTGGCTGCCGACGACGACTTCGAAGCTTTGGGAGCCCTCGAACCCGAACGGTCGGCCATGACGACCACCGCTTGGGAGGACACTCTGGGCACCTACTGGGACGAGCACGACGAGATCAACGATGGGCCTGACGCCCGCGCTCCCGGTCTGTTCATGATCGAAAACGAATCGAGACGACGCGACAGCCGGATATGGCTAGTTCGTCAGATCATCGACGACCCAGCCGGTAACCACGACTGGTCAATCACCGCGACCGTTGACCTTGACGAGTGCGACGAGGCCGACGACCTAGTGCTGCGTACCAGAGCGTTCGCCCGGCTGGACTGACGTTCGTCACCACGTCACCGTAGGTTCCCCGCCCGGTCCGCCCATTCCACTGCCCGTCCACCTCGCAAGGTGGCAGGCATGTCGATCACTCGCTGATTACTGCTCCCCCGCCACGGCAGGGTGAGGGTGCGGTGGACCAGCTGGAAGGGACCGTCAACCAAGACGTCAATCTGGCCCAGCATGTCGGCCAATTCAGCATCACGACGTGCCTGTCTCATCAACGCCTCGACGGTGTACCCGGACCATGACCACACGTCCCACCCCATCTCATGAGCGGCGCGGGCCAACCTTGCACATGCACGAGGTTGACGGCTCGCCTCTCCCCCCGACAAGGTCAGCCCACTGGCCAACACCGACGAGTTCATAGCGGCGATGACCTCCTCAACGTCGACCTCCTGACCACCGCAGGGATCCCACGTCGCCGGGTTATGGCACCCAGGACACTGCAGCGGACACCCTTGGGTAAAGACCGTGAAACGGATGCCGGGGCCGTCAACGATCGACTCCGGCTCGATCCCAGCGATCCTCACCCGTGCTTAACGCGGTCTCTGACTTCGGCGCGCTTGGCGTCGTTGAAACGATCCAACGTGCCCACCAGATATCCAGTGATGCGACGGATCCGGTCGAAGGGGCCCGATCCTTCAGCCCGACCGCATCCGGGACACTCGTCGTCGATAATTCCGGTGTAGCCGCACTGTGGATCCCGGTCGACGGGATGGTTGATAGAGCCGTATCCGATGCCACTGGCTGCCATGTGTCGCACGATCGCCACGAAGGCGTCGACATTGCGGGCTGGATCCCCCGACAGCTCCACGTAGGAAATATGGCCACCATTGGTGAAGGCGTGGTAGGGAGCCTCGATGGCGATCTTGTCTGCGGCACCGATATGGTACCAGACCGGCACGTGGAAGCTGTTCGTGTAGTACTCGCGGTCGGTCACTCCCGGGATCGACCCGTAGCGCTGCCGATCCATTCGGACGAACCGCCCCGACAGTCCCTCAGCCGGGGTGGCCAGGGCCGAGAAGTTCAGGCCGGTGCGCTCGGCAGCCTCGTCCATACGTTCCCGCAGGTGACCAACGATCCGCAGGCCTAGCTGTTGCGCTTCTTCCGACTCACCGTGGTGGACTCCGATCAACGCCGTAAGCGTCTCGGCAAGCCCGATGAACCCCACCGAGAGAGTCCCGTGTTTCAGCACCTCGGCGACGGAGTCATCGGCACGCAGCTCCTCAGAGTCGATCCATACCCCTTGGCCCATGAGGAAGGGAAAATTGCGCACCAGCTTGTGAGATTGGATCTTGAGACGGTCGAGGAGCTGGTCAATGACCAGATCAATCATCCGGTCGTACGAAGCGAAGAAGGCATCGACGTCGTGATGGGCTTCGATGGCCAATCTGGGCAGGTTGATCGACGTGAACGATAGGTTTCCACGTCCCCAGGTCTGGGCCCGGGACGGGTCATGCACGTTCGACATCACCCGAGTGCGGCAACCCATGTACGCGATTTCCGTCTCGGGGTGGCCAGGCCGGTAGAACTCGGCGTTGAAGGGGGCATCCTGGAAGGAGAAGTTCGGGAACAGCCGCTTGGCGCTCACCCGGCACGCCAGCCGGAACAGGTCGTAGTTGGGATCGCCCGGGTTGAGGTTGACCCCTTTCTGTACCCGGAAGATCTGGATCGGGAAGATCGCGGTCTCCCCGCCACCCAGCCCCGCCTCGGTGGCCTCCAACAGACAGCGCATTGCCATCCGCGCCTCCGGGCGTGTGTCGGTACCGTAGTTGATCGACGAGAATGGCGTCTGCGCTCCGGCCCGCGAGTTCATGGTGTTGAGGTTAGCGATGAGGGCCTCCATCGCCTGGTAGGTCTGGCGTCGGGTCTCTTCGAGGGCCTGACGACGAATCCGCTCGGCAAGGCGATCAGTGTCGCGGGCGAGCCCAGCAAACAGCCGCCCGACCTGCTCGCGCTCGGCAGCAAGACCAGTCTCGTCAGGTTCCAACGTCCATTCCGAGGCTGCTTCCCGCACCTCGTCGACCTTGTCCTCGTCGCCCCCAAGAACCTCGAAGATTCGTGCCAGACCGGTCTGGGCGGCGCGCTTAAAGGTCTTGGCGACGCCCGGTGCCATGTCACGATCAAAATTTGGCACGGCCTGACCACCGTGCTGGTCATTCTGGTTGGACTGGATGGCAATGCAAGCCAGGGCTGCGTATGACCCGATGGACTGCGGGGCACGCAGCACGCCGTGGCCGGTGGAGAACCCGTGCTCGAACAAGTCGGTGAGGTTAATCTGGCAGCAGGTAGTTGTCAGAGTAAGAAAATCGAGGTCGTGGATATGGATGTCACCGTCACGGTGGGCGGCGGCGTGGGCAGGGTCGAGTACCTCCAGCAAGTTGAACTGTTTGGCTGACTCGGTGCCATAGCGCAGCATCGACCCCATAGCGGAGTTGCCGTCAACGTTGGCGTTCTCCCGCTTGGCATCAGCCTCCTCTGCGGACGCGAAAGTGATCTCGCGCAGGGTGCGCATCAATGCTGACTGCTGGTCACGGGCGACGGTGCGGCGCTGTCGGTACAGGATGTATGCCTTGGCGACGTCGTCATGCCCCTGGTCCATGAGCGTCTTCTCGACGAGATCCTGGATGGTCTCAACGTCCGGGGTCTCCTCGCCCATCTCGCTCAGCCGAGACATGACCTCCAAGGCAACCTCAGATGCATGCAACTCGGAGGTACCCATCCCGCATGCCACGAAAGCCTTACGGACAGCCTCGACGATCTTCGTCGAGTCGAAGCGGATCACCCTGCCGTCACGTTTGCGAATGGACGTCGGTACTGCGCGTTGCTGACTAATGGTCTGGTCGTCTGGTTGAACGATCGTCGACATGCTCACTCCTCGAAGCAGCGCACAGGTGGAGCATGGATAGCCCCGGGTCGTCCCGCGCGCCCGTTGTCGTACCGGGTCGTTGACCCGGGTACTGGCAGGTATTCGGACTTCAGGGCCCTCCGTCGTTAGACGGGTTCCTACCGAGCGACGCTTCCCAGCCAGCTGGCCAGTGCGTGATGTCGCCGTCGTTCCCTGTTACCGCTGCGGGGCAGTTCCGGTTTCCCACCGGATTCCCTCTTGCCTCCCATCACCGCCACACGAAGGGTTATCCCCTACATCTGGTGCCTGACGATGGGAACCAGCACAAGATAAAGGGTATACGCATTGGTGGCACACCTGCACGCGACCCCCCGAGTTGCCACGAAACAGCGCAGAGTCTGGCCTTACAAACCGGTTTTCCATCCTTGTAGCGGCGGCTGGCATGATGGACACACGCTCAGGGAAAGGACACTCCCATGAAGATCACCAGCACATCCATCACCGAGGGTCAGCCAATCGAACTGGCCTACGCCCACGCCGACGCGGGCGGCAAGAACATCAGCCCCCAGCTCAGTTGGACACCCGGCCCAGAGGGCACCAAGTCGTACGCCATCACCATCTACGACCCTGACGCCCCCACCGGATCAGGTTTCTGGCACTGGATTCTCGCCGATATCCCGGCCGACGTCACCTCTCTTGGCGAGGGCGGCCCGCTGCCCGCTGGGGTACGGGAGTGGACCAACGATTACCAGGAGGAGGGCTACTCCGGCGCCTGTCCGCCTCCCGGCCCCGCTCACCGTTACATCCACACTGTCCATGCCATGCCGACTGAACACCTCGACATCCCCGACGAGGCGGCAAACGTCCAAGTGCGCTTCGCCATCCACACCACCGAGTTGGACTCGGCGTCAATCACCGGAACCTTCCAGCAGTCCTGAGCCATCCTGTACCGATGAGGCAGGTGTCGCGGGTGTCCGCGGCACCTGCTTGACTGACATCGTGAAGGTTCGGCAGGCACTTCTCATCGTCCTTGTCCTTTTCGGCCTGGTTTCGGTGCCCCTTTCTGCCAGCGCCGCACCGCCAAGCCCTACTCCGACGACCACCAGTACCGCGTACGTCAGTGAGACCCCGACCTCACGGCCATCGGTTGACGGGGGCCCGGGAGCGGGTATGGGCTGGGATTCGACCCCGGTGTCCTCCGACATGGCCGCGAGAATGGACTGTGCTTCGGTCATGTTTGTAGGCGTGCGAGGGTCGGGGGAGACCCCGCCGTACGGCGACACGATTACGTCAATCCGTGACGCCCTAGCGCAAAAGTGGCGAGGCAAGGGGACCGTTCGTCAGGTGTACCTGAACTACCCGGCCGCTGACCCCCACACCTTGCAGAACACCCCGATGAGCTCTCTGCTCTTCGACTCCACGATGCCATCAACCGAATATTTCGATTCAGCAGCTCTGGGAGCCAAAAAACTCATCGCCTTGCTTAATACCGAGAAAAAGCAGTGCCCTAAGGAATGGGTGGTTCTCGCTGGTTTTTCCCAGGGGTCACAAGCCATCACGCAGGCCCTTGCTCAGACCGACACCCCACAGCGTCTAGCAGGTGCCATCCTGGTCGGAAACCCCGACCATTACCCCGGCCAGAACGTCCAGGAGGTCAGTGGAGACGCCGACCAGTCAGCAATTGGTATGGCCGCCATCCTCTACTACCTACGTGAGCGCGCGAATGCCACCCCGGGCGCTAATCGTGACGCCCAGATGCGGGCCATCATCGAAGCCACGCTTAGTCTGAGCCAAAACTCCATCAACCAGAAAGCCCTCGATGCCGACATGTCGAAGGCCGGAGCTGCAATTCCAGCGGAGGCATACCCGGAAACGTATTCGGTGTGCATGAAGGGTGATCCGGTCTGCGATACCGCACCGGCCCTCACACGCATCCTCACCTTGCAGTCGACTTGGCAGGACGAACTCAATCAAGGCCGTCCGATTCACATGGGCTACACCCGCACAGTCATGGAAGGGGCGTTGGACCGCATTGCTCAGCGTATTAACGCCATCGGTGCCGCCGAGGCAAAGGGGACTCCCCTGCCTCACGGGTCGACGGTGGCGGTGACGACTCGCGACTGGGGACCGCTTCAGATCGGCGTGGCTGTGGGTGCAGGTGTTGCTGGGCTAGGGGCGGGCTGGCTCTTGGGACGTGCCGGTCGACGTCGTCAGCGTCGCCGCCGTTGGCGCTAAACGGGTTAAATCTCGAAGAACCACTGCCCCGTGGCCACAACGCCAATGACATCGGCCAGCAGAAGAATACCGAAGGCTGCCAGAAGAGCTGAGATACCGCGGCGGACTGCCACCGCGTGACTTTCTCGAATACCCGTCACCATGCTGGCGACACGATCTGGTCCGCCAATGAGATACGCGATCACCAGGACAATCAGCAGACTATGGCTACAGGCGACCCAAATTAGCGATTCGACGACAGCCCAGCTCTGATGCGGAAGATGAGCAGCGTGTACCAGCATCGCCCAGAACGCTGGGTCGATGAGGGACGACAGTCCTACGAGAAGACCGCTGACAGCCAGAGCTCGAGGCGCCGTCGAGCGTGGCGCTGCAGAAGTATCCCCCCCGAAATCCTTCGTCGGCGCACCCGGACGCGATCGCCACGCCGCCCAGGCAACAAACACCACACCAAGGACGGTCACGAGGCACACCCACACCACGTGGGGGACGTGGAACCCATGGACGCCCAACCGAGTAAGCAGCGCTCCCAGACCAAGCACCCCGGCAATCCCAAAACCAGCGGAGGTCCCTACCGAGGTGACGAGGAGAGTCACGACCCCGCGCCGCCTGACCCCGAGCCCGAGTGCTGCCAACAGCACCAGGGACCCCAACGGATCGAATCCGGCGATACCGAGGGCGAAAGCCGCAGCGAGGAAAGACAGCACAGGGAAAGGCTACTCGGTAGCCATTTTTCGAATGGCATGAACTGCCCCCGCGTCGCGCAACAGAGAAGCTCCCTCAATTTCACTTCCATGCCATCTTCGTGCTACCATCTTTGGGTTGGGTTTGCCAGGTGAGCCCGATGCGCGAGTGGCGGAATGGCAGACGCGCTGGCTTCAGGTGCCAGTGTCCCTTGGGACGTGGAGGTTCAACTCCTCTCTCGCGCACAACGAATAAGAAGCCTCGGATCGAAGTCCGGTTCGAGGTTTTATTACGCTTGTATTTCATCACACATATAGTGCACTTGCTCCCGCATTCGTCAGCTGAGGGGGCTCTCGAGGCGTTTTAATCGGCTTTTTTGCCCACCATGGTGGCCGTTCGGCTTCCGTTAACAGACGAAAGTGCACCAACCTCGCTACGAAGTGGACCTGAGAGAACCCTTATTCCTACTTTATGTGGTGTCCGCCGGACAAAGCCGGCGCGAGCACCTCATCGGGTGCCGACTCATGGACAAGAGAGGACACACCATGATCAAGAACCGCCTCGTCGCCGCTGGAGCAGCAGCTGCCCTCGCAACTGGTACCGCCCTCATGGCTGTGCCGGCCCACGCTGCCACTCCGGCCCCTGCCCCC
>ERZ1029886.215-NODE-215-length-12995-cov-5.560046_pt1 | contig 12995 bp, 14 predicted proteins | sample MGYA00519232_ERZ1029886 | MGnify/ENA primary metagenome ERZ1029886 (study PRJEB33666, sample SAMEA4610932) | skin metagenome | biome: Human-associated habitat; feature: Malodor aspect; material: skin | place: Philippines | collected 2015-08 ... | reverse complement strand
CCTCGACGGAGGAGGACTACACGCTGCTCCTTCTCGGCGAGACGAAGGACGAGTTCGGCGGCTCGGTGTGGCAGGACATCTCCGGTGCGGGCCTGTCCGGCCTGCCGCCGCAGGTGGACCTGGCCAACGAGGCGCGCCTCGCCGAGTTCTTCGCCGGCAACGCCGCCGGGTTCGCGGCCGCGCACGACCTATCCGAGGGTGGCCTGTCCCAGGCGCTCTTCGAGCTGCTCCTCGGCTCCGACAAGGGCGCCGAGATGAGCCTCGAGGCGGTCCACGAGGACGCGTTCACCGCGCTGTTCTCCGAGTCCGCCTCGCGCGTGCTCGCCGCCGTGACGCGCGACCGCGCCGCGTCAGCAGTCGAGCAGGCCACCGCCGCCGGCATCCCGGTCGCGGTGCTCGGCACCACCACCAACGATGGCATCGTGCGTATCGACGACTCCGCCGAGCTCACCATGACCGAACTCGCCGGCGCGTGGGCCGCGACCATGCCGTCGCACTTCGCCGCCGCATCCGCCCCGAACGCGGCGGTGTAGGGGGTGTAGGGCCCGGAGAGATTGAGGACAAAATTGTCCTCATTCCCTCTCGCGCCACCCCAGACCCCCAAAAAAGCGCTAGAACGTGCGCTGCACGGCCGGGGCCGGCTCGACGAGCGGCTCCGGCTCGTACTGCCCGCGCAGGTCTTTGAGCGTCTGGGTGTGTTCCCAGAGGCGCTTGTCCTCGTCGGTGACGGGGACGAACTTGCGCGCCGGCAGCGGGTTGCCGTCGATGTCGATGCCGATGTAGGTGAACGTGGCGTGGATCGCGTCGACAAGCGAGTCCCGCCCGCCCCGCGGGTCGCCCGCGCGTAGGTGCACGGAAGTGTGGATCGAGCGCGAGTCGGTGCGCGTGATGCGCGCGTCCACCTCGATGAGGTCGCCGATGTGCACTGGGTGGTAGAAGCGAATGCCACCGGCGTAGACCGCGACGGTGCGCTCCCCGGACCACTCCATCGTGCAGGCAAGGCCGGCCTCGTCGATCCACTCCATCGCGGTGCCGCCGTGGACGTTGCCGCCCCAGTTCACATCGGTCGGCTTGGCCATGAAGCGGTGCACGATGCGCTGCGCGGTCGTGTCCTCGGTGTAGGTTTGCGCCTCCATCTCCGTCTCGATGGCTTGGCGCAGGCCGATGCGCGACTTCGCGGCTTCGGCCACGCGGCGCTCCTCGTCGGTGGTGGGCACGAACGACGGCACGGCCATGGACTTGCCGGTGTCAGGATCCTTAGCGACGAACACGACCAGGCAGTCGCAGGCGCGGGTGAACACACCTTCGCGCGGGTCGGCGGAGAGCACTTCGTTGACGATGTGCATCGACGACCGGCCAGTCATCGCGATGCGGGAGCGCACCTCCACGATATGGCCGGAGGGAATCGGGCGGGTGAAGTGGATGTGGCCGACGTACGCGGTCACGCAGTAAGTGGCGGACCACTGGGCAGCGCACGCGTAGGCGGCCTTATCGATCCACTCGAGCACGCGCCCGCCGGAGACACCTTGCGCACCGTGGTGGAGCACGTCGGTTGGCGAGGCCATGAAGCGCAGGGTCACGCGCGGGGAACGTTCAGCAGCGACTGGGGTGATTGACATGCCGACACCTTAATATGGGGGCCTATGGTGCAGAAGCAGGACCCGACACTGACACGCGAAGCCGTTGAGGCGGTCGCAGGCTGGCTGGTGGGGGAGGGGGAGTCGTCGAGAAGCGAAATTGCGAATGCTTGCCGACGAACCGCCCGCACCCTCGCCGAGGAGCTGCCCGGCCACTCCGTAGAGTTGCGTGTGCCCCCGTTCGTGGCCGTGCAGTGCGTGGAGGGCCCGCGGCACACGCGCGGCACCCCGCCAAACGTGGTGGAGATGGACGCGAAGACATGGCTGCGCCTGGCTACTGGACAGACCACCTTCGACGAGGAGCTCGCGCGGGGCAACGTGGACGCCTCCGGTTCGCGCGCCGGGGAGATCGCCGCCGGGCTTCCGGTGATTGCTCTCGGGTGAGGTTCCTCGGATACAGTGTTTAGCGTGCATACGAAGAGCCCCACGGGGAAGATGAACTTCGAAAACAACCATGACGACCGTGCCGACGAGCCGCGCGACGAGTGTGGCGTATTCGGTGTCTGGGCGCCGGGCGAGGACGTCTCCAAGCTCACCTACTTCGGCCTATTCGCGCTGCAACACCGCGGCCAGGAAGGCGCCGGCATCGCGGTGGGCGACGAGGACAACGTCGTGGTGTTTAAAGACACCGGCCTGGTCAGCCAGGTCTTCGACGAGTCCGTGCTGGAGGCCCTGCAGGGCGACGTGGCCATCGGGCACACGCGCTACTCCACGGCCGGCGGCAACTCCTGGGAGAACGTCCAGCCGATGTTCCGCACCGCGCCCAACGGCACCGACATCGCGCTCGCGCACAATGGCAACCTGGTCAATTACCTCGAGCTGCAGACTGAGGCGATCGAGCGCAAACTCATCCCGGCCGACGGGGTGAACGGGCAGGGCTCGTCGTCGGATACCGCGGTGGTCTCCGCGCTGCTGGCGGACGAGTTGACCGAGGGCAGGACGCTTTTCGACGCCGCACGTGAACTCCTCCCGCGCGTCAAGGGTGCGTTCTGCTTCATGGTCACCGACGGCCACACCCTCTACGCCGCGCGCGACCCGCACGGTGTGCGCCCGCTGTCGCTCGGCCGCCTCGACGGCGGTTGGGTGGTCGCCTCCGAGACGTGCGCGCTGGACATCGTCGGCGCCTCGTTTGTCCGCGACATCGAGCCCGGCGAGCTAGTGGCTATCGACGAGTCCGGTGTTCACTCCGAGCGCTTCGCCGAGACGACAAAGGCCCACTGCGTGTTCGAGCACGTCTACGTCGCCCGCCCAGACTCGGTGATCGACGGCCAGACCGTGAACTCCTCGCGCATCGAAATCGGCCGCCGCCTCGCCCGCGTCAACCCCGTCGACGGCGATCTGGTCATGCCGGTGCCGGAATCCGGCACCCCGGCCGCGATCGGCTACGCCGAGGAGTCCGGCATCCCCTTCAAGCAGGGGCTGATGAAAAACGCCTACGTGGGCCGCACGTTCATCCAGCCCTCCGACACCCTGCGCCAGCTGGGCCTGCGCCTGAAGTTGAATCCGGTGCGCGAGGTTATCGAGGGCAAGAAACTCGTGGTTGTGGACGATTCCATCGTGCGCGGCAACACCCAGCGCAAACTCATCCGCATGCTGCGCGAGGCGGGTGCCGCCGAGGTGCACGTGCGCATCGCGTCGCCGCCGGTGAAGTGGCCGTGCTTCTACGGGATCGACTTCGCCAGCCCCGGCGAACTCATCGCCAACCACGGGCGCACGGATTCCGACGAGGCGATCTCGGAGTCCATCCGCACCATGATCGGAGCGGACTCGCTGGCATTCGTGCCTATCGACGACATGATCGCCGCCACGAATCAGAACGAAGACAACCTCTGCGCCGCGTGCTTCACCGGCCGCTACCCGCTGGGTCTGCCAGACGGCAACCCCAATGCCGACCTCGTCCGCCGCATCCAGAAAGGTGCTGAAGCCTAATGTCCACTGAGCAGAACCCAGCGCAGAACCCCGTTTCTTACGAGGCCGCCGGCGTCTCCATCGAGGCCGGCGACAAGGCCGTCGAACTGTTCGCCCCGCACGCCAAGCGCGCCACCCGCCCGGAAGTGCAGGGCAGCCTCGGCGGGTTCGCCGGCCTGTTCGCGCTGGGCAAGTACAAAGAGCCGCTGCTGGCCGCCGGCTCCGACGGCGTGGGCACCAAACTTGCCGTCGCGCAGGCGATGGACAAGCACGACACCATCGGCATCGACTTGGTCGCCATGTGTGTCGACGACCTCGTCGTCTGCGGCGCCGAACCGCTGTTTCTGCAGGACTACATCGCCATTGGCAAGGTCGTGCCGGAGAAGGTCGCCGAGATCGTCGGCGGCATTGCCGAAGGTTGCGTCCAGGCTGGCTGCGCGCTGCTCGGCGGCGAAACCGCGGAGCACCCCGGCGTGATGGACCCGGAGGACTACGACGTCTCCGCCACCGCCGTCGGTGTCGTCGAAGCCTCTGAGCTGCTCGGCCCGGACAAGGTGCGCGAAGGCGACGTCGTCATCGCCATGGCGTCGTCCGGTCTGCACTCCAACGGCTACTCGCTGGCTCGCCACGTGCTGCTTGAGCGTGCCGGGTTGCCGCTGGACGCCGAGATGGAAGAACTCGGCCGCACCCTTGGCGAGGAGCTGCTCGAGCCGACCCGCATCTACGCGCTGGACTGCTTGGCGCTTGCCAACGAGTGCGACGTGCACACCTTCTGCCACGTCACCGGCGGTGGCCTGGCCGGGAACATGGAGCGCATCATCCCCGAAGGCCTGGTGGCGGAAATGCACCGCACAACCTGGACCCCGGGCCCGATCTTCCGCACCATCAAGTCTGTCGGCCAGGTGCCGGACGCGGAGATGGAAAAGACCTTCAACATGGGCGTCGGCATGACCGCGATTGTGGCTGCCGAGGATCGCGACCGTGCGCTTGCGATCCTGGCCGCCCGCCACGTCGATGCGTGGGTGCTCGGCGAGGTCCGCGTCGCCGGCGAGGGCGATTCGGCCCGCGCTGTGCTGACCGGCTCGCACCCGCAGTACTGACCGTGCGCAGTGAAGACCTGGACAGCAAAAAGCACCCCGAGCGAGCGGGGTGCTTTTTATGTGCGGGGTGGACTAGCGGTCGTCGTCCTCGTCCCAGTCGGCGTAGTCCGCGTACTGGTCGTCCACCTCGGCGTCGTCCTCGTCCCAGCGGCGCGGCGCCTTGCCTGCAAGCTCTCGCTGCAGGGAATCGAGGTCCATTTCAGGAGTGTTGTACTTCAGCTGGCGAGCAACCTTGGTCTGCTTTGCTTTTGCGCGTCCGCGGCCCATGGCGTGACCCCCTTGAGGTGGTTTCTTGGGCGGCCTTCAAAAGAGGCGGCCTCATACTTATTTACGATATTTTCCTGTAGGACACTATAGCTTGCGCTCAGAAAAAATGCCCCTCGGGGTCGTGATCTGCGCTTATAGTTGATTCTCAGGTCCACGCCTGAGCTTATCGACGGCACGCCGCCCCGCATGCTCGCCCTCATCGACCGGCAGCGAAGACGGGTCCACCGACGCCGCGGTGCCGCCGATCTCCAGCGGTGCCCCGAGCGCGGAACGCTTCACCAGTGCAAGGGCGACCGGGCCTTCGTCGGCGTCGTGCACCACAGTGCCGAGGCGGCCGACGTTGCGGCCGGCGGCCGTGATCTCCGAGCCGGTTGCTGGCTCCTCCGGGGCGGAACCGTCGAGTTGGAGCTTGACTAGCAACCTGGGGGAGCGACCGAGGTTTTCTACGCGCGCGACCGTTTCCTGTCCCCGGTAGCAGCCCTTCTCCAGATGGACGGCCCCGAGGTAGTCGCCGCGGTTGATCAGATACGGCGCCTCGTGGGGGATGGAGCGCTCATCCAGATCGGCGCGCTGCTCCGGCTCGCCGGCGGCGACGCGAAAGGCGGTAAAGGCCATGAGGCCGGCGAGGGGGAAGGCGGAGGCGGTGTCGTCGATACGCTCGCGCTCCACCGCAATGTCAGTGCGGTGCACGCCGCCGAAGTTGGGGATGCGGCGGGTAAACACGGCGCCGTCGACGTCCGCGGGTGCGGGGCCGAGGAGGGTGAGCAGCGCCAGGTCGGGGGTGTCGATCTGCACGTCGGACCAGAACACCATCTTCTGCAGGAAATCGCGCAGGCTTTCGGTCTGATACGACGGCACGTCGAGGTAGTACACCCCGTCGGCAACAGCGACGCCTGCGTGATGCAGGATGCGGCCCTGCGCGTTCAAGTCGAGGGCGGCGGCGCCGAACCCGTCGGGAGCGTCGTCGAGCTTCTGCGAGAGCAGGTTGTTCAAAAACGCTGGCGCGTCCGGGCCGGATACCGCGATGATCCCGCGGTTCGAGCGGTCCACCATAACCGTCTCCTCGGTAGCGCGGTGCTGCTCCTTGAGGGGGTCGCCGTAGTGCCAGGCGACGCCGGTGGCGTCGAGAAGCGACTCGCCCGGCAGCTCAGCTGCGCCGGGCCGTGCCAAAAGAACCGATGCGTAACCCATGGGCGCCTATCATAGGGGCATTATGGCTATTTCCCCTGCGCCCGTGATCTACCTCGTCGAACCGTTCGGTGGGTCGGTGAGACGACAAAACGTGAACATGCCGCACGTGTTCTGGGACGACGCCGTGGTAACCCGCGGCGACGGGGTCTTCGAATCCATCCTGATTCGCAACGGAAAACCGGTTAACCTGGATAAACACCTCGACCGCTTCGTTCGCTCGGCGGCGCTGATGGACCTGCCGGAGCCGGGCCGCGAGTACTGGGTGCGGGCTACAGAGGAGGCCGTGGCCGACTACTGCCGCGAGCGGGGCGGGGAAGAGGGCGTCGAAGCCAAGTGCGTGTGGACGCTCTCGCGCGGCCGGGAAACCACCGGCGTGCCCACCGCGTGGCTGTCTGTCCGGCCGATTCCCGAGGAGGTCTACCGGCAGCGTGAGCGCGGGGTGTCGGTGCTTACCACATCGCGCGGCTACACCGTCACCGGGAAGGCCCCGTGGATGCGCGAAAGTGCCAAAACACTTAACTACGCCGCGACGATGGCGGCGTTGCGCTGGGCGAAATCCGAAGGCGCGGACGAGGTGATTTACGTCGATGAGACCGGGCGCGTGCTCGAAGGCTCGACCTCGTCGGTGATCATGGTGAAAAAGGGCGGACGGCTGCGCACCCCGGCGCCCGGCCCGGGCGTGATGTCAGGCACCACGCAGGCGGCCCTGTTCGAGCTGGCTTCGAGTGAGGGCTGGAAGTGCAAGGCGAAGGACATCTACCACGGGGAACTGCTCAAGGCGGAGTCCGTGTGGTTGGTCAGCTCGACGCGTATCGCCACACGCGTAAAGCGTCTCGACGGCACAAAGCTCCCCGCCCCGGACAACGAATCCGAGATCAGGGAGCTGATCTACCGGGCGGTGAACTAGCCGGCGATGCGCTTCAACTCGGCGGACATGTAAGGCACCATCTCGCCGTCGACGGCGCGCTCGTCCACCCAGCCGAGGTTGTTGTTCGGCATCAGGCCATAGAGGCGCTTGCCCGGGCCGTGGTTGGCCGGGCCCGTCTCGGTGGCGATGGTCGAGGCGCTAGTGAGCTGCCAGGCGCGCTCGTTGACCGGCTCGCCGTAGAGGATCTCCACCAGGCCGCGCGAGTTGGTCAGTGTGACCTCGATTTCGTCCTTCAAGGAAATGCGCCAGAAGCCGACTTCGCGTTGGTCGGCGCCGGTGGAGTTGCCCTCCTCGTCGAGGCGCCAGGTGCGCGACTCGAAACGCAGGTAGTTCTCGCCGTCGTGGGAGACAACTAGGCGCTGGCCGAAAGCGTACTCCGCGCCGTTGTCGTTGGCCTGCCCGGAGCCGGACCACACGCCGACCAGCGGCAACAGCGCCAGCAGGCCGTCGTGCAGGTTGGGGCCGTAGCGCAGGTTCGCGGTGTCGTCGGCAAGCGGGAAGTCCTCGAAATCCAGCGCCGGGATGTTGCGGTGCGCGGTCTCCTTGGACTGCTCCGTGGCCAGGTTCACCGCGTCGTTGCCGCTCAGGCGCGGGGTGCCTTGCGTGTTTTCATTGGTGTTTTCTTCAGCCATATTTCACAAGCGTAGCCCTTCCCGCGAGGGGGTCGAGGTCCGAGGGCTCAAACACCGTATTAATGCGGTCCCGGGAGAATTCGATCGACCCGCCGGACAGTTGCACACGGTCCGCGGGGCCACCGAGGGGCAGGGTGCGGGTGTCGAAGTCGAGGGTGAAAGCGGCCGGGTCGGTGTCGTCGACAAGCATGCTCGGGCTCATGTGGAAGACGCCGTCCTCCAGTCGCAACGTGACCACCACGGTAACCGCCTCGTCCGCGCCGGGCGGGGTGCCGGTCAGGCGGGCTTCACTTGCGCCGCCGCCGGCGGGGGAGATGTCGTAGGGGTTCGCCAGATCCAGATCGGTGATGCCGAGCAGCCGGCCAAATCCGACACCGTCCAGGCGCACCTTGCGGCGCACGAGCCGGGCCGTGCCGGATTGGAATTCGCCGGTCAGCGCGTCGTGCGGATTATCGAGGGCGAGGTTGAACACGTCCACACCCACGGTGCCCACCCCGGGTCCGTCGATGGAGGCGTCGAGAAACTCCGTGCTCACCCGCGGGATCTTCCCGGAGGCGAGCGCCGTGGCGTAGGGGAAGCCGCCGATCGACGCGCGGATACCCGGCGCTGCAATCGCCCGTTCCGCGTGCGAGGCAACCGCCGCGTCAGCTCCCGCGAGCAGAACAAGCGCCGCTACCACCGCAATCGCCGCTTTCCGCATCGTTTCTGCCCTCCGACGTACCCTCTACAGCATGACTTCCGACATCGTAAGTGCCACCTTGCCCGGAAACACCGTCCGCCCCATCCTTTCGGCGGCCGAGTCCGCCGACGGCGTCGCGGCCTTCTCCGAGGCATTCGAGCGCGGGCTTGACGACGACTCCCTCAACCACACCCACCTCATCGTGGAGAAGTCCGGCGCCCCGGTCGCCGTTGCCGGCATCGCCCCGGACGGTTCGGTGGAGATGGCGGTCCACCCCGAGCACCGCCGCGCCGGGCACGGCCGCGCGCTTGTCGAGGCGGCGCGCAAGCGCAACACCGACGCGGGTTTTTGGGCCCACGGCGATCTGCCCGCGGCGCAGGAGCTCGCCGCAGCGTTCGGCATGAAGAAGGTGCGCGAGCTGCTGGTTATGGGCACTGTGCTTGACGACGACACCGCCCCCGCCGATGTCAGCGCGCCCTACGAGTTGGTTGCCTATCCGGAGTTGGTGGAAAGGTGGGGACGTGGGGTCGTCGACAAGCGGTGGCTCGAGGTGAACAACGACGCGTTTTCCTGGCATCCGGAGCAGGGCGGCTGGGACATCGAGCAGTTGCACCGTGCGATGGACACCGATTGGTTCGACCCGAGCGGGCTGTTGTTCTTGGTGGCGGGCGAGGAGATCGCGGGCTTCCACTGGACGAAACGGCACCCGGATGGGACGGGTGAGGTGTATGTGGTTGGGCTGGCGTCAGTGCATCGGGGGGAGGGGATGGGGGGACCTCTCGTTCAGGCGGGGTTGAACTACCTGAAAGATGCCGGATCGTCGCAGGTCATCCTCTATGTGGAGGCGGATAATGAGGCGGCTGTGAAGCGATATCGCCAGCTCGGCTTCAAAATTCGCGAGCAACACGTGGTGTACAAATAAAAACGCTGTGAACTGGGGTTTTGGGGAGCGAAACACGAGTTCACCCATTATTCACTTAACTCGCTACCGGGTATTAACCAGGTTTCCGTAGGTTTAGCAGTCGTGAGTAATCGGCCCACCATGCCGATGCTCGACATCGAACTGTTAAGCACCGGAAAGGTATCCCGTGATCCGTAACTTCAAGCGCACCGCCGCAATCATCGGCGTCGTTGCAGCATCCTCCGCTTCCCTCGTCGCTTGTGGCGACTCCGACGACAACGAGGCTACCGAGGTCGAGACCGCAACCGAGACCGCGGCTGACTCCGACTCCGACGATGCCGGCGAAAAGGGCGACTACGAGCTCTCCGGCCAGACCGGCACCCTTGTTGCTGAGGGCGCATCCTCCCAGCAGAACGCAATGGACTACTTCTCGTCCGTCTACGCGTCCGAGGTTCCGGGCGCGCAGCTCGCGTACACCCCGTCCGGCTCCGGCGCCGGCCAGAAGCAGTTCATCGCGGACCAGGTCGCATTCGCTGGTTCCGACTCCCCGCTGAAGGACGACCAGGTTGAGGCTGCGGCTGAGCGCTGCGGCGGCAACGAGGCATGGCACCTGCCGTTCGTCATCGGCCCGGTCGCCATCGCGTACAACCTCGAGGGCGTCGATGAGCTGAACCTGACCGTCGACAACATCGTCGAGATCTTCCAGGGTGTCATCACCGACTGGAACGACCCGAAGATCGCTGAGAACAACGAGGGCGTCGAGCTCCCGGATTCTCCGATCAATGTCTTCTACCGCTCCGACGAGTCCGGCACCTCCGACAACTTCCAGAAGTTCCTGGCTGCCGCTTCCGACGGCAAGTGGGAGTCCACCGGTAAGGCGTTCCCGAACGCTGTGGGCACCGGCGCCAACGGCTCCTCCGGTGTCGCCCAGGAGGTCTCCGCGACCGAGGGTGCTATCACCTACGTCGAGGCCGGCTTCGCTGACAAGAAGGCCAACATCGACTTCGGCTCCGGCCCGGTCGAGCTCACCGACGAGTCCGTCGAGAAGACCCTGGACAACCTCGAGTTCAAGACCGAGGGTCACAACATGGTCGTCGACTCCGACAAGCTGTTCCAGAACGACGCTGAGGGCGCTTACCCGCTCGTGCTGACCACCTACGAGATCGTCTGCTCCGCTGGCTACGACGAGGAGACCTCCAAGATGGTCAAGGACTTCCTCAACGTTGCTCTGGACAACCAGAACGACGAGCTGGCTGACGAGGGCTTCATCCCGGTTAAGGGTGCACACGCTGAGCGTCTGCGCGAGGCCATCAACGCCATCCAGTAACACCTGCTGGTAACCGGTCTCTGCGGTCCAGCGCCGTATGAGGCAGTGAGACCCCCCTCTGATTCCGATCGCGGGGGGTCTCTCTATGCGGAGAACGGGTCGTCCCGACTGGTTCGCCGCCGCACACACACGTTTATTTCTTAAAAGGATTCGAGCTTATGGCTGACAACGAACTGCCGGCTAACGAACGCGACGAACGCGGCTCCACCGCCGCGACGAAAACCGACCCGGTCGTCCAGTCCTCCACCGGCCGCCCCGCCGCAGAGGGCCAAGCCTCGGGCGACAACCCGGCGGCTGCAAAAACCGGCGGTGCCGGCGTGAAGCGTCCCGGTGACCGCGTCTTCGAGTTTCTCTCCACCGCATCCGCCACGCTGATCACCGTGCTCGTCGCGGCGATCGGTATCTTCCTGCTCATCCAGGCGGCGCCTCCGCTGATGCGTAACGACGGCGGCATCCTCGGCTTCTTCACCTACGGCGGCCGCTGGCAGACCACCGATCTGGAAGCGATGCAGTTCGGTATCCCGAACCTGTTCTTCTCCACGATCACCATCTCGATCATCGCTCTGATCATCGCAATGCCGATCGCCCTCGGTGTAGCGCTGTTCTTGTCCAACTACTGCCCGCCGACGCTCGTGCGCCCGCTGGGCACCCTGGTGGACATGCTCGCAGCCGTGCCGTCGATCGTGTACGGCCTGTGGGGCGCGCAGGTGCTCGGCCCGCTGCTGGGCAAGTTCTACCAGTGGGTCAATGGCTGGGGCGGCGACTTCTTCCTGTTCGCTACGTATCAGAACTCTCCGCCGTTCTCCACGGCCCGCAACATGATGACCGGTGGCATCGTGCTCGCGATCATGATCCTGCCAATCATCGCCGCGACCGCCCGTGAGATCTTCGTGCAGACCCCTCCGGGCCAGATCGAATCCGCGCTCGCACTCGGCGCGACCCGCTGGGAAGTCATCCGCATGACCGTCATCCCGTTCGGCATGTCCGGCTTCATCGCCGGCTCCATGCTCGGCCTCGGCCGCGCGCTCGGTGAGACCATGGCGCTCTACATGGCTGTGGCCCCGGCGAACGACTACCGCGGCTCGCTGTTCGACGGCGGCACCACCTTCGCCACCGCGATCGCCAACGCCGCTGCAGAGTTCAACAACCCGGTCTCCGCAGGCGCCTACATTGCCGCTGGCCTGGTGCTGTTCCTGCTGACCTTCATCGTCAACTCGATCGCCCGCGCGATCGTCAACAAGTAAGGAGCGGAGCAGACAATGTCTACTGCAGTACCGAATAACGGTTCCTCCCAGGTTGCGACCAAGCCGGCGACGGCTCCGCGCCGCGACGCCGAGAACCCGTTTACCGACATCGCCTCCGGCCGCAAAACCACCAACTCGATCATGGGCGGCCTGATGTGGCTGTGCATGATCCTCGCACTCATCCCGCTGCTGTGGCTGCTGCTTACAGTGGTATCCCGCGGCTGGTCGGTCATTGTCGACCCGGCCTGGTGGACCGAGGACATGGTCGGCGTCCGCGCCTCCAAGGCGGGCGGCGGCGCCCTGCATGCCATCGCCGGCACCCTGATGCAGACGCTCATCGCGTCGCTGTTTTCCATCCCGATCGGCATCTTCACCGCGATCTACCTGGTGGAGTACTCCAACGGCAACAAGCTGGGCAAGCTCACCACGTTCATGGTGGACATCCTTTCCGGCGTGCCGTCGATCGTTGCCGCGCTGTTCATCTACGCCCTGTGGATCACCATCCTGGGCCAGCAGCGCTCCGGCTTCGCTGTGTCGCTGTCACTGATCCTGCTCATGATCCCGGTCGTGGTGCGCAACACCGAAGAGATGCTGCGCGTCGTGCCGATGGACCTGCGCGAGGCCTCCTACGCCCTCGGTGTGCCGAAGTGGAAGACCATCGTGCGCATCGTGTTGCCGACCGCGCTGTCCGGCATCGTCACCGGCGTCATGCTCGCCGTCGCCCGCGTGATGGGCGAGTCCGCTCCGGTGCTCATCCTCGTCGGCTCGACTCCGGCGACGAACTGGATCGACATGTTCGACAAGCCGCAGTCCTCGCTGCCGCTGTTCATGCTCGACATGTGGAAGTCCGGTGCTACCGGCCCGGCAAACGACCGACTCTGGGGCGCGGCGTTGACGCTCGTGGTCCTCGTCGTCACGTTGAACCTGCTCGCACGATTTGTGGCGAAGCGCTACTCGGTCAAGAAGTAACCCCACCCGCGTTCCCACCCATTCAGGAGAAACCCAGATGGCTACCAAGCTCGAACTCAACGACGTCAACATTTACTACGGCGACTTCCACGCCGTGCAGAACGTCAACATGCAGATCCCGTCGCAGGCCGTGACCGCCTTCATCGGCCCGTCCGGCTGCGGCAAGTCCACCGTGCTGCGCACCCTGAACCGCATGCACGAGGTCATCCCCG
>ERZ1029886.211-NODE-211-length-13129-cov-6.504666_pt1 | contig 13129 bp, 9 predicted proteins | sample MGYA00519232_ERZ1029886 | MGnify/ENA primary metagenome ERZ1029886 (study PRJEB33666, sample SAMEA4610932) | skin metagenome | biome: Human-associated habitat; feature: Malodor aspect; material: skin | place: Philippines | collected 2015-08 ... | reverse complement strand
AAGTCGCAGGAGTTGGCCGGTGAACTGGGCGATGAATTCGTCTCCACCGAGGTCCTTCTTGCCGCTATTGCTGGCTCCAAGACCGACGCCGCCGAGCTGCTTACCGGCCGCGGTGCTACTTATGACGCCATCAAGGGCGCCTTCCCCTCCGTTCGCGGCGCTGCCAAGGTGACCTCCGAGAACCCGGAGGATCAGTTCCAGGCCCTAGAAAAGTACGCCACGGACCTCACCGCCCGCGCCCGAGAGGGAAAGATCGACCCGGTTATCGGCCGCGATCAGGAAATCCGCCGTGTGGTCCAGGTGCTTAGCCGTCGCACGAAGAATAACCCAGTGCTCATTGGCGAACCCGGCGTGGGCAAGACCGCCATCGTGGAGGGCTTGGCCCGCCGCATCGTGGCTGGCGACGTCCCCGAGTCCCTCAAGGGCAAGACCCTCATCAGCCTGGATTTGGGCTCCATGGTCGCCGGCGCGAAGTACCGCGGCGAATTCGAGGAGCGCCTCAAGGCCGTGCTCGATGAGATTAAGTCCTCCGAGGGCGAGATCATCACCTTCATCGACGAGCTGCACACCATCGTCGGCGCCGGCGCTACTGGCGACGGCTCCATGGACGCCGGCAACATGATCAAGCCCATGCTGGCCCGCGGCGAGCTGCGCTTGGTTGGCGCCACCACCCTGGACGAGTACCGCAAGTACATCGAAAAGGACGCCGCCCTCGAGCGCCGCTTCCAGCAGGTCTATGCCGCCGAGCCTTCCGTGGAAGACACCATCGGCATCCTGCGTGGCCTGAAGGAGCGCTACGAGGTGCATCACGGCGTGCGCATCATGGACTCCGCGCTGGTATCGGCCGCCGAGCTATCCAACCGCTACATCACCAACCGCTTCCTACCGGATAAGGCCATCGACCTCGTCGATGAGGCAGGCTCCCGCCTGCGCATGGAGATCGATTCCTCCCCGCAGGAAATCGACGAGCTCGAGCGCATCGTCCGCCGCATGGAGATCGAAGAGTTGGCGCTGAAGAAGGAATCTGACGCGGCCTCCCAGGATCGCCTGGCTACCCTGCAGGGTGAGCTCGCGGACCAGCGCGAGAAGCTGGGCGAGCTCAAGGCCCGCTGGGCCAACGAGAAGAAGGCCATCGATGATGTCCAAAACATCAAGGAAGAACTCGATGACCTGCGCCGCCAAGCCGAAATTGCCGAGCGCGACGGCGACCTCGCACTGGCCTCTGAGATCAACTACGGTAAGATTCCACCGCTGGAAAAGGATCTCGCGGCCGCGGAGGTCAAGGCCGCCGAGCAGCGCAATACGATGCTCGATGAGGAGGTAAGCCCGGACACCATCGCGGAGGTCGTTTCCGCCTGGACCGGCATCCCAGCCGGCAAGATGCTACAGGGCGAGACCGAGAAGCTGCTCAACATGGAATCCGTGCTGGGCAACCGCGTGGTCGGCCAGAAGGAAGCTGTCACCGCGGTTTCGGACGCCGTTCGCCGCTCCCGTGCGGGCGTGGCCGACCCCAACCGCCCGACCGGTTCCTTCCTCTTCCTCGGCCCCACCGGTGTGGGCAAGACCGAGCTCGCGAAGGCCTTGGCGGACTTCCTCTTCGACGATGAATCCGCCATGGTGCGCATCGATATGTCCGAGTACGGCGAGAAGCACTCCGTCTCCCGCCTCGTCGGTGCCCCTCCGGGATACGTCGGCCACGAGGCCGGCGGCCAGCTCACCGAGGCTGTGCGCCGCCGCCCCTACACGCTCGTGCTTTTCGACGAGGTAGAAAAGGCCCACCCCGACGTCTTCGACGTCCTCCTGCAGGTCCTGGATGAAGGCCGGCTTACCGACGGCCAAGGACGCACCGTCGACTTCCGCAATACCGTCATCATCCTGACCTCCAACCTGGGTGCCGGCGGCACCCGCGAGGAGACCATGGACGCGGTGAAGAAGGCGTTCAAGCCCGAATTCATCAACCGCCTCGATGACGTAGTTATGTTCGAGCCCCTTTCGGAGGAGCTCCTGCGCGGCATCGTCGACATCCAACTGCGCGGACTGTCCGAGCGCCTCGACGCCCGCCGCCTGACCCTGCAGGTCTCGGATTCCGCCAAGTCCTGGCTGGCCGAGCGCGGCTACGACCCGGCTTATGGCGCCCGCCCGTTGCGCCGCACCATCCAGCAGGCCATTGGTGACAAGCTCGCCAAGAAGCTGCTGGCCGGCGATATTGTCGACGGCGACACCGTCCATGTGGACGTCGCCGATGGCGGCGCCGAGCTAGACATCGCCGCCCGCTAGTCGGCCGCTAACGCCCGCCGCGCCAAAATGTGCTCATGCCCTTAGACTCGGGGGCATGAGCATTTTGGTCTCCCCGCAAGAACTCCGCGAATCCATTTATCACGGCGAGCGTTTCACCCTCTTGGCCACCCACTGGCAGCCCCAGCTGCGCCAGAGCTACAACGAATTTACCTCCCTGCACATCCCGACGGCGCTGTTTAGCGATACTGCCAATTCCTTCGCCGGCCTGCCCGGCTCCCAAGTAGGCCGCAACCCGCTGCCGGATCCGGATAAGCTGCAGGAGCACTTCCGTCAGTGGGGAATCCGCGAGGACCGTCCCGTCGTGGTCTATGACGAGGGCCGTGGCCTTTTCGCCGGCCGCGCCTGGTGGACCTTGCGCTGGGCTGGTTTGAACAACGTCCGCATCCTCGACGGCGGCTTGGCCAATTGGCGCCACCTGGGCTATACCACTCTGACCGGCCCTGGCAACTTCGCCGTCGGCGCCACCGCCGAAGTCAAACCCGGCCAGATGCCCGTGGCCACCATCGATGACGTGCGCAATCACGATGGCCTGCTCATCGATACCCGCACCCGCAACCGCTTCGCCGGCCGCCGCGAGAACCTTGACCTCAAGGCCGGCCACATCCCCGGCGCCGTCAACGTGCCAGAGCGCCTGTTCCACAACGATGGCCTGCGCACCTGGAAGTCCGCGGGCGAAATCCGCGAAGTGCTTTTCGACGCCGGCCTCACCCCCGACAACGTCCAAGGCGCCATCATCTACTCCGGTTCCGGAAACCACTCCGCCCTCGCCCTTGCCGCCATGGAAGACGCCGGCTTCACCGGCCTGCGCCACTATGTCGGCGGCTGGTCCCAGTGGTCCGCGAACCCCCAAAACCCGGTCGAGCGCGGCGACCGCCTCACCGTCAACGGCTAACCGCCCCAGCCCGCCCCTCGCCTTCGCCCTCAGCCTCCCGCGTCCGCGCGCCGAGCGCTGAGGGCTTGCTTGTTCCTACTACTATCGTGGGGTGATGGCTTTTCTAATCCTTGCTTTTGCGGTTCTTCTCGGCATTGCCGGCGGTGCCCTGCTGCTTTACGACGGCAAACAGCGCACCTCCACCCCTACACCCTCCGCCGACGCGGATCCCAGCTCCGAGGACCCCAGCTCCGCGGATCCCGCCCCCGCAGACGCCACTCCGACGGACCCCACTCCGACGGATTCTGCATCCTCCGACGCCGCACCCGAAAACGCTTCCCCGACCGAGCCTGCCGATTCGGCCTCGAGCGTCGCCCCCGAGCGCGCCCCTGCCGCTGACCCGGCCACCCCAGCTTCAGTTTCCGCGCCCACACCAGAACCCAAGCCGAAACCCACACCCAAGCCCGCGCCCGAGACCTCGCCCCAGCAAAAACCTGAGTCAACCGACGAGCCCGAGCCGGTCCCCGAGCGCGAACCGACCCCCGAGACCGCGAGCGAGCACTCCGCGCCTGCCAAGCCACACGCACGCCACCGGCCGATCCTGCCAGGAACCATACGCCGCGAGCGCCGCAATTGGGCGGAAGCCAAGGGCTTTGAATTCATGAAGGTCGACCCTTATCTCGTAGACGAATGGACCAGGGGAGTGGCCTCCACGGGCGCGGCGCCCAAAGACATTGTCGCCGGCAACGTGTACGGCCACGAGATGCTGTTGATGGATATCGATGGCGTCAATGTTATGGCCATGCGCACCGGAGCGGCCTCCGACATGGTCGTGGATTTCCGTCGCTTCGACCGCGACGACGCGAAGGCCTCCGAGGATCTGCTGTTGGCCATGACCATCGAGGGTTTCGATGTGTATTCCTCGGATAGCGCCGTGACCGAGCGCATGGTGGATGAGCGTGTCCACGTCGCCCTCCAGCAAATGCCCGAGGCCGTTACCGCGCTGTGGATGGAAACGGAGTGGGTCCTGGCGCAGACCACGAAGCAGGCACGCTCCGCGGAATGGGACGCGATGCTGCCACCTCTCGCCCTGCTTGCCGACGCCGCCCGCGTCCTCCCCCCGCGTTCCTCGGCCACCCACGTGGTGCGCCTTGAGGAATTGGATCCAGCCCGCGAGATTCCCGCCCAGCCCATCGTCGAGTCCGTCGGCGGCGCGCCGGCTGCCGGCGCACCCGAATTCGAGCGTCCCGTCATCCAACGCCCAGAAGAGCCGTTGCAGATGCCGTCTCGGGCCTACTCCGAAACCCGCGGCCCAGTTGAGCACAGCGCCCTCGGCGGCGACGAAGTAGACGCGATTGCCGATGGCCGCGAGCGCCCCACACCCGATTCCCACACCGCCCGCCTGCCGCGCCAGCAGTTCCGCGCCGCCTCCATCTTCGACAGCCCCTCCGCCGACTCCACCACCGACGGCCCCCGCGCGGCCGACCCCAACCCAGTCGACCCCACCCCGGCAAGCGAGTCCGCGGCCGAGGAATCGGACCCGCGCCGGGGAGAGTAGCCTAGAGTCCGATACTGGCGGCCGGCCGCCGCCCACGAACCACGACAAGGAGCAGATGACTGTGGATTCTCACACCACCAACGCCCAGAACGCGCACGCCCAGAACCTGGACGCCGAGAAGAAGGCCCGCCTCGCTGAACTGGTCAAGGAACTGGCCGTCGTCCACGGCAAGGTGACCCTGTCCTCGGGCAAGGAAGCTGACTACTACGTGGATCTCCGCCGCGCTACCTTGCATCACGAGGCCTCCCGCCTCATCGGCGCCCTGCTGCGTGAGCTGACCGCGGATTGGGATTTCGCGGCCGTCGGTGGCCTGACTCTCGGCGCCGACCCGGTTGCTACATCGATCATGCATGCCGAGGGCCGCGATATCGACGCCTTCGTCGTGCGCAAGGAAGCCAAGAAGCACGGCATGCAGCGCCGCATCGAGGGCGCCGACGTAGAAGGCAAGAAGGTCCTCGTCGTAGAAGACACCACCACTACCGGTAACTCCCCGCTGACCGCCGTGGCCGCGCTACGCGAGGCCGGCGCCGAGGTCGTGGGCGTGGCGACCGTCGTGGACCGCGAGACCGGTGCCGGAGATATCATCGCTGCCGAAGGCTTGGAATACCGCTCCCTGCTGGGCTTGGGCGACCTTGACCTCGCCTAACGCAGATAGCGCGGCCGGCCAGGCTAAGCCGGACGAGGTTAAGCCGGACGAGGTCAAGGGACCGACCGAGTGGAACGAGGGCCGCCATGGCGTAGGCCCCTGGGAAGGTCCGCTGCCGCAAGGGCCGGAGGCCGAGAAGTACGATCCGGAGCTGCTTGCCGAAGGCGACCGTCGCAACGTCGTCGACGCCTACCGTTACTGGAGCAGGGAAGCGATCAAAGAGGACATCGATAAGCGCCGGCATAGCCTGCACATCGCCATCGAGAACTTCGAAAACGACGCCAATATCGGCACCGTCGTGCGCACCGCCAATGCCTTCGCCGTCGATACCGTGCACATCGTCGGCCGCCGCCGGTGGAATCGCCGCGGGGCAATGGTTACGGACAGGTACCAGCACTTGATGCACCACGAGAGCGTCGAGAAGCTTATTGCGTGGGCGGCCGAGGAAGGGCTTACCGTCGTTGCCATCGACAACACCCCCGGTTGCGTGCCCCTGGAAACGGCCGAGCTGCCGGAGCGCAGCCTGCTGCTCTTCGGCCAGGAAGGCCCCGGCGTGACGCAAGCGGCCCAGGATGCCGCGGTGATGACCTGCTCCATCGCCCAATTTGGCTCCACCCGCTCCATCAACGCGGGTGTCGCGGCCGGCATCGCCATGCACGCCTGGATCCGCCAGCACGCCGATCTGGCCAACTCCTGGTAGGAAGATCGTTACACTAGCTATATCTACCCGTGCGACTGAAGTGATTGAGGAACCGTGGAAGAAAAGTGGGCCCACCGCGCTGAACTCGCAGAGGCCGCCATCAACGAGCGCCACGCGCACTCCGTATGGGGCCTGCCGCGCACCAATCTCGCCGTGGTCAGCTGGCCGCCCACCACGAAGGAAAAGCTCTTTGTCCACTGGCACTACTGGTGGCAGGCCCACTACCTGGACTGCCTCGTCGATGCGGCGCTGCGCAATAACACTAAGGTGCGCCGCCACCGCATCTATGACACCTTGCGCGGCATTCGCATCCGCAACCTCGCGCAGCTGACCAAGAATAAGTACTACGACGACAAGGCCTGGCTCGCGCTGGCTTTCGGCCGCGTGGAGGGACTGAAGAAGGCAAAGACGCCCAAGCGGCTGGCGGCCCTGCAGCGCAATATCCACGAAGGCCTCGATGAAACGCTTGGCGTGCTGCCGTGGCGCCTGGGCGAGAATTTCATGAACGTGCCCTCCAACGGCCCGGGCGCCATCATGCTCGCGCGCATGGGGCGCATTGAGGAAGCGCGCCGCATCGTCGACTGGATCTATGACCACCTGCTTGACGACGACGGCTACATCATGGACGGCGTCCGCATGCGCATGGACGGCCCCGAGGTGGTAAAGAACATCCACCCCTACTGCCAGGGCGTAGTGCTCGGCGCGTGCCTGGAAATCGTGCTGGCGCTGCGGGAAAAGGCCGGCGTGGGCGATTTGGAACAGATCGACAGCGTGCAGGAGGCCGAGATGGCTTCCGAGATGATGGATTACATCATCCGCATCCGGGGCTTGGTGCAGACCGTGGCCTCGGGCATGGCTACGCCTTCGGGCGTAGTGGACTGGGAGACCGGCGATGGTGACGGCGGCCTGTTTAAGGGCATTTTGATGCGCTATCTTGCCGACGTCGCCGTGCGCCTGCCTGGCGATTCCCCCGCCAACCGTGCGACGAAGAAGCTGGCCGCACGCATGGTGGTGGCCTCGGCCGAGTCGGTGTGGGAGCACCGCCTCGAGGTCGACGGCCTGCCGATTTTCGGATCCGACTGGCTGTCCGATGCGCGCCTGCCGCATAACTACGGCTTCGGCCGGCGCACCATGAGTGAGAAGGTCGGCATCATTCGCGTAGATGAGCGCGATTTGTCCGTGCAGCTTTCCGGCTGGATGCTGATGGAGGCCTGCGCCCGCGTGGTGCGATATTTGGCTAAATAACCCACGCTTGTCGGAGTGGATTGGTCCCGGAAATGACTGGGTTGAAAATGTCACATGGTTTTTGCGGCAGAATTTCCGTGAAACGGGCATACTTGGCTGTTGGAACGTGTTTGACCACAAACCCACTTTTTAAGGATGGAAACTCATGCCAATTGCAACCCCTGAGGTCTATAACGAGATGCTGGATACCGCGAAGAAGAACGGCTTCGCGTTCCCAGCTATCAACTGCACCTCATCTGAGACCATTAACGCAGCTCTGAAGGGCTTTGCTGAGGCCGAGTCCGACGGCATCATCCAGTTCTCCACCGGCGGTGCCGCCTTCGGCTCCGGCCTGGCACTGAAGGACAAGGTCAAGGGTGCTCAGGCACTGGCCGCATTTGCTCATGAGGCCGCCAAGCACTACGGCGTGAATATCGCGCTGCACACCGACCACTGCCAGAAGGAAGTACTCGATGAGTTCGTCCGCCCGCTGCTGGCCATCTCCCAGGAGCGCGTCGACCGCGGCGAGAACCCACTGTTCCAGTCCCACATGTGGGACGGCTCCGCTATCCCCATCGACGAGAACCTGGTCATCGCCCAGGAGCTGCTGGAGAAGGCTAAGAACGCGCACGTCATCCTCGAGGCCGAGATCGGCGTCGTCGGCGGCGAAGAGGACGGCGTCCAGGCCAAGGCGGGCGCTAACCTCTACACCTCCCCAGAGGACTTTGAAAAGACCATCGATGCCCTGGGCACCGGCGAGAAGGGCCGCTACCTGCTGGCCGCTACCTTCGGCAACGTTCACGGCGTCTACAAGCCAGGCAACGTGAAGCTTCGCCCAGAGGTCCTGCTCGAGGGCCAGAAGGTGGCACAGAAGAAGCTCGGCCTAGGTGAGGACGAGTACGCCTTCGACTTCGTCTTCCACGGTGGCTCCGGCTCCGAGAAGGAAAAGATCGAAGAGGCTCTGGGCTACGGCGTCATCAAGATGAACGTGGACACCGATACCCAGTACGCCTTCACCAACCCGATCGCTCGCCACATGATGACGAATTACGATGGCGTCTTCAAGATTGACGGCGAGGTTGGCAACAAGAAGGCCTACGACCCACGCTCCTACCTGAAGAAGGCAGAGCAGGGCATGTCCGAGCGCGTCATCGAGTCCTGCCAGGACCTGCACTCCGTGGGCAAGTCCATTTCCAAGTAATTGCCCTTAGCTGCTCCACACTGCTTTGAGTTGAGGCAGCCTCGTATATAGGCATGCCGAATGAGCCGCTTCCCCCGCGTGGGAGGCGGCTTTTTCGTACTTTCGGCCGGCGCAGTTAGGGGTTGGGGTTTGGCGGCCTAGCGGGGCTGGGGACAAAGCGTGGGGTGTTGCTCCACGGCGGTATCCAGGCGACGCGGCCATCGATGCGCACCATGCGGCCGCGTTCTGTGGGCCGGGAGGGATCATCTTGGTTGACGGCGTTGTGGTGCGCGCACAAGGTGACCAGATTTTCTTGGTTGGTGGGCCCGCCGGCGGACCAGGCGGTGAGGTGGTGGACTTGGGCGTCGTCGGCAGGCGTATTGCAGCCCGGCCACGCGCACACGGGATGCTCGGCCGCGGCGAGCATGCGCTGTTTCCACGTGGCCATGCGCTCGGTGCGGTACAGGTTCACCGGACCGTGCTCCGGGTGGACCAGGCTGACGTAGCCGCGCTGGGCTAAGGCGCGGGCGACGAGCTGCGCGCCGGTCATGCGGGCGCCGTTGGTGAGCTGGAGGGTGATATCGGAGGCGTCGGCAGGCGCGGCGACGATGCGGTCGAGCTGGTCCAGGGTGAGGATGACGTTGGTATGCACGGCCGGCAGCGCGCCGGGGTTGCCCTCGAGGAGGACCTTCTTGGCGGCGGCGAGGGGATCATCTTTGTTGACGGAAGAAAGTACGCCCTTGATATCGGCGATATCGGTGGGATCGGCCGTAATGGAGATGGTGTGGGGTCCGTCGGGGCGGCGGGTATAGCGTACGCCGGGTTCGGGGCGACGGGGCGGATTGAGCTGCTTAAGGAGCTTCTTGGCCACAGAAGGGATGAGGCGGGCCTCGGTGCGACAGAGTTCTAGGCGCAGGTCCCAGGCGCGGTTGGTATCGCGCACGCGGCGGGTATAGGACTCGATGCTATCGAGCGTGGCGAGGTCGTGAGCGCGGGTGCGGGCGGCGTCGCGTGCGAGGCGCTGCTTGCGGGTATTGGACGTGCGGCCGAAGTAGACGTGTTGCAGGCGGGCTAGCTGGGCAGCCAGAAGGGGGCTGGCTCCGGCCTCGAGAAGCGAGTCTTCGGAGCAGCCCTGAAATTCGGCGACGAGGTCGACGCCGCGGCGGCATAGCAAGAGAAATTCGGTGTTCACACGGCCGAAGCTAAAAGGCGTGCGCGGGCCGAACAAGCGGTGCGCGGCCGGGAAGGGGGAAATTGTGGATAGGTGGGGGAAAAGGGGGCGTCGGCAAGAGCTATCCACAAGCCAGCCGACGGCCGAGATGCGCGGGGACGGCGGCGATGGTAGGGGCGGTCTTCTATGCTGGAAGGCATGTCGGAAGCGAAGGAAAGAGTCTCAACGCGGCAAAAGCTGCGGGTGATTGACCGCTCGGTGCTCTCGCGGGTAAACCGCATCCGCTCGCGGTTTGTCTACATCGTTCAGGCGACCATTGGCGCGGCGCTCGCGTACTGGGTGGCCGGCGATGTGGTGGGGCACCCGCAGCCGTTCTTCGCGCCGATTTCCGCGGTCATCATTCTGGGGCTTTCGGGCGGGGACAGGATGAAAAAGGCGCTGGAGATGTCGATTGGCGGCATCATTGGCGTGGCAGTGGGCGACCTGCTCTTTCAGATCGTGGGGCAGGGGCCGTTTCAGATTTTCTTCATTGTGGGCGCGGGCCTGGTGGTGGGCTCGTTTCTGACCAAGTCGCCGCTGGTGACCAACCAGATTGTCTTTGGCGCGATTCTGATCGCCACGATTTTCCCGCCCACGGAGGGCCCGGGCGGCCTGCACCGCGCGATTGACGCGATGATTGGCTCGGGCATTGGCTTGATAACCATCGCGCTGATTCCCAATTCCCCGTTGGTGGAGGCGCGGCGCGAGGTCTCGAAGGTGCTTAAGGTTGCCTCGAGCATTCTTGCCGACGTCACTTATGGCATCCGCCGCCAAGACCCCGCCGTCATCCGCGACGCACGCGAGGCGGTGCGCGGTACGCAAAATAGCGTCAATACCCTGTTGAGCGCGGCGCAATCGGGCAGGGAGGCCTCGGAGGTTTCGCCGCTGTTGTGGGCCTCGCGGCGCAGCATTCGCTCGCTGGAGCGCATCCTGTTGCCGGTGGATAACGCGGTCCGCGGCGTGCGCGTGCTCTCCCGCCAGGCGCTGGGCCTGACGGAGGACCGCGACAAAGTTTCGGACGAGCAGGTGGAGTTGCTCGATGAGCTTTCTGAAATCATGCTCGCGATTAGTGAGCTCTACGGCCAGGGCAAGAAGCATGGGCACGATGAGGCGATTGAAATTCCGGAACTTGTGCAGCGCCTGCGCATCGTAGGCGGGCGCGCCGGGCTGGACATCATTGACAGGGAAGGCACGCTGTCGGCCTATATGATTCTGGGCCAGACGCGCTCCATCGTGGTGGACATGCTGATGGTGTGCGGGCTCTCGCGCGAGTCGGCCGTGGCGCACCTCGTGCCGACCTCGCAGCACCCGGCCTACCCGCCGGAGGTGTGGGGGCGCGAGGACTAGCGTCCTCGCGCGGAGGAAAGGACGCCGCGGAGGGGCGAGGGCGTCGCGCGGGGTTAAGGGCGGACGATCTGGAGGTCGCGCAGGTGGCGGTAGAACGTCACGCGGGTTACCGGGCGCTTGTGGGGGACGGAATCGACGATGACGCGCAGTTGCGGGCCGCCGGCTTGGACGGCGCGGCCGGTGCTGACGGATTCGGGGTCGAGCTGGCCTGGCTTGCGTAGGAGCGAGCGCAGGCGGCCCTGCGACTCGACGGGGGAGGTGGCGCGGGCGGCGAGGATGCCGGGGGCGTCGGTCATCGGGACGAGGCGTGCGCCGAAGGTTTTGGGGGAAGTGGCGGCTAGGGTGTGGTCGTCGATGATAACTTCGCCGGTGAAAGAGCCATTGGAGGCGTCGGAGATGGTGGCGGAGCCGGCGACGGCGAGGCCGGAGTCGTTGCGGATGAGCGGCGCGGGGCGGACCGGGGCCGTGCGTGCGAACTCGAGGGCCTCGGCCGCGTCGGTTGGAAGTCCCCAATTCTGCGCGGCCGCGGACGTGGTGGAGGCTGCGGCCGAGGGGACGGGGATGAAAGCGACCTCGGCCCAGAGGCGGTCGGAGCGCATGAGGCGGGTGAGCACGGCCGAGAGGGCGGCATCGGCCCCGGCGACGACGATGCGCAAAGGCTCCGCAAGGTGGGGTGCTTGGGGCGCGGCCTGTGGTGCGCCGAGGTGCCGCACATCTGGTTGGGCGGCGATGTCATCGAGGGAGGGAGTGGGGTCGTCGGGAAGCAGGGCAGTTGCGGCGTTGTCGATGACGGTCAATTCCTTGCGGGTGGGAATGGCCGAAAGATCATGGGCCTCGGCGGGCATAGGAATGTCCGGGGCGCCGCAACGGAGGAACAAAAAACGCATGCGGACAATGCTACGCGGGCTTTTTGCGCCGGGAAAGTGTAAAGTTGGAGAGTATTTTGGCTTCAATTATGAGGAAGTGACTAAACAATGGCAGCGATCGTCATTGTCGGCGCCCAGTGGGGCGACGAAGGCAAGGGCAAAGCGACCGACATCCTCGGCGGCAAGGTTGACTACGTGGTCAAGCCGAACGGCGGTAATAACGCCGGCCATACCGTCGTGGTAGGCGGCGAAAAATACGAGCTGAAGCTCCTGCCGGCCGGCATTTTGTCCGAGAACGCCACCCCGGTGCTGGGCAATGGCGTAGTGATCAACCTTGAGGCGCTCTTTGATGAGATTGACGGCCTTGAGGCCCGTGGCGCGAACGCCTCGCGCCTGAAGATTTCCGCCAATGCGCACCTGGTGGCGCCGTACCACCAGACCCTGGACCGCGTGCAGGAGCGCTTCCTGGGCAAGCGCGCTATCGGCACCACCGGCCGCGGCATTGGTCCGACCTACGCCGATAAGGTTGCGCGCATTGGCATCCGCGTGCAGGACATCTTTGATGAGTCCATCCTGCGCCAGAAGGTAGAATCCGCGCTGGATATCAAGAACCAGATGCTGGTGAAGATGTACAACCGCAAGGCCATCGAGGCGGACCAGATTGTGGAGTACTTCCTGAGCTACCGCGACCGCCTGCGCCCGATGGTTATCGACGCCGAGCTGGAGCTCAACCAAGCCCTCGAAGCTGGCAAGCACGTGCTCATGGAGGGCGGCCAGGCCACCATGCTCGACGTGGACCACGGCACCTACCCGTTCGTGACCTCGTCTAACCCGACCGCCGGTGGTGCTTCCGTGGGCTCCGGCATTGGCCCAACGCGCATCAAGACCTCGCTGGGCATTATCAAGGCTTATACCACCCGCGTGGGTGCCGGCCCGTTCCCCACCGAGCTCTTTGATAAGTGGGGCGAGTACCTGCAGACCACCGGTGGTGAGATTGGTGTGAACACCGGCCGCAAGCGCCGTTGTGGTTGGTATGACTCCGTTGTTGCGCGCTATGCCACCCGCGTCAACGGCTTTACCGATTACTTCCTGACCAAGCTGGACGTTCTTACCGGCATCGGCGAGATTCCGATCTGCGTGGCTTACGACGTCGACGGCAAGCGCTACGACGAGCTGCCGCTTACCCAGTCCGAATTCCACCACGCCGAGCCCATCTTCGAGACCATGCC
>ERZ1029886.202-NODE-202-length-13452-cov-4.009704_pt1 | contig 13452 bp, 12 predicted proteins | sample MGYA00519232_ERZ1029886 | MGnify/ENA primary metagenome ERZ1029886 (study PRJEB33666, sample SAMEA4610932) | skin metagenome | biome: Human-associated habitat; feature: Malodor aspect; material: skin | place: Philippines | collected 2015-08 ... | reverse complement strand
GCTACCGCACGGCCCGCCTGGACAACCAGCTACGCGGCCGCGCCGGACGCCAGGGCGACCCGGGCCTGAGCATGTTTTTCGTCTCCCTCGAGGACGACATCGTGGCCACCGGCGGCGCGGACGAGCAGTTCTCCGCGCAGCCCGAGGCGGACGGGCGCATCACCGGCAACCGCGCGCAGCAGTTCGTCGAGCACTGCCAGCGCGTCACCGAGGGGCAGCTGCTGGAGATCCACTCCCAGACCTGGAAGTACAACAAGCTGCTCGCGGACCACCGCGACATCCTCGACGAGCGGCGCGCGGCGCTGCTGGACACTGACACCGCTTGGCGCGAGCTCTCGCAGCGGGCTCCCGAGCGCGCCGCCGAGCTGGCGGGGCTGCCGCAGGAGGTCCTCGAGCAGGCGGCGCGCGAGATCATGCTCTTCCACCTCGACGCCGAGTGGTCCGAGCACCTCGCGCTCATGGACGACGTCCGCGAGTCCATCCACCTGCGCGCCATCGCGCGCGAGACGCCGATCACCGAGTACCACCGCATCGCGGTGCGCGAGTTCAAGGACCTCGCCAACAGGGCAGTGGACGAGTCGGTGGACACGTTCCGGACAGTGCCTATCGACGCCTCCGGCGCCCACCTCGCCGACGCCGGCTGGAAGCGCCCGAGCGCCACGTGGACGTACATGGTTTCCGACAACCCGCTCGCGGGTTCCGGCAACTCGATAATCACCGGCATTGGAAACATCTTCCGCTAGTCGCCCGTCCAAGCCCGCGGGGCGCTAGTATGGCAGAAGATCTCAACCACGACTCGACAGTCAAGGAGCGAACGATGAGCGACAACACGCCGCAGAACCAGGTAGAAACCACCTCGGTCTTCCGCGCTGACCTGCTCAAAGAGATGGAATCCGGTGCGGCAGCCTCGGTAGACTCCGGGGCGGGCGCCGACAAGCTCGCCGAGGGCGAGGCGCTGCTCGTCGTCAAGCGTGGCCCGAACGCTGGCGCCCGCTTCCTGCTCGACCAGGACTCCACCACCGCGGGCCGCCACCCGGAGGCGGACATCTTCCTCGACGACGTGACCGTCTCGCGCCGCCACGCTGAATTCCGCCGAAACGAGTCCGGCTACGAGGTCGTGGACGTGGGTTCCCTCAACGGCACCTACGTCAACCGCGAGCCGCGCAACTCCCAGGAACTGACCAACGGCGACGAGATCCAGATCGGTAAATTCCGCCTCGTCTTCATCGCCGCGGACAAGTAAACCCGTTTCCGCACCGCTAGCCTCGGCCCCGAGAAAGAAGAGAACGACCCAGTGAGCGCAATCCGCCAAACCGCCGCCGCCCTGCAGACCGCACCTGCCGGAGCCAAGGCCGCCAAGCCGGCCAAGACCATGTCGATCGGCGTCGTGCTCGAGCGGCTGCGTGCGGAGTTCCCGGACGTCACGGTATCAAAGATCCGCTTCCTCGAGTCCGAGGGGCTGATCACCCCGCAGCGCACCGCCTCGGGGTACCGCCGGTTCACCGAAGAGGACGTCGAGCGCCTGCGCTACATCCTGGTCACCCAGCGCGACAACTACCTGCCGCTCAAGGTCATCCGCGAGCAGCTCGAGGCGATGGATTCCGGCCACGTCACCGCGCTGCTCTCGGCCGCATCTTCGGATGCGGAGCCGATGATCTCCCCGGAGAACTTCCGCGCCCCCGTGGCGACGCACCTCACGGCAACCGACGTCGCCGAGCAGGCGCAGGCGCCGCAGGAGACGATCGACGAGTACATCTCGCTCGGCCTCATCGCCCCAGACGCCGCTGGCCTGTTCACGGCCGACGACGTACGCACCGCCACCACCGCGCTCTCGCTCGCGGAGTTCGGGTTCGACGCGCGCCACCTGAAGACGCTGCGCACCGCCGCGGCGCGCCAGGCGGACATGATCAACCAGGTGGCGGAGCCCGTCGCAAAGTCCGGCAAGGTCACCGCGAAGCAAAAGGCCGAGGAGATCGGGCAGCAGATGTCCGCGCTCGTCGTGTCGCTGCATGCGTCGCTGGTGAAGAACGAGCTGCGCCGCCAGCTGGGCAACTAATGGAATCCGTCCAGCTCATCGGGGTGTTTCCGGTCGGCCCGGAAAACTTCCTCTGCGCGCTACTCCAGCGCCCCTCGAACGGGCGCTGCATCCCGGTCTGGCTGCCGCCGCAGGAGGGCGCCGAGCTCGCTGGTCGCGTGGGCGGCTGGGCGCCGAACCGCCCGCGCCCGACCGACGCGCTCGCCGACATCATCCGCCAGTCCACGCCCGGGGTCGAATCCATCGAGCTGTCCAGCTACGTCGACGGCATCATGATGGCGACGACGACGCTCGCGGACGGCACCGAAATCGACACGCGCGCCTCGGACGCGTTGCTGCTCGCGTCGGAGCTGGACGTCGACATCGCCGTCGACGAGACCGTCGCCGCGCAGGCGTCGGTCTTCCTCTCGCCCGAGGATGCGCGCCGCTACCTGCAGGCGGAGATCGCGCCGGTGGAGGCGGAAGGGGAGCACGAGTCGGCGAGCGGCGACGCGCAGGCGGACGCCGACTTCGAGGAGCTCATGCGCAGCTTCGGCGTCGAGGAATCCGATTTGGGGGATGGCGGCGACGCCGAACCGGAGCAGTAAAAACCCTCAAGTTTTAGTTGAGACTTTCGGCGTGTTACGCGTGTGACTCTTGACCAGCTGCGTATCCTTAGCTTTTAATAGTCATCAGGCGTTCAGCTAACTTTCATGGGAGTAATTACGTGAGCATCACCGAGGACCCTCAGCTCGAGGCAGTGCAGGAATCCCTCTTCGACGTCGGCCCGTCCGACGAGGTCGGCTACCGCGTGCCCATCGCATGCCAGGTCGCCGGCATCACGTACCGTCAGCTCGACTACTGGGCGCGCACCGGTCTGGTCCGCCCGTCAATCCGCGGCGCGAAGGGCTCCGGCTCCCAGCGTCTGTACTCGTTCAAAGACATCCTCGTGCTCAAGATTGTCAAGGGCCTGCTGGACACCGGCATCTCCCTGCAAAACATCCGCCTCGCCGTGGACAAGCTCCGCGACCGCGGCGTCTCCGACATCGCCGAGATCACTCTCGTTTCCGACGGCGTCACCGTCTACGAGTGTCGCTCCAACGAGGAGATCATCGACCTCCTCGGCGGCGGCCAGGGCGTGTTCGGCATCGCCGTCCCGCAGATCATGAAAGAGCTCACCGGCACCATCTCCGCGTTCCCGTCGGAGCGCGTCGCGGAGGAGGAGCCGACCAACGTCATCGGCTTCGACGAGCTCGCGGATCGCCGCCGTCGCAAGACCTCCTAGCGCGCGTTACTCCCACAACGCCGGCCCCGACCGAACGGGGCCGGCGTTCGCTTTCGCTGCCCTCGGTAGTTGGAGGGAGGGGTGCGAGGGAATGAGGGCGATATTGTCCTCATTCCCGCTGGGCACTATCCCCAGCTCCGCGTGGCGCGGGTGCGGCCCGGCTACAGGCCCGCGGCCTCCCGCACGGCGGCCGGGATCGCATCTGCCTGCTTCGCGTCAACGGCCTTCTGCGCGAGGCCGCTTACCGCGGCGTCCGGCTCGCCCTCGCCGACGCGCACCACGGTGAGGTGGACGGTGTCGCCCGCGGCCTTGCGCACCGCGTCGGCGAACGCCTTGTCGTCGCCGGCGTCGGCGGTGCCCGTGGTCACGAGCACGATGCGCGTTGTCGTTGCCGCGCCGCCGTAGGCGCCGGCCGCCGCCTCCACCGCCTCGCGGGTCTGGGGCACGCCGCCGGTGAGGAAGCGGCGCACGGCAACAGCGACGGATTCGGCGTCGGGGGAGACGGTGAGGTTCTGGCGGTAGCCGACGACGACGCCCGGGTTGAGCGGCGAGGAGTAGTTCCACAGGCCGACCTCCTTGCCGTCGGCGCCGAGGGCGAGCGCGGCGTCCGCGATCGCGTCCTTCGCGGACTCGATGTAGGGCGCCATCGCGTCGGAGGTGTCGAGCAGGAACAGCGTGTTCTCCGGCTGCACCTGCGCCACCGGTGCCGTGGTCTGCGCCGACGACTGCGCCTGTGCGTTCCTCTTGCCGGCGTCGCCGGTGAGGCCTTCGCCGCCGCCGGGCAGCGCCGCCGCCCACACGAGGTCGGAGATCACCGGCTGGTCGTTCGCCGAGCCGTCGAACTGCTCGGCAGAGTGGCGCGCGAAGTCCTGCCCGGCGCGCGACTGGTCCTCGTTCACCTTCTCAGTCTGGTTCAGCGGAATAGCCGCGTAGACAATGTCAGAGCCGACCGGGGTGAACTGCAGACCGCTCGGCACGTTGTCCTCGACCGTCGCTACCGCATCGCCGCCGCCCGCGTTGAAGTCCGCCAGCGTGGAAATGCGCTGGTCCGTGAGCGCCTTCACCGCGGCGTTGTCGTCGCCCGCCACCTTGCGAGCAACCAGCGCCGAGGCCGCCGACTCCTCCTCGACGGGGAAGCGCACTGAGGCGATCTTCAGGTCCTCGAGCTTCACCCCGTCCTTACTGGCCACGCCAGCTGGCTCGCTGAAGACAGCCTGCGGGTCCGCGACCGCCGCGGTGCGCCCGGCGTTGTCGAGCTCAGTGTGGCTCACGGTGGTGTTTGGTGCGACGTAGACCGCGGCGGCGCTCACGCTGTCCACGAGCTGCGGCTTGACGCAGTAGTCGCGGACGACGGGGTGGGTGTCCCGGTAGGCGTCGATAAGCTGCTGCCCGACCTGCGTGTCGGATGCGGCGATGGGGAGGGTCAGCTCGCCCGCGACGCACTCCGGCTCGGCGGCGGCGTTAGAGTCGCTGCCGCCGTCGCGCTGGGCGAGGTACCAGATGAGCGCCACGGCCAGCGCGAGCGCCACGAGCAACGCGATGACCCACCCGGCCAGCCTGAACTTGTTCTTGCCGCTTGCATGCCGTGCCATCGTGGTCGCCGCCCCTTGCTCGTGAACGTGTGAAAACCTGCTCCGAGTCTAGCGTCCGAGGGCCGCCTCAACCTGCGCGACAAGCCGGGCGCGCAGCGGTTCCGCGCGCGCCGCAAGCCCGCGTTGGCGTGCGACGTACTCCGCCTTACCCTCGGGCGTTTCCACCGCGACGACACCGAGGCCGAGCCCGCGGCAGTCGTACGGCGAGGCCTCCATGTCCAGCCTGCGGGCGTCGGCGGCGAGCTCGAAGCAGTCCATGAGCAGCTCGCCCGGCACAAGCGGGCCGAGCTTGAACGCCCACTTGTACAGGTCCATGCTCACGTGGACGCACCCGGGCTGGTCGTTGTCCGCCTGCGCCTCGCGGCTGAGCACCGTGAGGTTGAGCGGCACCGCGGCCGGGGTGAAGAAGCGGTACGCGTCGAAATGGGAGCATTTCAGCTGGTGGGAGCGCACGACCTCGTCGGTGCCGTCCGCACCGAGGCGCAGCGGCAGCCCATGGCGGGGGTGGTCGGTGCGGTACACCATCGCCCACTCGTGCATGCCGAAGCAGTCGAAGTGGGCATCGTGCGTAGCGACGGCCCGCAGGAGCTCCGCCACCGCCTCCACCTCGCTCCCACGGTGGGCGAGGAACCGCTCGAGGTCGAGCGCGACCGTCCCGTCGGGGGCAATGGCGTAGTCCCGCCACCCCGCCTGCGGGAGGTCGGCGGCGTCCTCGAGCGCGACGCCCACGCCGGGGTGCCAACGCTTGAGGTGCCCCGGGCGCAGCGGGTAATAGTCGAAGAGGAAGTCCCACACTGGGTGGTACCCGCCGCGGGCGCGCCGCGCGACACGGGGGTCCGCCCACACCGCGGCGCGCGCTTCATGCGCGGCGATGCGGGGCAGGTACTCATCGGGGGCGAGTACCTGCATTAATCCGCCTCGTGCGTCCAGTCGGAGACGGTGCCGACGTATTCCTCAATCAGGTCCTCGAGCGCTACGACGCCTACCAGTCGGCCATTGTCGTGGACCTCTGCCATGTGCGCAGAGCGGCGGTGCAGCTGGGCAAGGGCATCGTCCATGGACTGGGTGGCCTCAATTGCGGTTAGTGGCCGGATGCGCTTGAGGGAGACCCGCGGATCGCCGTGCGGGTGCTCCATGAGGTCCAGAATGTCCTTGACGTGGACGTATCCGGCGAGGGAGCTGGCGTCAATGCGAACAGGAAAACGCGAGTACCCCGTTTCCTGCACCGCCTCCTCGACCACGGACAAGCGGATGCCGCGGGGATCGTACGGGATGGTTTTCAACCCGGCGAGCGGTATCATCGCTTCCTTCAACTGGCGCGATTCCTGGCGCAACGCTTTGGCAAGACGCACCGTTTCCTCCGCGTCCAGCAGACCTTCCTCGCGCGACTCCTGGATCATGGACGCGAGCTGCTGCTGGTCGACGGTGGATTCCAGCTCGTCCTTCTGCTCGATGCCGAACAGCCCGAGCGTCTTGCGGGCCACCCAGTTGAGAAACTCGAGCACCGGCCGGGTGATTCTCACCCACGCCGTCATCGCCGGGGTGAGCCACATGGCGGTCTGCTCCGGGCCGGCGATGGCGATGTTCTTGGGCACCATCTCGCCGAACAGGATGTGCAGGAACGAGATGATCGCCAGCGCGAGGATGAACGCGACGGGGTGCAGCAGGTTCGCGGGCATCCCGAGCGCGAGGAATGGCCCCTCGATGTAGGAGGCCACGGCCGGCTCGGCGACCTTGCCGAGCACGAGCGACGCCACCGTGATACCGAACTGGGCGCCGGCGAGGTAGATGGAGAGGTGCTCGGTGGCGTAGAGCACGTCCTGGGCCTTCGTCTTGCCCTGGGCGAGGAGGGACTCGAGGCGGTCCCGGCGGGAGGAAACGAGGGAGAACTCGGCGCCGACGAAGAACGCGTTGACGGCCAGCAGCGCCGCGATGAGGAGGATTGCAAGCCAGATGCTCATTTACGCGACCTCCTCCGGCGGGACGGGGCGCAGCATGACGCGGTCGATGCGCCGCCCGTCCATCTCCGTGACCTGGGCGAGCCAGTCGCCGGCACCGGCGGACTGGAACTCCTCCTGGAAGCTTGCGACGGACTCGTGGAGCACGACCTCGTCGCCGACCTCGGGGATGCGCCCGAGCGTCGCCATGACCAGGCCGCCGAGGGTCTCGTATGGGCCGTCAGGGGCGGTGTAGCCGATGCGCTCCGCGAGCTCGTCGAGACGCACGAGCCCCGCGACCTGCCACGACGTGCCGAGGCGGGCGAAGTCCCGCTCGCCCTCGCGGTCGTCGTACTCGTCGTAGACCTCGCCGAGGATCTCCTCGACCAGGTCCTCGATGGTGACCAGGCCTTGCGTGCCGCCGTACTCGTCGGCGACGAGCACGACCTGGGATCCCGCGGAGCGCACCCGGTTGAGCACCGAGTCGCCGTCGAGGGTGCCCGGCACGAACGGCACGCGGCGGGCCAGCGTGGCCAGGCGGGTGGTGGCGCGCTCCTCGCGTGGCACCGAGAACGCGTCCTTGATGTGCACGACGCCGAGCGTGTCGTCGAGGTCGCCGCGGCGAACGGGGAAGCGGGAATGGCCCGTCTCCCGGGCGAGGCTGATGAGGTCGGCCACGGTGTCGTCGGCATCGAGCGAGTCGATGGTGGAGCGCGGCGTCATCACCTCCTCCGCCGTGGTCTCGCCGAAGCGCAGGGAGCGGTCGATCACGGCTGCCGTCGCCGCGTCGAGGCCACCCGCCTCCGCGGAGCTGCGCACCATCGCGCCGAGCTCCTGGGAGGACCGCGCGGACGCGAGCTCGTCGGCAGGCTCCATGCCCATCTTGCGCACCACCCAGTTCGCCGACGCGTTGAGCAGGTCGATGAAGGGCTTGGCCCCGACGTTGAACCAGTGCACCGGGGGCACGACCACTCGCGCCGTTGCGAGCGGGTCGGTGATGGCGATGTTCTTTGGCACCAGCTCGCCGAACACCATGGACAGCAGCGTCGCCACGATGAGCGCGAGAATAACCGCCACCGTCTGCGAGGCGTTCGCGCCGAGCCCGATGAGCTCGAGCAGCGGGGTGAAGAACTTGCCCAAGACGGGCTCCGCGAGGAAGCCCGCGGCGAGCGTGGTCACGGTGATACCCAGCTGGGCGCCGGAAAGCGTGAACGAGAGGTTGCCGTGGTCGCGGACGACGGCGTGCGCGGTGGCGTCCCCGCGCTCCTTGAGGTCCGCCTCAATGGTGGAGCGCTCGAGGCCCGTCATCGCGAACTCGACGGCCACGAACAGGCCGGTCGAGGCGGTGAGCAGCACGAAGGCCGCGAGGGAAAGAATGGATACGACTATGTCCATCGGGGTGCATCTGCGCCTTAGCCGGCGTTACTCCTTCGGTTCCTGTTCCCGCCGCGGTTGCGGGAGGGCCTGCGCCTGCCGCGGCCCGACCCGCCGGCGGCGTTGGGCCGCTGCGGCTGGCGCTGCCCCTTGCCCTGCGGTTGGCCCGGCGGGGGCAGGGGCGATCCCTGCGGGACGCGTGCACCGGTAATGGTAACCAACTGCGGCGACATTGGTTCGACCTCGACGGCGGGCGCGTCCACGCCCGCCTTGCGCAGGAGCTGGTCGACCTCCTTGCGCTGCTCGTCCATCACCAGCGTGACGACGGTACCGGAGGTGCCCGCGCGCGCAGTACGGCCAGCGCGGTGCAGGTAGGCCTTGTGCTCCGCCGGGGGATCGACGTGGACCACCAGGGAGACGTCGTCGACGTCGATGCCGCGCGCCGCGATGTCCGTGGCCACGAGCACCGGCGTCGAGCCGTCCGAGAACCCCTCGAGCGCGCGGGTGCGCGCGCCCTGGCCCTTGTCGCCGTGGAGGCCCTGCGCGTTGATGCCGGCCCGGCGCAGCTTCTTCACCTGGCGGTCCACACCGTGCTTCGTGCGCATGAACATGATGGTCTTGCCCTTGCGGGCCGCGATCTGGAGCACGATCTCGCCGCGCTCCTCGCGTCCGCCCACGAGCAGGCGGTAATGCTCCATCGTGTCCACCGCGGCCTCCGCAGGCGCGGTGGAGTGCGTCACCGGGTCGTGCATGTAGCGGTCGACGAGCTTCTGCACGTCCCCGTCCAGGGTGGCGGAGAACAGCAGACGCTGCCCGTCCTTGGGAGTGCGGTCGAGCAGCTTGCGCACCTGGGGCAGAAAGCCCATATCCGCCATCTGGTCCGCCTCGTCGAGGGCGGTGATCTCCACCGCGTCGAAGAAGAGCTTCTTCTGGTTGATGAGGTCCTCGGCGCGCCCCGGGGTGGCCACCAGAAGATCGACCGGCGAGGCGAGCGCGCGGATGTGCTGGTTGATGTTCACGCCGCCGACGACGTCAAAGACGCGCAGGCCGAGGGCGGCCGCCGGTGCGTCGAGACGCTCGCGGATCTGCGCGGCGAGCTCGCGGGTGGGGGCGAGGACGAGACCGCGCGGGTGGCCCGGCTTCGACGGCGCGCCCGCGAGGCGCGCAAGCATGGGCAGGCCGAACGTGAACGTCTTGCCCGAGCCTGTCGGCCCGCGCCCGAGCACGTCGCGCCCGGCGAGCGCGTCCGGGATCGCTGCCTCCTGGATGGGGAAGGGCTCGGTGATGCCCTCCTTGCGCAGGACGTTGACGATGTCGCGGGGGAGGCCGAGGTCGGCGAACGTAGTCATTCGGGCCAGTCTACGCGGTGGCACCCGCCCGCTAGTAGCTGAGTTCCTCGCGCTCGCCGGACCAGGTGGTGTGGAAGGTACCCTCCATGTCCACGCGGCGGTAGGTGTGCGCGCCGAAGAAGTCGCGCTGGCCCTGGATGAGCGCCGCCGGCAGGCGGTCCGCACGCAGCGAGTCGTAGTAGGACAGTGAGGACGCGAACACCGGCACCGGCAGGCCGAGCTGCGTAGCTACAACCACGACGCGGCGCCACGAATCCACCAGGCCCTTTTCCAGCTCGCTCTTGAAGTATGGGTCGAGCAGCAGCGACGGCAGCTCCGGGTCGCGCTCGTACGCCTCGGTGATGCGGTCGAGGAACTTCGCGCGGATGATGCAGCCGCCGCGCCAGATGCGCGCGAGATCACCCGGCTTGATGCCCCAGTCGTGCTCCTGCGAGCCCGCGTTGATCTCGTCGAAGCCCTGCGCGTACGCCACGAGCTTCGAGGCGTAGAGCGCGCGCCGCACATCCTCGACGAACGCCTGCGTATCGACGCCCAGGGACGCCAACGTCGCCACCTCGCCCGCCGGCAGCCCGGCCTCGTGCGCCGCCTCGCGCTGGGCCAGCGCGGAAGACAATGCGCGGGCGAAGACGGCCTCGCCGATGCCGGTGGTGGGCACGCCGAGGTCGAGCGCCTCCTTTACCGTCCAGCGGCCCGTGCCTTTCTGCCCGGCGGCGTCGACGATGACGTCGATGAACGGCTGGCCGGTGCGGGCGTCGACCTGGCGCAGCACCTCGGCGGTGATCTCGATGAGGTAGGAGTCCAGGTCGCCCTTGTTCCATTCCGCGAAGATGTCGGCGATCTGGGCCGGCTCGAGCCCGGCCGCGTAGCGCAGTAGGTGGTAGGCCTCGCCGATGACCTGCATGTCGGCGTACTCGATGCCGTTGTGCACCATCTTCACAAAATGCCCTGCACCGTCCGGTCCGATGTGCGTGACGCATGGGGTGCCGTCGACCTTCGCCGCAATGTCCTCCAACAGGGGACCGAGCGTCTCCCAGGACTCTGCGGGACCGCCCGGCATGATGGACGGGCCGCGCAGTGCGCCCTCCTCACCGCCGGAAATACCGGCACCGACAAAGTGGCGGTTACGCGCCGCCATCTCTCGCTCGCGGCGGATGGTGTCGGTGAACAGAGCATTGCCACCGTCGATGATGATGTCGCCATCGCCCATCGCATCCGCCAACTGATTGATGACGGCATCCGTCGCCGCGCCAGCTTGCACCATGATCACGGCTTTGCGCGGGCGCTCCAACGACGCGACGAACTCCTCAATCGTTTCCGCGGCGATGAAGTTGCCTTCCGCGCCGAATTCGTCGACAACCGCCCGCGTCTTTTCCGGCGAACGGTTGTAGATGGCGACAATATGGCCCTTGGAGGCGAAGTTGCGGGCGAGGTTGGAGCCCATCACCGCCATCCCGACGACACCGATTTGGGCAAGATTCTCAGATGCTGCAGCAGTCATACCGCGAATTCTACTTCGGTGCGCGACACAGTATCCGTATCATCGGGGGACATGCAGTCTGGTAACGCCTTCCGCCTGTACAACGAGGTCATCGAGCCGCCGCTTAGCGACGACGAACTCGCTGCCGTCAACGTCGCCGATTTGGACTTCGCGCAGCGCCTCGGATTGGTGCTGACGTATTGCTCCAAAGACCGGCTGGAGGGCCACCTCGAGGTGACCGACAAGCTGCTGCAACCTACTGGCATTGTCAATGGTGGCGTGTATTGCACGATTGGGGAGACGCTGGCGTCGATCGCCGCCGTGGCAGCGACAGCGAAGCCCGCAGTCGGCATGAGCAACTCCACCGATCTTCTCGGCAGCGTGAAGGCGGGCCAGCGCATCGACGCGGTCGCTGAGCCGGTGCACACGGGCAAGCGAACGCACCTGTGGCGTGTGAATATGAGCGCGGACGGCAAGCTCGTCGCCGTGACCAACCTGAAGCTGATGATCCTCGACCGCTAAGGCCTTACAGCCAGTGGTTCTTGCGGAACCACCAAAACATTAACCCCATGACTCCGAGCATGACCAAAAGCGACGCCGGATAGCCGAAGCGCCACCCGAGTTCTGGCATGTCCTCGAAGTTCATGCCGTAAATACCTGCGATCAACGTCGGCACGGCAGCCATGCCGACCACAGCCGAAATCGTGCGCATGTCGGAGTTCTGCTGCATGGTGATTTTCGCAACCGACGCGTCGAGCAAGGACGTGAGTCGCTCGTCGAAGCTCGAGAGCCTGTCGCTGACTATGGTCGAGTTGTCCTGCACGTCCCGGAAGTAGGTGCGCAGGGCTTTGCGCATGAAGTCCTTGTTATTGGTCAACCCGTTGCGCAACGCCGGCGCGAGCGGATCGATAGCGTGGCGCATCTCCAAGATCTCTCGTTTATACATGTAGATCTTGTCGATGTTGATCGTGTGGCTCGGGGTGAACACCTCGTTTTCAAGCTCGTCGACATCGTCTTCGAGAAAGTCGGTCACCTTGAGGTAGTTGTCCACGAGGTAGTCGGACACCGCCCAGGCGACCGCGGACGGGCCGAGCACCGCCAGATCTTCCTCGTCCTCCAGCTTCGAGGTGAGATCGGGGAGCCGGGCGTTGTGGCGAATGGTGATCGCGAAACGCTCTCCGATAATCATCTGCACTTCGCCGGTGGAAATGATCTCGCGGGCGTCAGCGACTTCCTCGTCGTCGCGGTAGGACACTGAGCGCACCACGAGAAACAGTTGCTCGTCGTGACGCTCGATCTTTGGACGCTGGTGGGCATCCACGACGTCGTCAACCACCAGGTCCTCAACGTCGAAGACCTCGGCGATGCGCTCCATCTGCTCCGTCGAGGGCTCCTTGAGCGACAGCCACACAAACGCATTGTCGTAGCGTTCTGCGACCTCGAGTGCGTGCGCCATGCGCACATTGCCAGGCTGGCGCTTGCCGTCCACGAACACGCGACAGAAGTCGATCTGGCGCTCAATCGGAACGGGGACGTGGCTGGCCGACGGGGGCTGCACCTTCTTCGGTCGCTGTCCAGGAATCGGAATACGCGGCGGCATAGCTGAAAGCCCCCTTTCACGTCGTGGGGGCCGGCCGGATGACACAGCCCAGGTGCGGCTAAACGTGCGCAATGGGGCGCGCACGCCATATCAAAGGTGATATTACGCGTGCGCGCTCCATTGTCTAACGGGGGTATGCCCCGGGTTAGAACACGGTCAATCCGCGTTCACGGAAGATCGAGCGTACGTGCTCGACGGACTCCGGAGATGGGGGAGTGACATCCTCCAACTCATAGTCCATGTCGATCTTGTCCCACTTGTCTGCACCCATGTTGTGGAACGGCAGAACCTCCACACGCTCCACGGTGCCTTTCCAGCGCGCAACGATGTCGGCGACGCGCTGGACGTTTTCCTCGCCGTCGGTCAGCCCTGGGACCACCACGAAGCGGACCCACACCGGCTTGCCCTTGGCGTGCAGCCTATCGCCGAAATCGATCGTCGGCTGCAGCTGGCGTGCGGTCACGTGCTCGTAGGTGTCCGGGTCTCCCGACTTCACATCGAGGAGGAACAAATCGATGTTGTCCAGGTCCTCGTCGGTCAGGCGAGCGCCGAGGTAACCGGACGTGTCGATCGTGGTGTGCACACCTGCGTCGTGCACCGCCTTGAGCAGGCGACGCGTGAACGCGATCTGGAACAACGGCTCGCCGCCGGAGAGCGTGAGCCCTCCGCCGGAGGCGTTGAATATCGGCTTGTAGCGCAGCACGCGTCGTACGACGTCGTCGATCTTCTCGAGCGTGCCTTCCTTCATTTCCATCGTGTCCGGGTTGTGGCAGTACTTGCACCGCAGAGGGCAACCGGACAAGAAGATGGTCATCCGGGTGCCC
>ERZ1029886.194-NODE-194-length-13810-cov-4.623846_pt1 | contig 13810 bp, 13 predicted proteins | sample MGYA00519232_ERZ1029886 | MGnify/ENA primary metagenome ERZ1029886 (study PRJEB33666, sample SAMEA4610932) | skin metagenome | biome: Human-associated habitat; feature: Malodor aspect; material: skin | place: Philippines | collected 2015-08 ... | reverse complement strand
TGCACCAGCATGCCGGCTCGCTTGCCGACGTCGCCTCCTTCTTCCGCACCGGCGCCTCTACCTCTACCGTGCGCACTAACGTTGTGGTGCCACTAGATAAGTTGGTCGGCGTGGCCCATGGCAGTGACGATGTGGTGTTAACCATGACCAATGGCGCGCAGGTTACGGGTGCCGAATTGGCCCAGCGCGCGCTGGCCGAGGAGGGATTTGTCACCCTGCTCCACCCCGTAGAGGGCCCAGTGAACCTGTACCGCATGCGCCGTGGGGCCACCTGGAAGCAGTTCATGATGGCCGCGGCGGAAAATCCCACCTGCCCGGTCAAGGGATGCAATAAGCCTGCCGATGAGTGCCAGGTTCACCACATCTTCAGCTGGGCCGGCGGCGGGTGGACCAATGCGAAGAACCTCACCACCGCCTGCGCCTATCACAACGGCCGCAATGATGACCATCGCACCGGCCCGCCGCGCAATGGCCGCTTCGAACGCACGGCCCGCGGCGTGCGCTGGGTGAACCCTTGGGATCCGCCCCCTCCGGACCTCGTCGATACCGGGCCTGCGAATACGACCACCGCGTAGGCTAGACCCATGTCCTCACGCCAGCCCTTTTCGCAGTGGATGCCCAACTACAAGTTTGCCTATATCGCCGCGTGGGTCGCGGTGGTGGTTTCCGGCATCGCGCTTTTCATCGGCCTTGTCACCGGCGGCACCTCGATGACGCTGGTGTTTTCCGGGATCGTATGTGCCTATGGCATTTTTCTCGTCGTGGTAATGCCGCGTTGGGCGCTGCGGGCAGAAGAGGAACAGGCGGCGCGTCGCCGCGCCCGCGCCGCCCGCGAGGAACTTAGGCGCTCCTAGCCATGCGCACCAAGTCGGTGACGTAAATCGCCACCGCCACGCCGATGATGCCGAAGCCGATCCAGCGGTGCGTCGAGAAGTGCTCGTGGGTGACAAAGAGCGCCCACAGCATCTGCATGATGGGGGTGAGGTATTGGAGCATGCCGATCGTCGATAAGCGCAGTGTCCGTGCGCCCTCCGCAAAGCAGAGGAGCGGCAGCGCGGTAATCAAGCCGGCGCTGACCAAGAGCAGCGCGTGGCCGACGCCCTCGCTGGCGAATGTGCCCTGGCCGCTTGTTTCTAGCCATAGGATGTAGCCCACCGCCAGCGGTGACATCACGAGCGCCTCCGCTGCGACCGAGACGGCCGAGGACACCCGGACCTGCTTTTTGAGCAGCCCATAAAAGCCGAAGCTGAACGCCAATAGCAGCGAAATGTACGGCGCCTGGCCGGTAAAGAACGTCAAATACAGCACCGCGATGGCCGCAATGCCCACCGCGCCGGCCTGCCACGGGCGGAGCCGCTCTTTCAAAAACACCATGCCGAGGGCGACCGACACCAGGGGATTGATGAAATACCCCAGCGCCGCATCGGCCACGTGGTTGCTATTAATCGCCACCACGTAGGTGCCCCAATTAACCGTGATGAACACACCCGCGGCCGCAAGCCAACCCCACGTGCGCTTGTCCATGCGCGCCATTTCGCGCCACCGGCCGCCGAGGAACAAAAATCCGGTGACCAACACCGCGGTCCACAGCACGCGGTGAGCCAAGATTTCCAGCGGCGATGCCGGCAGCAACAGGGGAAAGAACGCGGGGAAAAATCCCCACATGATGTAGGCGGCGAGCGTGTAGAGCATCACAAAATAATAGCCCATTTTGACCGCCCCGCTATGATGAGCCGCATGGCCAAAAACTCCTCCTTCGTCCACCTGCACAACCACACCGAGTTTTCCATGCTGGACGGCATGGCCAAGGTCGATATGCTGGCAGACGAGGTGGTCCGCCAAGAAATGCCGGCCGTCGGCATGACCGACCACGGCAATATGTATGGCTCTGATGCTTTCTACCGCCGCATGACCGGCACCGGCGTCAAGCCCATCATCGGCATCGAGGCGTATATGGCGCCCGAATCCCGCTTCAATAAAAAGCGCGTGCTGTGGGGCACGCCGGATCAAAAGCGCGATGACGTCTCCGCGTCCGGCGCCTACCTCCACCAAACTATGATTGCGGAGAATGCCACCGGCCTGCGCAACCTCTTTACCTTGTCCTCGCTTGCTTCCTACGAGGGCCAGTTGGGCAAGTGGCCGCGCATGGACGCCGAGCTCATCGCCGAGCACGCAGACGGCATCATCGCCACCACCGGTTGCCCCTCTGGCGACGTCCAGACCCGCCTGCGCCTCGGCCAGTTCAACGAGGCGCTGGAAGCCGCGGCCATGTGGCAGGACATCTACGGCAAGGACAACTTCTTTTTGGAGTTGATGGACCATGGGCTGGACATCGAAAAGCGCACGCGCGATGGCCTGCTAGAGATCGGCCGCAAGCTGGACTTGCCGCCGCTGGTGACCAATGACTGCCACTACGTGTTGGAGTCCCAGGCGCCGGCGCACGAGGCGATGCTGTGCGTGCAGACCGGCAAGACTTTCATGGACCCGGACCGCTTCAAGTTCGGCGGCACCGGCTACTACATTAAGTCGGCCGCGCAGATGCGCGAGACCTGGGACGATATGATTCCAGATGGCTGCGATAACACCCTGTGGATTGCCGAGCGCGTGCAAGACTACGGCGAAATCTGGGAAGAACACACCCACGATCGCATGCCTATTGCCGACGTCCCCGAGGGCCACACCCCAACCTCCTGGCTCACCCATGAGGTCATGGAGGGCCTGCAAGCGCGCTTCCCCGGCCAGGACGTTCCGGAGGAGTATATCGAGCGCGCCAAGTATGAGATCTCCGTTATTGAGATGAAGGGCTACCCCTCCTACTTCCTCATCGTGGCCGAGCTCATTAAGCACGCGCGCTCCGTGGGCATTCGTGTGGGGCCGGGCCGTGGCTCGGCGGCCGGTGCGCTCGTCGCCTACGCGCTGACCATTACCAATATCGACCCGCTGGAGCACGATCTCCTCTTCGAGCGATTCTTGAACCCAGAACGCCCGTCCGCACCCGATATCGATATCGACTTCGACGACCGCCGTCGCGGCGAAATGATCACCTATGCGGCCGAGCGCTGGGGCGAGGACAAGGTGGCGCAGGTGATTACCTTCGGCACGGTGAAGACCAAGCAGGCCATTAAGGACTCGGCCAAGGTGCACTTTGGCCAGCCCGGCTTCCAGATGGCCGACCGCATCAACGGCGCGCTGCCGCCTGCCATCATGGCCAAGGACATTCCGCTTAAGGGCATCACGGACCCGGACCACGAGCGCTACTCCGAGGCCGCCGAGGTCCGCCAAATGGTGGAATCCGACCCGGATGTGAAAAAGATTTATGACACGGCGCGGGGTTTGGAGGGCGTCGTCAGGCAGGCGGGCGTGCACGCCTGTGCGGTCATTATGGCTTCGGTCCGGCTCATGGACCACATCCCCATGTGGAAGCGCCCGGCCGACGGCGCTTATATCACCGGCTGGGATTACCCAGCCTGCGAGGCCATCGGCCTGCTGAAGATGGACTTTTTGGGCCTGCGCAACCTCACCGTTATCGGCGATGCGATTGAAAACATCAAGCGCAACCGCGGCGAAGAAATCCACCTAGAGCAGCTGCATGCCGACGACCCCAAGGTCTCCAAGGTCTATGACCTGCTCTCGCGCGGCGATACGCTGGGCGTCTTCCAGCTCGACTCCGGCGGCATGCAGGAGCTGCTCAAGCGCATGAAGCCGACCGGGTTCAACGATATCGTCGCGTCGCTGGCGCTGTACCGACCGGGCCCGATGGGCGTGAACGCGCACTGGGATTACGCGGACCGCAAGAACGGGCGCAAACCCATCACGCCGATCCACCCGGAGCTGGAGGAGCCGCTCAAGGAGATTCTCGACGAGACCTACGGCCTCATCGTCTACCAGGAGCAGATCATGAGGATCTCCCAGAAGGTCGCGAACTACACCGCGGGCGAGGCAGACGGCTTCCGCAAAGCCATGGGTAAGAAGAAGCCGGAAGTGCTGGCGCAGCAGTACGAGAAGTTCTCGGCCGGCATGTTCGATAACGGTTACTCGAAGGAGGCCGTCGACGCGCTGTGGGGCACGATCGAGCCGTTCGCCTCCTACGCGTTCAACAAGTCCCACGCGGCGGGCTACGCGCTCGTGTCCTACTGGACGGCGTACATGAAGGCGAACTACACCGCCGAGTACATGGCGGCGCTGCTCACCTCTGTGGGCGACAAGAAGGACAAGTCCGCCATCTACCTCGCGGACTGTCGCCACCTGGGCATCAGCGTGCTCCAGCCGGACATCAACGAGTCCGAAGAGAACTTCATCGCTGTCGGCGAGGACATCCGCTACGGTCTCGCCGCCGTGCGCAACGTGGGCACGGAAGTGGTCGAGTCGATCAAACAGACCCGGAAGGAGAGGGGGGCGTTCACCAGCTTCTCCGACTACCTGGACAAGATTGACCTGCTGGCGTGCAACAAGCGCATCACGGAATCGCTGATCAAGGCGGGTGCGTTCGATTCGCTGGAGCACCCCCGCAAGGGCCTCATGCTCATCCAGGAAGACGCTGTCGATTCCGTCCTTTCGACGAAGAAGGCGGCGGACAAGGGGCAGTTCGACCTGTTCGCTAGCTTCGGCGGGGAGGACGGGGCGGACAACGCCGCCTTCGCGATCGAGGTGCCGGACGATGAGTGGGACCGCAAGCACAAGCTCGCGCTCGAGCGCGAGATGCTCGGCCTCTACGTCTCCGGCCACCCGCTCGACGGATTCGAGGAGGCGATCGACGCGCAGACGGACACGCAGCTCACCACGATCCTCTCGGGTGAAATGCGCAACGGCGCGGAGGTGACCATCGGCGGCCTCATCTCGAGCGTGGACCGGCGGTACTCGAAGAAGGACGGCTCTCCGTGGGCCATCGTGACGCTCGAGGACCACCACGGCGCCCAGGTGGACGTGCTGCTGTTCAACAAGGTCTACGCGCTCGTTGCGCCGCAGATCGTGGAGGACAACATCATCCTGGTGAAGGCCCACGTCTCCATCCGCGACGAGCGAATGAGCCTCTTCGGCGACGACGTGAAAGTGCCGGAACTCGGCCCAGGCAACGGGGCGGGGCTACCGCTGCGGCTCACGATGCGCACGGACCAGTGCACCGTGGAAAACATTGCGAAACTCAAGCACGTGCTGGTGAACAACCCGGGCGACTCGGACGTGTACCTCAACCTCGTGAACGGCGACTACAGCCAGATGATGGTGCTGGGCGACCACCTGCGCGTGAACAGGTCTGCGAGCCTCATGGGGGACCTCAAGGCCACGCTCGGCGCGGGCATCCTGGGGTAAGACGCAAAACGCCCGCCCCAGCGGGGCGGGCGTTGTTCGCGCGCGTATTACTTCAACGCGTTCAGGATGGTGTTGATCTGATCCTTGTAGCCCGGCACAGCGGCCAGGAGCGTGATCAGGGCGGCAACCGCGGAAGACGCCGCGGTGACCCACACCGTCACCTTGAGGATGATGTCGAGTGCCTCTTCCTCCCTGGAGGACGGCTGCAGCCACTTCGGCGCCGTGTAGGTCGGCGACGGCTTGTTCGTGACAGTCGGGCCGTTGCCGGAGGCGGACGCCTTCGCCGTCTCGGTCACCGTCGCGGTGACCGTCGCGGTGACCGTGCCGGCAGACGGAGCGGTGGAGGTCGGCGCCGGGGTCGAGGTCGGCGTCGGGGTCGAGGTCGGCGTCGGGGTCGACTGGGCGGGCTTGGAAGCCGAGTTCGAGGGCGTGCTGCTGGTGTCAGCTGCGGTGGCCACGGCGGCGATGGTGCCAGCCGCGAGGGTGGAAGCTGCGACGGCCGCGATGATGTTGCGGAGCTTCATTGGGAATCAAACCTTCCTGAGGGTTGCGTCAGAGTTTAGAACGGCAGGTTGAAGTTCGGGAGGTCGAACGTCGGAACGTTGACATTCGGGATGCCGAGAGAGAACTCGCGGTTAAGGGCATCGATGATCATGTTCAGGCCGCGCGGGTCGGCGAGGACGATCAGCGAGGTGGTGAGCAGTGCGCCGGACAGGGCAGAAACCCACGCAAGGGCGTTGCTTCGCGAAGAGCCCGTGGAGCTGCCCTCCTTCTTGGAGTTCTTCGAGTTGTTTGCCGGGGTGGACGGCTTGGTGGTCGTCGGCTTGGTGGTCGTCGGCTTGGTGGTCGTCGGCTTGGTGGTCGGCGGGGTAGGCGCGGACTGGGTGGTCGTAGTTGCAGTCGTCGCCGGGGCCAGGGTAGCGGCCGGGATGGTGGTCGTGGCCTTACCTGCAGTGGTCGAAGCCGGCGTGGCGGTCGTAGTGGTCGTGGCCGGCGCCGGCGTCGAGGACTCCTGAGCGATGGCCGGGACTGCGGTCAGCGTGGCGGCGGTCGCAATCGCGACAACGGCAGAGGAAAAACGCTTCATAATTCAAAAACTCCTGTAGGAATCGGGGTTTATCGCTGTCGACGAGGGCGCCGGACAGAACACTCGGATGAACCTAGCAGGTTCATCTTGAAAAATATAGCGTTACGCCACAGATTCGTTTCAACACACAGGTAACTCCTGTAACGCGCGGGGCGTTCGGCGGAGGCGAGGGGCAGCGGCGGCGAGCACCGTCGGCACGTGGCGGCGCGATAGACTGGGCGACCATGCGCACTGGCAACCCAGACCCCTACGACGCCGTCCACGCTGCAGACATCCAATTCGCGCAAGGGCGGATTTCCTCCGTGATCACCCCGACGCCGCTGCAGTATTGCCCTCGGCTGTCGGAGCAGTACGGCGCGGACATCTACCTCAAGCGCGAGGACTTGCAGGATGTGCGCAGCTACAAGATCAGGGGCGCCTACTACGGCATTTCGAGGCTGTCGGAGGAGGCGCGCGCGGCGGGTGTCGTCGCGGCGTCGGCGGGCAACCACGCCCAGGGGGTGGCGTACGCGTGCCGGGCGATGGGCATTCAGGGCAAGATCTTCGTGCCCAAGCCCACCCCGAAGCAGAAGCGCGACCGCATCCGCGTCCATGGCGGCGACGCCATCGAGCTCGTGGTCACGGGCAACACATTTGACGAGGCGGCGCAGGCGGCTCGTGAGGACGCTGCGGCGCGCGGCGCGACCGTCGTCGAGCCATTCGACTCCCGCGACACCGTCACCGGGCAGGGCACCGTTGCCGCCGAGATCGTCTCGCAGCTCGCCAGTCAGGGCAAACAGCTCGACAGCGTGATCGTGCCCGTTGGCGGCGGTGGCCTGCTCGCCGGAGTCGTCTCTTACGTCGCGGACATGTCGCCGGCGACCCGTGTGGTCGGGGTCGAGCCGTCAGGTGCGGCGTCGCTACGCGCGGCTGCGGAGGCGGGCGGGCCGGTGACGCTGGAGACGATCGACCCGTTCGTCGACGGCGCCGCGGTCAAGCGCGTCGGGGAGATCCCGTGGAGCATCTTCAACACGCACCGCGACATGGTGTCGCTCTACGCCGCCGACGAGGGCGCGGTGTGCACCGAGATGCTCGGTCTCTACCAAAACGAGGGCATCATCGCGGAGCCCGCCGGCGCGCTGTCGGTCGCGGGGCTTTCGCTTGCCGACGTCCGTCCGGGCTCCACCGTGGTCTGCATCATCTCCGGCGGCAACAACGACGTGCTGCGCTACGCCGAGGTGATGGAGCGCTCCTTGGTCCATCGCGGCCTGCGTCATTACTTCCTGGTCAACTTCCCGCAGGAGGCGGGCCAGCTGCGCTTCTTCCTCGCAGACGTGCTCGGAGAGGAAGACGACATCGTCCTGTTCGAGTACCTGAAGAAGAACAACCGCGAGACGGGCGCGGCGCTCGTCGGTCTCGAGCTCGCCCACGCCGAGGATCTCGGGCCGTTGCTCGAGCGCATGGAGCAGTCGCCGATCAGCTGCCGCCGCCTCGAACCGGGTACGCCGGAATACGACTTCATCGTCGCGGGCTAGCCGGATGCGTTCCGCGTACGAGCGCCCGGCGGCGGGCGAGCCGGCCACGCACGAGATCGAGATCAAGCGCTCCCGCTTCATCTGCTGGGTCGCGCGGGCGACGACGGAGGACGAAGCCCGCGAGGTGGTCCAAGCGGCCCGGGACGCCTACCCCGACGCGCGGCACCACTGCTCCGCCTTCATCGTCCACGTCGACGGTGCGCAGCCGATCGAACGCTCCTCGGACGACGGCGAGCCCTCCGGCACGGCCGGCAAACCCATGCTCGAGGTGCTCAAAGGCTCGGGCATGCTTGACGTCGTCGCGGTGGTGATCCGCTACTTCGGTGGCGTGAAGCTCGGCACCGGCGGGCTGGTCAGCGCCTATACGGACGCGGTTTCGGCGGCGTTCGAGCAGGTGAGGCGAACCACGCGCGAGGTGCGCGAGCTCGCGACCGTGGACCTGCCGCATGCGGAGGCGGGCCGCATCGAGGCGGAGTTGCGCGCCGCCGGGGTGGACGTGGTTGACGTGGCGTACGGCCGCGCCGCCACGTACACGCTCGCGTTCGCGCCGGGGGAGCGCGAGCGCGTCGACGCACTGCTGGCCGCCGCGACCCACGGCGGTGCCGAGGCGAAAGACGCAGGCCACCGTTGGGTCGAGCGGGGCGGATAAGACGCTAGACTGTGGTCCTATGACGATGCAGCCGCGCCCAAACAACCCGATCGACCAGCGCAAAGCCGCCGTGCGGCAGTACTCGCGCAACGCCGTGCTCTGGGCCGGCGGCGGCGTCGCGGGCGGTATCGCGTTCGGCCTCCTCTTCGGTTCGTGGACCGTGTTTTTCATCGGCCTCGTGGTCGCGGTGGCCGGCGGGTTCGCCAACTGGAACAAGGTCCAGAAGATCGTGAACCACAAGGACCAGTACTAATTGACGCAGCCGACGGGATCCGCGGTCCGCATCGACGTCTGGCTGTGGGCGGTGCGCATCTTTAAGACGCGCAGCCAAGCCGCCGAGGCGGTGCGCGCTGGCCACGTGAAGATAGAAGACAAGACGGTCAAGCCGTCCGCCCAGGTCGTGCCCGGCGAGACCGTGCGGGTGTGGAAGGACCACCGCGACTACGTCCTCGAGGTCACTGCGACGGTGCACAAGCGCGTCGGGGCGCCGGTGGCGCGCAGCTGCTACATCGACCACTCGCCGCCCCCGCCGCCGCGCGACCTCTTCGCCGCGCCGCCCGTGCGCGAGCGCGGCAGCGGCCGCCCGACGAAAAAGGAGCGGCGCGAGACCGACCGGCTGCTCGGTCGCCGCCGCTAACTACTCGCCGCGCAGCAGGGCGAGCCTGCTCGTTAGGCGCTTGCGCCGCACGCCGGGGCGGTTACCGGCGTCCCACGTCTTCTCGATGTGCTCGTTGCCGAAGCGGTTGAGCAGCAGGTCGTCCATGATGCGCACCTGGCCCGGCATGAACGGGTAGTTGAGGGTGTTGGAGACGGCCTCGATGTCGGCCGGGTTGGTCAGCTCGGCGACCTCGGAGACGACCTCGATGCCGTGCGCGCGCAGCAGCTCGGTGAGGAAGCGGTAGTCCCCGGCGCGCGAGAGCGGGAACTGGCTACCCAGCAGTACGGTGAGGATGCCGGGCAGCGTTTCCGGTGAGATCTCGGCGTCGACGTCAGTGTTCACCCGCTCCTGCGGGTCGGCAAGGGTGGCAATCTGGTCGAACTGCTGGTCGGCGAGCTCGATGAGCCCGGCGGCGAGGGTAAACGCGCGGTCCACCTGTGGGTCGAGCTTCTCGCTCGCGCGTTTGTAGCGGATGTCGTGCTCGAACTCGGCCCAGGCGTGCTGGAGGACGGTGCGGATCTGCACCTCGAAGACCTGGCCGGCGTAGTCCTCGAGCCCCTCGGACTGCTCCTCCACGCGCACGACAAGGTGGTGCGAGCCGTAGCCGAAGCCGCCGGCGACGCGGGTCTCCTCCGCCTTGTCCACGCTGCGCAGCACCTCGAACTGGTCCGCCAAGAGGCGCTGCACGGCCGGGATCTCGGTGGAGTGCAGCACGGTGATGCGCGCGCCGAGGATGTCCTTGATGTCGTGCCAGGGGTCGGGGTAGAGCAACGTGTCGTCGGCACGCGTCTTGCGCGCCTTTTCTTTCAGCGAGGTCCACGATTTCACGCGGGCGTCGACGCGGTCGAACTGCACCCCCGCGTCGCGCATGAGTTCGTGGAGCGCGTGCCGGAACGTGGCGGCGGCGTCGGGGTGCTCGTTGACCCAGGCGAAGTACGTCGAACCCAGCCGCGCGATCGTGTCGTCGGCGGCCTTGTTTCGCTTGGCCGGCTGATGGGAGGTGCTCATAACGGCGCAGTAGCTTACCGGGTAAGCAGGACGGCTGGAAGTTCGTCGCAAAGCGTGGCGACCTCGACCGTCCCGGAGACGCCGCGCCCCGTCAACCGGTCCACCCAGGGGCCGTCCGGCAGGGTCAGCGTCGTCCCGCGCCACCCGCCGTCGCGCTCGAGGGCGAGGGGCTCGCGCGTGGCCAGCGCGATGACCTGCGGCCCGCCGTCCGCCGTGCGCGCCATGCCTACGAGATGGCGCCGCGCCTCGCCCTCGGCGAAGACGGCCTGGTAGCCGCCCTCGAGGAAGAGCTCGGGCCGCTCGCGCCGCAGCGTCAAGCATTCCCGCACGATGCGTTGCTTCTCGACGTCCTCCGGCGTCCCCGCGCCCGCCGCCCGCGCCGCGTAATCGACGAAGCGGCGGTTGTCCGGGTCCACGAGGGAGAAGTCGAGGAATTCGGTGCCCTGGTAGGTATCCGGGATGCCGGGGCCGACGAGCTGGAGCAGCTTGCGGCCGAGCGAGACCGCCACGCCGCCGCGGTCGAGCGTGCGCGCGAACTCGGCGAGCGCGGCGGTGGCTGGCCCGTCGACAAGGTGGGCGACCCACTCGGTGATTGCGGCCTCGTAGGCGAGGTCGTTGTCGTACCAGCTGGTGTGCACGTCGGCCTCGCGCACCGCCTTCACCGCGTACGCCTGGAGGCGTTCGGTGAACTCCGGGGTGGCCTTGCCGTCGCGGGGCCACGCGCCGAGGACGTTCTGGAGGAGGAAGTGGCCCGTGGCTGTGTCCGGCGGCGGGGTGAGCGCGAAGACGTCGCGGGAAAGCTGCGCGAACTCCTCCGGCAGCTCGGCGATCTCGAGCATGCGCGCCCGGGTGTCCTCGCTGCGCTTCGTGTCGTGGGTGGTCAGGGTCGTCATCGCGTGCGGCCACAGCCGGGCGCGCTCGTCCTGGAGCAGGTGGAACTCGGCGGGGCTCACCCCGAACCTGCCCGGGGCGCCGCCGACCTCCTGCAGCGCGACGAGGCGCGACGCCCGGTAGAACAGCGTGTCCTCGACGCCCTTCGCCATCACCGCGCCGCAGACCTGGGCGAAGCGGTGGGTCGCCTCGCCTCCCGCGAGCGCGGCCGCGGCGACGAGGTCGAGGGCATCCGGGTTGAGTCCGAGGTCGCTGGCCGCCATCTCCGCGACGAGGGTCGAGGTCAGCCGCGACAGCGACCGGTAGTCGGCGCGGTAGACCGGCATCCGCGCGACGAGCTCGACGAGTACCTCCGTGAGGTCGTCGTCACTCACGTCCGCGCCGGCGGTGGACAGGTTGTCGCGGCGCACCGCCCGCGCGAGGCGGCGCACCTCGGCGGCGAGCTCCCCTTCGGCGACCCGCGCCTTGAGCATGCGCTCCGCGGTCTCGATAGCACCCTCGTCCCAGGTAGATCCGCTCGCGCGGTAGGCGAGGGTGCCCAGGCGGTCGGCGGCGTCGGCGTTGACGAAGACGCCGTCGAACTCGCGCAGCGCGTCGTAGCCCGTGGTGCCGTCGACGTCCAGGCGCGGGTCGAGCGGCTCGTCGGCGGCAAGGATCTTTTCCACGATAAGCCACCTGTCCTCGCCAACCATCGTGCGCAGGCGGGTGAGGTAGCCGAACGGGTCGGTGAGCCCGTCGGGGTGGTCGACGCGGATGCCGTCGATGATCCCGTCGTCGAGCAGGGACTGCAGGGCGGCGTGGGTGGCGGTGAAGACGGCCTCGTCCTCCTGCCGCACGCCGGCGAGGCCGTTGACGGAGAAGAAGCGGCGGTAGGAGATCACCCCGTCGCGCCAGTACATGAGGCGGTAGTGCTGCCGGTCGTGCACGGCCTCCGGGTCGTCGTCAAGGCTGGCGTAGCTGCCCGGGGCGAGGGGGAAAACGTGCTCGTGGTAGGTGAGCACGTCCTCGCCGTCGCGGTGCGCGAGCGCGAGCGCGGCGGTGTCGCCCGGGCTGCCGAGGACGGGCAGGCCGATGCGCCCACCGGCCCCGTTGTCCTCGTCCCAGTCGATGTCGAAGTAGCTGGCGTAGTCGGAGCCGCGGCCGTGCTTGAGCACGTCCCACCACCAGCGGTTCGCGCGCGGGTTTTCTACACCGAGGTGGTTAGGCACGATGTCCACGATGAGGCCGAGGCCCGCCTCGTGCGCGGCGCGGGAGAGCAGCCGCAGCCCGTCGATGCCGCCGAGCTCCGGGTTGACCAGCGTGGGGTCGATGACGTCGTAGTTGTGGTTCGACTCGCGGCTCGAGGCGAAGATCGGGGAGAGGTAGAGGTGCGAAACGCCCAGGTCTCGCAGGTAGGGCACGATCTCGGCGGCCTGCGCGAAGCCGAACTCGCGCCCCTGCGGGTCGGCGTGGGGCCCGCGCAGCTGCAGGCGGTAGGTGGCGGTAACGGGTCGGCGCATGAGGTCTCCTTCTGCAGTGCGGGCGACCCCTCACACCCTAGCTGCGGCCGGGGTGGTAGAGCAGCGGGAAGCCGACGGAGTACGTCACCACGTCCGCCCGCGGCAGGGCGGCGGCGACGGCGTGCGGGGCGGAGTCGAAGACGAAGAGACGCTCGCCGTCGTCCGTGGCGTAGGCGAGCATCGCCTCGGGGTGCAGGATCGCCTCGAAGTGGCGGTGGAGCAGCGTGAACGTCTGCGGATGCGCGAGCCAGTGCGCGGCGGCGACGCCGTGCCCGGCGACCTCGAAGCCGCGGGGCAGCTCCGCCCCGCCGCACGCCGCGGCGCACGTCACGGCGGGGCTGCGGACGAGGAACTCCACCCCGCGCTCCGTGTGGGCGCGCGCGGCAAGCTCCGCGGCCGCCGCGTTCCACAGCTGGTGCGCGCTCATGCCGGCGGCGCCGAGCGCCTGGTGGGTGAGCGCCGCGCCGTCTGGATCGGCGAAAACGCACGCCAGGCCAGGCGACAGGGAAAGGAACGCGGTGGACGCGCCGAACCCGCGCGCGAGCCTGCCCGGCGCGCCGATGGTGTCGAGGCGCGCCAGGCGCTGCGTCGCGGGCAGCGGCAGGGCGGGAGAGGGGCTGGGGATCGTGTCAAGGAGGTGCATACGTAGTTAGACGCGCGCTGCACCCCGCCGGTTCCCCGGCCGCCGAAACTTTTTTACAGCCCGAGTGCCTCGTAGAGCCGCTCGGCGGGCCAGATCTCGATGTCCTGGCCCTTCTCTTTCAGCTCGTGCGCCCGTTTCTCCTTCGACGTCATCGTGGCCCACTCGCCCGCGACGAGGATGGTCGTCTTCTTCGTCACGTTCTTGCCCACCTGCGCGCCTTGGCGGGCGATCGCCTGCCACAGTTCGCCCTTATCGTGCGGCTCGAACTCGCCGGTCAGGGTGACGTTCTCGATATTGGCGTAGACGCTGACCGCCGCGGTGCCGGTGCCGACGACGCCCGGCCTGGGGATCGAGATCGACCGCGAGCGCAATGCGGCCAACGAGCGGCGGATCAATTCGTCCTTCAGCCGGACCCATGTCCTCGTCGTGCCGACCAACGAGGAGTTGGCAATTGCGCAGAAGTCTGCGGTCATCGCAGACATGGCACGTGAGGCGGGCCTTTACTAGGTCTCAGCCTGTCCGTGCTTCATCTTTTCAACTGTTCAACGCGTTGA
>ERZ1029886.193-NODE-193-length-13829-cov-4.434079_pt1 | contig 13829 bp, 13 predicted proteins | sample MGYA00519232_ERZ1029886 | MGnify/ENA primary metagenome ERZ1029886 (study PRJEB33666, sample SAMEA4610932) | skin metagenome | biome: Human-associated habitat; feature: Malodor aspect; material: skin | place: Philippines | collected 2015-08 ... | reverse complement strand
GGAGTTCAGACGTGTGCTCTTCCGATCTCTGGCGGCCGTCGTGCTGCTGGTGTTCACGCTGAAGTTGCCTGGGCTGCTGTTGTCGGTGCTGCTCGTCATCTGCGCGGTGCTGTTCTCCCGCCGCGTGCAGGCTGACCCGGAGATCCTGGCGATGCGCTCGTCGCTCCTCTACGCGCGCGACGACATCGCCGAGGTACTCGACGCCTACGAGCAGCTGCAGCACGGCCCCGCCGCGGCGGACATCGCGGACCGCACGCTGCACTACCCCGCGCTCGCCGACCCGGACGGCACGGTGCCGCAGATCAACGAGTTCCTGCTGCGCGCCTCGTCCGCCCGCCGGTTCCTCGAGCGCATCGACAGCTACCTCGAGTCCGCGTCCACCGATAAAACGCAGCTTGAACGCCTCCTCGCCGTCGCCGACGAGCGCGCGTTCGAGCTGCAGTCCGCCTGGGACGACGCGCGCCGGGCCGCGAAAGAGATCGGCCCGGCGTAAGCGCTACAGCTCCCCGGCCAGCTCGCCCCGGAACACGATGGTGGACGGGCCGGACATCGTGGCCACACCGCCGGCAAGCGACACCTCGATCGCCCCGCCCGGCACGTTGACCACCACCGAGCCGTCCTCGATGCCCGCGTCGGCGAGCGCCGCCTGCGCCGCGGCCACGGTGCCGGTGCCGCAGGAGCGGGTCTCGCCGACGCCGCGCTCCCAGACGCGCATGTGCACGGCGCCCCCGGTGAGCTCGGTGAGCACCTCGACGTTGACGCCGGCGGGGAAGAACTCTGGGTCGAACACGGGCTGCGAAAACTCCATCCCCGCCAATGCCTCGGCGGTGAGCCCCGGGATCACGCACGCGAGGTGGGGGTTACCAACGTCGACGCCGATACCGGCGAACTGCGCGCCGCCCATAGAAGCGGTGGACACGCCGGTCACCTCAACCGGCCCCATGCCGACCGAGACCACCGCCGACTCCGCGTCCGCCGAAAGCACCGTGATGTGCTTCAGCCCGGCGCGGGTGTCCACGTCGAACTCGCGGGCGTCTTCCAACCCCTCCGCGGCGAGCACGTGGGCGAAGGCGCGGATGCCGTTGCCGCACATCTCGGCGACGGAGCCGTCGGCGTTGCGGTAGTCCATGAACCATGTGCCGTCGCGGCGCACGACGCGCAGCAGGCCGTCGCCGCCGACGCCGGCGCGACGGTCGCACAGGGACGCGACCTGCCCGGGGGTCACGTCGTGCTCGTCGTCGACGTCGATGAGCACGACGAAGTCGTTCTCGGTGGCGTGGGCCTTGATGAAGCGCAGGGTGTCAGTCACGCCAGCGAGTCTAACGCGGCCGCCGCGAGGTCCTCCCCCGCGGCGTCGAGCCACACCGTGCGCGGGTCGCGGTTGAACCAGGAGCGCTGGCGGCGCACGTAGCGGCGCGTGCCGGTCACGGTCAACTCTTCCGCCTCGGCCTCGGAGAGCTCACCGTCGAGCATCGCGAGCACCTGCGCGTAGCCGATGGCGCGCCCGGCGGTGGAATCGCGCACGAGGCCGTCGTGGACAAGCAAGCGCACCTCGTCGACAAGCCCCTGCTCGAACATGAGCCTCGTGCGCAGCTCGATGCGCGGGTTGATCCACTCGGCGTTGGTGCGAAGCCCCAGGATGCGGGTGCCCCAGCGCGGCGGGGCGTTTTTCGGTGGCTGGGAGGCTTTAAACGGCTTGCCGGTCAGTTCGATGACTTCCAGCGCGCGCACGGTGCGTCGCGGGTCTTTGTCCTCGATGATGCTGGCGGCCTCCGGATCCACCTGCTCAAGTTCGGCGTGCAGGGCGTCGACGCCGATATCAGCCAGGCGCGCCTCGTAGCGGGCGCGCACGGCGGGGTCGGTCGGTGGGAAGGACCAGGCGTCGATAAGCGACTGCACATACAGCATCGAGCCGCCGACCAGCACCGGCACCTTGCCGCGCGCCATGATTTCCTCAACCGTTCCCACCGCGAGCGTTTGATACTCCGCCACCGAGGCCGTCTTCGTCACGTCCCAAATGTCCAGCATGTGGTGCGGGATCCCCTCGCGCTCGTCGACCGGCAACTTCGCCGTGCCGATATCCATGCCGCGATACAACTGCATCGAATCGACATTGACCACTTCCCCATCAAAGTGGTGCGCAAGCGCGATACCCAGCGCGGACTTGCCGCTGGCGGTAGGACCTACAACTGCGATCGGGTTCATACACTCCACTCCGCCACATACCTCCCGACACCGAGCGAAGCGTCGGCGTCGATCAGCCGCGCGTTCTTGCGGTCAAGCGCCGCCAGCTCGCGCCACAACTGCGGCTCGAGCACATGCGTATCGACGACCACCGCTTCCGCCCCGCCCAGCCACCGCACAATCCCTTGATGCGTCTCCGGCGCGCCGGGCTGCAGGGCCAGCGGTGCGCGCTCGGTGAGTCCTGCGGGCCCATCCACCACGACGACGGTGACCGCATCAGGGTCCAGGTTGCCGATCTGCGGGCGCACCTCACGAACCTCCGGATCGCCGAGGGCGTATCGGCCGACGATTTCGCCAAGGTGATTGCCCGCGCGGACCGTCACCTCCGGCCCACCCCAGGCCCGCATCGAGCCTGTGTGGGCGGTGCGCCATGTGTCGTCGAGCGAGCACACGATGTCGATCGGGCGGCCATTTGCGGTGTCGGCGAGTGCTCGGGTGGCGGAAAGGAGGCGTTGCGAGGGTTCGTCGTCACGCGAAAGCGCCAGCGCAGGCGATCCAGGGATGATCCAAACGTTTCCTGTCACCCGTTCAACCCTACCCAGCGCACCCAAACACCCCCGCGGTGCCGCAACTGGCTGTACGATCGCAAGCATTGCGCAAAGGCAGCCGCGACGCGCGGCACAGTGCGGCCCAGGCCGCGGAAAGGACGACCACAATGACCGAGTCGAACTCCACCCCGAAACCGGGCAACATCCCGTCTCCTGCGGCGATGGCAAAAAAGGGCCCGAAGCCGGCCCCGAAACCCGCCGCACCGACCATCACCCCGGCGCCCACACCGGCTCGCGAGAAGTCGGACCCGTCGAAGTTCGGCCGAGTCGACGACGAAGGCAACGTCTTCCTCACCCGCGGCGGCACCGAGCGCCAGATCGGCTCCTGGCAGGCAGGCACCCCTGAGGAAGGGTTGGCGCACTACGGGCAGCGTTACGACGACCTCGCCACCGAAGTCGAGCTCATCGAAACCCGCCTGCGCGCCCACCCGGAGGACGCCGACGCGATTCGTAAATCCGCCGAAGCGCTGAAGGCATCGCTTGACGACGCCGCCGTAATCGGCGACATCGACGCCGTCGAGTCCCGCCTCGATGCCGCCATCGCCGCCTCCGCCGACGCCCGAGAGCAGGCAAAGGAGCAAAAGGCGGAGCGTCGAAAGGCAGCCATCGCCCGGAAAGAGGCCCTCGCTGCCGAGGCCGAGGACTTAGCGGAAAACTCCACCGAGTGGAAGCGTGCCGGCGACCGCATCCGCGAGATCCTCGAGGAGTGGCGCGGCATCCGCGGCATCGACCGCGCAACCGACGACCAGCTGTGGAAACGCTACTCGCGCGCCCGCGACAGCTTCAACCGCCGCCGTGGATCCCACTTCGCCGAACTGGACCGCAACCGCGCCCAAGCCAAGAAGATCAAGGAAGAGCTGGTCGAGCGCGCCGAGGCGATCCAAGACTCCACCGAGTGGGGCGAGACCGCCCGCGCCTACCGCGACCTGATGACCGAGTGGAAGGCCGCCGGTCGCGCCCCGCGCGAGGTGGACGACAAGCTCTGGGAGCGCTTCCGCGCCGCCCAGGACCACTTCTTCGAGGCACGCAACGCAGTCAACGCCGAACGCGACCGCGAGTTCGAAGCTAACGCTGAGGCGAAGGACGCACTACTCGCCGAGTACGACGCCCTGATCGACCCGTCCAAGGGGCTTGGCGGCGCGAAGGCGAAGTTGCGCGAACTGCAGGACAAGTGGGACGAGATCGGCTATGTGCCACGCGGCCGCGTGCGCGAGTACGAGGACAAGATCGGCCGCATTGAAAAGCGCGTGTCGGACGCCGAGGATTCCCGCTGGCGCAAGTCCGACCCGGCGCAGCAGGACAAGGTCAACCAGTTCCAGGTCAAGGCGGACGACTTCGAGCGCCAGGCCCAGGATGCCGAGGCGAAGGGCGACTCCGCTAAGGCGGCGACGCTGCGCGAGCAGGCGAAGCAGTGGCAGGAGTTTGCCGACGTCGCCGCGAAGGCCGTGAACGAGGACTAATTGCTTCACGCCCAACAGTTCGTCCCCCACCCTGGCTCGTCGGAGGCAGTGGTCGGGGGATACGCCTTTTCCGCCACCCTTGCCATCCAGGACATCACGGGACTTGCCACCTCCGGGGTGTCCGCCTCGCACATCGCGAAGCGGCTCGAGCCGTCTACCGAGTCCGAAGCGATCCTGTTCGCGCTCACGTCCGAGCAGCCGCTGCGCCCCGTGACCGATTTGGGCTACCGCGAACTTTTCGACGACGACCTCGACCACACCGAAGCATGGCTCTTTGTCTCCCTGCCGCTGCTGGAAGACCGCCAGGTGATCGAGGCGAACTTCACCTTCGACTCCGAAATCGCGCCGCTTCCCGGCGAGCCCGTCCCCACCGAACCATGGGTGGCGGCGCTGTCGCTTCTCGACGACCTGTCGACCCGCCTGGGCCGCCCCATCCGCCAACTCTGGGTGACGCACTCCCCCGACGACGACACCCCGCCGGGCCTGGTCGATGCCGGTTACACGGCCGCATTTCGCGAGGACCAGGCGACCTTCGAGATCGCCGCTTTGGATTCACTTCCCGCACTCGCACCCGCCGAGTTTGCGATAATTGAGGGGCCAGGGTTTTTCTCGCGCCGCAAAGCCGGCGAGAACGAAGTCGAGCAATTCTCCCGCCTGCTCACTGCAGCGTCGCGGGACTATCCGCGTGGCGAGTTGGTCATGGACACCATCGAGTGGGACCTCGCCCGCATTCGGGATGCCGGCGCCCGCCTGCAAGACCGCGGTGGGGCGCAGCTGACTGGGCTCGCATACGTCGACGGCGTCATTGTCGGCCTGTGCGAAGTCGTGCGCTTCCACGCCGACGACGCATCAGTGTGCGAACTTGGGTTGGTCTACGTACTCCCCGAGCACCGCGGTCGCGGCATCGGCGCTGCGATGCTGCGCGCATCGCTTTCACGCGCGAAGGAGGTCTGGGAGGACCTAGAGACGGTCTACTGCTCCTACCCCGCCGACTCCGCGGCGGCTTCCGCCATAATGCGGGTGGTCGATGCCGAGACCGTTTCGACTACCACCGCGTGGCAAAAGGCATAGACAGTAACTACTGCTTGCGGTGGCGTTCGGCTGCGCGGGCGCGGCGGTCGTCGACAAGTAGCGGGTTGTCGCCCTGCGCCTGCTTCGTCGCAGAACGCTGTGCTAGCGCGACATCGTCGGCCTCTTGAGCGCGGGCGCGATCTTCGGTGGCAGCCTTGTGCTCGTCTGAACGCGACAAAATGACCGAGAACAGCGTAAACACCGCAACGAGCACGGCGAGCGCTGCAAGGTAGTAGCCGATACCGCGGGAGGTCTCTGGCGCGCTCTGGTTGCGCAACCAGATGCCGAGAACGGAAAACACCAGGGAGACGGTGGTGAGCATCCATGCTGGGACGGCGACGGTGAATCGTCGTAACGCAACTGCGAGAGTGGTCAGCACCCCGAGTCCGAGAAACGAGGTCCAGACAAAAATGTACTCGGTGAGCGTGGTCCGCGCGTCACGCGAGGCGTCGGTGAGCGCCAGTATCTGCCAGCCCGGCACCCCGCCGGCAAACGGCAAGAGCAGTGCCACAAGATAGACCGCCACGCAGGCGGCGAGCACCCACCGCTTCGCGCCCATCGCCACCTCGGCGGCGGTGATCTTTTCGGCGTTGGCAGCTGTGATGGTCTCGTGCGTCATGGCAGCCACTGTAGCGCCTAGCAGCCGCAAGAAGAATCGCCGGAAGGCTGGGCGGCGGGCTGGCCGATCGTCGGCAAGCCGAGCCCCACCCCCACAGGTGCGGTGGTTGGCACCTGCCCCGCCGCCGAGTTGTCGCCGGCCTTCGTGCGACGGTGATTGCGCACGCCGGCGTCCGCAATGAGGAAGTACGGCTTGGAATCCGTGACGGTTACGGTCACGAAGTCGCCGGGACGAATCTCGCGGTCGATCTCGCCCTCCACAGCGAAGTGCACCAGGCGGCCGTCGCGTGCGCGCCCCGACATACGGTGCGTTCGGTCATTCTTCCGGCCGCCGTCAGCCTGCACCAGCAACTCTTGCTCCGTGCCGACGAGCTTTGCGTTCTCCTCCGCACTGATGCGCTCTTGCAGCGCGAGCAGGCGCTCGAAACGCTCCTGCACCACAGCCTTCGGGACCTGCTGGGCCATCTCCGCAGCCGGAGTGCCCGGGCGCGGCGAATACTGGAACGTAAATGCCGACGTGAAGCGTGACTTCTCCACGACGTCGAGCGTTGCCTGAAAATCCTCTTCCGTCTCGCCCGGGAAACCGACGATGATGTCAGTGGTAATCGACGCATGCGGCAACTTCTCGCGCACCTCGTCCAAAATGGCCAGGAACTTCTTCGACCTGTATGACCGTCGCATGTCCTTGAGCACCTTGTCGGAACCGGACTGCAACGGCATGTGCAGCTGCGGGCACACGTTCGGGGTCTCCGCCATGGCATCGATGACATCCGAGGTGAACTCCGCCGGGTGCGGCGAAGTGAATCGGACCCGCTCGAGTCCGTCGATGGCACCGCATGCGCGCAGCAGCTTCGAAAACGCGGAACGGTCGCGCTCCATGTCGTCGTCGACAAAGTTCACGCCGTAGGAGTTGACGTTCTGGCCGAGCAGCGTGACCTCGGAAACACCCTGGTCCACCAGCGCCTGCACCTCGGCAAGGATCTCACCCGGGCGACGGTCGATCTCTTTGCCGCGAAGCGACGGCACAATGCAGAACGTGCACGTGTTATTGCAGCCAACTGAGATGGACACCCACCCGGCGTAGGACGACTCGCGCTTCGCCGGCAGCACCGACGGGAACACCTCGAGGGATTCGACGATCTCCACCTGGGCCTCGTCCTCCACGCGTGCCCGGTCAAGCAGCGCCGGAAGCGCGGAGATGTTGTGGGTGCCGAAAACCGCATCGACCCACGGCGCCTTCTCAATGACCGTGTCGCGGTCCTTCTGCGCCAAGCACCCACCGACCGCAATCTGCATGCCGGGGTGATTCTTCTTCGTGTTTTTCAACTGCCCCAGCGAGCCGTACAGACGCTGGTCCGCATTGTCGCGCACTGCGCAGGTATTAAACACGACCAGGTCGGGCTCAGTGTCCTTATCGGCCGCAACGTAGCCGGCGTCCTCGAGCATGCCGGACAGGCGCTCCGAGTCGTGCACGTTCATCTGGCAGCCGAACGTGCGCACCTCGTAGGTGCGCGGGGTGTCCTCTGCTGATTTGGGGGTGGGGGTGCTCGCCGTAGTCACGGGGGGTGATCATAACGGCGCAGCTCGCCTACGCATAACCGATCCGCGCCCTGAGCCCGCGCAGGTTCCGCCTAGCTACACTCCCCCAGCCCCGCGACCCGCTCGTCGAGCGCCTCGCGCCCGATGCGCAGCGCCATGGACTGGTTGAAGCCGCGCCTCGCCAGCGCCCCGACGATGCGACGCAGCTGCTTGTCGTACTCCGCGCGGTCCGACGGGGCGGCCTTGACTTTCCGCGCAGCATTCTCCGCGACGTCGCGGGCTGTGCGTTCCTCGTCGTCCTCCGAGATCTGCTCGAGCGCCGCCGCCCTGTCCGCCCCACCGACGCCCTTGTCGCGCAGCTCCATGTCCAGGGCGCGAGCCGATTTGCCGCGACGCGCGGCGCGCTGGCGCACCCACTCGGAGGCGAACTGCGCGTCGTTGAGCAGGCCCGAAGCGGCGAGGTCGTCGAGGACCTCGTCGACGAGCTTCGGCTCGAACTCCGCCTTCACCAGCCGCGAACGCAGCTCTTCGCGCGAGCGGGCCCGCTGATCGAGCAGCCCGAGCGCGCGCTTGCGCACCGGGGCGAGCGCAGCCTCGTGGGCGTGGTCGATGAACCCGCTGCCCGGCTCGTACGCGTCGAGCGCGGCCTGGAGCCGGGCGATCTTCTCGGGGTCCGGCACCCGCTACTCCGCCTCGGCGGGCTCCGGCGCGGAGGCCGCGTCCAGCTCGTCGTCCTCGTCGTCGAAGTCGATGTTGGGCACCATGTCGACCGGGTCGTCCGTGAGCTCGTCGTTCGCATTGCCCGCGTACTTGCCCACGTGGAGGGCCTGGAAGATCTTGTCCTCGATCTCGTCCGCCAGGTCCGGGTTTTCCTTGAGGAAGAGGCGGGCCTTTTCCTTGCCCTGCCCGAGCTGGTCACCCTCGTAGGTGAACCAGGAGCCGGACTTCTTCACAATGCCGTTTTCAACGCCCATGTCGATGATCGAGCTTTCGCGCGAGATGCCTTCGCCGTACATGATGTCGAACTCGGCGATCTTGAACGGCGGCGACACCTTGTTCTTCACCACCTTCATCTTCGTGCGGTTGCCGATCGAGTCCTGGCCGTCTTTGAGCGTTTGGATCCTGCGGACGTCGCAACGCACGGATGCGTAGAACTTGAGCGCCTTGCCGCCGGTGGTGGTCTCCGGGGAGCCGAACATCACGCCGATCTTCTCGCGCAGCTGGTTGATGAAGATGGCGGTGGTGCCGGAGTTGTACAGCGCGCCGGTCATCTTGCGCAGCGCCTGGGACATGAGGCGCGCCTGAAGGCCGACGTGGCTGTCGCCCATCTCGCCCTCGATCTCCGCCTTCGGAGTCAGCGCGGCCACCGAGTCAATGACGATGATGTCGATCGCGCCGGAGCGCACGAGCATGTCCGCGATCTCGAGCGCCTGCTCGCCGGTGTCCGGCTGGGAGACGAGCAGGTTGTCGGTGTCCACGCCGAGCTTCTTCGCGTACTCGGGGTCGAGGGCGTGCTCCGCATCAATGAACGCCGCGATGCCGCCGGCCTTCTGGGCCTCCGCGATCGCGTGAAGCGCCACCGTGGTCTTGCCCGACGACTCCGGGCCGTAGATCTCTACAATGCGCCCCCGCGGCCAGCCGCCGATGCCGAGCGCGACGTCGATCGCGGTGTTGCCGGAGGAGATGGACTGGATCGGCGGGCGGTTCTCGTCGCCCAGGCGCATGACGGCGCCCTTGCCAAAATCCTTTTCAATCATCGCCAGCGCGGCATCGAGCGCATTTTGGCGGTCGTTGCCGGCGGTCGCGGCCTTCTTCTTCGTTGCCATGTGGTGAATCCCTCCAAGAGTCTCGGCGGCGCGCAAGCGCGTCGCGTGCAGTTTTCCTATTTAGACGTATCGCACACCCGCTTCGGTTCCCTCCCGCCGCAAATTTGTTGGCGGGGCGTCCTGGTAGCGGAAACGTGGATCACTGTAGAACGCGACGGCGACACCGCAGACCCTACACGCAAACATGTTCGAACAAAAGCGCGACACGCCCGCAGTGCGACGCCATCCCCCAACCTTCCTAGGCTCGGCGGCGCCGGAGCGCCCTGAAACCTCGCGCTAGCGCCCCGGCCTGTCGACGCCGAGCCGCCGCTCCTCCGGGACGTCGAAAGCCTCGCACAGCCCGCGCCAAGCCTCGCGCGGGTCAACACCGCTGTCAATGAGCTCGGCGGACGTCTTTTCATAGCGCGACAGCACCTGGGTCTCCACAATCCACTGGGCGCGGTCCGCGCCAAACTCGTCCTGCACAAGCTGGTGGAATTCCGTCAAACGCATGGCTCACCAACTTACCCGACAGCCCACAGTTGAACGGTGTTCAGGTACACTTCCCGCCATGACAACTGCACAGCCCCAGCGCGCCACGAACAGCGCCGCCAGCGCCGCCAAGAGCAGCGGCAACAGCACCGCGCAAGACATCGCCCTCATCGCCGTCTTTGCCGCGATCATCATCGTCCTCGGCTTCGTCTCCATCCCGGTGGGCGCGGCCGGCGTGCCCATCGTTCTGCAGAACGCGGCCGTCATCCTCGCCGGCCTCGTTTTGGGCTCGCGCCGCGGCTTCTACACCGCCGGCATCTTCCTCCTCGTCGGCCTCGCGCTCCCGGTCCTCGCCGGCGGCCGCACCGTCATCTCCGCCCTCGGTGGTCCGACGGTCGGCTACCTCGTGGGCTACCTCGTCTCCGCGCCGGTCGCTGGGGCGATCGCCTACCGCGCCCCGTTCCGCTCGAACAAGGGCGCGACTATCGGCATCCTCGCCGTTGCGGGCTTCGTCGCCCTGTTCTTCCAGTACCTCTGCGGCGTCTTCGGCCTCATGTGGCGCACCGACATGAGCTTCGGCGGGGCGTGGGCGGCCCAGGTGCCGTTCCTGCTTCCAGACGCCGGCAAGACCGTACTTATGATCGCCATCGCGTTCGCGGTGCACCAGGCGTTCCCTGATTTGCGCGGGGCTCGTCGATAAGCAATATGCCCCTCATCGAGTTCCAGGGCGCGTCCGTCACCTATGACGGCGAGACCGTCCTCGCGCCGCTCACTGTGAGCTTGAGCGAGCAGCGCATCGGCATTATCGGGTCGAACGGCTCGGGCAAGTCCACGACCGTGCGCCTCATCAACGGGCTCATCGAGCCCACCACAGGGCAGGTGCTTTACGACGGGCTGTCGCCCCAACGCCACGGCAAGGACATCCGCAAGCGCGTCGGGTTCGTCTTCTCCGACGCCGAGTCTCAGATCGTCATGCCCCGCGTCGCCGACGACGTCGCGTTCTCCCTGCGCCGCTTCAAGCTCCCACGCGATGAGGTGCGCCGGCGCGTAGACGAGGCACTAGCCCGCTTCGACCTCGCCGACCGCGCCGAAAACTCGCCGCACACCCTTTCCGGCGGTGAAAAGCAGATGCTCGCGCTTGCGTCCGTGCTGGTCATCGAGCCGGACACGATCATCGCCGACGAGCCGACGACGCTGCTCGACTTGCGTAACCGCCGCCGCATCGTCCGCGAGCTGATGTCGCTGGAGCAGCAGCTGCTCGTGGTCACGCACGACCTGGACATGCTCCGCGACTTCGACCGCGTGCTGGTCATTGACGACAGCGAGCTCGTCTACGACGGCGCACCCGCCGACGCCGTCGCCTTCTACACCGACCTCATGGACGCGAAACCGTGATCCGCGAACTCCCCCTCGGCGTTTACGTCCCGGGCACGACCCTGCTGCACCGCCTGGATCCCGCACTCAAGTTCGTGCTGCTCGTGGCGTTCATCGTCGTGGTCACGGCCCTGCCCACGCAGCCCTGGCACGCGGCGGCGGCGTTGGTGTTCGTGCTCGTGCTCTACGCCTGGGCGCGCATCCCCGCGGGGCTGGCGTGGCGCCAACTCGTGCCGCTCCTGCCCGTCCTGGTGTTCCTTGGCGCGTTCATGGCCTGGCAGAACGGCGTGGCGCGTGCGTCGACGCTGCTCATCGGCCTGCTTGCGACCATCGCGGCGGCGAACCTGCTCACCTTGACCACTCCTGTCGAAGAGCTGCTCGCCGCCCTCGACCGCGCGCTCGCCCCCTTCGGGCGCACCGGCGAGCTCATCTCGCTCACCATCGCGCTCACCATCCGCCTCATCCCCCTCACGCTCGCCACCGCGAACGAGGTCCTCGACGCGCGCAAGGCCCGCGGCGTCGGATTCTCCTTTGCCGCGTTCGGCATCCCGCTCGTCATCCGCTCGGTCCGCCGCGCGAAGATGATGGGTGAGGCGTTGATGGCCCGTGGTGCCGTCGATTAGCAATTGCTTCTCGACGGCACCCGCCACGCGGTTACTTGCTGCTGCCCACCGAGCTGCCCTCGCCGCCGGTGCAGGCGTTGAGGATGGACGCGATCGCCACGATGCCGAGCGCAGCCGCGGCGAGCCCACCGGCTGCCATCTGCACCTGCGGGTCAACCTGCGGGAGGAGCTGGGCGGCCTGCTCCTGGAGCGGGCGGATCGCCTCGGTCAGCTCCGGCGGTAGCGGCAGCTCGATCTGGGTGGCCAAGCCGAGCGGGACCAGCGCCGCGAGCGGGATGAGCCAGCCGGCGATCGCGGCGACGCACTTGCCGTCGAGCGAAGAGCCCGCAGCCTGCGGCACCGTGGTCACGGACGTCACCGTCGCGGGGCTTGCCGCGGTGGTGACCGTCGTGGTGGCTCCCGGGGCCGCGTTGTTGGACCCCGTCGACGGTGCGGCCACGATCTTGAGCTGCTCTACGGTGGTCGCGCCATCGAGCGTGGTGACGATGGTTGCCTCGTACACGCCCGGCTTCTCCACCTTGCCCGCGATCAGGTGCTTCTCCGCATCGAACTGCAGGCCCGCAGGAAGGTCCTTGACCTCGATGACGGCACCCTCCGCCGCGGGGACCCGGTAGATCACGCGGGTCTCCCCCGCGACAATGCCGGTGAGCGCCGGGGCGACGCGCTCAGTCGTGGACTTCGGCGTGACGGTGTTGATAACCGCCGGGGCCGTCGCGGTCTCCGTGACCGGCTTGCCGACCGTGGTCAGCGTCGGGGTGGTGGTCACCGTCTCGGTGCCGCCCGCAGCCGTCTCCGTGACCGGCTTCGCCGTCTGCGTGACAGGCTGGGCGGTCTTGATCTCGGTGATCGTCACCGGCGCAGCGGTGTGCGTCGGCGTCGTGGTGACCATCTCGGTCACCGTCGGCGTCGTGGTGACCTTCTCGGTCACCGTCGGCGTCGTGGTGACCTTTTCGGTCACCGTCGCCGTCTCCGTGACCGGCTCCGCCGTCTTCGTGACTGGCAGGGCGGTCATGGTCTCGATGACCGTCACCGGCGCAGCGGTGTGCGTCGGAATGGTCGTGGCCGTTTCGGTCACAGTCGGAACTACAGTGACCGTCTTGGCGGTCGCCGTCTCTGTCACCGTGCTGGCGTCTGCGGTTGCAGTCGGCACCGTCGTAACCTTCTTTGTCACCGTCGGCGTGGTCGTAACAGCCTGCGCCGTCTCCGTGGCCACCTCAGTCTTCGCCGCCGCCGTGGTCGTCGGCACCGTCGTCTGCGTCGTCGCCACCGTCGGGGTGGTCGTAAAGGTCGTGGGCGTCGTGGTGATGGTCAGCGTCTTCGCGGGATCCGTCACCGTCGTTGTCGGTGTGGTCGTCACAGTCGTCGCAGGCACTACCACGGTGGTGGCGGTCGCGGTAGCAGTAGTCGTGCCCTGCGTCGTGGTTGCCACGGAAGTGGTCGACGGCGTGCACGGCTGCGAATCTTTGCTAATACCGGAGCGCAGCGCAGGAGTACCAGTAGCCGCATCATCCGCCCAAAGGAATCGAGTCACAACAACTTGCTGGCCGGAGACGTTGCACTCTCCGACCTTTCGGTACATGCCGTAGCCCTCGTTCGCGAGATCGGGCATATTCTTGGGCCGATCTTGGATTCCGCTCACCGGGGTAACGCTGGTACCGTCGTACTTGACGAGGACAGAAAGCCCGCCGCAGGCCTCGTCGCAAAGCACGCGGAGCTCTTTGTTGTCGGCGTCGTAATCCAGCGCCATGACTGCCAGCAACATGTCGTTGGCGTACCGAGTAACGAGCGAAGAAGTCCCATTGTCATCCAAGCGGACGAACAACACTTCACCCGTGTCTTCAACACCAACTGCGTAAACATCGAGATCGGCGAGATAGGCGATGGCCTCCAACCCGCCGTTGTCGCTCACAGCACCGGTGTATTCGCGGAGGTTCCATTCTTGTGTCACTCGTTGTTTGTTTATATCGAACTTGAGCACGGACGGCCGAGAGGTGCCCGACCCGTCGCGCTCGGTGGCAATGTAGATATTCCCGTCCTTGCCAACCGTGACCCCTT
>ERZ1029886.192-NODE-192-length-13861-cov-5.222222_pt1 | contig 13861 bp, 15 predicted proteins | sample MGYA00519232_ERZ1029886 | MGnify/ENA primary metagenome ERZ1029886 (study PRJEB33666, sample SAMEA4610932) | skin metagenome | biome: Human-associated habitat; feature: Malodor aspect; material: skin | place: Philippines | collected 2015-08 ... | reverse complement strand
GCCGCGCCGCCCATGATCTGCACCTTGAAGTGCTTCTGGCCCAGCACGCGCCACGCGGCCTCGCGGGCGGTGGCGAACGCATCGAGCAGAATGTCGTCCAGGCTCGCACCGTCTTCGATGCGCGCCTTGAACTCGTCGGTCTTCGCCTTGAGTTCCTCGTCGGTCAGCGCAGCGTATTCGTCGTCCAGGGCCATGACCTGGTCAGCGATCTTCGCCAGGCGCTTGACGGTACGCCCCTCGCCGGCGCGGAGCAGCTTCGACAGTCCAAACACGTGTGAAAATCCTTTACTACTGGAGTAGGCAGGGCCAAGGTGTAACAGCCCACCATTGTACGCACGCTCACCTCGTGCGCGACAACACGCCTTTGCTTATCGACGACAAAAACCCGCCCGGCCCTTCCAGACCGCACGGGTTTTTCTTCTGGTGTTGTGGCTACTTCTCGGCTTCTGCCTGCGCTGCCGCGTCCACGTCCGCCTCGTCGGCCAGTTCAATCAGGCCGTAGTCGAACGCGTGGCGACGGTAAACCACAGCCGGACGGTTCGTCTCCTCGTTGACAAACAGGTAGAAGTCGTGGCCCACCAACTCCATCTCACTCAGCGCGTCATCCACGCTGCGCGGAGCATTGGAGTGGACCTTGCTGCGCACAATCTGACCCGGGACGAGGTCCTCGACCTGGTCTTCGTACGGGTCGACGTCGTACTTGCCTGGCGCACCTTCAGCACGCTCGGCCGCGACCTTCTGCTCCGCCTCAAACTCGGCGGCCAACTCGCCGGTGCCCTTCGGTGCGCGGTGGCCCGACATCGGGGTGGTGCGACGGGCCTTGACCTTGCGCAGCGAACGCTCCAGCTTCGCCACCGCAGCATCCAGCGCCGTGTAGAAGGTCTCCTCCTTCGCCTCCGCGCGGGCCAGGTGACCCGAACCGGTGGCGGTGATCTGGATGCGCTCCGCCTCCGACTCGCGGCGCGGGTTCGGCTCGTGCTTCAACTCGACATGGAAGGAATTCAGCGTCGGATCGAGCTTGGCAATCTTGGCGAGCTTTCCGCTCACACGTTCCTGGAAGTGGTCCGGAACCTCCACGTTGCGACCGGTGATGGTCAGCTTCACGTCGGGGCCCAGCCCCTCTGCCTGTGCGTTCTGGTCTGCAGCAGTCATGTCTGCTTCCTCCCTAGGTAGTAGGAACCGTGTCCATGACCACTATACAACTGGTTATGACCAATTCGGCATAGTTTCAGGAAATTCTGCAGATTCCGGCGAGGATGCTTACCCCAGGAAGCTTATTGTTCGACGTCCGGTTTTGGGCGCTGCGAAAGGTCGTCGAGAAGTAAGCACCCTGGAGTAAGCATCTAGGGTGGGTAAGCACCCTGGGGTAAGCATTTAGGTGCGGGTGGTGCGCTGGACCCGGGCGCCGAGGTCGTCGGCAATCGCCTCGCAAGTGCCCTCGCCCTGGGTGCCGCAGCGGCCGACCCAATTCTTGCCGACGATCACTTCATCGGCGTAGGGGAACTGCTCGTCGAGAAGATGGCGCGCCAGGTCCTCCGGGGTACCGTCGATTTTGAACTTGACCTGGCCGTTTCCGTCCTGGACGCAGACGCCCTCCTGGCTCAGTTCCTGCCAGTTGCTGCATTTCGAGTCGGTCTTTGCCAATGCGTCGCGGATCTCGGAGACATGCTCGATTTGAGCGTCGCCGAGAGCAGCACTGTCCGCGGTCGAGCAACCGACCAGCGCGATAACCGGGGCACACACGAGGGGCAGTAGACGCATTTTCATTCCTGTGACCCTACTGGACACCTGCAAAAACACCTAGACGCCGGCGCTGCGGGTCTAAATGTGAGGGGCAGGATGTGAACCCACCCGACATGTGAGGGGCAGGATGTGAGGGGGTCGAGTAACTGCGCACGGGCCGGATCAGCGAACGGTGAACCCCTCACAACTAGCCCCTCACATTTGGCCTGAGACCACACTCACGCCGCGCACAGCGTGACGCATGCGGCGACGTCCACGCCGTGGGCCAAAAGGATCGCCACGCTGGCGCGCAGGGTTGCGCCGGTGGTGACCACGTCGTCGACAACCACGACCCGGCCGCCCGGCGCACCGGATAACCGGACGGCGCCGGAAAGATTGGACCGGCGGGCGGCTTCGTCGAGTCCAGACTGGTCCGCGGCGCGCGGGTCGAGCGAGAGCACCGGGGCCACCGCGAAACCACTGGCCCGGCAGATCTGTTCCACCGGGTCGCCGCCGCGAGCGCGTGCCGACGACTGCCTGGTCGGCGCCGGCACCAACACCGCGGATACGGGAATATCGCCCCGGGCTTCCAGATATTCCACCCCGGCGCGCAGCACCGCCCCGGCGTATTTGCGCACCGCGAGGTGGTTGCGCTCCTTCATCGACAGCACCACCCCGCGGTGGGCGCCGGCGTACGGTCCGAGGGCGAAGACCGGCACGAGTGGGGCGGTGTTGGGAAAGACGCGCTCGGGTGGGCGGGCGAGTTCGAGGCGGCAGTCGTCGCAAAGCAATGCACCGGGTGTGGCGCACCCGGCGCACTTTTGCGGCAACAGCAACTCCCCCAGCACGACAACCCGTTACCGTGCGATGATCGGCAGCGCGCGCATGCCCTCTAAGCCGGGGACTTCGCGCCAGATCGGGTTGTCGGCGCCGGAACTAGGCACCTGCAACACGGCGTTGGCATCGGTGACGTAGAGCGTGCTCGGTGAGGCGGCGACGGAGACCACCGGTGCGGAGATGTTGCCGGACGACAGCGCGGTCATCGACGAGCCGTCCTGCTCGACGCGCATGACCGGGGAGGTCGACGACGTGCCGACGATCAGGGATCCGTCCGGACGCCACTCTGCGGAGACGACGCTGCCGCCGAGTTCCTGGGCGTACTCCAACACGTTGACGATGGAGCGCTCACCGGAGGCGCCGCGCTGGACGATGCCGGTGTAGAGCTTGCCGTCGATGACCATCACCACGCGCGAGCCGGTGCGCGACAGGCGCAGCACGGAGATGTTGCCGTCGACGCCCTCGGGCAGATTCGCCTCCACCTCGCCGGTGGACAGTTCGCCGGTGGCGGCGGATTGCACGGTGCGCAGGATCCGCTTGCCGTCGGCGACGGACCACACCGCGTCGGCCCCCGGCTCGAAGCTCGGCCGGGTGAAGGTCCCGGCGCGCATGACCTCGTGTTCGCCTTCCCCGATCTTGCCCACGCGCAGTATGTCGTCGCGGTTGTCGTCTGGTTTGCCGAACACGGCGGCCCATTCCCCGTCGCTGGCGATGTCGGCGCTGGCCACGTCGCCGGCGGAGCCGAGCTGGCCTTCCACGGCTTGGGTGGTGCGGCCGTCGACCCGCAGCACGTTGCCGTTGATAAGCGCGTACAGCGTGCTCTCCCCCGCAGTCTCCACCAGCGGGCTCTCGTCGACGAAGTCGTCCGTGTCGAGTTCGTCGGCGCCTTCGATGAGCGGGTTTCCGTCGGCGACGAGCCGGTACGGCCCGGTGATGCCGGCGGTGGCGAGCGTCCACACCACCTGGGCGGCGAACTGGGCACGGTCCTCGGCGCTCACGGAGCCGAAGCCGGTGAAGGTGAACGCGCCGTCTTTCACACCGGTGAAGGTCACGGCCGACGGTAGGGCGTCGGGAAGCGCGGGCCGCAGCCGTTCGGCGGGGCCCTCCATGAGCAGGCCGATCAGGTCGCCCGCGAGCGTTTCACGCTGCGTGCGCACCCACCGACGGTCGGTGACCAGTTCGCGGTCCTCGGCGTCGAAGAAGTAGAGGTTGTACGGCTGGTACTGGTTGCGCAGCTCAGTGCGCTCGATGACTACGCCCGCCGGCAGCGACGATATGCGCCACTGTCCGTCGACCTGGTCCAACTCGATCGTCGCCTCGTAGCGGCCGCGTTCCGGGGAGAATGATCCGCCGGAGCGCACCGTGCCCACGACGTTGCCGTGCACCGAGAAGCGCCGCTTGCCCACCGCGGCCCCCGGCAGCGTGGTCACGCCGAAGCTGTCCACGACCAGCTTCGGGCCGCTGGGGTCCCACGCTTCGGCGGTGTTTTCGGTGAGGTAGGCCCGCGCCGCCTCGTAGTCTCCGTCCGGGATGGCGGAGGCGGCGTAGAACCCGCGCAGCAACAGGTCCGGTTCCTCGTCGGCGGACGGCCCGGCGTTGGGGGTGGCGGTGTCGGCGGGGGTGAACGATCGCAGCACGTGCGGCGAAGAGTTCGTGGGCAAGGACGCGCACCCGCCGAGCAGGGCGACGGCGGACAACGCGGCGATCGCGGTGGTCTTCGGCCTCATCGGCTCTCCTCCTCGGGGGCGTGCGTATCGACGACATCCGCTTCGGCGGAGACTGTGTCGTCGTCAAGCATGAGCTCGGCGCCGGGCGCCACCAACTCGAGCGGGGCGTCCGTGAAGCCGGCCTCCAGATCGCGCGGGAGCACCAGGCGGAACTGGGAGCCGACGCCGAAGGTGCCGGCCGCGTCGAGCACGCCGCCGTGCAGCTGGGCGTCCTCGCGGGCGATCGCCAGGCCCAACCCGGTGCCGCCGGAGTGGCGCTTCCGGGATTTGTCGGCGCGCCAGAAGCGGTTGAACACCAGCTCGTCCTGGCCGGGTTTGAGGCCTACGCCGCCGTCGGTGACGGTGATGGCAACCGCCTCGTCGTTGGACGCCATGGCCACGGTGACCGGGTTGCCCTCGGAGTGGTCGATGGCGTTCGCCATGAGGTTGCGCACAATGCGCTCGATGCGGCGCGGGTCACCCTCGATGGTTTGAGCCTCCTCGGGGATGTCGAAGATGACCTCCACGCCGAGTTCGTCGGCCAGGTGGTGAGTTTGTTGCCACGCGGACTCGATCGGCCCGCGCGCGTCCATGTTCGTGGCGGAGAGTTCGGCCACGCCGGCGTCGTGACGCGAAATCTCAAGCAGGTCGTTGAGCAGCGCCTCGAAACGGTCCAACTCGCGGGTCATCAGCTGACTGGCGCGCTTCGTGGCCGGCTCGAGCTCGTCTTCGTTGGCGGCGATCATGTCGGCCGCCATGCGCACCGTGGTCAGCGGGGTGCGCAGCTCGTGGGAGACATCGGAGGTGAACTGGCGCTGCAGCGAGCTGTATTCCTCGAGGTTGTTGATCTGCTTCGAGAGCGCATCCGCCATGTCGTTAAACGACATGGCCAGCACCGCCATCTCGTCCTCCCCGTCGACCGGCATGCGCTCACGCAGGTGGCCGGAGGCGAACCGCTGCGCGGTGCGTGAGGCCGAACGCACCGGAGCAACGATCTGCTGGGAGGCCAGCCACGCGATGCCCATCAGCAGCACGACGACGATCACGGCCGCCGAGGCCAAAATCCCGCGCATCAGCGCCACGGTGGAGGTCTCGCTCTCCATGTTCATCACTAAGTAGAGCTGCAGGTTCGGGATGTCCGAGTTCGTCGGCGTGCCCACGATCAGCGCCTCATACGACGAGCCGTCGGGCCGCTCAACGGTGGCGAACTGGTAGGCCACGTTGCCGTCTTTCACGAACTGGCCGAGCCGCTCCGGGATCTGGTACGACTCCGGCGAGGACGTCACCGCCCCGCCCGAGCCCTCGGCGACGAGCACCGGCTCGAAGAAGCTCGACGTGTCGGAGTTTTCCTGTGCGCGCTGCGTCAGCCCAGCACGCGCGGAGTTCAGCCGGGCCTGCAACGACGCGGAGCTGCCGGAGTTATCCAGCTGGTACTCCACGGTGGAGCGGGCGCGGTCGATCTCCACACTGGCGGTTTCGATCTTCGCCTCGGTGATGCGGTCGGTCACCACAGACGCGAGGGCGAAGCCGAGCACCGACATCACGATCGCGGAGACGATGAGCACCGTGCCCACGAACCTGACCTGCAGCGAGGTCGACCATGCGTGCGCGACGCGTTCGCGTGCGCGTTTCACCGCGTCTATCGGCTACACCTCCGGCTTGCCGGTCTTGTAGCCCACCCCGCGCACGGTGAGGATGATCTCGGGGTTTTCCGGGTCGTGCTCGATCTTGGAGCGCAGACGCTGCACGTGCACATTCACAAGGCGCGTATCGGAAGCGTTGCGGTAGCCCCACACCGATTCCAGCAGCTCCTCGCGGGTGTGCACCTGGTTCGGCTTCTGCGCCATCTCCAGCAGCAGGTCGAACTCCAGCGGGGTGAGCTGGATCTCCTCCCCGCCGCGAGTGACGGTGTGCTGCGGCACGTCGATGGTCAGGTCGCCGATCTCGTAGACCTCCGCCGGCTCGTCATCCGTGCGGCGCAGCCGGGCGCGGATGCGGGCGATCAGTTCCTTCGGCTTGAACGGCTTCGTGATGTAGTCGTCCGCGCCGGATTCCAAACCGAGCACCACATCCACGGTGTCGGTCTTCGCGGTGAGCATCACGATCGGCACCGCGGACTGCTTGCGGATCTCACGGCAGATGTCGATGCCGTTGACCCCCGGCAGCATGAGATCGAGCAGGATCAAATCCGGATCGGAGCTCTGAAACGCACCGACGGCTTCCGCGCCGTCGGTGACGGAACTCGTCTGAAAGCCCTCGGCTTCCAAAACGATGGTGAGCATCTCGTTGATCGCTGGGTCATCGTCAACGACCAAGATCTTGGCAGCCACGTGTCCTCCTTAAACCGGGGCCCTACGCCATCAGGTCCTGTACTGCCTGAATGATAACCGCTGGATCCGAGCTGCGGACCCACGGCCCGCCCCACGAGTTCTCCGCGAGCCTGGCGTAGGCCGCCGATGTCGCCGCCTGCAGCCCGCCGTCGCGCTCGTAGCGGTCGCGGGTGCGGGCAGCGTCCTGCGCCTCGCGCTTCTCGGCACGTTCCCGAGCGAGCTCGGGGCTCGTATCGACGAGCACCTGCAGGTCCGGCTTCGGCAACCCGAGCCGCTCAAACTCGAGCTCCGCCACCCAGGTCAGCGCTGCATCGTCGCCGGTGCGCGCCGCGGTGTAAGCCGCGTTGGACGCGACGTAGCGGTCCAGGATCAGGATGCGCTTGGGGTCGTTGGCGTAGTCGTCGAGAAGCGCCTTCGCCCCGTGCCGGTCGAGCGCGAACATGGTGGCCATGGCGAAAGCGGAATCGGTCATGTCCCCCATCCGGCCGTGCAGCGCGTCTTGGGCGAGCTGGGCGTGGATGGAGTCGTCGTAACGCGGGAATGCGATTGTGTCGGCCCCCAGCTCGTCCTTCAATGCGGTGACGAGGGTATTTTTGCCGGCGCCGTCGATGCCTTCAAACGCGATGATCATGGCTACGCGAGCGCTTCGAGGAACTGCTCGAGGTCCGCCTCAGTGTCGGCATCTTCCAACACCGTTGCCGCGGCTTCGACCAACTTCTCGTCGATCTCATCCGGGCGCAGCCGGATGAACGGGTAGGTCTCCGCAGTGTCGCCGGCGGAAAACGGCGCGCCCGACCAGATCGCGGCGATGGTGGCCGCAGCCTGGCCGTTGAGCAGCTCGTCTTCGCTCGGGTTGTCCTGGTTCGCCGCGAGCAGCACCGCGTCGCGCACGGCGTCGACGATCTCCTCGGTGTCCAGGTCAGCGATCTCGTCGAGGAAATCGACGTTGGTGTCAATCGTGAAAATCTGCTCGTCCCAGGTCGCCACAGCGACGCTCCTTCCAAGTATCCGGTTCGGTTTCCTAACGCCTTTATATACGCCAGATCTCATTTTCGGGGTTATGTTCAGCCCAACGACGTGCTATAAACATTGCTACACCACGTACTGTTACCGATTTGTGACCATCCGGGTTGCGCCCACCGAGAGGAAGGAGCCGGTCATGAAGACGACTCAACGCCGCGTTGCCGTACTGCTCGGCGCGGGCGTGATCCTTGCCGCGATCGCGGGGTGGACCGTGTGGGCGGCGTCGTCGAGCTCGACGAATCACGCCGGTTACACAGCTGATGCCGCGGACCAGTCCGCCACATCAAGCAGCGTATCGACGACACACCGCACCACCTCGGAAACCTCCTCCTCCGCGGACTCGGCCCCGGCACAGTCGAGCCACAGCGGCGCCTCCGCCACCGACGACCCGGCAGCGGATCCAAAGTACAACGCGGACCAGCACAGCGCCGCATTTCAGATGGCATCCGGCTACACCGCGCAAGACGACCCGTACCTGCCGCCACACGCCGTGGTCGGCCAGGCCACGCCCGCGGAGCCGACGAAGGTTTACCGTCCGACGAACATCGTGCCGGCCCCGGCGAAGCCGGCTGCGACTACCGAGGCGAACAACCAGGTGCAGTCCACGCCGGAGGGGTCGAGCACTGCCCCGAAGGATTCCAAACAGCACGGCACCAGCGCGCCGAGGTCCACGTCGAACGAGCCGGTGAGCCCCGAGCCCGCCCCGTCGCCGGGCTCCGGGCCGTCGCCCGAGCAGCCGCAGCGCCCGCAGGGCGGCCGTCCCGCCCCGACGGAGCCCGAGGATCCGGTGCCCGCGGCCGAACAGGTCAGCGACGAGCCCGTCTCCCGAAAGGCCCCGGACAATCTGTCGCCGGGCCAGTCGGCCGCGGCCGAACCAGCGCCAAGCGCGCCGGCCGCCGACCAGGCGCCAAAGGAAGGCGCGTCCGCTCCGGGGCGTGTCGCCGGCAAGGAAGATGTGGCTGGCTACCCCAGCCCGCAGCAGGGGTTCAATCCCCGCGAGGTGATCGACCGGGTGACGCAGGGCATCAGACCGTAGCGACGAACACCTGTGCGCCCTGCCCCGCATCGGCGGCGCGCAGGGTCACCGCGGCGTCGGATGCCGGGATCCAAATGGCCTCGCCGGCGGAGAATTCGGTGGTGCGCGTGGTGTCGTCGGCAAGCACTGCTCCCACGGTGCACACGACGATGGCGGGGCCATCCTCGTCCACAACGCACTCCCCTTCCGCGAGGTAGTGCACGCTCACGCGGAAGCTTTCCACCGGAAGATCGAACCGCGTCCCCCCGTCGAGCGACGTGGTGCGCGCCCGCGGGGATTCCAGCGACGAGAAGTCGAGCACGCGCACCAGCTCCGGCACATCGACGTGCTTGGTGGTCAGCCCGCCGCGCAGCACGTTGTCGGAGTTGGCCATGACCTCCACGCCCAGACCTGACAGGTAGGCGTGCAGCTGGCCGGCGCCCAAGAACGCGCCCTCACCCGGCGCAAGCGTGACAATGTTGAGCAGCAGCGCCGCCAACGCCCCAGCGTCGCCGGGATAGCGCCCGGACAGTTCCAGGAACACCTCGGCGGCCTCGCGCACCCACGCCGGCTGGTCGCCAGCGGAGGCGATCTCACCCGCCGAGGTCTCAACCGCCGCAAGCAGGTCCGTCAGCGCCGTTTTCGGCAGCGAGACGAGCGTGGTGAACAGCACCCGCAGGTCCCCCGCCCCGCCGGCCGCCGGCAGCAGCGCGGCGTACCGGTCGAGTTCCGGGGAGGAAAACGCCTCAAACAGCTGCGCCAACTGCTCGACCGGGCGGAAGCCCGCCATGGCGCGAAACGTCGTCAACGCGACGATGAGCTCCGGTTTCGGGTTCGGGTCCTTGTAGTTACGCTTCGGGCTGTGCAGGTCGATGCCCTCGTCGTTTTCGCGGGCGAAGCCCTCCTTCGCCTGCTCGGCGGACGGGTGGGCCTGGATGCTCAGCGGCGCGTCGGCGGCCAGTAGTTTCACCAGAAACGGCAGGCCTTCGCCGTGCTCCTCGACAACGCGCCGGCCCAGAGCGGACGCAGGGTCGCCGGCGATGATCTCGTCGAGCCCCTCACCGTCGACGGTCGCAGGTGCTGCCGGGTGGGCGCCGAACCAGAGTTCAGCTTCCGGTTGCTCGCTCGGCGCGGGCTTTCCACGCAACTGCGCCAACAGCGTGCGCGACCCCCACGGGTAAGGGCGCAGTACCCCGTCCAACCGCTCCATGTGGTCTCCTTCAATCCGGCGTGATGCTGCCGTTGCCGACAGCGCGAGCGCAAACGTTCAACCTACCACCCCGGGCAGACGCGCCCCGGGTGGTTAGGAACGGATCAAGCTGAGAATCTCCTCGGTCAGCGCGTCCACCTCCGCCTTGGTGGGGGCTTCGGCGTTGAGGCGCAGCAGCGGCTCGGTGTTGGAGGCGCGCACGTTGAACCACGCCTTGGAGTCCTTCAACTGCACGGTCACGCCGTCGAGGGTGTCCACGGATTCGGCGCGGTCTTCGAAGGCGTCGACCACGCGCTTCGTCGCCGCCTCCTGGTCGTCTACCTCGGAGTTGATCTCGCCGGAGGCGACGTAGCGGTCGAACTCGGCCATCAGCTCGGAGAGCGGCTTGTCCTGCTCAGCGAGTGCGGCCAGCACGTGCAGCGCTGCGATGAGACCGGAATCGGCGTTGTAGAACTCAGCAAAGTAGTAGTGCGCGGAGTGCTCGCCGCCGAACAGGGCACCCTGCTCGGCCATCTGCGCCTTGATATAGGAGTGGCCGACGCGGGTGCGCACGGCGTTGCCGTCGGATTCCTCGATGATCTCCGGCACAGCCTTGGAAGTGATCAGGTTGTGGATGATCGTCGCACCAGGGTGCTCGGCGAGGGTGCGGGTAGCGATCAGCGCGGTAATCGCCGACGGGGAGACGGCCTCGCCACGCTCGTCAACAACAAAGCAGCGGTCCGCATCGCCGTCGAACGCCAACCCGATGTCAGCGCCCTGCTCGACGGTGAACTTCTGCAGATCCACCAGGTTCTTCGGATCCAGCGGGTTCGCTTCGTGGTTCGGGAACGTGCCGTCCAGCTCGAAGTACAGCGGGCGGATGTCCATGTCCGCAAGCGCCGCCGGCACCGTCAGCCCGGCCATGCCGTTGGCCGCGTCCACCGCGACAACCAACTTGCGGCGCGCCGGCACCGGGACCAGGTCGCGCACGTACTTCGCGTACCCCTCGAGCGCATCGTGCTTCTCGACGACACCACGGTCGCCGTCAAACGCCGGCACGCCCTCGATGATCATGCGGCCGATCTCCGACAGGCCGGTGTCGGTGGACACCGGTGTGGCGCCCGCGCGGCAGAGCTTAATGCCGTTGTACTGGGCCGGGTTGTGAGAGGCGGTAAACATCGCGCCCGCGCAGTTCTCGGAGCCGGCGACGAAGTAGAGCTCGTCGGTGGAAGTCAGCCCCAGATCGATCACGTTCAACCCCTGCGATGCGGCCCCCTCGGCGAACGCCGCGGCCAGCGCCGGCGAGGACGGGCGCATGTCGTGGCCAACCGCAATCCGGATCTCGCCCTCCCCGCGCAGGATGTGCGCGAAGGCCGCTCCGGCGGTGCGGACAAAGTCCTCGTCAATGTGCTCGCCGACAACGCCGCGGATGTCGTAGGCCTTAATAACGCTGCTCAGGGAATCACGTGTGTGCTCGATAGCCATGCGGGCTATCTTACTGTGTGCCCTCGTCCGGGTCCGGCACGATGCGCAGGTGCGAACGGCGAGCTGCCTTGGCCGCCGCGATCTGCTCCTCCACCCGCTTCGTGCGGTGCACCGGGTGGTTCGAGGTCTCCGGGTCGTTGAAGTCGCGCGACGCCTCGTACTCGATCGGATCCTGAGTGGTGTCCACCAGCCCCGTGGTCAACCGGCCGGCCTCGCGCACCGCCTCGGCAAGGGCGGTGATGTCGGAGTTGTCCGGATCGGTGTCGTCGTCAAGCTCGACGTGCTCCACGCGCACCATCTCCCAGCCGACGGGCGCGGTGATCTGCGCGGAATGGCGCTCGCACAAGTCCCAGGCGTGCGGGTCGGGCGCGGGTGCAAGCGGGCCGATGACCGCCGTCGAATCCGCGTAGGCGTAGATCAAGGTGGCTACGGCAGGCCTGCCGCACCCGGGGCGGCAGCAACGGCGGAAGACATTCACGGCGGATAGTCTAAACCCCTTCTTGAGGTTTTTGTACCGCGGCGCGGCGCGCCCCCTCCAACTCCGGCGCGGCCGGCCTTAGGATTGCGCGCATGCAGACCCGATCCGGTGGCGGGCAGGGCCCGTCGAACGTCCGCGCCGCACGCGACCGCCACGGCCGCGGCGCGCGTGGCCCGCTGCTACCCGTCGGGGTTCCGCGCTACCGCACCCGCACCGCCGCGTTCGACCAGTTGGTCATGGACGCCTACGCACCGTTGCACAACGCCTACTTCGACCAACTCGCCGGGGTGGACCTCGCCGTGGACACCATCCCGCGCATGCGGCTGCACGCGGACATGACCGTGCTTCCCGACGAAATCATCGCCGATGGCCCCGTCCCCTTGGGCCGTGTGCTGCAGGCTGGCGTAGACATGCACGGCAACCCGACGCGCGCCCGGTTCGTTGTGTTCCGCATGCCCATCGAACACAGAGCGGTGAGCACCCAGGAGCGCTCCGAGCTACTCACGTGGGTACTCACCGCGTTGGTGGCGAATTACCTCAACCTGGATCCACGCACCGTGAATCCGGATTTTCCCTGGTAGGGGCTAGCCGATCTGCTTCTTCAGTCGGCGGCGCTCACGGTCGGAGAGCCCGCCCCAAATACCGAAGCGCTCGTCATGCTCGAGCGCGTACTCCAAGCACTCGTCGCGCACCGCGCACGCCTTGCAGATTCGCTTCGCCTCACGAGTCGAGCCACCCTTTTCCGGGAAGAAAGCCTCAGGGTCCGTCTGCGCGCACAGCGCTTGGTCCTGCCACTCCTGCTCGACAGCGCCAAACAACTCGTCGAGGGTCATCCCTCCCGCGGCAGCTCCGCGGAGGATGGCGTCCGCTTGATTTTCCACGCCATTACCTTCCCTGTTGCTTACGTTGATTTTTCTGGTGGTCGTTCAAAGAGTGATGCACCCCGGTTGCCCCGGATGCGTGAATAACACTGATGCGATTACACACCGAGGCCCTAAATAGCCGCAACCAAAAAGTTGGTCAGTTGCACGTTTTTCAGACGTTTCCCAAGTGGCGCGTCACATCTGTCACACCAGTCACACGCCCCGGCGATCGGGGGTGACATTCGGGGGTACTACATGTAGTAGCACGGCCTGAAAGCGCGACTATTTGCCGGTTCCGGCGTGTCGGTTACGCGTCCGGGGAGAAACGCACTCCCGAATCCGGGATTGCGACGCCCGGCCACACACGCATCCCGGCTTGCAGCTCGCAGCGCGCACCGATCTGGGCACCCTCACCGATCACGCAGTCGGTCACGCGCGCGTTCGCGCCGATGCGCGCGCCCGCGGCGATGATCGAGTTGCGCACCATCGCGCCCGGCTCGATGGTCACGCCGTCGAAAATCACGGAGTCGTCGACACGCGCGCCGGCCCCGATCTCGCAGCCGCGGCCCACCGTCGTGCCGCCCATCAAGATCACGCCGTGGGCGACGCCAGCGGATTCGTCGACAAGCGCCTCGCCCGCCTCGGGCTTGCCGCCGGGCAGTTGGTACTTGGTGGAGGACTTCTTGCGCACGGTAAGCACGTGGCCTTGTGGGTTGCGGATGACGACGGCTGCTACTTCAATCATGGCTGCTGATTGTAGGCGGCCTAGAGCAGCGGCAGGAGCACGAGGGCGAGATTGAGTGCGATGACCAGCGCGGCAAGCGTCCAGCCCACGGCCATAGACCAGGGTTTCGCGGCGAACTCACCCATGACGTCCCGGGAGCCGGCATAGCGGAAAAGCGGGATGATGGCGAAGGGGATGCCCAGGGAAAGAAGTGCCTGGCTGACCACCAGTGCCATAGTGGGGTCGACCCCGCAGCCGATGATGACCAGCGCCGGGATGAGCGTGACCAGGCGGCGGACTAGTAGGGGGACCTTGATGTGAAGCAGGCCGTCCATGATTTCGGAGCCGGCGTAGGCGCCCACTGACGTCGAGGCGAGGCCGCTGGCCAGCAGGCCGATGGCGAAGAGAACGCCGGCCAGCGGGCCGAGGTGGCTGGCAATCGCCGTGTGGGCCCCGGAGATGGTCTCTGTGCCGTCCACGCCGTAGAGG
>ERZ1029886.190-NODE-190-length-13971-cov-44.367850_pt1 | contig 13971 bp, 12 predicted proteins | sample MGYA00519232_ERZ1029886 | MGnify/ENA primary metagenome ERZ1029886 (study PRJEB33666, sample SAMEA4610932) | skin metagenome | biome: Human-associated habitat; feature: Malodor aspect; material: skin | place: Philippines | collected 2015-08 ... | reverse complement strand
AACGCCTTCCTCAACATCAACATCGACGGCACCGTCTACCCCTTCGAGCTGGGCCACGACAACGACGTCCCGGTGCAGATGGCGGGCGACACCGGCAACGTCATCGACGCGGTGAGCGCCGGCACCTACGAGGGGCGCAGCCAGGTCGTTGTGGGCCTGCGCTCCGAGCTGCCGTACTCCGTGCAGGTGCTGCACGATCCGACGCGCGTGGTCGTCGACATCGTGCAGAAGTAGCCAGTGCAGAAGTAGCCAGCGCAGAAGTAGCTAGTACACCGCCTCGACCCGCCAGCTGCGCCTGCTCCACACCAGCAGCCACCCGGTCGTGGCGCCCTCGGGCCCGCCCTCGCGGCCCACGACCTGCATGCGCGCCACCCGGCCCGCGGGCGCCTCGGCCTGGGTCCACCACCCCTCGTCCACCGGCCACGGCCCCGCCCACCCGGTGACGAGGTAGCGCTTTTCGCCCCAGGCCAGCCCGTACGGCTCGGCGGACAGGAGCGCCTCGGCGGTGACGATGACGGGGGTACCGGAGGCGTCGATAAGCATGATGCGCGAGGCGGGGTGGTCGATGCCGCCGCCAAGGCGCGCGGGCAGCGGCGCGGGGATCGCCCCGGGCCACGCATGCTTCTCGACGCCTCCCGGTTCCTCCCCGAACGGCACCATCGCCACGCGCTCGGCCACCCCGCGCCCGCCGACGAGGCGCGGCTGGAGCACGGCGTCGATGCCGAGCTGGGACTGCACGCGCTCCACCACCCGGCGCGCGGTGTCCGTGGACGCGCCGCCGGCCCACAGCTTCCCCACCGGCTCCGGGGCGGCGAGCTCGAGCGGCTCGAGCAGGAGCGAGGTGATGCCGCCGCCCTCCCCCTCCCCCTCGCCCCCGCCGAGCGCGCGGGAAGAGGTCAGCCATCCGTCGAGCTGCCAGCGCACTCGGTCCGCCGTCGCCGATTCGGTGAGGGCGTCGCGGGTGCGCCACACGCGCTCGAGCCGGGTGCCGTCGCCGAGCTCCGCGACCACCTTGAGGCGCAGGCAGTTGCGACCGGTCGCCGCGAGCCGCTCGTGCAGGCTGGCGGCCAGCGCGCGGGCGGCGAACGCCGCAGCGTCGACGCGCTCGATGGGGTCCTCGGGCGTGACCGCGACGGCGAGGTCCTCCACCGCGATCTCTGGGGCGACGCGGCGATCCGACGCGGCCGCGGCGATGCGGTGGACGCGCATCCCGTTCGCGCCGAAGCGCGTGGTCACCGCGGACGGGGGCAGCGCCGCCAGCTCCCCAAGCGTGGCGATGCCGAGCTGCCCGAGCGCCCGCACCGTGCCCGCGTCGGCGCCGAGGGCCTCCTCCGCCACGAGCACGCCGATGGGCTGGGCGGCGAGGAAGTCTTTCGACGCGCCGGGGGCCACCACCTGCGAGCACCGCGCGGCGATGACGGCGGTGGCGATCTCGTCGGCGGCGCCCACGAAGGCGTCGATGCCGCGGCGCGAGGCGGCGTCGAGAAGCATCTCCAGCGCCGTGTCCTCCCCGCCGTGGAACGCGCCGGCCGCGGCGAGGTCCGCGACGACGAGCCCGGGGCGCAGCACCTCGACGCTCGCGGTGACGTCGTCGAAACTCGCCGCGAGCGAGGCGAACATCCGCCCGTCGCGGTCCGGGTTGTCCTCCACCACCGTCAACTCCGGCGCGACGGCCTGCGCGTTGCGCACCTTCATCCCGCGCCGGATGCCCACCTTGCGCGCCGCGTGGGAGCACGCCTTCACCCGGTGGTGCGCCGCGACGGCGATCGGTTCGGCGAGCGCGTCGCCCGCATCCAGCCGCGCCGCCTGCACCGGCCAGTCCGGAAACCACAGCGCCACCGTCCTCATGTGACGAGCCGGAGCCTTTGCTTCTCGACGCCACCGGTGGCCCCCTCCGCGGCCCCCAACGTCACCCGCGCGCTCGCCGGGCGGGTGCCCTTCGCCTCCGCGCGGACGTCGAAATCGATGCCGGTAATGCGCCCGGTGCCGCGCCCGATGCCGTGGAACTGCGCGAGCGTGCCGGTGAGCGTGAGCGCCGGCGACGGCACCGCGACGTTGACGCACACGAGCGCCGCCTGCCCCTTGCGGATCCGGGCCAGCAGCGGCCGGGCCCGCACCGGGCTGAGTGCGAGCGGGCTGCGGGTGCGCAGGACGACCAGGTCGAGGCCCTCGGCGAGGACACCGGCGACCGAGAGGTCGTCGATACCCGGCTCCGGCACCGCGACGACGCGCTCGAGGGCATCCTCCTCGATGCCGGCGTACGAGAGCTCCGGCCACCCCACCACGCCCGCGCGCCCGCCGGCCTGCACCACCTGGCCGATGAGCTCCACGATGAGCGCCGGGGTGTCACTGACGTGCGCGACCGCCCGGCGCGGCAGTCCGCCGTTCGGCAGCACGAGCGAAAGGCCGCCCGCCACGGCAAGCGTCTCCGCGTCCTCGACAACCTGTTCCGGCACCTCCCCGCCGATGGCGGCCATGCGGGCGCGCAGCTCGGCGATCTGGTCGGCGCGCGAGGGCTGAGCTGGCGGTTCCTCCGCGACCGCCAGGTTCGATACCGCTCGAATAGGTGTTCCACTCACGCCAGATAGTATGCACCCCAGGGCCGACGGGGGCAACGCGCGTGGTCGAACATACTTACGCATCCGGGGTGGCGTGTGCGGCAGGCCCCGAGGCATCTGGGCACGGCCATACACACCCGCCTGGTAACCTCCCCGCACGTGATCCCACTCAGCGCCGCCGACGTCCGCAGCCGGGCAACCCCGATCCCCACCCCGACCGTCGTCCGGGCGGTGGGCTCCGTCGGCGTCGGCGGGTCCATCGGCGTGATGGTCTCCCAGGCGCCGCTCAGCGGGAAGGCCATCACCGCGCTCGTCTGCGTCGCCGCCACCCTCGCCGTGACACTGCTCCACCCGTACCGGAAGCAGCTCAGGGCGTTTGAGGAGAAGAGGAACGTGGCCAGGGTGCCGTCGATAAGTATGGTGCTCCCGCTCATGCTGTGGTGGGTGCTCCTTATGTTCGGGCCGCTCGCGCACTGGCCCGCGTGGGGCGCGCTGCTCGCGGGCGCGCTCGCGGCCGCGGCGGCCTGGGCGCTCTACCCGCACGTGGACGGGACGCGCCGCCTCGCCTACGCCTAGTGGCACCCGCAACCCGACGCGGGATAATGGGCGCATGGCACAAAATTCATCGTCCACGCTCACACGCATGTGGCAGACGCGCCCGCCGCGCATCCCGAAGGACCAGGGCGGCAAGGCCCTGTTCGGCGGTGTGTGCGTCGGCATCGGGGAGCGCTACAACATGGACCCCGTTGTCGTCCGCATCATCTTCGTCCTGTTCGCCTTCCTCTTCGGCGGCGGCATCTTCGCCTACCTGCTGTGCTGGTTCCTTATGCCCCGCTACGGCATGACTATGACCCCGGCCCGCTCGATCATCACCCCGAAGAACCAGCTCGCCCCACGCGAGGCGGCGGAGCGCAAAGCCGGCTGGTGGCTGCTCATCGGCCTCGTCGTCTTCGTCCCCTCCGCCTCCACCGCGGTCGACGCGCGCGGACTCTTCGCCAGCATCGCCGTCTTCCTGCTCGTCTGGTTCATCGCCTACGCGCGCCACCCCGAGCCCCCGGCCGGGCTTATCGCGCAGCCGCGTATCGACGACCTCCGGTAACTACTCCCACTCAATGGTGGCCGGCGGCTTCGAGGTCACGTCGAGCACCACGCGGTTGACGTCGGCCACCTCGTTCGTGATGCGGGTGGAGATGACCTCGAGCGTCTCGTAGGGCACGCGGACCCAGTCGGCCGTCATCGCGTCCTCGGACGCCACCGGGCGCAGGACGATCGGGTGGCCGTACGTGCGGCCGTCGCCCTGCACGCCCACGGAGCGCACGTCCGCGAGCAGCACGACCGGGCACTGCCAGATCTGCTCGTCCATGCCGGCCTTGGTCAGCTCTTCGCGGGCGATGGCGTCGGCGGCGCGCAGCGTCTCCAGGCGCTCCTCGGTGACCTCGCCGATGATGCGGATGCCCAGGCCCGGGCCCGGGAACGGCTGGCGGTTCACAATTTCCTCGGGCAGGCCCAGCTCGCGGCCGACGGCGCGGACCTCGTCCTTGAACAGCAGACGCAGCGGCTCAACGAGTTCGAACTCCACGTCGTCCGGCAGGCCGCCGACGTTGTGGTGGCTCTTGATGTTGGCGGTGCCGGTGCCGCCGCCCGACTCCACCACGTCCGGGTACAGGGTGCCCTGGACCAGGTAGTCGACCGTTTGGTCCTCGCCCGAATCCGTCAGGATTCCGGCGACGGCGCGCTCGAAAGAGCGGATGAACTCCGCGCCGATGGCCTTGCGCTTCGCCTCCGGCTCGGTCACGCCGGCGAGCTTGTCCAGGAATGCCTTGCGCTCGTCCACGGTGACCAGCTTCGCGCCGGTGGCGGCCACGAAATCGGTCTCCACCTGCTCGCGCTCGCCCTGGCGCAGCAGGCCGTGGTCCACGAACACGCAGGTGAGACGGTCGCCGATGGCGCGCTGCACGAGCGCCGCCGCCACGGCGGAATCCACGCCGCCGGACAGGCCACAAATGGCGCGGCCCTCGCCCACCTGCTCGCGTACACCCGCGATGAGCTGTTCAGCGATGTTGGAGGCGGTCCAGTTCTGCTCCAGCCCGGCGATCTCGGTGAGGAAGCGGGTCAGCACTTCCTGGCCGTGCGGGGAGTGCATGACCTCCGGGTGGTACTGCACGCCGGCGAGTTTGCGCTCGACGTTCTCAAACGCCGCAACCGGCGCCCCCGGGGTGGATGCGGTGACGGTGAAGCCCTCCGGCGCGCGGGTGACCGAGTCGCCGTGGGACATCCACACCGGGTGCTCCTCAGCGAGGCCGGCGTGCAGAATGCCACCGTCGATACGCATCTGCGTACGGCCGTACTCGCGCGCACCGGTCTTGGCCACCTCGCCGCCGAGCGCACGGGTCATGATCTGGAAGCCATAGCAGATGCCGAAGATGGGCAGCCCCAGCTCGAAAATCTCCGGGTCCAACTGGGGTGCCCCCTCCTCGTACACCGACGACGGGCCGCCGGAGAGGATCAGCGCCTGCGGGTCTTTCTCGCGGACCTCTGCAGCGGTGATCGTGGAGGGAACCACCTCGGAGAAAACGTTCGCTTCGCGCACACGGCGGGCGATCAGCTGCGCGTACTGCGCACCAAAATCAAGGACAAGGACAGGGCGAGCTTGCGGAGTATTCACAGGCCTTGATCGTAGTCGATCACCCCGCAGACCCAACTGCCTGTGCAGTGCTGCGGGAAATCGCGGAACGCTATCGCGCCCCAAAAGGCAACAGTGCCGCGCAGGCGGGCCGAAAAAGTGACCCACCGCGCGGCAAACGCTGAGGTGGCTACCGCACAGCTTCGCTCAGGCGGTCCAGCGCTGCGCGCACCTCGTCAGTCGATGGTGCCTGGGCCAGCTTCTCGGCAGAACGCTGCAGCTGGGCAATCGAGGCGTCTGCGGCTTCCATGGCGTGGTTGACCTGCGCGACCAGCGGCGCAACCTCTTCACCCATGCTCGAATCGTTAGTGTTCTGCGACCACCGCCGGATCATCTCGAGCGGGATCTTGGTCAGCTCAGAGATGGACTTGACCTTCAGCTCCACGCGGCGGCGGAACGACGAGTGCAGGAACACCGCGTCATCCATCTCGCGGACGTCCACCTCAAGCGCGTCCACCAGCAAGCGCATGGAATCCTGGGCGCCCTGTTCCGTGGAAAACTGGGCGGTCTGGGCGGTGTGGAGGCGCGCAAGCGCAATCGCCATACGCGCGTTGGCGGTCTTGGCGTAAAGATCCTCCGCGACCTCAGCTAGAGAAGCTGCATTCTCGTCGATAATGCCACGCATCGTTGCCCACACCTGCAGTGGAGCGAGAAGCAGTGTGCGGGAAGCGCCCTCGGTGACGACGTTTTCCATCTCCGCCTTCACGTTGTTGGTGACGGCGTTCTCCTCCACCAGGGTGGCACTGGCCTTGCGCAGCTCCTCGGCGGCATTTTTGATCGCGGTTTGCGTCACCATGAACTGATCGAGCTGGCTGTACAGCTCCCGCGCTGCCTCGTAGATGGGACCCGTACCTTCCGGAAGGGTGAAGCCGGCGTCCTCGAGTGCCTGCACTTCCGCAGGCAACGCGTCGCGAATAAACGCGTCGTAGTCCGGCAGCAGCTCGCCCATCTTCTCCGCACCGATGACGGCACGCTCACGCCGGCCGACGCCGTTGGCCTTGGCTTCGTGCTCCACCAGGTTGGCTTCCTGGTACAGCTGGCCCGCGGCCTCGAAGCGGTCCGTCATCGGGCGGGTGCGCACGGAGAGGTAGCCTCCGTTTGGCAGCGGGGTGACTGTGGCGAGCACGTCATACGCGGAGCCGCTCTTCGCCCGGTTGCGCACGTAGGCCGCGAAGGGGCGTCCGTCCTCGATGGTGTCCCACATCAGTTTGAAGGCGCCGCCCGGCATCTCATCGTGGCGGATGAGGTTGTGCGGCTTGCCGATCATTTCATCGGCGTTGTACTGGGCATAGCGGATGAAGATGTCGTTGACATGCGTCATGACACCCTTCGCGTCTGTGACCGAGAAGAAGATGTCGTGGACATCGACTTCGTGGGAGGCACCCTCGGGTGCATCGCGAAGAATGGTTACACGGCTCGACATAGGCGCACTCATCCAATTTCTTAACTGCGGATAGCCAAATCTGCTTTCTGAAAAGCTTTCACATCAGTATAACCACACTTCGCCATGATCCTCCGCAGACCTCCGACAACGTTGAGGCCGCCCCACGGATCGCTGGACGGTCCGAAGAGCACTGTCTCCAATGGCACAGCCCTGCGCGTCGTGGCGTCCTTACTCACGTCGCCGCGCGGAAAGCGCGGGTGGGCGGTCTGCGCCTCCCAATACACTCCGTTCGCCGCAGCCTCGGATGCCTGCGCCAGGTTGCGGCCGAGCATGACCGCATCCGCGCCGCTAGCGATAGCCGCGGCGATCTCGCCGGACTCGTAGATAGCCGTATCGGCGAGCACGTGGACGTAGCGCCCGCCGGTTTCATCCAGGTAGTCGCGGCGCGCGGCAGCCACGTCCGCGATCGCGGTGGCGGTGGGCACCCGCACCACAGTGCTGATGTGACCGGAGCCGACGATCACGCCGGCGACGCCGGAGCGCATCAGGTGCGTCGCCGTGGAGTAGTCGAACACGCCGCCGGCGATCACCGGGACGTCCAGTGAGCCGACAAACTCCTTGAGGTTGAGCGGCTCGCCTCCCTGCTGCACGTGCTCGGCTGAGATGATGGAGCCCTGGATGAACAGGATCTCGGCGCCGGCGGCGATGACCACCGGCGCGAGTTCGCGTGCGTTCTGCGGGCTCACCCGCACAGCCACGGTCACGCCAGAGTCACGCACTTGGGCGATGCGCTCGGAGAGCAGGTCGCGGTCGAGCTCGGCGGTGTGCAGTTCCTGCAGCGTGCGCACGGAGCGCTCGCCGGAATCGACGAACTCCTGGTACTTCTCCTGCGAATCGATGCCCCAGGCATCCTCGCAGGAATCCACGACCTTCTTCACCGCACCCTCGAGGTCCGCATGGCGGCCCCAAAGCCCCTCGGCGTCGATCACGCCGAGGCCGCCCTGCTTGCCCATTTCGATGATGAACTCGGGGCTGGCCAGCGCGTCCGTCGGGTGAGAAGCCAGTGGAATGTCGAAGGTGTAGGCGTCGATGTTCCAGCTCGTGTCCACGTCCTTCGAAGAACGGGTGCGGCGCTTCGGCACGATCGAAAGATCGCCCAAGTCGTACCCCCTGCGGGCCTCGCGGCCGAGACCGATTTCCACGTAGTCGCGCATGAGTATCCCTTACTGGCGGTAGTTTGGCGCCTCGACGGTCTGCGTGATGTCGTGCGGGTGGGACTCGCGCAAGCCGGCGGTGGTGATCTGGACGAACTGCTTCGTCTGCAGCTCCTCGATGGAGGCCGCGCCGGTGTAGCCCATCGCAGCGCGCAGGCCGCCAACGATCTGGTGGGTGATGGAGTCCAGCTCGCCACGGAACGGCACGCGACCCTCGATGCCCTCCGGCACCAGCTTGTCCTCGCTGGTCACGTCAGCCTGGAAGTAGCGGTCCTTGGAGAAGGAGCGCTTCTCACCCGTCAAGCCGCGTCCCTGCATTGCGCCCATGGAGCCCATGCCGCGGTAGCGCTTGTACTGCTTGCCGCCCACGACAACAATCTCACCGGGTGCCTCAGCGGTTCCGGCGAGCATGGAGCCGAGCATGACGGTGGACGCGCCGGCGGCTAGCGCCTTGGCCACGTCGCCGGAGAACTGCATGCCGCCGTCCGCAATGATCGGCACTCCAGCTGCCTTCGCCGGCACGGACGCTTCGAGGATCGCGGTGATCTGCGGCGCGCCCACACCAGCGACAACGCGGGTGGTGCAAATGGAGCCCGGGCCGATGCCAACCTTGATGGCGTCCGCGCCCGCATCGATCATCGCCTTCGCCGCGGTGCGGGTGGCCAGGTTGCCGCCGATGACGTCGACGCGGTCGCCGAACTCCTTCTTCACCCGCGCGACCATCTCCAGCACGCGGTTGTTGTGCGCGTGTGCGGAATCGACCACGAGCGCGTCCACGCCGGCTTCAACCAGCAAGCCCGCACGGTCGAAGGAATCCTCGCCCGTGCCCACACCTGCGGCGACGAGTAAGCGGCCGTCCGCATCCTTGGACGCGTTGGGGTACTGCTCGCTTTTCACAAAGTCTTTCACCGTGATCAGGCCGGCCAGGGTGCCGTCCTTGGCCACAATCGGCAGTTTTTCCACCTTGTTGGAGGACAGCAGCGCCAGGGCTTCGTGCTTATCGACGCCCTCCGGTGCCACCACGAGCGGCATCGGGGTCATCACTTCCGCCACCTTGCGCTGGAAATCCGCCTCGAAGCGCATGTCGCGGTTGGTGATGATGCCCACGAGGCGACCATCCTCGTCCACCACCGGCAGGCCCGAAATACGGAAACGGGCGCACAGCGCGTCCACTTCCTCCAGCGTCATGTCCGGGGTTGCGGTGACGGGATTCGACACCATGCCGGATTCAGAACGCTTCACAATGTCCACGTGTTCCGCTTGATCCTGGGCACTCAGGTTGCGGTGAACCACGCCGATGCCGCCCTGGCGGGCCATGGCGATCGCCATGCGGGACTCAGTCACCGTGTCCATCGCGGCGGACGCGATCGGCATGCCCAGACGGATGTTCCTGGTGAACTGGGAGGCCGTACTGACCTCCGACGGCACGATGTGGGATTCCGCCGGCAGCAGCAATACGTCGTCGAAGGTCAGGCCGCGCAGCGCCACCTTGTCCGGATCGTCCCCACCAGTCCACACACGCTCATTAGCCATCGCCTTTACGTCTCCTCTCCCGCGCGGATGTTTTCCGCCATGATATAACGCACCGCAAGTGCCACCCTTGCCGCCCAGTTCAGCGCCCCGGTTCAGCTGGTTTGCGCAACCGTATAGGCTTACACGGGTGAACTACGACGACATGATGCCACTGGATCCGTTCGCGGACGACCCCAACGACCCGGCATCCTTCATCGAGGACGAGGAGCACGCCGAGCCGCTGTCGCCCGAGGAGCGAGTCGCGGTGATCCAGGATCTCTCCCACGTCCGGGATGCGCAGCGCATGCTGAAGCCGCGCGGCATCCTCGGCGTCTCTTTCCTGTGCGAAGACTGCGACCAGGTGCACTACTACGACTGGGAGATCATGGAGCAAAACATGATCGCCTCGTTGAACAACGAGCTGCCCCCGGTTCACGAGCCCAGCGCCAACCCGAATATCGAGGCGTACGTGCCCTGGGACTACGCCATGGGCTACCTGGACGGCCTCGAGGGGCGCTAGGAGCTCCCTGCGCCCTGAGCAGGAGCAGGCACTGTGACGCCACCCACGACCGCCTGCTGGCGCTCCATCCCTTGTTGGGCGGGTGGCTGCACCATCGTCGCCGGGTCATTGACCCGCACAGAAGGGTTCTGCCGCTCGGCCCCGGTCGCCACCGTCGGCTCCGTGGCTGCGGCTGTGCCTTGCGACGGAGCACCCGTTGCCGAGTCCTGCCCCGACTGGTTCGCCGCAGACTGCGCCCCCTGGTTGGGTTGCCCCGTGGCCTGACCGGCCTGACCGGGCTGCGACGCACCCGCGCCCCGCTGCTGCGCTGGGTCCTGCGGCACCTGGGTCTGCTGTTGCGCCGGCGCTGCAGGGGCAGCGGGCGCCTGTTCAGCGGTTGCCTTATCCCCGGCAACACCAGGGTGAGCGGCGGTGGTGGTATCCGTCACCGTCTTGGTCACAGTCGCGGCCTGGCCACCCTTGCCCGGGCGCTGCTCGCGCTCCTTCATTGTGGCCACCAGCCCGCGAGCCTGCTCCAGCAGCTGGCGGGTGGCTTCCTCATCGCCGCTCTTGCTGGCCACCTCGAGCTCGTCGAGCGTGGTCGCGAGCTCGACCATCGTGGTGTCTTCCGGCGCGCCACGGTCGAACAGCACCGAACCGGTGCCGACGCAGACCACAGTGGCGGCAGCGGCGCCAATCAGGCCCGCCAGCCACGGGCTGACTTGCCGCTTCCGGCGAGCGCGGGCGCTGTCGAGGGACGTGACGCTCCGGCCCGCCTCCGGAGCCGGATCGAGTGCGTCGAGTTGCGGTGCCTCCGGCATCGGACGGTCGATGTCGGCTTTCAGCTCCAGAAGGGCTGCGGCGAGGGGGTCGGTGCCGCCCGAAGGATCGTCGCCAAGCGAAAGCGCGTCGATGAACGCGTCGCTCTCGGCGAACTCCTCCATGCCAGGTTCGTAAGACCCGTTGCGCGATGTCATAGCTCCGCCTGCCCTCCTTCCAGTTGCCCCCGCAGTTTCGCCAGCGCCCGGTGCTGGGCAACGCGCACCGCACCCGGGGTGCTGCCCATGACCTGCGCGGTCTCTTCTGCGGATAAGCCCACAAACACGCGCAGAATCACGATGTCGCGGGCCTTCTCATTGAGTGAATCGAGTAACGCCCGCACAGTGTTACTGCCTGCAGACACCATCGCAGCGTCCTCGGGCGTGATTGTCGCCACCTCGGTGTCCGGCACGTCTTCGACCGGGCTGAGCTTGTCGCGCGCCATGGAGCGGTGCGCGTCCGCCACCTTGTTAAACGCGATGCCGTACACGAATGCCATGAATGGACGGCCAGTGTCGCTGTAGCGGTCGATGGACGTCGCCACCGCAAGACAGATCTCCTGCGCCACGTCTTCGGGGGTGGGCATCCGCCCGCCGCCGATGCGCGCCCTGGCGTAGCGCAACACGCGCGGGTGAATGATGGCGATGATGCGCTGCAGCGCGCGCCTGTCACCCTGGACAGCAGCTGGAACAAGGTCAGCGAGCTCGGCATCCTCGTCGCTTGCGGCCACGCCTCACTCCTTTCTGCGGTCCCCGCGCTCCGTATCGCGTAACCCGTTCATCATAAACGCACACGCCGGTTCCTTCCGTCTACCGAGCTTTTGCCAGGAATTCACCTGCCCGTAACCCGTGACGTTCAACCAGCTAAACGGCATTACTTTCACACCCGCCCGGGCCACGACAACCCGCCGTAACCGCGACGACACCAAACGTTAACCGGAGCAGTCCACACTCGAATGCGGTTTCACGTCAGAGGTACTTCTAAAGGAGCGCTCCCGAATATGTCTTTGCCGCACCAGCTTCCCGGGCCGAACGCCGATTTCTGGGATTGGCAGCTACACAGCGCATGCCGGGGGGAGGCCTCCGAGATCTTCTACCACCCCGACGGGGAGCGCGGACGGGCGCGTGCCCAGCGCGAGAACCGCGCAAAGGCCATCTGCTTCGAATGCCCCGTGCTGTCCCAGTGCCGCGAGCACGCCCTGCGCGTCGCCGAGCCGTACGGCATTTGGGGCGGCATGAGCGAGTCCGAGCGCTCTGCCGTCCTGCGCGGCGCGGCGGGCGGCATGAAGGTCGCCGCAGCCTCTGCAAAGTAGGCGCACACGAAAAAAGCGCCCCAGGTGTTGCTGGGGCGCTTTTGCTTGTCGACGTCGCCTTCGGCCGTGCCCCTAGTGGGCGTGGCCGTCGTGCTCGTCGTCCTCCTCGGCGGGCTTCGTCACCACGGATGCTTCCGTGGTGAGCACCATGCGGGCCACAGACGCGGCGTTGACCACCGCATTGTGGGTAACCTTCACCGGGTCGATGATGCCCTGGTCTAGGAGGTTGCCGTACTCGAGCGTGGCGGCGTTGAAGCCCTCACCGTTGCCCATCTCGGCGACCTTGGACACCACAACGGCGCCGTCGAGGCCCGCGTTGTCGGCGATCCAGTAGGCAGGCTTGGACAGCGCACGGGCCACCGCAAGCACACCGGTCTTCTGCTCGCCCTCGAAGCCGTCCGCGAAGGTTTCCAGCTCTCGAGCAATCTGCACGAGTGCAGAACCGCCGCCGGCGATGATGCCCTCCTCCGCCGCCGCTCGGGCAGCGTTGATGGCATCCTCGACGCGCAGCTTGCGCTCGTTTTGCTCGGTCTCCGTCGCGGCACCGACGCGCAGCACGGCCACGCCGCCGGAGAGTTTGGCCAGGCGCTCCTCGGCCTTCTCCTTGTCCCAGGTCGAGTCGGTGGACTCGATCTCGCGGCGGATCTGGTTGCGGCGGTCCTCCACTGCCTCGGCTGTGCCGGCACCGTCGACGATGACGGTGTCGTCCTTGGTCACCGTCACGCGGCGGGCGGAGCCGAGGTGCTCCAGGGTGGCGTCCTTGAGGTTGACGCCGACCTCCGGGTCGATCACAGTCGCGGCGGTGACCACGGCGAGGTCGTCCATGAACGCCTTGCGGCGCTCACCGAAGTACGGCGATTTCACGGCCACGACCTTGAGGATCTTGCGGATGGAGTTGACCACCAGCGCCTGCAGCGCCTCGCCCTCAATGTCCTCGGCCACCACGAACAGCGGCACAGACTCGGAGGCTGCCTGCTCCAGCAGCGGCAAAAAGTCCGGCAGGGAGGAAATCTTGCCGCGCACCAGCAGAACGCGAGCGTTCTCCAGGACGGCCTGGCCGGCGTCCGGGTCCGTCATGAAGTACGGGGAGAGGAAGCCCTTGTCAAAGGAGATGCCCTCGGTGAGATCCACGTAGGAGTCGATGGACTGGGACTCTTCGACGGTGAGCACACCGTCCTTGCCTACCTTGTCCATAGCGCCTGCGACCATCTCGCCGACCTCCGGGTCGCGCGAGGACACAGTGGCCACGTTCGCGATCTCGGCGGAGGACTGCACCTCCGTGGCGCGGGCCTTGAGCTCCTCGACGACCTTGTCGGCCGCCGCCTTGATGCCCTTGTTCAGCTCGATCGGGTTCGCGCCAGCGGCGACGTTGCGCAGGCCCTCTGCGACGAGCGCCTGGGCCAGCAGGGTCGCGGTGGTGGTGCCGTCGCCTGCGATGTCGTTCGTCTTCACCGCGACGGACTTGACCAGCTGCGCACCGAGGTTCTCAAACGGGTCCTCGAGGTCGATGTCGCGTGCGATGGTCACGCCGTCGTTGGTGACGGTCGGCCCGCCCCAGGACTTGGACAGCACAACGTTGCGGCCGCGGGGGCCGAGGGTGACCTTCACCGCGTCGGCGAGCGTGTCCACGCCGCGCTGGATGCCCTCACGAGCTTCCTGATCAAATGCGATGAGTTTTGCCATGTTGCCGCTTACTTCTCGACGACGGCCAGCAGGTCACGGGCGGAGAGCAGCAGGTACTCCTCGCCACCGTACTTCAGCTCCGTGCCGCCGTACTTGGAGAAGACGACGGTGTCGCCCTCCTTGACGTCCACGGCGATACGATTGCCGTTGTCGTCCAGGCGGCCCGGGCCGACAGCGATGACGACGGCTTCCTGCGGCTTCTCAGCAGCGGAATCCGGGATAACCAGGCCGGACGCAGTCGTGGTCTCGGCTTCGGCGATCTGGACGAGGACCTTGTCCTCCAGCGGCTTGATGTTGACGTTTGCCA
>ERZ1029886.186-NODE-186-length-14424-cov-5.217065_pt1 | contig 14424 bp, 19 predicted proteins | sample MGYA00519232_ERZ1029886 | MGnify/ENA primary metagenome ERZ1029886 (study PRJEB33666, sample SAMEA4610932) | skin metagenome | biome: Human-associated habitat; feature: Malodor aspect; material: skin | place: Philippines | collected 2015-08 ... | reverse complement strand
ATGACGTGCGTTCGGCGCGGGCGACGCGAGCGCCGGTGATTTCGGCGACGGCTTCGGCGAGGAGTACCCGGCCGAGGCACAGGAGCGCTGGGGCGACACAGATGCATGGCAGCAGTCGCAGAAGCGGACCGCACGGATGACCAAGGGCGACTGGGAGCGCGTCAAGGAGCAGACCGAGGCGCAGGAGTCGGCGGCTGCCGCCGCCCTGCGCGAAGCGCGCGAGGAGGTGGGGCTGGAGCCCTCGGCGGTCGAGGTGCTGGGCGTGCTGCCGGCGCATCGGACCGTCACCGGCTTCGCCATGACCCCGGTGCTGGCGATGATCCGCGGCCCCTTCACCCCGGTTCCCGAGGCGGGCGAGGTGGAGGAAGCCTTCACCGTGCCCTTCGCCCATGTCGCCGATCCGGCGAACTATCGCCTTGAACGGCGGCTCTGGCGCGGCGGCTGGCGGTCCTATCACGTTGCGCCCTTCGGTCCCTACTACATCTGGGGGGCGACGGCGCGGGTGCTGCTATCGCTGGCGCGCCGGGTGGCGGGATGAACCTGCCGCCCTCGCTCATGGACGACCCCGGCCTGCGCGCCGTACTGGGCGCGCTGGCGCCGGTGCGGGCGCTGGTGCGGGACGCTGCTGGGGTGCGGGCGTCGGGCCAGGACGCGAACCAGGTCCAGACGCAGGAGCAGGTGCCTTGTTCGACGACGCAGGCTCCGCGGCCGGCGGCGAAGGAGCGGCCGGCTTGTCCTCCCGGGGAAGGTCGCGCGGGGCGAGCGGGCGGGGAGGGGGCTGCCAGGAGGGGGCGTCGGCAAGCGGGGTGGCACCCACCGAGGTAGGCAGCGGCCGCTCGGGCGCGGGCTGGGCGCAGCCGGCGAGGCAGAAAGCGGCCAGGATGGCGAAAATGAGAGTGCGCTGCATTGAAAATCCCCCCGAATTGAAAAGTGCAACGCCCCGAAGTTTAGCGGCTGACTGTGAATCGCGCACTCCAACTTTTGTATAGCGCGCGAATCGCTAGAATGTCAGACATGCCTAATACTTCCCAGTCGCAACAGTGGTTTGAGCGTTCCTCCAAGGTGATTCCGGGCGGGGTGAACTCGCCGGTGCGCGCGTTTGGCTCCGTGGGTGGCCAGGCCCGCGTGATTGAGCGCGGTGCGGGCTCGCGCCTGTGGGACGTCGACGGTAACGAGTACGTTGACCTGGTCAGCTCCTATGGCCCGATGATTCACGGCAATGCCCACCCAGAGATTGTGGAGGCCGTGCAGCAGGCCGCAGCGGGTGGCTTGAGCTTCGGCTCGCCCACCGAGGGTGAGGCTTTGCTCGCGGAGGCCATCGTCGCGCGCACCGCGGCCGATAAGGTGCGCATGGTCAACTCCGGCACCGAGGCCACCATGTCTGCGGTGCGCCTGGCCCGCGGCTACACCGGCCGCGCCAAGGTTTTGAAGTTCGAGGGTTGCTACCACGGCCATGTGGACGCGCTGTTGGCCTCGGCTGGTTCCGGCGTGGCGACCTTTGCGCTGCCGGATTCCCCGGGCGTTACGGGCGCGACGGCGGCCGATACCATCGTCGTTCCTTATAACGATATCGAGGCCGTGCGCGAGGCATTTGCGCAGCACCCAGGCGAGATTGCCTGCATCATCGCGGAAGCCTCGGCCGGCAACATGGGCACCGTGGCACCAGAGGAAGGCTTCAACGCCGCGCTTGCCGACGTCGCCCATAGCGACGGCGCCCTCCTCATCCTCGACGAGGTCATGACCGGCTTCCGCACCTCCTATAAGGGCTGGTACGGCGTCGACGGTGTGGCGGCGGACTTGGTGACCTTTGGCAAGGTCGTCTCCGGTGGCCTGCCGGCCGCTGCTTTCGGCGGCCGCGCCGAAGTTATGGACTACCTCGCGCCGGACGGTCCGGTCTACCAGGCCGGCACGCTGTCCGGTAATCCGGTGGCCATGGCCTCCGGCCTGAAGTCTTTGGAGCTGGCAGATGAATCGCTCTACGAGCGCCTGCAGGCCAACGCGGACCGCCTGACCGGCATGATTTCTTCCGCGTTGTCTGCCGAGGGAGTAGCGCACCACATCCAGCGGGCGTCTTCTATGTTCTCCATCCGCTTTGCCGAGGGCGAGGGCCGCAACTTCGCCGATATGCAGGCGGCCGAGACCTTCCGCTTCACCCCGTTCTTCCACGCCCTGCTGGATAACGGCATCTACGTCGCACCAAGCCCATTCGAGACCTGGTTTGTCTCGGATGCACTTACCGACGCCGACTTTGAACTCATCGAAGCCGCCCTCAAGCCCGCCGCCCAGGCCGCGGCCGCTGCGCGTCCCGCGAACTAAGGAGAGACATGACACGCACTATCGTTCACCTCGTGCGCCACGGCGAGGTCCACAACCCGGAGAAGATCCTCTACGGTCGCATCCCGGGCTATCACCTGTCCTCGCGCGGGCATTCCATGGCGGCGCGCACTGCGGAATCCTTCCGCGACCATGACGTGACCTACCTGGCGGCCTCGCCGCTGCAGCGCACCCAGGAGACCGCGCGACCGATTGCGCAGGTAACGGGGTTAGACGTGGACGTCGATAAGACGCTCATCGAGTCCGGCAACCGCTTCGAGGGCCTGCGCACCAAGGGCCTGCGCTCCGCGCTGTGGAACCCGCGCCGCTGGCCGCTGCTGGTCAACCCGCTGGAGCCCTCGTGGGGCGAGCCCTATGAGCAGATTGCCGAGCGCATGCTGGGCTCCATCGAGCGCGCCCGCACCGCCGCGGCGGGCCACGAGGCGATTTTGGTCAGCCACCAGCTGCCTATCGTGATGGTGCAGCGCACCGTGCTGGGCCAGCGCCTGCCGCACGCGCCGTGGAATCGCGAATGCGACTTGGCCTCGGTCACCTCTTTGCTTTTTGAGGATAACCAGGTCACCGATATCTTCTATTCCGAACCGGCGCAGGAGATTTAATGGCACTACAACGCAGGCGCGCAGTCGGCGCGGTGCTTGCTGCGGTGGCGGTAGCGCTGTCGCTTGCCGGTTGCTCGCAGGACTCCAATAATGCCCAAAATGCGGTCGCGACCGGCGGCAACTTCGAGTTCATCTCGCCCGGCGGCGAGAAGGTCATCAACTACGAGGAATCCGAGCGCAAGCCACTGCGCACCTTCTCTGGCGAGGACGTGCGCGATAGGGATAAGACCATTTCCCTGGAGGACTATGAGGGCGAAATCGTCGTGCTCAACTCCTGGGGCCAGTGGTGCGCTCCGTGCCGCGCCGAGGCCGATGACCTCCAAGAGGTCCACTCCGAGCTACAAAAGCGGAAGATTGGCACTGTCTTGGGCATCAATGTGCGCGACTATAACCCGCAGGTGTCCAATGACTTCCTCGAAGATAACGGGCTGAAGTATCCCTCCATCTACGATCCGCCGTTTAAGACCGCGGCGGCCCTGGGCGGCGTGCCCACGTCCGTGGTCCCGACCACCATCGTCTTGGATAAACAGCACCGCCCGGCTACGGTCTTTTTGCGGTCCATCACCGCCCAAGACGTGATGGACGTAGTGGACAAATTAGAAAAGGAATAAATGGACAACGCAGCGAGCATCGGCAACTCCTTTGCCGAGGCCGCGACCTCCGGCCCACTCATTCTGGGCCTGTTCGCGGCCGCCGTGGCGGGGCTGGTGAGCTTCGCCAGCCCGTGCGTCGTCCCACTGGTCCCCGGCTATATTTCTTACCTAGCCGGCGTAGTGGGCGGCGAGGTTACGTTTGACGGTGAGTTGGGGGTGGGCGTCGGCAAGCGCAGGCAATGGGCCGTGGTGCTGGCCGCCGCCTTGTTCATCCTGGGATTTACCGTGGTTTTCCTGCTGGCGACGGTCTCCGTATTCGGCGCGATTTCCGCGCTTCGGCTCAATGAGGAGACGCTCATGCGCATCGGCGGCGGCGTGACCATCCTGATGGGTGTGGTTTTCCTCGGCGCGATCCCGGCGCTGCAAAAGGATACCCGCATGGCACCGAAGCGCTGGACCACCTGGCTGGGCGCGCCGCTGCTGGGCGGGATTTTCGCGCTGGGTTGGACGCCGTGCCTGGGCCCAACGCTGGCCGCCATCATTTCCGTATCGGCCGGCACCGAAGGCATGACGGCCGCGCGCGGCGTGCTGCTCATCATCTTTTATTGCCTGGGCTTGGGCCTGCCGTTCCTGCTGGTGGCGCTGGGCTCCGCGCGGGCGATGCGCTCGATTTCGTGGGCCCGCAAGCACTCGCATACCATCCAGATAATCGGCGGCGTGGCCATGATCCTCGTCGGCTTGGCCCTGGTAACCGGCCTGTGGGGCGAATTTATTAACTTCATCCGCCAGTGGACCGTGGACTACGGCGCCACCCTGATTTAGGAGAGACGTGAAATATTTCCGCAAAGCCTGGCATTGGCTGACTAGCATGCGCACGGCACTGGCGCTGCTTTTCTTGCTGGCGCTGGCCGCGATTCCCGGTTCCTTGCTGCCGCAGCGCGACCTCAACGAGCAGAACGTGCAGGACTTCATCGAGTCCAACGGCAATGTGGCGAAGATCTACGACAAGCTGCAGCTTTTCGACGTCTTTTCTTCCGTCTGGTTCCAGGCCATCTTCATCCTCTTGGCCATTTCCCTAGTGGGCTGCATCCTGCCGCGCTCCTGGGATCACTACAAGGCGTGGAAGACCCCGCCAACGCGCGCGCCGAAGTACCTCCACAAGCTGCCGCTGGCGGCCGAGGGGCATTCGGATAAGAGCGAGGAAGAGCTCTCCGCGGAAATCAAAAAGCGCCTGAAGAAGTGGCGCGTGGCCGAGTACTCCCCCGAGGAAGACCGCGCCGGCGTGCACACCTTCTCCGCGGAGCGCGGCTACGGCCGCGAGCTGGCCAACCTCATTTTCCACGTGGCGCTGGTGGCCATCTTGGTTACCGTCGCCGCCGGCCGCTTGGTCAACTACGAAGGCCAGGTCATCGTGGTCACCGAGTCCGGCTCCCAGGGCGGTGGCCAGACCCTGGACCAGTCCACGGAGTTCTGCAATACCTCCACGTCCAATTTTGACTCCTTCCGCGCCGGCCCGCTTTTTGACGGCACCGGTCTCCACCCCTTCTGCTTCGTCGCCCATGACTTCGCGGCGGAATACCTGCCCAACGGCCAGGCGGAGATGTTTACCTCCAACGTCTCCTATGCGGAGGGCGAGGACATCTACAAGGATGACTCCGAGTGGAAGGACTATGAGCTTAAGGTCAACCACCCGCTGCGCCTGGCACACAACCGCGTCTACTTGCAGGGCCACGGCTACGCGCCGACGGTCACGGTGGAATGGCCCAACGGCGAAAAGCGCACCCAGACCATTCAGTTCCAGCCGAATGACACGACCTTCTTCTTGTCCTCCGGCGCGATGCGCTTCGACCCACCGGCCGGCATGCACCCGGATCTCTATGACCGCCGCCAGAACCAGATCGCCATCCAGGGCCTCTTCGCGCCTACGGCCGAGTGGGCCGGCGAGAACGGCAAGCTGCTGCAGTCCGCATACCCCGGGCTGCAGGATCCGGCGATGGCCATCGATATCTACCGCGGCGATGCCGGCCTGGACACCGGCACCCCGCAGTCCTTCTTCTCGCTGGACCCGAACCTGGTGCAGTCCGGCCAGCTACAAAAGATTGACCGCGTGAACCTCAACCAGGGCGAGGACGTCACCCTGGACGATGGCACGAAGATCACCTTCGACGGCGCCAGCGAGTTCGCCAACTACCAGGTCTCTTATGATCCTTTCCAGAAGTGGGTGCTGGCCTCCGCGCTGGTGATGCTCATTTCCTTGGTGGGATCGCTAGTGATTAAGCGCCGCCGCGTCTACATCCGCCTGCGGCCGAACGCGGCCGGCGGCACCGACGTGGAGATGGGCGGCCTCGCCCGCACCGACCGCGCCGGCTGGTCCGAGGAGTTCCACGAGCTGCACCGCGCGCTGCTGGAGCTGCCGGACCCAGACGAGGTCGAAGAAGACGAACTGTATACCGATGATTAGCGCCCCGGCCCGATCCAACAAAAGTTGGATTGGGCCGTTTCGCTGAGTAAGGTAATCAGCACTTATCCCGCACGTGTGAAGGCTAGGAGCATTCATGCAGATCGATCAGAATCTGTCTAATTTCTCGGATATCGCGGTGCAGACCGCCTTTGTGGTGTACTGCGTCGCGCTCTTTTTGTCGCTGTTTTACTACGGCCGCATGCAGGGCATCATCGAGGGCCGCCGCGCCGTGAAGTCTGAGGCCGCGAAGGTCTTGGTGGGGGCGGGCGCTGGGGGCGTCGACAAGCAGAGCTATGCCGGCGAGGTTGCCCAGTCTTCTTCCGGAATCACGGCCGATGAGCTGAAGGAAAAGGAGCGCAAGGCCGATAAGCTCGGCGGCATGACCAGCGCGCTGATGTGGGTGGGCATTGCCCTGCACGCCGCGGCGATTGTGCTGCGTGGCCTGGCTACCGGCCGCTTCCCGTTTGGCAACCTGTACGAGTACGTGCTGATGGTGAGCTTCGGTGTGCTGCTGGTGGGTAATATGGCCATGCAGCGCAAGGAATGGCGCACCGTGTGGCCGTGGTTGCTTACCCCGACTCTCGCGCTGATGTTTTATGGCTCCACCAAGCTCTATGCCGAGTCCGCCCCAGTGGTGCCGGCGCTGCAGTCGCACTGGCTGCCCATCCACGTCACCGTGGTTTCTTTGGGCGCGTCCATCGGTATTATCTCCGGCATTGTCTCGCTGCTGACGCTGTTCCGTATGGCGCAACCGAAGCATGCCGAGCATGGCTTCTTCGGTGCGGTGGCCCGCCCGCTGCCTTCGGCCGCGAAGATTGACCAGCTGGCCTATCGCCTGGCTGTTATCACCCTGCCGACCTTGGGTCTGGGCATCATCTTGGGTGCCATCTGGGCCGAGTCCGCCTGGGGCCGCTTCTGGGGCTGGGACCCGAAGGAGACCGTATCCTTTGCCACCTGGATCCTGTATGCCGCTTACCTGCACGCGCGTGCAACGCCGGCTTTCCGCAAGGCGGCGCCGTGGATCAACGTCATGGCGATGGCGCTGATGGTCTTCAACCTGTTCTTTATCAATATGGTCGTCTCCGGCCTGCACTCCTATGCGGGGCTGAACTAGATGGCGGAGCATACGAGCCCGCGCCATAAACAGGGAAAGCCGGCCGGCGATAATGCCGTGATTTTGGGCCTTGGCGCCCAATTTGCCGAGCGGCGCCGCGAGTTGGGCATTTTGCAGCAGCAGCTTGCCGACGCCGCCGGGGTCTCCCGCTCCACCCTCCACACCATCGAGCACGGAGGTGCGGGCGTGCGGTGGGAAAAGATTACCGCCGTGGCCGAGGCCTTAGGCCTAGAGATGAGGTTCGTGCCGAAGGAAGCCTAGTCCTTCTCGCCGTCGGCGTCGCGTTTGCGGCGCTGGCGGCGCTTTTCTTCTTCTGCCTCCTGTGCGCGGCGCTGCTTGAAGCGCTCCTTTTCTAGGTTCCACAGGAATTCCTCATCATCATCGGGGCCCTTGATAGCGCGGGATTGTTCCACCTCGCGCTTTTTCCATGTCGAGGGCCCGAAGGCCTTCCAGACGAGGTAGGCGGCGAGGACAAAGAGTAGGAGGAGGATGATTCGGCCCATGCGTGCGATTCTACCTGCACCGCGTACAATCAACCCCCATGACGCATAACCCTGAGCCACCCAAGCCGGACCCAGAACTGCGCCGCCGTTCGCGCGCGGCGCTGTGGAAGTACGGGCTCGCCCGCGTAGTGCTTTTTATCGCTTTGACGGTGGTGATTGAGCTTTTGGCCATCGCCATTGACTTTCCCATCCCGGTGCTCGTCGCGGCGCTGCTGGCGCTTTTTGTGGCGCTGCCGCTATCGATGCTGATCTTTAAAAAGTGGCGCATCGAGGCCACCCAGACGCTGGCCGAGTACTCCGCCCAGCGCAAGGCCCACAAGCGCTGGGTCCAGGCGGAGCTGGAAGGGCGCGCCGCGCAGGACTAGACGATGATGAGTGCGGCGGCTTCGATCACGGCCCACAGCAGCATCGCGCGGCCGGTCAGGCCGAGTACGGGGATAAGCTCTGGGCCTTGGGCGCCGCGGTTGACGGTGCGGATGGCGCGCAGCGCAAGGGGGAAGTAGACCAAGCCAGCGAGCGCGAGCCAGCTGCCGAAGGCGATGCCGATGGTCAGCAGGAATGGCAGCAGGAGCAGCACCGTAAAGAGCAGGCGCGCCTTCTCGTTGCCGAGGCGCACGGCGAGGGTAATCTTGCCGGTCTCGGCGTCGGAGGGAATATCGCGGATGTTATTGACCAGGTTGACGCCAGAGCTCATCGCGCCGATGCCCACGGCCAGCGCGAGGCCCGACCACGACAGCCGGCCGGCCTGGGTAAATTCGGTGCCGAGCACGGCGACGAGCCCGAAGAAGACGAACACGGCGACCTCGCCGAGCCCGCGATAGCCATACGGGTTCTTGCCGCCGGTATAAAACCAGGCGCCAGCGATGCATAGCGCGCCGATGAGGATGAGCCACCACGCATGTGCTGCCAGGGACAGCGCGATGCCGGCGAGCCCGGCCACGGCGAACGCGGCGAAGGCGGCGAGTTTCACCTGCTGCGGGCGGGCCAGGCCGCCGCCGGTCAGGCGCTGCGGGCCGGTGCGGTCGTCGTCAGTGCCGCGGATGCCATCGGAATAGTCATTGGCATAGTTCACGCCGATGATAAGCGCCCACGCCACGATGAGGGCGAGGAGGGCGCGGCCCACGTGGCCGCCGCCGATGCCGAATGCCGCGCCGGTGCCCGCAATGACGGGCGCGAACGCGTTGGCCCAGGTATGCGGGCGCGCGCCCTCGAGCCAATCCTGGGCAGTGGCGGAGAAACGGCCGGCGGAATGGTCCTTGGAATGCGGGGCAGACTTCGAGGCAGACATAGCCACTATTGTGCCACTGCGTCACGCGCGGGCGGCAATTAGCCAAGGTAGGCGCGACGGCGCAGCCGATAGGCGGCTAGTGTCGCGAAGAAAAGAGTGGCATTGGTGACCGTCATCGCGGCGGAGGTGGCCGCATCAAGCCAATAGGCAAGCCAGAATCCTGCGACTGCGCTGAGTGCCGCGATGCCGCAAGCGGCGAGCATTAGGGTAGGCACGCGGCGGGTGAAAAGCCGCGCGGTCATGGTGGGAAAGACCATCAAGGCGATTACCAGCATGGCGCCGGCGGCGTGGAAAGCGGCAGTAGCAGTGCAGGCAACTACCGCCATAAACGTTGTTTGTACGGCGCGGGAGCGGACCCCGCGCACGGTGCAGAAGGGGGCGTCAAAGGATGTGGCGGAAAGCCGCGGCAAGGTAAGGGCGAGGAAGATTGCGTTGGCGGCAAGCACGCCGGCCATGACATAGCAGTAGTGGGGATTGGAAAAGGCGGCGAGGTTAACATCGCCAACCAAGACGGCGTGGACATCGATATGTACGTGGCTCATTCGGGTAGAGATGAGGATGACGCCGGCGGCAAAGAGGGCGGGGAAGATGAGGCCTAGGGCGGCATCGGCAGTAACCAGCGCGCTGCGCTGCAGCCACCGTGTGCCGAGCGCGACGGCCAGGGCACCGGCCGCGGCGGTAATAAGCAGCAGCGGGGAGTCGATATCGGAGGTTAAAAGGTAGCCCACGGCGATGCCGGGGAGGACGGCGTGGCCGATGCCGTCGATAAGCATGGCCTGTCCCTGTAGAACTACAAAAGTGCCGGGCAGCGCGCATGCTACGGCGGTAAGGACGGCGAGCAGGCAAGCGGTAGCGGCAAGGGTCATGGTCGAAGCTTTCTGGTGACGAGGCTGAACGCTACGGTGGCGGCTTGCACCAGCACGATGATGGGGCCGGTAGGCAGCGGGCCAAAGGCGATGGAAAGGTAGCAACCCACGGCGGCAGTAAGCGCGCCTAGGAAGCCGGCTAGTGCAATGAAGGGAAGCAGGCGGTGAACCCAGGGGCGGGCGGCCGCGGCCGGGCTGATGACTACGGCCACCATGAGGACCACGCCGACCACCTTGACGCCTATAACCGTTACGGCGGTTAAGGAGAGGAAGCTGAGGGCATTTAAGGCCGTGGTGCGAATGCCGGCTACGCGGGCAAAGGGGGCGTCAAAGGCGACGGTGGCTTGCCGAGTGTGTACCGAAGAAAGAATTAGCAAGACGCCGCCGCCAATGACGAGCGCAGAACTCACATCGGCGCGCGTGAGCGTGGACGCGTTTCCCAGCAGGTAATCCTGGATGCCGGCCTTGCCGGGCAAGGGCTGGCGGGAAATATGCTGCATGAGCAGCATGCCGATGGAGAAGAATGTGGTAAGCGTAGCGGCCATCGCGGTGGTCGGGCCGAGCGGGGCCAGCCGTGGAATCAGGTGAATACAGCCGACGGCCAGTGTGCCGGTGAGGATGGCGCCGGCAGAAAGCAGCCAGATATTGCGGCCGTCCCACCCTAAGGCCGTGGCCACGATGAAGGCGACCAGCAGGCCAGGCAAGGAGGAATGCGAGATGGCATCAGCGAGCAGGCTGGTGCGGCGCACATAGACCAGCGGGCCGAGCGCGCCGGCGCAGGCTCCGATGAGTACCGTCCCCAAAAGCGCCTGCGTATAGGTGAAATCCTGAAAGAGTTCTAGTGGGTTCATGAGGGCAGGCAAAACATGTCGGCGATGGCGGATTCGGTGAGCACCTGCTTAGTAGGCCCGGCCGCGATGAGGCGGCCTTGGCCCACCATGAGGACCTCATCACAGAAATCGGCGACCTCTGCGAGGTTGTGGTGGACCAGCAGGATGGTGGCGCCATCGGCGCGCAGATTCTCCAGTACCTCCATGATGGCGCGCTGGCTTGCGGCGTCGACCCCAGCGAAGGGCTCATCCAAGATAATGAGCTCGGGATCGCTCACGAGCGTGCGAGCGAGTAAGACGCGCTGGCGCTGGCCGCCGGACAAGGCCGAAATGGGCAGGTGCGAGTGCTCTTGCATTCCGGTGCGGGCGAGCGCGTCGTGAGCGGCGCGCTTATCGACGCGGCTCGGCCACTGCCACCAGCGCAGGCCGGCGGTGCGACCCATAAGGGCGACGTCGAAGGCCGTGGCCGGAAAATCCCAATCGATCTCCGCGTGCTGCGGCATGTAACCGAGCCGGTGGCGGAAATGGGCAAGGTTGGTGCCATCAAAGGTGAGCGATTCGCAGTTAAGCGGTGGAAGCAGCCCCACCAAGGTGCGCACAAGAGTGGACTTGCCGGAGCCGTTGGCGCCCACGAGGCCGGTGATGGTGGCGGGAGTGAGGGCAAAGGTGGCGTCGGCAAGCACGGGCGTGCGCGGATAGCCCGCGGTGAGGTGGGTGGCGCGCAGCATTAGCTTAAGGCCTTTGCCACGGTGTGTGCGTTGTGCTCGAAAGCCCCGAGGTAGGTATCGGTGGGCGCGTCGGGTCCGAGGGTATCGGCGAAGAGCTCCTCGTCCGAGACGGTAACCTTCCAGCCGCGGGACTCCACGGCCTGCTGCAGCGAGGTGATGGCCTGTGGGTTGGCTTGATTGTCCTTGAAGATGACGGGGACCTTCTTATCGGCGATGGTATCGGCCAGCTCGGAGATCTCGGTGGCGGATTTTGTGGCCTCGGTGGTCACGAAATCGGTGGCGTGGATGTCAAAGTCGAAGGTCTTGCCAAAGTAGTTGAAAGCATCATGGCCGGTGATGAGCACGCGGGGCTTCGCAGCAGCGAGTTCCTTCTTAGCCTTGTCGTGTGCAGCGGCGATCTGGCTTTCGTAGTTATCGGCGGCAGTGGAGTAGTCCGCGGCGTGCTCGGAATCGATATCGCCAAGTTTGTCGCCGATGCTCTCGACGGCCTGGCTCCACAGTTTGGGGCTATTCCAGATATGCGGATCATAGAGTTGCTCGCCGCCCTTTCCTTGTTCCGGCCAGGGCAGGAGATCTTGTTCATCGAGCTGATCGCCCACCGCGAGCTGCTTGTCTCCCAGGGACTTGAGCTGGTCCACCATCTGGGCCTCGAGGTGGAGGCCATTCCAGAGTACGAGGTCGGCGTCCTTCATAGCCTCAATATCGTGCGTGGTGGGCTGGTAGGTGTGCGGATCACCGCCGGGGCCGACCATGGTGGTGATATCGGCTTCGGGGGCGAGGTTGGCTGCAGCATCGGCCAAGTAGCCGGTGGTGGCGAAGATTTTTAGGCTATCTCCGTGGTTGTCATCGCCGCTTGAGCAGGCCGTTAGCGTAGTAGCGGCGAGCAGTACGGCGAGGGGAAGTGCGGTGGTTTTCTGCAACGAAAAGTCCTTAAATTAGAAATGAATACCAAAGTTCAATGTAGTGAACTTCTAAAAACATACATATTGAAACTCATGGAAGCAATAGGATGAACTACGATGGGGTGAATGCACGTAAGCGAGCTGCCCGAACGCACCCAGGACTACCTCAAGATTTTGTGGAACCACGAGGAAAAGGCGGGACGCGATACCGCCATGCCGCTCGGTGATCTGGCTAAGGCTGCCGGCCAGAAGCTGCCCACCACCTCCGAGGCCGTCAAGCGCCTCGCGGCCAAGGGACTCGTGGAACACGAGCGTTACTTTGGCGTCCGGCTGGTCAGGGAAGGTCGCGAATTGGCCGTGGCCATGGTGCGCCGCCACCGCCTGCTCGAGACCTTTTTGGTATGCACCTTGGGCTATACTTGGGACGAGGTGCATGAGGAAGCCGAAATGCTAGAGCATGCGACCTCCGATAGGTTTGTCGAGCGCATCGATGCTTTCCTCGGCGCCCCTGCGCGCGATCCCCACGGCGATCCCATTCCGGCGGCCGATGGCACGGCTGAGCCGCTCTCGCGCATTACGCTTGCCGACGTCCCACCCAACTCTCCCGTCACCATGGAACAGGTCAATGACGCCGATGGCGAATTCCTGCGCTACCTGGACAAACACGGGGTTCGTCCAGGCGTGCGGCTGACCGTCGTTGCCCCGCCGGTAGCCGGCCTCCTAGAGGTTAGCGTGGATAATGGAGCCAGCTTTTCGCTCGGGGAATCCGCGGCGCGCGATATCGCGGTGCGCGACGTGGAAGGTGGCTAAGCGCCGAAGATGCGCGCCACCGCGCGGCGGTCTATTTTGCCTGGCCCGGCCGTGGGAAATTCCGCGAGGCGCTTGATGTCTTTCGGTATCTGCCAGCGGGGAAGCTCGGCGTCCTCGAGGGCTTCGAGGATATCGCCGATATCGGCCCAGCCGGTATACGCCGCCATAATCGCCTGGCCGAGGCGCGGGTGCGGCACGCCGACGACGCAGGCATGGTCCACGCCCTTGACCTTGAGGATTTCGGTTTCTAGCGCCTCGGGGTGCAGCTTGAGGCCACCGGAATCGATGACATTATCCAGTCGGCCAGTGACGGTGAGGGTGCCGGCGTCGATAAAGCCGCCGTCGGAAGTGGCGAACCAGCCTGGCTCGCGGAAGGCTTCGTGCTCGGGCGCGTTGCGGTAGCCGTGGGCGATGGTGGGCCCTCCCAAGAGGATGCGGCCGTCCTGGACGCGCACTTGGGCTCCGGGAATCGGCCGGCCATCGTAGACGCAGCCACCGGCGGTTTCGGAGGATCCGTACGTCGCCACTACTGCAATGCCCAGCTCCTCGGCTGCTGCGCGCAGGCGCGGGTTGATGGCCGCGCCACCGACGAGGATGGCGTCGAAGGTGCGTAGCGCGTCGATGCCTTCGACCGAATCCATGGCCTTGGCCAGTTGCAGCGGGGTCAGCGCGGTATAGGTGCGGTCGCCAGTGCGGTCGAGCTCTGCGGCCGCGCGGGCGAAGGTAGGGATATCGAAGCCCTCGCTGAGATCCATGCACAGCGGGTCGACGCCCGCTACCAGCGAGCGCACCAGTACCTGGATGCCGGCGATGTGATGGGCCGGCATGGCTAGCAGCCACTGGCCGGTGCCGCCGAGCACTTGGTGAGTGGCATCAGCGCTGGCCACTAGGTTTGCTGGGGTGAGCTGCGCGCCCTTCGGCGTGCCGGTGGAACCCGAGGTGGACATCACGAGTGCGATGCCCGGATCGATGGGCTCGCCGGCGCGTTGGGTATTGCGCAGGAGGGTGGCACGGGTGGCGTCGGCAAGCGGGAGCGGCAAGAAGCAGGCCTGCCCGGCGATGGCGGCCTCCAGGTCCGGGAGGATGGCGGCCGGGGAGTGGGGGTCAACCGGAAGCGGGGAGAGGATAGTCACGGAGGCGATTTTAACCGTCGAAGGGGCGGGATTCGTCTTTTTCCGCCTTGCGTATGCCGCGCAGCAACACGAGGCGTCCAACGATGAGCGCACCCGTGGCCACGACGGCAATGCCGATACAAAAAGCGATAAGCATTAGTAGTAGTACGGGAAGCTATCCCAATTAGGCTCGCGCTTTTCTAGGAAGGACTCCTTGCCCTCGACGGCTTCGTCGGTCATATACGCCAGGCGGGTGGCCTCGCCGGCGAAGACCTGCTGGCCCA
>ERZ1029886.184-NODE-184-length-14535-cov-5.562569_pt1 | contig 14535 bp, 17 predicted proteins | sample MGYA00519232_ERZ1029886 | MGnify/ENA primary metagenome ERZ1029886 (study PRJEB33666, sample SAMEA4610932) | skin metagenome | biome: Human-associated habitat; feature: Malodor aspect; material: skin | place: Philippines | collected 2015-08 ... | reverse complement strand
GGGCGGATCGCGTCGGCCGCACCTTCACGGCCGGGGGTTACACCGTGCCCCGGCGCGACGCGGATCTTGCCCGTGCCGCCTTCTCCGTTCATGAAGAAGCGGTTCCACCAAGAACCCCAAATGACGCAGTGCGCAACCATGCCGGAACTGTCCCTTTCCCAAGCCGCAAAGCTGACGGGAAAAAGCAAGTCCACGATCAACAGAGCCATAAAAGCCGGAAAGCTCAGCGCGACCCGCCATGACGATGGCAGCTATTCGATTGACCCGGCCGAACTGTCTCGTGCGTTCGGCTGGGAACCCCATGAGGGTGCGAAAAGACGCGATGCGGAACCAGATGGAACCCGTCTTCTCGAACGCATCGAGGCGTTGGAGACCATGCTCAACCGTGAGCGCGAGATCTCGGCCGACCTGAAAGAGGACCGGGACCGCTGGCGGCAGCAGGCAACAGCCCTTTTGACCGATCAGCGCCCCACAACCGCGGCTGCTACCCGGTGGTGGCCCTGGCGCAGAAAAAGCCCATGACGGCTTTGCTGGACCTGGCCGCTGATCGGCCGGCAGCGCATCTGGCCAAGCCAATCCCTGAAGAACGGTCTGCTTGACGTCGGCGGTTTTTGCCATCTAATCCCCTGCCATGGGGCCAGCGACCGCCCCACGAGGCGCCAGCCGAAGATCGCGTTCCACATCGCCTTTCAACGGGAGGAACGCCCCATGCCTGCACCTAATGCGATTGCGTCTGACAAGCTGGCCCGGCTGATCGGCACGGCCCGCGCGCCGGTGATCCTGGATGTCCGATCCGACGCGGATGTCGCCGCCGATCCCCGGCTGCTGCCGGGCGCGATCCGGGCCGATGACCGCGCGCTGGCGGATCTGCCGCCGCTGCCGCCCGGGGCGGTGGTCGCGGTGTGCCAGGAAGGGCACCGGCGCAGCCAAGGGGCGGCCGCCTGGCTGCGCGCCCAGGGACGGCCAGCCGAAGTTCTTGACGGTGGTTTCGCAGCCTGGCGCGATGCCGGGCTGCCGCTGGTGGACCCGGCCCGCCTGCCGCCGCGCGACAGGCAGGGCCGCACGGTCTGGGTCACGCGCGCGCGGCCCAAGATCGACCGCATCGCCTGTCCCTGGTTGATCCGCCGCTTTGTCGATCCGCGCGCGGTGATCCTGTTCGTCGCCCCGTCCGAGGTCGAGGGCGTGGCCGAACGCCACGACGCCGCCCCCTTCGACATCGAAGGCGTGTTCTTCAGCCACCGCGGCGACCTGTGCAGCTTTGACGTGATGCTGGCTGAATTCGGCCTGTCCGTTCCGGCCCTGGACCGGCTGGCGGTGATCGTGCGCGGCGCCGACACCGCCCGCCTGGATTTGGCCCCCGAGGCGGCGGGCCTGCTGGCCGTGTCGCTTGGCTTGTCGCGCATCCATGCCGACGATCTGGACCAGCTTCAGGCCGGGATGCTGGTCTATGACGCGTTCTATCGCTGGGCACGCGATGCGACCGACGAGACGCATAACTGGCCCACCAACAAGCCAGGAGCCGCGTGATGCCCGCCCGTCCTTATCCGACCCTGGCGCAGGCCGCGCGCATCTGGGCGCGCATCGGCCTGCTCAGCTTTGGCGGGCCTGCCGGGCAGATCGCGCTGATGCACCGCATCCTGGTCGAGGAACAGCGCTGGCTGGGCGAAAAGCGGTTCCTGCACGCGCTGAACTTCTGCATGTTGCTGCCCGGCCCCGAGGCGATGCAGCTGGCGGTCTATATCGGCTGGCTGATGCACCGGACCCTGGGCGGCATCATCGCGGGGCTGCTGTTCGTGCTGCCGGGCCTTGTCTCGATCATGGCGCTGTCCTGGATCTATGCCATCTGGGGCGATACCGGCGTGCTGGAGGCGGTGTTCTTCGGGTTGAAGGCTGCCGTGCTGGCCATCGTCGTGCAGGCGGTGATCCGCATCGGCTCGCGGGCCTTGCGGAACGGCGCGATGATCGGCATCGCGGCGGCGTCCTTTGTGGCGATCTTCGCCTTCGGCGTGCCGTTTCCGGTCATCATCCTGACAGCCGGGTTGATCGGGTTCTTGGGCGCGCGGGCGGGGCTGCCCGCCTTCCAGGCCGGCGGCGGGCACGGCAAGGTCGGCAAGGTGCAAGTGGATGACGCCGACACCCTGCTGGGCGAGGAATCGCCCGGCCACACGCAGGTCAGCGCGGCCTGGGCCACGCGCATCTCGGCGGTGTTCCTGGCGCTGTGGCTGGTGCCGGTGGCCGCGCTGTTCCTGCTGGCGGGGCCGGGCAACGTGTTCTCGCAGATCGCGGGGTTCTTCAGCGTCATGGCGGTGGTGACCTTTGGCGGCGCCTATGCGGTGCTGGCCTATGTCGCCCAGCAGGCGGTCGAAACCTATGGCTGGCTCGCCCCCGGAGAGATGCTGGACGGCCTGGGCATGGCCGAGACGACGCCCGGGCCGCTGATCATGGTCACGCAATTCGTGGGCTTCATGGGCGCGATGCGCGATACGGGCGCGATGCCGCCGCTGCTGGCGGGCACCCTGGGCGGGCTGCTGACGACCTGGGTGACCTTCGTGCCCTGCTTCCTGTGGATCTTCCTGGGCGCGCCCTTCATCGAACGGCTGCGCGACAATCGCGCGCTGTCGGCAGCGCTGACGGCCGTGACGGCAGCGGTGGTTGGGGTGATCCTGAACCTGGCGGTCTGGTTCGGGCTGCATGTGCTGTTCGGCCAGCTTCGCCCGTTCGCCGCCTGGGGCCTGGACCTGGACCTGCCTGTCTGGCGAACATTGGACCCCGCCGCCCTGGTGCTGGTCGTCGCGGCGATAATCGCGGTGTTCCGCTTCCGCCTTGGTGCGGTCACGGTCCTGGCAGGCTGCGCCCTGGCCGGGCTGGCACTTCGGCTGGCAGGGGTCGCCTGAGGGTGCTGGCGCTGTGGCTGGTCCTGGGCCTTGGCTATTCGGCGGCGCAGACGCCCTCGGGCCGGCTGCTGCGCCGCTCGGCCCATGCCGAAGACCGGCCGGCGGTCTTTGCCGCGCAGTTCGCCCTGTCGCACACCTGCTGGCTGATCTGCTATCCGCTGGCCGGGCAGATGGGCGCAAGGGTCGGCATGGATGCGGCCTTTGGGGCGATGGCGCTGATCGGTCTTGCCGGTGTTGGCTTGGCCTGGCGATTCTGGCCAAACGACGATCCGACCGACATCGCGCATCAGCATCCCGATCTTTCCGACGATCATCCGCATCTGGTCGCGTTTGGCAGAAATGGCCGTCATCACCATCCTGTGGTCATCGACGATATCCATGCGCGATGGCCGCTCAAACAAACGCTTTAGGGTTGGCTACCCGTTCATTTTCCTCAGGCCCGCCGGTCGAGTTCAGCCATCATGGCGCGGCGCAGGATCGCGTTCATGCGGGTCTGATAACCCTGACCTCCGGCCTTCAGCCATGCCAGCACATCGGCATCCAGTCGCGCCGTAACCTGCTGCTTGATCGGACGATAGAACCGGCCCCGGACCGCCCCGGCCCATTGCTCGTCGGTCAACTGGGGAATGTCGCTGGTGTCGATCTGATCGGCCGGCAGCGCGTCCAGCCTGGCAAGTTCCTTGCGCCGCTCGTCGGTCAGTTCGGGCAGCGTATCGAGGGTGTATTCAACCATTGGCATATCGCTTCCTTTCCTTCGGGGTAGCACGGCGAGCGGAGATGATGCGGATTGTCTCAACAGGTTCCGGGCCATCCTCGGTGACAGTGTGAGCCACAAGAAAGACTGCTGCGCCACCGACTTGGCCGATGGTCTGCCAGCGATGCTCGCCACCTTCGACCCGGTCCTGCACCGTCAGGTGCAGCGGATCGAAAAACACAAGCACGGCGTCCTCGAACCGAACGCCATGCTTGCGCTGGTTCGATTCCGCTTTGGCCGGATCCCAGACAAACCGCATTCTCATGTGGCAAATGTAATTACAAAATTATAATTATTCAATCCAGCGCTTCTGCTTCTTCCACGCTCCTCATGGCTTCCACAATCTGATCGACATGCGTCCGCTGCTGCTGGGCGCGGCGGACCATCAGGCTGCGGGCCTGGTCATTGTGCCGGGCGATCTCGTGCAGCTGCTGGGCCAGCTGGTCTAGGTGCAGGCGGGAGATCTTCTGGCCGCGCAGAACTGCCGTGTTCATGGCCCTTACGGCCTGGTTCACGTTCTGCCCGATCGCAGACACCTCCTTCGTCAAGGCCGTGATCTCGCCGGCCTCGGGCGGCTCGATGTGATACACGCCCGCCGCATAGAGCAGCACCCGCCGCGCCATGTCGGCCCGGCTCAGGTCCAGCTCCTTCGCCAGGGCATCCAGACGCTCCATGTCCTCGGCGCTGACCCGCACCGTCAGCACCTTGCTGCGCGACTGTGGCAGGCGCTCTTCCCAGCGGTTCTTGAGGTTGTAGATCGTCCGGCGGCTAACCCCGTATTTCTTCGCCAGGTCCGTGACCGGGATCTTTGCGTCCAGTTCACCCCGCAGCGCCTGCTTCTGGTCGTTTGTCAAACGGCTGAACTTGCGCTTTGGCATGTGTGAAGTATCCAATATTAGGATTGTGAAGTATTCAAGTCATATTTCCTGCCATTTACACACCATTTACACAACCTCTAAAACTGCTCTTCACAAAAAAGGGACATTTAAGGCTGATTTCGAGTCTGGTTCGGTGGTCCGAGAGACCGCGAGACAGAGCCAGATGACAAGATCACCGCTTTGCACTTCGCAGCCAATGATAGTGCAAGGATACCCTCACAGAGCCACGGAGAGGCCCCCTAGAGGCTCGTTTCGGGTTCTTGGATAGAGCTTCCACTCTTAATATGCTTCCGGCCTCCAGAGGGCCTTCCAGAGCTTCTGAGGGCCTTTCTGATTTTCTCAGCAGATCTTTCAACCATCAGCCCGGACGTAAAGGGGTTTGAGAAACTGACCCTCGCCACCTGTCCCGCCCCGAGGCGCAGCGCCGATCCCAAGGGCTGGCAAGCCTCGGGGCGGGCGGCGTCAGGCCGCCAGTTTCGATGCAGTGTCGGGTGTCGCGTGTCGCGTGTCGCTTCGCTCCCCGCGACACCCGACACTGACACTAGAGAGCTAAAAATGGACATGCCGGAGGGTAAAAGTGGACGCGCCGGAGGGTATGAATGGACGCGCCGGAGGGTATGAATGGACGCGCCGGAGGGTAAAAGGACACTTTATAAATGGACGTGAGTCATTTATAGCGTCCACTTATGAGGGAAATCACTGTGCCGAGCAGCGCTGTTGCGCTTCGATCCGACAAGCCGCTGACCCCGGCCATGGTCTCGGTCGTCTGGGAGCTGGCCTCGGCGCTCGACGCGGCCCGGATCCCCGCCGAGGTGGACAACAGCGTCTGGCTGGAAGTGCCCGCGCGGCTGCTGCGCGGCGAGGACGGACGAAACGACAACATCTGGCTGCGCGAGTGCCTGACGCGCCTGACCGGAGTGCAGCTCAGCGGCGAATGGCGCGGCGATCCCTGGGGCGCGGTCCTGCTGGCCGAATGGAAGATCACCCAGGGCGGCTCGATGGTGCGGGCATTGATCCCGCCCGCTGGCGTCCATGCCCTGCGCAGTCCGCAGAACTTCGCCAAGATCGAGGCCCGCGCCGCTCACAGCCTGACCGGCCATGGCCGCCAGCTCTACGTGCTGCTGGCCGACAAAAAGCGCCTGGGGAGGCCGTTCTGGACCTTCACCGTAGATGAGCTGCGGTCGCTGATGGGCGTGTCTGATAAGCGCGCCTATGCCGTTTGGGGACAGTTTCGAAAGCGCGTCCTTGATCCTGCTCTGGCGGCGGTGAACGACTATGGCACGGTCGAGGTCAGCATGAGTTTGGAAAAGCAGGGCCGGTCGGTCCATGCCGTCACCTTCCGCTGGCGCTGGAAGGATCCCCACGATGCCGCCGAGACGGTTGCCGAGAATGAACGGCATCGAAACGCTCGACGGCGGCAGCAGGAAACGGATGATGCCCCGCCTCTCATCGCCGACGAACCCGAGGCGGAACCGGCCTTGGCCTGGTGGTATGGCCTGACCCCGGCCGAGCGCGAGGAATGGGCGGATCGCGTCGGCCGCACCTTCACGGCCGGGGGTTACACCGTGCCCCGGCGTGACGCGGATCTTGCCCGTGCCGCCTTTTCCGTTCATGCGGAAGGGGTTCCAGAAGAAACTCAAAATGACGCAGTACGCAACCATGCCGGAACTGTCCCTTTCACAAGCCGCAAAGCTGTTGGGCAAAAGCAAGTCCACCATCAACAGGGCTATAAAAATCGGGAAACTTAGCGCGACACGGCACGAAAATGGCAGCTATTCGATTGACCCTGCGGAACTCTCGCGGGCGTTTAGCTTGGAACCCCAAGAGGGTTCGGAAAGACGCGATGCAGAACCGGATGGAACCCGCCTCCTCGAACGCATCGAAGCCCTGGAAGCGATGCTGAACCGTGAGCGCGAGATTGCGGCGGACCTGAAAGAAGACCGGGACCGCTGGCGACAGCAGGCAACAGCCTTGCTGACCGATCAGCGTCCCACAACCTCGACCGCTGCCCGGTGGTGGCCTTGGCGCAGAAAAACCCCATGACGACATTGCTGGACCTGAGCACTGGCCGGTTCATCACCGCCTGACGCTTGATTTCTGAAACTCCTTGACCCTCATAGCACAATCAATCAACTACTCATTATCAGTTGAGGAGTTGATTCGATGGATGAGCCTCAAGCCCTTGCCTCCTTTGCAGCCCTGTCCCAGGAAACGCGGCTGCGGATCGTGCGGCTGCTGGTTCAGGCCGGGCCGGATGGCATGGCCGCCGGCGCCATCGGGGAAGCTGTTGGCGGCGCCACCACCTCGCGCCTGTCCTTCCATCTGACCCATCTCGAACATGCCGGGCTGATCCAGTCCCGCCGCGACGGGCGTTTCATCATCTACAGCGCCGTCTATTCCGCCCTGGCCGGGCTTGTCGGCTTCCTCTTGAAGGATTGCTGCCAGGGCCACCCCGAGATCTGCGCTCCCGCCATTGCGGCGCTGACCTGTGCCTGTGACCCCCATTTGACCGAAAGCGCCTGACCATGGATGTCGTCATCTACCACAACCCGGACTGCGGCACCTCGCGCAACACGCTGGCGATGATCCGCAATGCCGGGATCGAGCCGCATGTCATCGACTATCTGAAATGCCCGCCTTCGCGCGTCCTGCTCGAAGGCCTGATCGCCCGCATGGGGATCGCGCCGCGCGACCTGCTGCGTGAAAAGGGCACGCCCCATGCCGAACTGGGCTTGGGCGACCCATCCCTGTCAGACGATGCGCTGCTCGATGCGATGATGGCGCATCCGATCCTGATCAACCGCCCCATTGTGGTCAGCCCGAAAGGGGTGCGGCTCTGCCGTCCTTCGGAACAGGTGCTGGATCTGCTTCCGCCTCAGAACTCCGCCTTCAGCAAGGAAGACGGCGAACAGGTCGTGGATGCCCAGGGCAACCGCACCCGCTCTGCCTGATCAAGGACATTCCCATGACCGCCAGCCACCCGGCCACCCGGCTTTCCTTTCTAGACCGATACCTGACGCTCTGGATCTTCGCGGCCATGGCTTTGGGCATCGTGCTTGGGACGATCTTCACCGGCCTGCCGGATGCCCTGCATGGGATGGCGGTCGGCTCGACCAACATCCCGATCGCCCTTGGCCTGATCCTGATGATGTATCCGCCGCTGGCCAAGGTCCGCTACGAGGAGCTGCACCAGGTCTTTGCCGACAAGCGCGTCCTGGTGCTGTCGCTGGTGCAGAACTGGATCATTGGCCCGGTCCTGATGTTCGTCCTGGCCGTGACCTTCCTGCGCGACCAGCCGGAATACATGACGGGCCTGATCCTGATCGGCCTCGCGCGCTGCATCGCCATGGTACTGGTCTGGAACCAGCTGGCGCGCGGCGACAACCAGTATGTCGCCGGGCTAGTGGCCTTCAACTCGATCTTCCAGATCCTGTTCTTCTCGACCTATGCCTGGTTGTTCCTGACGGTGCTGCCGCCGCTGTTCGGGCTGGAAGGCAGCGTCATCGACGTGAGCTTCTGGACCGTTACCGAGGCCGTGCTGATCTATCTGGGCATCCCCTTCGTTGCGGGCTTCCTGACCCGGCGCGTCCTGATCGCCCGGAAAGGAGCCAAGTGGTATCAGGAGGTCTTCCTGCCCAGGATCAGCCCGATTACCCTGGCAGCCCTGTTGTTCACCATCGTGGCGATGTTCAGCCTCAAGGGTGGGGACGTGGTGCGCCTGCCGCTGGATGCGGCGCGGATCGCCGTTCCGCTGGTGCTGTATTTCGCCATCCAGTTCCTGGTCAGCTTCGCCATGGGCCGGCTGATCGCCCGTGATTATCCCCGCACCACGGCTATCGCCTTTACCGCCGCCGGCAACAATTTCGAACTGGCGATTGCCGTCGCCATCGCGGCCTACGGCCTAGCTTCCCCGGTCGCGTTCGCGGCCGTAATCGGGCCGCTGGTCGAGGTGCCGGTTCTGATCCTGCTGGTCAACGTCGCCCTGTGGCTTGGCGGTCGCTGGTTTCCCGACGATGTGATGCTGAAGGAGGCCCGCGCATGATCCCCGACTTGCCAAACCTGTCGCCCGGTGCGGTCCACCAGCCGGACCTGCCCTCGGTTCCGCGCGCAACCCATCCGCCGCGCATCCTGCTGCTCTATGGCTCGCTGCGGGAACGCTCCTATAGCCGCTTTGCCACGCTTGAGGCCGAACGCCTGCTGCGCCACTTCGGCTGCGAGACCCGCGTCTTCCATGCCAACGGCCTGCCGCTTCCCGACGATGCCGAGGCATCGCACCCGAAGGTGCAGGAACTGCGCGAGGCGTGCCTGTGGTCCGAAGGCCAGGTCTGGACCAGTCCCGAGCGGCACGGCGCCATGACCGGCGTGATGAAGTCCCAGATCGACTGGATCCCGCTTTCGATGGGGGCAATCCGGCCCACCCAGGGCCGCACCTTGGCGCTGATGCAGGTGTCCGGGGGCTCGCAGTCCTTCAACGCCGTGAACCAGATGCGTGTCCTGGGCCGCTGGATGCGCATGGTCACGATCCCGAACCAGTCCTCGGTCGCAAAGGCCTATGACGAGTTCGACGAGGCCGGCCGGATGCGGCCCTCGAGTTATTACGACCGCATCGTCGATGTGATGGAAGAGCTGGTGAAGTTCACGCTGCTGACGCGCGACCTGTCAGACTTCCTGACCGACCGCTACAGCGAGCGAAAGGAAACCGCGGCCAAGCTGGAACAGCGGGTAAAACTGAAAAGTGCTGTCTGATGCAGGAAGCCTGCCCAGTTCGCCCTGCTTCAGGAGTGCCGGTCGAGTTCAGCCATCATGGCACGGCGCAGGATCGCATTCATGCGAGTCTGATAGCCCTGTCCTCCAGCCTTTAGCCAGGCCAAGACATCGGCATCCACCCGTGCGGTGATCTGCTGCTTGATGGGGCGATAGAACCGGCCCCGAACCGCGCCGACCCATTGCTCGTCGGTCAGCTCAGGAATGTCGCTGGTGTCGATCTGATCGACCGGCAGCGCGTCTAGCTTGGCAAGCTCCTTGCGCCGCTCCTCGGTTAGCTTGGGCAGCGTGTCGAGGGTGTATTCAACCATTGGCATATCGCTTCCTTTCCTGCGGGATGGCACGGCGGGCGGAGATGATGCGGATTTCCGAGCCGCCAAGGTAATTGATTACTGGCAGTTGTTCACTGTCTTTAAAAGATTTTTTACCAATTAACTTCCCCGCAGAGTTTGCAGCGATCAATCAGCTCCTGTTCCAACTTTACTGATTAGGCCGCGGCCGCGGTCGGGATATACCAACTTCTTTTAAAGCCTGCGCAAAGATATCTTTCTCCACACGCTCTGGGCTAGACATGTAAGTTTGCATCGCCGCAGGCTGCGGCTCATCAATGTCAATATTTATGTCCACATCACCCTCCCCTACATGAATATCCCCGAACGATATACAGCTCTGCCTATAGACTTGATCTTTTTCTTGATGAACAAAGTCCGCCAACGAAACGCCTGCTATTGTTGCAGCCCCGGCAGTAACCGTAATAAATTCAAACACCCCTTTCAGGACTATGCGGATACGCCCCTTAACGGACCCTTCTATAAACTCTAACTCAGTGACCTGCAGGTCTTGTATTCTAAATGCCAAGCGAGGCAGATACTCTTGTGCCTCTAGCAGCCTCTCAGACGGGATATTTCTATATAAATCCTCTGATAAATCGGCCCTAATAACAACATCACCAAGCCCCTCCCTATACAGATCCAATCTTCTTTGAAGGTTACTTACGCCCGTCAAAAAATTACGCAACTCATTTGAATCAGGCGCCGCTATGATAAAGTTCTTATATGAACCTAGAGAAACTTCATATAAAATTGAGCCCAAGTATATTTCAAATGGCCTTCCTGAAAGATCAGAAAAATTTATAGACTCGGGATTTTCTTCGACCATCTTAACTGCCTTTTATATTTCATTGCGTACTATGGCATACTCAGCGCATCAATAAAGACCTGTGGGATAATAGGAAAGGTCAGTCAGACCACTCATGTTAAGCTTTCATTGTCTCGATGACCTGATTGATATGCGCCCGCTGCTGCTGCGCGCGGCGGACCATCAGGCTGCGGGCCTTGTCGTTGTGCCTGGCGATCTGGTGTAGCTGGTGAGTCAGCTGATCCAGTTGCAGCCGAGGGATCTTCTGCCCGCGCAGCATGGCCGCGTTCATGGCCCGCACCGCCTGGTTCACGTTACTTCCGATCGCTGAGACTTCCTTTGTCAGTTCTGCGATCTCGCCGGCCTCTGGCGGCTCGATGTGGTAGACACCCGCCGCGTAGAGCAGCACCCGCCGCGCCATGTCGGCCCGGCTTAGGTCCAGCTCCTGCGCCAGCGCGTCCAGCCGCTCCATGTCCTCGGCGCTGACCCGCACCGTCAGCACCTTGCTGCGGGACTGCGGCAGGCGCTCGTCCCAGCGGTTCCTGTGGTTGTAGATCGTCCGGCGGCTGACCCCGTATTTCTTCGCCAGCTCCGTCACCGGCACCTTCGCGTCCAGCTCGCCCCGCAGAGCCTGCTTCTGGGCGTTCGTCAGGCGGCTGAACTTGCGTCTCGGCATGTGTGAAGTATCCAACTTGGAGGCTGTGAAGTATCCAAGTTACATTTCCTGCCATTAACACACATCCGAAAACAGCCTTCACAGATCAGGCGATTCAGGGCCGCTCTCCAAGCCTGCCGGGTGGGTCTGTAAGGCAACGGCCCGGGAGCAAGGGGGAGGGATGCCGCTCTGGGGATGGCACCGGAGGATCGGACAGCGATGGCCACTCAGAGCCACGGAGAGGCCCCGTAGAGGCCCGCCTCGGGTTCTCGGAGGGATTTCCCTGCCCAGAGGCTGAGAGGCCTCTGTGGGGCGTTACAGCGCCTCTTTGCGGTTTTCTGATTTTCTCAGCCTGCCGACCTGACCGCTGGGGCGCGGCGCGGCAGGGGAGAGAGCTGCCCGTGCCACCTGGGCCGCCTCCGAGGCGCAGCGCCTCGCCGGTCAGTTCACCGGGGCGGGCCCACGTCCGCTTCCAGCAGCATCCGCACATAGCGCGTGTAGGGGATGCCGCGGGCCTTGGCCTTGGCCTTCACGGCATCGAGCAGCGAGGCAGGCAGGCGCATGTTCAGCGCGGCCGCCTTCGGCTCGATCTCGAACCGCATCGGCTTGAAACCCGAAAGGTCATACTCGGTCAGGTCAGCCCTCTCCACGAACCGCTCCGCCTCGGCATCGCTGCGCAGGGGCGGCATGGGCTTACCGGGTGCCTTCATAGTGCGCGATCTCCTTCTGGTGCATGTACCGGGCGCTGATGGGCCGCAGGCGCGTCTCTCCGTCGATCTGCCGCAGCATGAAGACCAGGAACACGTACCGGCCCGCTGCGGTCGTCCCGATGGCCCGCATCCGGGGTTCCTCGGGAAAGGGATCGGGCATCACCGCAGGCGTGCCCGACAGCACCTCCTCGATCTCCTCGCGGCTGACCCCGTGCTTGCCGCACTTCGGCCAGTTGCCCTCGTCCCAGTCGAAGCCCGCGACCTTCATGGATGCTCAAAAGTGGTGTCTACACAAACGTAATGTAAGCGCCTCGACTGCCACCGGGAAGCTTTTTCTCCAGCCTGCTCCCTTGCCGCCAAGGCGGCGTACAGGTGAGGAGCTGCCCTTGCCATCTGGCCAGCCCCCAAGGCTCAGCGCCGATCCAAGGCTTGCAAGCCTTGGGGGCTGCCGGCGCAAGCCGGCAGTTTCGACACAGTGTCGGGTGTCGCGTGTCGCGTGTCGCTACGCTCCCCGCGACACCCGACACTGACACTGTAGGCCTTCACGACAACATCCCGGAGGGCTGGCGACAACATCCCGGAGGGTTCACGACAACATCCCGGAGGGGTAGCGACAACATCCCGGAGGGTTCACGACAACATCCCGGAGGGGTCAGACAACTCGTTGACGACAACTTAATGTGTTAGGTAGTGTTGTCTTATGAGAGAGATTACCGTTCCATCCAGCGCTGTTGCGCTCCGATCAGACCGCCCCCTGACTCCGGCCATGGTTTCGGCTGTGTGGGAGATCGCGGCCGCACTCGATGAGCAGCGCGTGCCCGCTGCCGTTCCCAATGCGGTCTGGCTCGAAGTTCCTACTCTCCGCCTTCGAGGCGAGGGCAGCCGGGCCGATAACGTCTGGCTGCGGGAGTGCCTCGACCGACTGACCGGCGTGAAGCTGTCCGGCGAATACCGGGGCGATCCGTGGGGGGCGGTGGTCCTGGCCGAGTGGCACATCACGCAGGGCGGCAGCGTGGCCCGTCTGCTGATCCCGCCCGCTGGCGTCCACGCCCTGCGCAGCCCCTCGAACTTCACCAAGATCGAGGCCTACGCCGCGCATCGCCTGACGGGGCACGGCCGCCAGCTCTACGCGATCCTTGCCGACAAGAAGCGCCTTGGCAGGCCCTACTGGACGTTCACGTTGGACGAACTCCGGGCACTCATGGGTGCTGATACCCAGAAGTCCTATGCCCGCTTCAACACCTTCCGGCAGCGTGTCCTCGATCCGGCCGTTGAGGCGATCAATGACTACGGCACCGTCAGGGTGAAAATGACCCTCGAAAAGCGAGGTCGCGCTGTCCATGCGGTGCGCTTCGACTGGAACTGGAAGGACCCCCATGACGCGGCCGACACCGCAGCCGAGAATGAACGCCACCGGGGCACCCGCCGCCGCCAGCAGGACACGGACGACGCCCCGCCCCTGATCGTAGCAGAACCTCAGGTGGAACCGGCCCTGACATGGTGGCACGGGCTTACTCAAGCTGAGCGCGAGGACTGGTCGGATCGTGTCGGGCGCACATTCAAAGCCGGAACCCTCACTGTGCCCCGGCGCGAGGCCGACCTTGCCCGCGCCGCCTTTTCCGTTCAGGAGAAAGGGGTTCCAGAAGAATCCCTAAATGACGCGGTGCGGAACCATGCCGGAACTCTCCCTTTCCCAAGCCGCGAAGCTGACGGGCAAAAGCAAGTCCACCATCAACAGAGCCATAAAAACCGGTAAGCTCAGCGCAACCCGTCACGAGGACGGCAGCTACTCGATTGATCCGGCAGAACTGGCGCGGGCGTTCGACGTGGAACCCCTTGAGGGTGCCAAAAGACGCGATGCGGACCCGGACGGAACCCGCCTGCTCGAACGCATCGCAGCACTGGAGGCCATGCTGAGCCGTGAGCGTGAGATTTCGGACGACCTGAAAGAGGATCGGGACCGCTGGCGGCAGCAGGCGACTGCCTTGCTGACCGATCAGCGGGCAGCCACTACTGCACTCAGGTGGTGGCCTTGGGGAAAGAAGAGCAATCCGTAGACCTTATCCTATCACACTCCGGTCAACCAATGGCATATCGCTTCCTTTCCTGCGTGGCACGGCGCGCGGAGATGATGCGGACGATCTCGACGAGTTTGAACGTGAGCGCGAACAGCTAGTTGCGACTGTAGCCGACCTGAGGGAGCGTCTGGACTGTGCCGAGCAGCGCGTGTGTTCGCTGATTTCTTACCAGAAGCCTGAGCGACATCGCTAGTGGTGGGTATAGCAGAGAAAAAGACGCTCCCGGCCTCAAAGCTGATTGACGTCAAGAGCTTCCTTGAGTTGTATGTCGAGCTGACGTAATCAAGATAACGATGGGTGCATTTCGATATTGTTTAGATAACCCCCTCTCGCTCCAAGGTAGCATATCTTGGCGCACGCAGGGAAATACCGGATTACCCAATTATCGGATGCCTGCACGCGATGAGCGATAGATGCTAAGCCTGCTCTCACAAAACTGGAAAGCTGCCGTTTCTGAAGTGTTGGCTTCAATAGTCGGGACAATTGGAATAATCTTACTTATCGCTTTTATTTTATCCGGACAGAGTGAGGAAACCAATCCACTTATTTACTTTCATAAGTATTTTAGCGGTGGTCAGATTGGACTTTCCATACTGTCTCTGTCTGGAGTAGTTTTTGTGGCACTGATGAGGCACGGCCGATTCAATCCATTACTCTCTTTTTTG
>ERZ1029886.183-NODE-183-length-14552-cov-5.979099_pt1 | contig 14552 bp, 11 predicted proteins | sample MGYA00519232_ERZ1029886 | MGnify/ENA primary metagenome ERZ1029886 (study PRJEB33666, sample SAMEA4610932) | skin metagenome | biome: Human-associated habitat; feature: Malodor aspect; material: skin | place: Philippines | collected 2015-08 ... | reverse complement strand
GGGCGGCACAGGCTGCGGACGAGCAGCTCGATGGCCTCGTCGCTGCCGCGGCCGACGACGACCCGGTCGGGGGTGGTCGCCCACAGGTCGGCGAAGGCCTCGACGGGCAGGAACACCTCGCCGCGGCTGGCCGCATGAACGAGGGGCTGGTGCTCGGCCACGACACGCTGAAGCGCACAAAGCAGCACGGCATTGATCGATGGGCAGACCGCGTGAGCGCCGCTGCGGCAGAGCGCAAGTAGCGGCTGGTCAAACGGTCCTTTCCGGTTTTAGAGTGCGTTGATTTCAGGCACCGCAAGATGTAGTAGTTGAGGTTTTTGAATCCTAGGGCGATGCCGCGTAGGTGTTCGAGTCTGCCGTTGATTGCCTCGACGGGCCGTTGGATGCACCGATATCAAAGTAGGCGAGCACATCTTTGCGTCGACGCCACAGGGTGCGTCCCAGTTGGGCGAGATCGCGGCACCGGTGATGGCAAGCCCGATTTCCGCGGTACGGCAGATAGTGGGTCAAGTCCCGTGTAGTGGTGTAGCCGTTTGTGCTTTCGGCTCGGTATGAAGTTGGGGGTTTTGTTAGGCGGTTAGCTGGTGGTGGTCGCCATGGTCGTCTCCTGGGTGGTGCATGAGGTGTTTGGTCTGTTCGAGTGCAGATAGTGACATGTAGCGTTTTTGCTGGATCCAATCGTCGTGTTGCTCGGCAAGGACGGCGCCAACAAGCCGGATGATGGATTCGCGGTTCGGGAAGATACCCACAACGTCGGTGCGCCGGCGGATCTCACGGTTTAACCGCTCGGTGGGGTTATTGGACCACACCTTCGTCCAGACTGGTTTCGGCGCTGCGGTAAACGCCAACACCTCATCGAGTGATTCCTCCAGATACGCCGCAACCTGGGGGAACTTCGGCTCCAACAAGTCAACGACTTCGCGGGCTTGTCCCCAGGTGGATTGAGCGTCGGGTTGCTGGAAGATCGTCTGGAACTTCGCTTAAGACCATCGGCCACTGGGTTTTCGGGACTTTCTCGTAGAGGTTTTTCGCGAAATGGGTACGACACCGCTGCCACGACGCATCCGGCAGCACCTCAGATATCGCATGCTGAATGCCCTCATGAGCATCACTGGTGATAAGGAAGACACCTCGAAGCCCGCGGGCTTTCAGGTCTTGGAAGAAGCCTTTCCACGACGCGTTGGATTCCGCGGTGGCGACGTGCATGCCGAGCATTTCGCGGTAGCCGTCGGCGTTGACCCCGGTAGCTAGCAGCACGGAGCATTTGACCACCCGGCCGCCTTCACGCACCTTGATCGTCAGCGCGTCGCACGACAGGTAGGCGTACCCGCCGGGATCCAGGGGGCGGTTTTTGAAGTCTGCGATCATCTCGTCGAGTTCTTCCGACATGCGCGAGACTTGCGATTTCGACATGTTGGAAATCCCAAGGGTTGCCACCAGGTCGTTCATTCGGCGGGTGGAGACCCCTTTGAGATAGCACGTCGCGATCACAGTCGATAGTGCCCGTTCGGCTCGTGAGCGGCGCTCGAGTAGCCAGTCCGGGAAGAACGCGCCGTGGCGCAGCTTCGGCACTGCCACGTCGATCGTGCCGACACGGGTGTCGAGGTCGCGGTGGCGGTACCCGTTGCGGTGGTTGACCCGCTCGGTGGAAGCAACGCCGTACTCAGCCCCGCAGACGGTATCGGCCTGGGCGGAGAGGATCTGGTTGATAAACCCTTGCAGCATCTGCCGCATCAAATCCGGGGAGGCTTGGGCGAGCAGATCATCCAGATAGGTTGTCGGGTCGATAGAATGCGGAGCAGCGGTCATCGTCATGTGCTTTTCGGTGAGATGTGGTAGTTGAGTCGAAAGGTTACTGACGATGGCCGCCCTTGTATTTTCAAGGGCCCACCATCAGCAAGCGTTACACCACACTAAGGGACGCAACCGGGTGAAAGCGAGATCGCGCACCGAGATGCTCGAGGATTCATTGCAGCTAGTCGACTATTTCCGTGAAAATCTTCGCACAACCAAATAGACCCGTGCTCATACGGCAGTGACCAAGCCAAGGAAGAATCCAATGGCGAGAATCGTCGTGAAAGGCGACTGACCATCTTGGATGAAGGTTTTTCGGCGCAATCTGTACGACAGGAACGAGATGGTGCCTATGGCTGCGAACCACTAGAACAACGTGACTACCGGTTACTTCACCAACTTTGCATGCTTCTCCTTCTTCGGTGTTGGTGGCGTAGTAGCGCTTGTTGGGGCCGATCATGGTCATGGCTAGGTTGTTTGGGGGCGAGGTTGTCGAAGTCACAGGCGCACCAAAAGTGCTCGTTAGAATCAATAGGATTTGATTGATGTCGAAAATGAAGGCGACGCGTGGCGATGACGATTGACAACACCCCAACAATTGACCAGTTCCGTCCAATTGTTCTACGGGCACTGAACAATGGCGAGGAACACGCTGTCAGGGACGTTTGCGAGATGGTCGCCAATCACATGGAGCTGCCCCAGGAGGTTCGCAGCGAGCGGATCGCCTCGGGTCAGCACCGTTACATTAACCGCATCCACTGGGCCTGTTCCGCTCTGACTCAAGCAGGGCTGCTCGAGCGGCCACGGCGTGGTCACTACCGCATCACCGACGATGGCAAGGAGGTTGATCAGCGTTCTTTAAATGAATATTCCGAGAAGGACATGTTGGAATGGCGGGTGTGGCGGGCCTATCAGGAAGAGATCTCCCAGCGTCGTCGCGCAGACGATACTGTTCCTAGCATTAGCCCTAGTAGTGAAGATTTGGTTGACCCGGTCGAATCCCTCACCGCTGGTGAACGTACGTTTAACGCCCAGACGGAAACCAAACTGCGTAAAAGGCTCCAAGAGTCATCTCCGGAGTTCTTCGAGCGCGCGGTCATCGATGTGTTGTGGGCGATGGGCTACGGCGGTACGCACGGGGAGAAAAAGCACGTGGGTCGTACGCGCGATGGTGGCATCGATGGGGTCATCCGCCAAGATGCCCTGGGATTGACGAATATTTATATCCAAGCTAAGCGATACGCGGACTCAAACAAAGTCGGCGAGCCCGAAGTACGGAACTTTATCGGTTCACTCGATGCCAAAGGCGCGAACCTGGGTGTCTTCATCACAACCTCCTCGTTCCAGCCTGCAGCAGAAAAGACCGCAGCAGGCTACCGGCACGGCAAGATTGTGCTGATCGACGGCATCAAGCTCACTTCGTTGATGCTTTCCTACGGAGTAGCTGTACATAAGGCTCACGAATTCACGCTCTACGAAATCGACGACGACTTTTTCGAGGACGACGAACTGGCCTAATCCCAACTAGCAGCTACTGCTACATCAAACATGTAGTGGTGAAAACCGGTATCGGCCTCGAAGCCGGCACATATGCGTGCTGTGATCGTCAACCCCGCGTCCGGGAGTGCGGTAGCGGTCCGGTCGCGTTCGGACAGGTGATTGCCTGTTTTCATAAACAGGGCCCTTATGGGGCGGTCAGGTGACCTGTCGAGCGCTTGCCGAACAAATCCCACTAGCGAGAAAAAGAGGGTCCTTACAATCAGGAGTGCACGAGTTCTGGAGGGGTATACAAGCGAAGCCGGGCGGGCTAATTACCTGCGATATCTTCGATAGGCGGGTCTGCTAAAAGGCCGAGCCTGCGAGGTACTTTGTCCTGGCAGACGAGTGACAATCACGCAGAGCGTCCGAGGCCTTGCGAGCCACTCGACGCGAGATCTGCTTACTGTTCTTCGCCACCGCCATCACCTTTTCATCTGCTCGACTGGCAACGCACGGATAGTGCGTGTTCGTGAGCTTTGACGTCGGGTCTTGTGGGGTAATGGCTTCGATCCTTCTTCGCCTGACCTGTGATCTACTCACGCCTGTATGAGACTCGGCAGAAAAAGGACTTCCTACGCGTCAAGGATGTAGAAAGTGGGACTTCTGGGACTGTTTATGGGACCCGCAACAGAGAGGAACGCACCATAGCATTTCCCTCCGTCTGCCGTGCCCTACACCACTACACGGGACTTGACCCGGGCGACCAGTAATGGCGCATGTATAACGAAAACGGCGAGGACTGTTTTCTCAGTGAACGGCCACAGTTCGACGTGGTAGCGACGGTAGCTAACCCGAACGCTACGAGCAGTAGAGGTGGGAATGACAGGCAACATCGAGCCATGGGTCACAATGAAAGACGTTCAAGAACACTTGGGAGCACGCTGTGAGACGATTGCCCGGTGGGTTGGAAAACGAAACATGTCTGCTTACAAAGTAGGCAGACAACTGAAAATCAAACTAAGCGATATAGACGAATGGGTGCGCTCCGGCGGTGCAGCCGATGACGAGCACCTCACTGGACGCGGCGAAAGGAATCTGCATGCCTGAACTGACTTGGGTTGGTAAAGACAAAGTCATCACCCACCACCTTGACGTGCCTTTCCGGGTGCTCGACCGCCAGTACTCCTTTGACGAGGACGGACAGCACGAGACCGACAACGGCTCCAACAACATGATCATCCACGGTGACAACCTTGAGGCGCTCAAAGCACTTTTGCCGAAGTACGAAGGAAAGATCGACTGCATATATATCGATCCGCCATACAACACGGGTGAAGAGCAATGGGTTTACAACGACTCAGTAAATGACCCGCGCATCAGAAAATGGCTCGGTGAAGTCGTCGGAAAGGAAGGTGAGGATCTGAGCCGCCACGACAAGTGGCTGTGCATGATGTACCCGCGCCTGCGCCTGCTTCACCGACTCCTAAAGCAGGATGGTCTCATTGCTGTGTCAATTGATGACAATGAACTCACTAATTTGGGTTGTATCATGGATGAGATATTCGGCTCAATGAACCGGCTTGCCTGCGCTCCGGTGCGCTCAGAACCTAGCGGAGGAAAAGGCAAGAAGGCTCTCAGGACAGGGCATGAGTATCTTCTCTTCTACAGTAAGGGCGATCAATCAGCGCTCGTCAAAGAAGAAAAGTCGGTAGGCAAGCTCGATCTCAAGGATTCACGGGGGCCGTACCGAAAAGGGCGGGAGCTGCGTAAATGGGGCTCTAAATCGGATAGAGGGGATCGTCCAAGTATGTGGTTTGAAATTACTGCTCCCGACGGCACGGTTGTTACTCCAATTAAGAACGATGGCACCGAAGGTAGGTGGCGTTGGGGGTTGAGCAATCCCGTTATGCAAGAGCTGCTTTTAGATCCGGAAGTTGCACATTGGGAGCAAACCTCTTACGACGATGGTGTGGTTGTCGAGGGAGAGACGGCGCGATGGGTTCCGTATGAAAAAATTCGTGATGCCAAGAAAGCTTTCGGGTGGAATACGTGGCTTGACGGCTATGGAACCAATGCGGATGCAACGACGTTGATTAAATCGCTTTTTGGTTCAAAGGAATTTGACACACCCAAGCCACTAAGCTTGGTGGAATGGATCGTTCTACTCCATGAAAACACTAACGGCATCATTCTTGACTCCTTCGCCGGGTCGGGAACAACAGCGCATGCGGTTCTGAAGGTGAACAAGGAGGAAAGGTCGCATCGCTCGTTCATTCTTGTAGAGCTGGGGGAATACGCAGAGTCGATTACCGCTGGGCGAGTGAAACGCGTGATCGATGGATACGGCGAGGGCAAGAAGCGCGTGGAGGGAACGGGAGGCAGTTTCTCATTCTATGAGCTGGGCGCGCCCCTACTCGTTGAAGGGAATCTGAACCATGAGGTTCCGTTGGAACGCGTGCGTGAGTACATCTGGTTCACGGAGACCGGTGAGGCATACCGCCCCGAAGCTAGACAGGAACACGCGGATTACCTAGGCCGCTCTAGCAACAACACATCGTTCTTCTTCGCTTTCGATGGTGGCGCTCTCACTGTATTGGATCGGGTGTATCTTTCGTCAATCCCCGCTGGTTGCGAGGCAGAGTCATACGTGATTTATGCCGACACCTGCTTGTTGACCGAGCAAGATCTGGTCAAGCACAACATCACATTCAAGAAGATCCCTCGGGACATCACCCGCTTGTGACAGGAGCAGAGTTGTTATGGAACTGAAAAAGTATCAAAAACGGGTGATCGCCGACCTTATGGATTACCTCGACCAGCTCAACGAACAATCATCGTTGGGCCGAGCCTTTAGTGCTTACTGGGAGTCCCGACAGATCCCCGTGGGGCAGGATGGGATTCAGGGATACCAGAACATCATCGATGGTGTTCCACACGTGTGTTACAAGGTGCCCACCGGTGGCGGTAAGACATACCTTGCGTGTGCCTCGGTGAAGCCGATCTTTGCTGCGTTACCACCGGTGCGTCGCCAGGTGGTGGTGTGGTTGGTGCCCTCCGATGCGATTCTGACGCAGACGCTTGAAACGCTGAAAAATCCGTCGCACCCGTACCGCCAACGATTGAATGCTGATTTTGGTAGCCGGGTGGAGGTGTATTCCAAAGAAGAACTACTCGCGGGCCAGAACTTCAGTCCAGCCACCGTGGCCGAGCAATTGTCGGTGATGGTGCTGTCATATGACTCCTTCCGTTCCGCTAACAAGGAGGGCCGCAAGGCATATCAGGCTAATGGGAATCTGGCGCCGTTTGCGACCGCGTTGGGTGCGCCGGAGCAGCCAATCGAGAACGCGGATGAGACAGCCCTGTTCCAGGTAATCAACCAGCTCAACCCGGTGGTGATCGTTGACGAGTCTCATCACGCTACCAGTAACTTGAGCACCGAGATGCTGGTGAATTTCAACCCGGCGTTCATTCTTGATCTGACCGCAACGCCGAAGAAGCAGGCGAACATCATCTCCTATGTTGATGCGTTGGCGTTGAAAAACGAGAACATGGTCAAGCTGCCTGTGATTGCCTATAACCGGACTTCACAGGCCGAGGTCATCACTGATGCGATCGACTTGCGCCAGTCGCTTGAGGCGGCAGCCCGCCAGCAACAGGAAATGGGTGGGCGCTACATTCGTCCGATCGTGTTGTTCCAGGCTCAGCCGAAGACGGGTGAGGATGCGACCTCGTTTGAGCGTTTGCGGGAGAAGCTGGTAGCGGTGGGCATCCCTGAACCCCAGATTGCGATCAAGACCGCAAACATCGACGAGCTCAAGGGTGTTGATTTGCTGAGTTCCGAGTGTGAGATCCGATTCATCATTACGGTCAACGCGCTGAAAGAGGGCTGGGATTGTCCCTTCGCCTACATCCTGGCATCGCTGGCGAATAAGACCAGTCAAGTGGAAGTCGAGCAGATTCTTGGACGTGTGCTTCGCCAGCCTCACGCTGCCCGGCAACGAAACCAGCTGTTGAACATGAGCTACGTGCTGACGTCGTCGAATGACTTCAAATCCACTCTCGACCAGATCGTCGCTGGGCTGAACAGTGCAGGGTTTAGCAAGCGGGACTTCCGTGCAGTCGACGAAGCCCAACTCGATATCACGAACCCGCCCGGACCACCGTCCGCCGCTACAACAACTTCAGATACCGGTGACTCTGGTGATGAGGAGCCTGCGGAGTTTTTGGACTTCGACGAGACCGAGGTGGCAACCGGTCTTGAGGAGCGTGGCACGACGGCAACCGAGCTTACGAGTTCAACCTCTGGTTCGACAGGTCTTGCTGGAATGCTGGATCAAGCGCAGCAAAAGGGCTCCGATTACGAGAAGGAAGCCGAAAAAGCTGCCGAGCTTGGCGGCGGTTTCGTTCCAGCAGATTTGGAGGGGGCTGTGAATACGGCTCAGATGTTCGAAGAATTCCGAGAAGAAGTCGCCGGGTTGAAGTTGCCGCAATTCTTCATCCAGACCCCTCCTTCTGCGTTGTTCTCCACAGGGGCAGAAGGCGTGGACTTGCTGCACAACGATGCGCTGGCAGTAAGCTTCACACTGCAGGATAAGGACACTGGCCTTGATCTGAGTACTGCTGACGAGCAGATGTATCGCATCGATGTTAGAAAGAAGTCCGACGTTCCGCGTGCTTTCCGCATGACGGCAGCTGATCAGAGATTCATGCGTGAGCATTTCAGCAAGCTCAGTGTCGAGACGCAAAAGCACAACGCTGCCGGAGCTATTTATGAGCGACTCAAGCCGATCAACTCGGTGGGTGACTTGGATCTTCGCAGCTACATTGAGCGGGTCACCGGCAATTTCGGGGCTGAAGAGTTGCTGACCTACCAGGAGCATCCAGGTGCGGTGGCTGAGAAGATTCGGGTGAAGATCCGAGGCCTGCTTGAAGAGCACAAGTTCAAGAAGTTCTACCAGGACATCGAAACTCGCCACATTGGCGTCGGGCCGTCATTCACGTTCCCATCCGTGATTCAACCTGTACAGTCCAGCTCACTGATTGGTGGATCGCTTTATGAGGCCGAAGACCGGATGAACAACGACGAAATGGAGTTCGCTGGTCGTTTCTCGGGTCTGGACAATGTCCGGTGGTGGCACCGCAACATCGATCGCAAGGGCTTCTGCATCAACGGCCCGATCAACCATTACCCAGACTTCATCGTCATGACCACCAGGGGAACCATCGTGATCGTAGAACCAAAGGGCACACAGCTGAAGAACGATGACTCTCGTCGCAAGGTTCGATTGGGTACTAAGTGGGCGTCCATGGCTGGCGAGAAGTTTCGTTACTACATGGTCTTCCAAGACGGTGTCACTCCGCTGGAAGGTGCGTACACCAGCTCGCAGTTCTTCAGAATCCTCGAGCAGCTGTAAATAGAGCCCGGAGGACGCAGGCATCTTGGGTTCAGGCGAACAGCTGATTATCCCGCTGTCCGCGCATCGCGCGACAGCTGGTTCCGCTCGACCTGCGCCGAGGTCGAACACCAACACACACCCGGGTAGACGAACGCTTAGGAACTATGCCTGTTCCGCCTTGCAGTGCCTGACAACGAGTTCTCCCATTCCGCTCTGATCAACTTCTTGCGGCTCAACCTAGGGCGGTACATGTTCTCGCGGGCTGAGGTCGCCAACTACAAGGTTTCCGACAGATTGGAGCTGGTAGTTCACGATGTTGCTTAAAGGAAATTGGCCATCAACTTTTCAAACGCAATCCCGTACTTGCCCTGGGGCTGGTTCTCACGGAGCTGGTCGAGGACTTCGCTGAAAGAGGACATAGGCATTATTGTGCCCACAAACCTCGGCAGTTTGGCCTTCAGGGGTGTTTATTTTCCTCGTATAAGGTTGATCAGCGCCATCACACCCGAGATCGCCGCGGTAAGCCCGCTGAGAAGAACACCCATGACGAAGACGCCAGCGATGAAGGACTCGGCGTCTGGGTCGAAGGTTTCAATGCACAGGCCGAACAGAAAGAAGCAGGCCACGCCGAGGCCCGCGGACCACTTGAACACCTTTGCGGCGTTTGGCCGTTTCACCGGCACGGGAGCAGGTTCCGCCGGAGCCGGAGCATGCCAGGAGGATTGCACCGGCGCTGGGGTGTAGTGCGGGGCGTTGGCTGCGGCGAGGAGTTCTTCCGGAGTCGGGGCGGTAGGCGCCTGCGCGGGCGGATCCGCTACTGGTCGGGGTGCGGCAACCGGATTGGGCGACGGCTGCGTGAAGGCTGGCTCGGTGGCTGCGACGTCGTCGGGGACACCGTCCGCGGCGAGGTCCACCACCATCTCCACCAGCTGGCTGCGGCGTTTCGGGCCGACGCCGGGCAGGTCGAGCAGATCGTCCGCGCTGGCGTGCAGCATCTCGGGGTGTTCGAGGCTCCACACGGCCAGGTAGCGGTCGATGCCCCTGCCTGTGACTTCGGGGACGTGGTGGGGCTGGAGGTTGTCCGCCATCTCGTGCAGCGGCTTAGTCGGGTGCAGCGCGATCCAGGCTGCCGCGATGCGCGAGGTGGATGTGCCAGTCGTTCGAACGTGTTCCGGTGAGAGCCAGGAGAACTGCTCTGGCGCCTCGTACTCGGTGTTGTCTTCAACTTGTTCCGAAGATTCCTCTGTAACGGAGTTATGGTCGATCGCGCTCAGGAGCTGCGCGAACGTCGTCTCACCGACGATCGGGATGTCGTACTTGCGTGCCTTTTGCGCCTTGCCGCTCATGGAGTCGGGGTTGGCGGCAACCAGCAGAGCACACTTCTTTGTCACGTCGCCCACGTCCAGACCGGCGGCGGTGGCGCGGTAAGCCCACTCTTCCTGCGGGATGTCCATCGCGCCGGTGAGCGCGATGCGGTCGCCGGGGCGCAGTGTGAAGTTGGATGGGGTGGGGCCGGTGACGGGGTCGTCGAGAAGCGAACGCACGAGTACGGGCTCCACGCCGAGTGCTTGGGCGATGTTGAGCAGGGTGGTGCGCTCGTCGTCGGAGATCACGCCGTCGGACCAGGCTTCGACGGCGAGTTGGCGAGTGAACTCCTCGTTGATGGCGTCCACATCGTCGGCGCTCAAGCCCGCTGCGATGGCGGTGTGTTCGAGTTGGCGTATCTCGGTGCGGGAAATTGTGCGGTCGATAAGCGCGCGGGTCAGTTCCGCGCGGTACGCGGCTTCGTCCTTGGTGCCGGTCGTCGGCAAGGTGCGTGAGAGCTGCCCCGCCCACGAGGCCGCTCCACCGCGGGGGAGCACCTGGACTTCAGCTGCCGGGGTGGTAAACAGCGCCGGTGGGACGTTGGCGATCACCGCGCGATAGTTCGTATGAAGGTAGGACAACAGATCGGCGGTGGCTTGGGCGTCGGCAAGCGCGGAATGCGCCAACCGGTTGTGGATCCCTGCAATCGTCAGCGCCTCGCTGAGCCTGCCCACCCCCAGGTGCTGCTTGGTCAGGCGCATCGTGTCCAGCCATTCGCGCATGCCGTCCTCCGCACCCGCTCGGGCGAACTCGTTTGCCAAGAAGCGGCGCTCGAACGCAGCGTTGTGCGCCACCAAGATGCGATCGTTGAGCAGGGAGCCGAGGTATGCGGCGACCTCGCGGAAGGCGGGCGCATCCACTACATCAGTCGCCGTGATCTTGTGGATGTAACTGTTCGGAATGTCGCACCCCGGCTGGATGAGTGTCTCCCACGTGCGCTCCACCGTGAGGTCGGGGCGCAGCAGCACCACGCCAATCTCCACGATACGGTCCGTGTTGCTGAACCCCGTCGTTTCCAGATCGACCACCGCAAACCCTGGCTGCCGGTCCATTACTGCTCCTTCTGTGCTTCGTCGTTGCTGCCTTTGAACCTAGGGCACGCGCCGACACGGGTTAGGGTCAGGCGAGCGAATGTTCGATGGAACCGGCGGGTGGGTTGTGACGTCTAACAGATGTAGGGCTCAACGAGTTGTCAATTCGTGGTTGACAAGATAGTGCAATGGGGGATTGAAGTGTGCAGCGTTCTGCAGTAATAAAGAAGTTGCGTAAAGAGGCGCAACGGCGTGGCCTGGAATTTGAAGCAATCGCACTCAGGAAACACGACGCGTTTCGCGTCGGGAGCACGACTCGGACTCTCGGACGGCACCGTGAAATTGACGATCTCACAGCGCGTAAGTTCTTTGATCAATTCGAAGAGGAGCTAGGTAAAGGGTGGTGGAGATGAGGGTGTTCACAGTTACCGCAGAGCGTGGAGCAAGTGGCGCATGGGTGCTCGAGTGCGACGAACTTGGGGTGGTGTCGCAGACGCGGAGGCTCGATCGTGCCGCAGACGAGGTCGCAGAGGCTATCGCGTTTCAGTCCGGGCTGAAGCTAGGTGAGTTCGACATCAAGGTTGTGCCAATCCTGTCCGCGGAGGTCGAGTCGCTGCGGAAGCGTGCCGACGACCTTGGCGTGAAAGCGAAGGCAGCCTCGGATGAGGCTACCGCCGCGAGGTCTGCGTTGGCGCGCAAGCTGAAGGCAGAGGGGTTCACCTTGCGCGAGATGGGGCAGGTGCTGGGAGTGTCGTACCAGCGGGCGTCGGAGTTGGCGGCGGGGGAGGGGACCGGAGGGCGTCGATAGGCAAAAGCTCCATGGAACCGGCGGCGGGTTCATTTCGTCTAAAGAAGTGAAGGGCGAATGTCGGAGTGTCAATCTACGGTTGACAGATATGCGATGGGGGAGGTTGAACTATGAAGCGTTATGCAGTAATTAGGAAGTTGCGAGCTGAAGCGCGCAGACGCGGACTCGAATTTGAGGAGATACGCCTAACTCGCCATGACGCATACCGGGTTGGAGACACGACTCGGACGCTGGGCAGACATAACGAGATAGACGATCTTGCGGCGCGGAAGTTCTTTGACCAGTTTCAAGACGAATTAGGAAAAGGGTGGTGGCGATGAAAACGTTCACGGTGACCGCGGAGCGCGGTCCGAGTGGTGCGTGGGTGCTGGAGTGCGATGAACTTGGGGTGGTCTCGCAGACTCGAAGGCTCGACCGCGCAGAGGATGAGGTCGCGGAGGCAATCGCATTCCAGTCTGGGTTGAAGCCGGGCGAGTTCGGGATCGAGGTTGTGCCCATCCTCCCAGCCGAGGTTGAGTCGTTGCGTAAGCGTGCCGACGAACTCGGCGTGAAGGCGAAAGCGGCGTCGGATGAGGCTGCGGCGGCCAGGTCGGCGCTGGCACGCAAGTTGAAGGACGAGGGGTTTACGCTCCGTGAGATGGGGCAAGTGCTCGGAGTGTCGTACCAGCGGGCGTCGGAGTTGGCAGCGGGGTAGACGACAGCCGCCTAAAAAAGTTCCCGCACCGCAGCCCGGTCGACCTTGCCCGGGCCCAACTGCGGCAGCGCCGGCACGACCTTGACCTCTTTCGGCACCTGCCAGCGCGCGATCTCGCCGGCGTCCTCCGCGTCGTCGAAGGCGTCCATGATATCGGCAACAGTCGCGGACCCGGTGTACGCAGCGCAAATGCGTTCACCAAAGCGGGCGTCTTGCTTGCCGACGACACACGCACCCGTCACCCCATCCACCTTGAGCAAAAACGTCTCCAGGACTTCGGGGTGAAGTTTCAGGCCGCCGGAGTCGATGATGTTGTCGATGCGGCCGTGGACGGTGAGGTGGTCGTCGATAAGCGAACCTGCGTCCGAGGTGCGAAACCAGCCGTTCTGGAGATCCGGCGAGTCGAGGTTGCGGTAGCCGCGCGCGACCATGGGGCCGCCGAGGCGGATGCGGCCGTCGACGATTTTCACGCGCGCGCCGGCGATGGGGGAGCCGTTGTACACGCAGCCGCCGGAGGTTTCCGACGAGCCGTAGGTGGTTACGACGTTGATCCGCAGCTTGGCTGCCGACTCGAGCAGACGCGGGTTGGTGGCAGCGCCGCCGACGAGCACCGCGGTGAAGGTGCGCAATGCGTCGATGCCTCTCAGCGTGGAGGTCGCCTTGGCCAACTGCATCGGGGTCAGGGCGGTGTAGGTGCGCTCGCCGGTCGTGGCCAGTTCTTCGGCGCGCTCAGCGAACTCCGCGACGTTGAACCCCCGGGTCAGGTCGATGTATGCGGGTTCGACACCGGCGACCATGCTGCGCACGAGCACCTGGAGACCCGCGATGTAGGCGGCGGGCATGGCAAGCAGCCACTGGCCCTCGCCGCCGAGCGCTTGGTGGGTCGCATCGGCGCTGGAAATGAGGTTGGCGGGCGTGAGCATCGCGCCCTTCGGCTTGCCGGTGGAGCCGGAGGTGGAGACGACTAGGGCGATGTTGTCGTCGATAGGCGCGCCGGGCTCCAACGTGTTGCGTAGCAGGTTCGTGCGTGCCGGGTCGTTCGCCGGCACCGGCAACAGCGCGCGCTGGCCGGTCAGGGCCTCCTCAAGTGCGGGCATGATGGCCAGCGGATTCGCGGGGGCGACGGGTAAAAGTTCGAGGAGGTTGGTCACGGGGTACGAGAGTAGCCGGTGCGTTTCGACGAGCTTGACCCCGCCGGTGCCTGACCTTCAAACGCCGATATCGTCATTTAGTCACCTCATGAGAGAGCGACCTGGGGAAACGGTGGAGGTCAGGCGCTAAAAGTCGATATCGACTTTTGGGCTATCCGCGAGCGTCGGCGTGGCAGGGCAGGGGTGCGGCAGGGCGCGGTCCTGACAAATTCCGCCGTGATTTGTCAGGCGGCGGCATCGTGCCTGGTCAGAAATTGGCCCTGACGAATCACGGCGGAATCTGTCAGTGGCGGGTGCTGATGACGAAAAAGTTCCCGGAGTTTCGCCGAAAGCGGGAACTATTTTGCCTGCCGGGAAGGGCGACCTGCGGAAACATCCTCGTGGCCGGGTGGAAACCCAAGAAAGTTCCCGGGCGGGGAACTTTTTTAGCCAGAAGCCGGACGCCCCCGCCACCGCCCCACCGGCGAAACCCCACCTAGTAGTAGAACGGGAAGTCGTCCCAGCGTGGCGGGCGTTTTTCCAAAAACGAGTCGCGGCCCTCGACGGCCTCGTCGGTCATGTACGCCAGGCGGGTGGCCTCGCCGGCGAAGACTTGCTGGCCCATGAGGCCGTCGTCGACCAAGTTGAACGCGAACTTGAGCATGCGCTGGGCGGTGGGGGATTTGCCGTTGATCTCGCGGGCGACCTGGATGGCTTCGTCTTCGAGCGAGGCGTGGTCGGCCACGATGTTCACCGCGCCCATCCGCTGCATCTCTTCCGCCGTATAGGTGCGGCCCAGGAAGAAGATCTCGCGCGCGAACTTCTGGCCCACCATCTTGGCCAGGTAGGCGGAGC
>ERZ1029886.181-NODE-181-length-14574-cov-7.426958_pt1 | contig 14574 bp, 4 predicted proteins | sample MGYA00519232_ERZ1029886 | MGnify/ENA primary metagenome ERZ1029886 (study PRJEB33666, sample SAMEA4610932) | skin metagenome | biome: Human-associated habitat; feature: Malodor aspect; material: skin | place: Philippines | collected 2015-08 ... | reverse complement strand
CATTTAATTGTTCCTCCAATTTATCTACTTTTTCAATTAACTCTTGAATAGCTTTGGCGTTCCAAAACATAACTTCATTTCCATCGAAACCGTCGCCATGTCTCCACTCAATAGGTAATTCGCGTTCAATAATGACACCATGATGATTACGAATATAGTTATCATTTTGCTCTGATTTATGTTTATATGAGTAAAGTTGTAAATCATTCCTATATGCGTCTAATACACTGTAATTCCATTCTTTAATATCGTATTTGAATTTCTCTGACGACATAGAAAACCATTTACCAAAACGAATGTTTCTATATTTAGTGTCTCCACCGTTGTAATGGTTATTATTTGTAATTATAAGTTCTCCACCACCGACGCCGAAATAAGTATCAGCGCCACTATGGTTTGAAAACGCATAACTGCTAGTTGTGTTTATAGCGTTTACTCTTAAATCTTTATAATTAGGGTTGCCACCATTATAACCATATAAATCAGTAACTCTAAGTTCGCTTAATACTTGAGCATATAAATTTGTGTTTTTTGTAGTCCAGTCTCCAAATAGTCTGTTACCATAAAAATCGCCTGTGCCTATATCGCCGTTTACATTCGTAGCATATACTGTGTTTGATCCTCGTGGGTTTTTTTCAAATCGCAAACTAGCGCCCATGCTACTACCCGGCAATGTTCCGTCCGGTAATTCTGTAACTGCACCATATGACAATACGCCGTCTGTTTCATTTTCTGTATCAGCTAATTTAGTCCAAAATCTAAATTCATTTACACCAACGCGACTTTCTTTGAACGGTCTTATATATACAGAACTTGTAGAACTTTCGACGTTTACAGTATATTTAGCGTCTAAAATAACACGGTTATTATCCGAAGTTACAGCAGCAACGCCATTTGAACTATTTAAAGTAACACCGCGTGCAGTTGAATACGTATAGTCGAAAAATTGTAATGAACCAGACGCTTCTTCGTTATTACCGTCAACATAAGTGGAAACACCAAAATCTGAATAATAAAGTGACCTATCTCTAGTGTTATTTCTAAAGCGTAACAACCCACCTTGTGAACGCATAAAAACATTATCTTTTTGAGTGTCGCCACGCCATGTTCTAACAAATGTCCCTGCCAACTCTATTGTGTCTTGGCTAAGTTTTAAATATGTTCTGCTATCCCCACCTCGAATGCCAATGTTATTAACATTAATATCTAAGCCTTCGGGACTTAAATTTAAGCGGTTGATAATTTCACCTTTGCCTACTTTGTCATCCACTCTACTTGCCATAACGTTGAAGTCTTTATTGACTGTAATATCTACTTTATCTCCTCTAAGTTGAATACCGTTTCTATCCATAGTGTAAGATTGAATATTACCGTTTTCATCGTAGCTTAGATTAATACCTTTAGTTGTAGCCGATATTTCTGAAATCACTTGAGATAATGTTTTACGACTAGCATTGAACTTTTGTTCATCAACTTTTAACGCTATTTTATCGCCATTTTGACTAATTGATGTTTCTAGTTTAGTCATGGCTATGTCATTAGATCGTTTATAATCGTCTGTGTATGCTTTGGCGTTTGTCTCGGCACTATTTGCTTTAATAACCGCATATTCTTCTGCTGCTGTTTGTGCTGCATTGGCTTTACTTTGTGCGTCTGCCTTTGCCATTTCTAGTTTGCTTTTAGCATCTTGTATCGCTCTTTGTTCTTCATCAGATACAATACCGTCTGCGTACGCTTTTAATTGTGTTTCTTTTAAGTTGTCTTGTGCATCTGTATACGCTTTAGCTACTTTTTCTGCATCTTGTTGTGATTGTTGTATTTGTTTTTTTACATCTTCGTTAGCTGGCGACCAACCTGTAACTTTATCGCCTTCAACTAGGATAGCTTTTTCGATTGTTACATTTAAATCAACGTTAGATTGACCGGCTACATCTTTATAAATTAAAAATTGTGTACTTTCAGATTGTGCTGTAAATGTATAAGTAATTTTACCGTCTTTAATATCTACCGTATCTCTTGTTCCGTTAGGATAGTATGGATAAACGCTAGTTTGCCCGCTTTGTCTTTCGTCAGTAGTGACAATATCTGCTTTTAAAGTATAAGTTTTACCTATCTCTAAAGGGTGTGTTAAATAATATCTTATATAAGAATGAGTGCTGTTGTTAGCCCCGTCATTTCGACTTTCGCTATCTAACAGTAAATTTTCGCTTCCAACATCTAAATTGTTGATTTGATTGTCTGTATAGTTCTTTGTTTCTTTTTTTATGTTATCAGTATAATTTTTAGCCTCTGTCATACCACTTTCAAATTTAGTTATTGTTACTTTATCAGTAATTTCGTTTGAAAGTTGTTTTCTTTGGCTATCCGCGTTATCTAACCTTTGAACTATTTCGTTTTTATCTAAAGTGTAATCTTGTTTAGATACTTTACTTTCAATTTGCGTAGGTAAAATATCTAAAGTTGCTTTATTACTTTCGACTGTTGTTTCTAAAGGTGTAAGTCGTCCGTCAACATCTCTTAATTTTTGCGCTACATCATCACTTTTAGCCATTAAACTAATTTGATTATCTAATTCTGTGATGTTTGCTTCGTTTTTTGTTACGCGTGTTGTGATAGGCTTTAACTGATTAGATGTATTTTGATTTGCAGCCTCTTGCGCCTCTTGTGCTTTTTGCTCTGCGTATTCTTTTGCTTCATCACGTTTTGCTATTGCGTCGGCTATTGCTCTTTGTTCTTCATCTGATACGATACCGTCTGCATATGCTTGTATTTCTGTCTGTTTTAATTCGTCTTGCGCGTCTGCGTATGCTTTCGCTGCTTTTTCTGCTTCTGTTTGTGCTGTTTGCGCTTGTGTTAGTGCATAGTTTTGTGCTAATTGTTGCGCTACTTCCGCCGTTTCTTCTGCGTGTGATTTTGCTTCTTTTAATTTGTTTTCAGCGTCTTGTATTGCTCTTTGTTCTTCTTCGCTAACGATATCGTCTGCGTAGGCTTTAATTTTTGTTTCTTTCAATTCATCTTGTGCTTTAGCGTATGCTTCTGCTGCTGTTTGTGCGTTTTCTTGCGCGTCTTGTGCTTTCGCTGCTGCGTCTATACTTGCGTTTTGTTCTGCAAGTTTTCGCGCTGCTTCTGCTGTTTCTTCTGCATGTGTTTTTGCTTCTTTTAGTTTATTTTCTGCGTCAGCGATTGCTCGCTTTTCTTCGTCAGATACAATACCGTCCGCATAGGCTTTTATATTCGTTTCTTTTAATTCGTCTTGTGCGTTTGCATAGGCTTGTGCTGCTTCTTGCGCGTCTTGTTGTGCCTGTTTAATTTGTCTTTGATAATCTTCTGGCGCTGGCGTCCAATCTGTTGCTGTATCGCCTTTTTCAAGTTTTAAATTTGTAATTTCAACCGTTGGATATACTCTTTCGCCTTTTTCATTATCGCCATATCCAGCATAAGATAAAATGCGTACATCGTTTTCAAACGTTTCTGGCATTTTAAACGTTTTTGTTATTGTAAATTTGTTATTTACTAATGAACTATCAACGTTTAAAGGTTGTGAAAGTGCTATAAAATTACTTAACGTTGTTTCGTCTGTATAGTCATATAAAAGTAAACCTAAATTACCACGCGTCAATTCTTTTAAACCGTTGTAACTTTTAATAGTAATCTCGTAATGAATAGTATATGTTTCATTAGGTATGACATATTCTTTAAAGTAATCTTGAGAATATAAAGTTGTTGCCCACAATCTATTTGATATGAATTTTTTTGTATTTTTTACGTCTGGGTGTACATATCCATTCAATTCATCACTATATGATTGAAGTAAATTACGGCTAACATAATTTAAATTATTTATTTTATTATTTGCATAATTTTGTGCATTTTCTTGTGCTGCTTTTGCATACTCATTCGCTAAACTTTGCGCTTGTGCCGCTTTTTCTTCTGCGTGTTTTTTAGCTTCTTCAAATTTATTTTGTGCGTCTTTTATAGCGCGTTCTTCTTCTGCTGTTATCTTATTATCTGCGTACGCGTTAGCTTGTGTTTGCGCTAAATTAATTTCAGCTTTTAACGCTTCTTCTTTTGCGGCGTCAGCGTCTATGCGTGCGCGTTCTTCTTCGTTGATTAAATTATCAGTATAGGCTGCCATTTCATCTTTTAACGATTGTTGTTGCTGTTGTAATAGCTGTAAGTTTGCGTCAGCTTGTCTAATGCGCGCTTGTTCTTCGTTTGTTATTTTGCTATCGGCGTATGCTTGCGCTCTTGTTTCTGCTGCGTCAGCTTGTGCTTTAGAAATTTCTTGTGATTTAACTAAAATTTCGTTTTGTAAATCTTCTGGCGCTAGTGTGTAATCAGTAGCAAAATTACCATATTCCAATTTAACTTTACCTACATAACCATTATTTGCGAAGTCTTTATGCGTCATGTATGTGCCACCGAAGAATAACCTTATGTCCTTACCTATTCTATCTTCGCCCACTTCGAATGTATGTGTAATTCGTGGTTTATCATTCGCTAAGGTATCTATATTCCCACCGTAATATACGCCAAATTCACTTGGAATATTTTCTGTAAAATGTGGCTCAAAGCCTAATGAATAAGTACCGGCTTTTTCAACATTAGAAAGTATAATGTAATCGGTAATTTTTTCGCTATTTCTGATTAAGTTTCTTCCGCCAACTTCAATACCGTCTATTTTTCGTTCTACGCTACTTATACTCGCGCTTATTTCACTTTTAGTAGTATTTATCTTACTATCAATTTCTTTACCTAAAACGCTGTTTAAATTGCTTACTTGACCGTCTGTATATTCTTGTAATGCTTGTCTAACGTTATTAACATCATTACGATTTGGAATATCAGCGTATAAACGTTGATTTTCACTATCCCAACGGCCGTTAGGTAATGTTTTGGCAATTTTGTTCATAGCGTCGTTAAATTTTTCGTCAGTATATTGTGACTGCAACAATTTTAATCTGTCGTCTGCTGCTATTTGTGCATTACGCATAGCTTTATATAAATCTTGTAAACGTTCGCGGTAACGTAAAAATAACGCTTGTGTATCAATTAATTTTCCTATCGTTGCTGTTTCTGGTGTCATGCTGTCTAAATTTGTTTTTATGTTGTTGTAAACGTTTATAACGCTATTTATTGCATTATCTAGCTGTAAACGTAAATCATCATCAACTAAGTATTCGTTATTAAGCAACTTGTAAACTTCGTCTAATAATTTTGAATGTTGTATGTTTAAATTTGCGAATGTGTTAGTTAAAGAATTGTAAAGCACTTTTTCACGCGTCATTCCGCCTAGCTGCTCAACGTCTTTAGCTGTTTCGTTTCGCCATTCTCCATTTACATAACGTCTTAATACTGCGACGTTAGAATTTGAAGTATCGTACCATAACATATCTTCAACTGGTTTTTCTGGCGCTTCATCAGACTTAATAATTTTAGGTTCAAAATATTCAAGTTGTCCTTCTACTGCGTCATTCACAATAGTATTTACATTAGAAATATCATCTTGTAACTTTTTACGAATTTCATCTAAACGGCGCGTAAATTCTTGACGTAACGTATCTTCTTCAAACTCTACAACGTTACCAAACGTGAAAGTAGTATCATCTAAAATTAAATTATAAGTAAAAGCCAAAACTTCCGCCTCAACATATAATGGCGGGTTAAAATCACGGTCTTTAACGCGTACTTTATCGCGTAATTCTACTTGAACGTCATTATAATATCTATGAATATCAAGCGCTGAAATTTCGTAACTAACTGACATTTGTTTACGTTTGTTTAACTCTGTTTTTGCTAACGTTGTTAAACGTTCTAAAGTCATGTTAGTATCTTCGCTTTCAGGCTCGTAAATATCCCATAAATAACGGCCAGGTAAACCGAATTGTTCGTGTGCGTCATCATCTTTAACGACTGTTGAAATACGATTACCTTGCTCATCTTCTGGCCCTAATGCTATTAATGCTGTTCTTACTTCGCTTGTATCTACTGTACGCGTTAAACCTGTTAAGTCTTTACCTTTTACAATTTCTTTCCCTTTAAAAAGTGAATTAGGGTGTTTTAAAGATACGTAACGGTGTTCAACTGTATGACTACCTAATTCGATATAAAAGTCTGCTACCATATCATACGCTGTTTCTAACATACCTATAACTTGGTAAGGGTTATTATAAGACGTCCAAGATTTTGAACGCATACCGCCATATTCTGTTTCGTCTGACACTTCCCAGCCAGTATCAGCTAACGTTTTTAATAACGCTTGAGTTGTTGACATTTTCTCAAAAGTTTGAGGCTTTAAAGGCTTGGCTGTTGCCAAGTCCTCTAAATAAGACGCGTTACATTTTATGTCTGTTAAACCTTCTAAATCATCTTCAACATGCGTAATAATAAACTCGCGATAAACGCCGTTATAGTCTTGTGCTATAACGCGGTTTCTTTCTCTTACATTGTCTGCGCGTTCGCTTAATATTGTAAAATCGAACGTTTCAACCATTTCTTGTACGTTGCGCGTCATTTCTGCTTTTGTTACCGCGCCGTCATCACGGCTTATAAAATCTATAATGTTATCGTTAAAATCTAAAATGTGTATCACATAAAAGCCCCCGTTTATAAATATCTGTCTTGCCAATACATTGTTGTATCAAACGTATTAGGCGGCTCGATTATACATTCAGTCGCGCCTTTTTCTATATTAAAATAATCGCTACCAAACGTTTTAAGGTCAAGTGCTGGCTCTTCATTAATTGTTACTGCTTTATCTTTCATATTAATATTAATTAAATCGCCCTTTTTAATTATCATATCGCGCGCTTTAGGCGGTTTAGGTAGTATTTCGTGGTTATAACTACCTAATATTGTTGTTGGCATGTGAGGTACTGTGCTGTTTTTTGCTATATAAGCGCTAACGGCTGCAACTGGCCGTTCGTAAAATTTTCCAGTATCTTGCCATGTACGTTCGCTAACATCTACTGGAATAATTCTATCTGGATAGTTAACTTCTTTATATTTCCACGTCTTAATATAAAATGTATTACCAATACGTTTTAACCTCATATATACAACAATATCGCGCCATGTATAAAACTCTGGTGCGTTGGTAAGACTGTATATTACTTTTTGAGTACCGTTTTGGTCGAATAGTGTCACATAAATTGTTCCGATATTTTGGCTTGCACGCGGGTTACTATAACCGATTGAAGCTAGCACGCGATTATCTTTATCGTAAATATATTGTGTTGCGTGCGTTGCGCCTTTATTCTTTTGATTTACGTGAATTTTTATTGTTGAGCTAAAGTCTTGTACTGTTTTTCCGAACGAATGTTTATACATTGAGCCATTCCAACCACGTGTCGCTGTAATTGATTTTTCATCAATCATAAATGCGTCTTTTGATGAACTAAATATCATACTACCGCCAACTGTACCGCCTGTTACATTATCGTTTATATCGCTACTTGTAACTTTATTCCAGTTAAAAAACGAACGCATTTCATCATTAAAGATTACTGGTGTATAGTCTTTTAACGGTTTGTCTAAATCGTCGTCGCCTATCATAAAATAATCGTCGTCGCCTTTAGTAACCATAAAATAACTTGCGTCTTTTAATGCTGTTGCTTGTACAATTATTGGCGTATCAGCATTACCAGAATTTACTAAAGTATTTTGGTCTGAAATAGCTGTATTTTTTGTTCCTTTTAATGCGTATTTGTAAGGGTCAGGACATATAAATTTAACTGTCGCTTTACCAAACGTTACAAAATATTCTTTGTCTATACCTTCAGCAAGAATTGCGTAATATATTTTATCTGGCTCACGGTCAAAAATTAAAGGTTTTGGCTCGTTTGTTGTAAGCCATTCTACTAAGTCATCAGCTACATGTTCTAAAGTTTGCGTATTGTTGTATGCGTCAACTAATAAAGACACTTCAATTTCTCGTGGTTCATTATTAATAGAAGTAAGGACGCCGCCGTCGCGCCCTTCAACTGTTGTTATTCCTACTCCTCTTTTTTGCCCCCACGTTGTTGAATAGTCCAAATAATCGCAATAACTTTTTCGCTTGCCATTAAATGAAAAATTGCTCATTATCTGCCTCCTCTTTCAAATTTATTTTTGCGTGCATTTATACGTTTAATTTCGGCGTTTACGTCTTGTGATACTTCTTTTGCTACTGCACGACTATTCATTTTAATAACACTTGATTTATCAGCTTGTCGTCTTGTGTTGTCGTCAACGTTACGTGCGTGATAGTTATTTTCTTGAAGTAATTTTTCAACACGTAATAAAATTTCTTTATCGTCGTTAAAGCCTAATAATTCGCCTGTTCTGTCGTAAATTGCTTTAGATTTAACGCGGTTTGACGGGTCGTGTGAGATAATACTTTCACTAAATCCGCCTTCTGCAAGCCAAGCAAGCTCAGGACTATTTACTATTCCGCCTGTTGCATAACCATGTCCGTGTCCGATAACACTTAACATATCTTTACCGTATTTATATTTAGCCCAATGAATACCAGCTAGTAAGTTATCTAACGGGTTAAATACGTTACCGTGACCTGGGAACTTCATTGAATTAAATGTATTTTTAGCAACTTGAACTAAACCTTTGGCTTCGTTACCGCCAGTGTTAGCGTCAACATATCCGCCTTGTACAGCTCTAGGGTTACCAGAACTTTCACTGTCGATTTGTCTAGCCCATGCGTTAACATATGCGGGCGTTGTTGGTAAACCGTTCATGCGTAATGCTTTTTTAATTTGCGGCGCCCACTTAATACCAGATTTAGGTTTGCCACCGCCGCCGTTATGTTTTTTAAGCCAATTAGTCGGGTCTTTTGGCTGTCCGTTCCAGCGCATTTCATAGTGTAAGTGCGGTCCTGTTGAACTACCAGCATTTACGCCGTCACGTCTAGGGTCGCCTCCGGAAACTCCTAAAAAGTCGCCCGGTTTAACTGGTTTAGTACCATGGAACGCTAATTTAGATAAGTGACCGTATATTGCTTCAACACCATTTTTAGTGCGTATCCACATATTACGGCCAAAACCACCGTTCCAGCCTGTACTACCTGTCGCTTTACCAGCTAATGTAGAATATACTTTATCGTATTTATAGTTTATATCTAAACCATGGTGCGGACGTGCGAATGGATAACCTTGCGCTCTTGCTGCTGCTGCTGTTGGTGCAAAGCCAAAGTTAATGCCTTTTGAAAGGTCAATATATCCACCGTCGCCACCGCTGGCTTCTTCAAACCATTCCTTAACTTTATTAACGGCTCCCTCTTTTAGTTTCTTAAACATACCTTTCATAAGGTTAAATGGTAATTCAGCGCCTTTAGGTATGCCAAATGAAGCCATATTAATACCAAAGCCTTCAAATACTTTTTCTAATAATTTTTTTGGTTTTTCTATCCAATCTAATACGTCGCCGATTTTATCAGATAGCCAGTCTTTACCTTTTTTAGCTGTATTTAATGCGCTGTCAACAACTGCTTTTCCGCCGTCTACAACTTTACCAGCCATAGCTTTAACGCCGTCTTTAGTTTTTTGTTTTACGTCGCCAACTAAGCTATCGCCTTTTTTATGTTTTTTAGGCTTTTTACCGCCACCAAGTAACTTGCTAGCAAAAGTACCTATACTAAATTTAGGTAATGTACCAGCACTAAATGACGCTTGTGTTTGCGCGCCACTTTCAACTGTTGAGCCTTTAGGTAAATATGCTAACGTGTCCGTTGCTGGCGTAATAACTGACTTACCATTAGGATAAGTAATTGTTTCGTGTCTGAAACCACCTGTACCATTTCCGCGGCCTTTATCGCCTACCACAGCCATTGTATCTTGATTAATTTTACCGTTTGAAACATAGCTGCTAGCTTTACCTGTACCCGTAGACAGCTTGATAGGTTTAACCATTTGTTTACCCATACCAAGTTTATCGCCTACCCAGTTAACGCCGCTGATAAGTTTGTTAAGTCCAGTCTTAACGCCTTTTACCATTCCGTCTATATGTGACTTAATACGGCCAACAAAACCTTTGATACCGTCAGTCATTCTTGAAAAGACGCCTTTTACGCCACTCCACATTTTTTTAGCATAATTTACCACGCCGTTTTTCAAGCTGCGCCATGCTCTAGATACAGAATTTTTCATTCTGTTTGTTAAATTTGTGACGCCAGATTTCATAGAATTAAACGTACGTTTTACACTACGCCACATAGCTTTAGCATAAGAAGTTACTCGATTTTTAATAGCGCGCCATGCTGCATATAAGAAGTTTTTAATTTTGTTTATGGTATTTCTGATATTTTTTCTCATGTTTGAGAAAACAGAAATAACAATTTTAACCATTAACTTCACTAGTTTAACGGTGTTATTTTTAATGTTCCGCCATGTTTTAGATAGCCAGTTTTTTAAGCGTTTTATTAAGTTAGTTACTGACTTGTACATTCTACTAAATGAATTAGTAACACTTTTCCAAATTGCTTTGGCTGTACCAGTCACTTTTGTTTTAGTAATTTGCCATAGTTTAATTATGACGTTTTTTAGTTTTGTCATGGTATTTCGTACAGATTTGTACATTCTACTAAATAAATTAGTTACACCACGCCATATAGCTCTAGCGCTACCAGTTACTTTTGTTTTGATAGTTTGCCAAGCGCCTACAAGCCAATTTTTTAAGCGTGTTATTAAACTACGAATACTTGAATACATTTTTTTAAACGCATTTACAACGCCATGCCATAAACTTTTTGCGATTTGTACTGTTCGTGTTTTAATAAACGTCCATGTTTTAACAAACCAACCTTTTAATACGCCTATTACAGCTTTAACGCCATTTACTAAATTACGTGCTATATTAACGACTGACTTTTTCAAGCTATTCCATAATCTTAATGATGTATTTTTAATTAATTGCCATGTTTTAGTAAAGAAAAGTTTTAAACCATTAAAAACTGCTTTAAGCGAATTAATAAAGCCGCGTGCGACCGCAATTACACCATTTTTAATTAAGTGCCATAGTTTAACTGAAATATTTTTAATTCCAGTCCACAAATTACTAAAGAAAGTTTTTAAACCGTTGAACGCTGCTTTTAAGCCACGTACTGTTAAACGTGCGCCGTTAACAATGGCATTTTTGATTAAGTTCCAGAATTTTATTGAACTATTTTTAATAAAATTCCATAAACCAACAAAGAAATTTTTTAAGCCGTTAAACACATTTTTAACAACTCTTACAGTTACGCGTGCGCTTGTAACACATGCGTTCTTAATTAACTGCCAAGATTTAACGACTAAGTTTTTTAAGAAAGTCCACGTTGCGTTCCACGCTGATGATATTCCAGACCAGACGTTTTTAAGAAATCTTGAAATGTAGCCAAAGATACTAACGGCACCGTTTTTAATACTGTTCCAAATATTTATGACTGTATTTCTAAACGTTTCGTTTGTTTTCCATAAATGAATAATGATTGCAACAAACGCGCCAATAGCTGTAATAACTATTCCTACTGGTCCTGTTAAAAATCTAATTGCAACGCCTAAACCTTTTGTAGCTAGTGCTGCGACTTTAGATACAGCGCCCCACGTTTTAGTAGCTGCTGTCATGACTTTAGTTTTAACTGTTGCTGAGCCAAACGCTAAACCAAGAAGTTGTAATATCTTTTTAAATCGGAACATATTACCAACTAAAATACCGATAAATGTAAGTGTTTTTAATGCGCCACTAAATAAAATAATCGAACCAATTACTTTACCTATCCAAGGGTGCGTTTTCATTAAAGCGCCTAACCAACCTAAGAAAGATGACGCCACTTTCATTACAACTGCACTAATTGGCCCAATCGCTTTAACAAGTTCAACAATTACGTTAACAAGATTACCTATAAACTGTCCGGCAATTGGCGCATTTTCACGCGTAAATCTAATAAAGTCTTTAAAGCCTTGCGTTTTAGATAGTGAAGCACTCCATGCTTCAAATTTAGCTGTTAAATTGTCTAAGCCTTTCATTGCCCAAGTTGTTTGGCCGCTAAAAGCCTTAAATAAGTTAAATATACCTTTAAATACGTGGCCGAATATGCTACCAGCAATAGGTAGATTTTGTTTTGTGAAATTTGTAAAGTCGGAAATGCCCTGTTTTGCTTTGTCGCTATTTGCAAACGTATTAAACTGTTTAGCCATAGCTTTCAAGCGACCTGTCATAAATGTTATTAATGGTCCAAGTTGTTTAATAATTGCTGCTAAACCGTCGCCAAATAACATACCAGCGTCTAATACGTCGCTAAACGCATGAACGCCGTCAGTATTGAGCATTTTAAAAACGCCTTTAGCATTATTTGAAGTTTTAAGCCAATTTAGCATTTTGCCGCTAGCGTTCTCAATTAATGAAGCTGTTTCAGTTAAGAAAGGGTTAAGTTGTCCTAGCGCATAACGCGCTGCATTAATACCGTTTGTCATGGTATTAAAGATAGCTTTTTGGTTTTGTGCTATAAGTGCTTCCCAATCGTCTTGTAAGCCTTCTAATGCACTTTGATAATTTTTAACTTCTGACGTTATTTTTAACGTTTCGTCCTCAAGCATTTGTAAAGCATAAGCGCCTTGAGCTGCAAACGCTTGAATACCGCCTAACGCGATTGCATAAGCACCGCCTAAACCTACGGCTGCACCACCAACTGACATTAATCCGTTAGCAATTCCCATAACTGCTGTTGTAGCTGTACCAGCCATTGGTACCATGGTACTTAATAACGGGAATAAAACACCGCCGAAGACATGCTCTCCAACTTCTTGCATATTACGGAAAACATTACCCCAGCGGTTAAATGTGCTTATTGTTTTATCAAAACGTTCTTTTATTCCACTAGCGCCTTTAGATACAACACCTTTAAAGATGTTAAATCTATTTTGAGTACGCGTTATACCATTACTAAAGTTATTAAATTCTTTTCTTACAGAACCGATATCATGTTTAACGCTTATAAATGCTTTTCGGCTCGCTTTAGGTAAAGAACTAAAATTAATTGTTTTTATGTCGTTATTTAGTTTATAAAATGTTTCATTAGATACTTTACCTGTATCGCGCAATTCTTTTTCGAATGCGCTCATTGAGCCTCTTACACTACTAATGGCATTTTTATAGTTTTTAAAGTCTTTAGCGCTCATACTTTGTCTTAATTGACGTAAAGACAGTTGATTATTATTAATAGACTTTTGTAAGTTTGCGAACTCGTATGCAAGACGTTTAGTTTCGTCTGGCATATCTTCCGCAAATTTAAAGCTGTTAAACTTGTTAAGCTGGCCTTCTAATTTTGTAAAGTCTTTTGAAATAAGCTGTATCGACTTTGTTGCTCGCGTGTCTAGTGTTGAAAAATCAACATTATCAATAGCAGCGTCTAATTTTCTAATACTATCTTCACTTACGCGGCCAGTTTCTTCAAATTCTTTTTGTGCTGTTTGTAATTTAGATTGTACGCTTTTTAGGTCTAATCTATCGCCGAAGCCGTCAAGTCTTTTCTCAACTTTCCCTAATGAGCCATTCATTAAGTCAAAACGCTTATTCACGCCCGCCGTTTCTTTATCTGCTTTAGCTTCAAATTCTGCTAACTTGCGTTCCATTTTATCTACGCCACGATTAAAGTCGCGGACGTTAGCGCCAAAGGCTATTTCAACTTTGTTGACTTCTGCCATTAAATTTCCCCCTCTCTTATCTGTTCTCTAATGCTTTTAATTTTTCTAAGCTATCCCATTCCAATTTTTTGTTACCAACCATTTTGTGTTGTTTCTTTTCTTTTGGCGCGAAGTTATCAGGACTGATTTGTTTGATAAATTTCTCGTTTTGTTTAGCTGCTTCTTTGTTTTCTGGTTTAGATAACATTCTTGAAATGTGATTGAGGTATAAGTTTGTAGCCACTTCTGTCGCCTTTTGTTCTTCTTTTTCGAACTCTGCGATTAAGTAGCCTAAGCAATCAATGAAAGGGGTATTTAATACTTCTGTACGGCCACCAAGAATTGGCGCTAGTTTATAAACTAGCGCGTCCTCAATTTCTAATGGCGCGTCGTTATTTACGCGTTGTTCGCTTCTTGATTTACTCTCATGAAGCTGAACGCCTTTCCCATTTTGTCTAAGATACGTTGAATACGTTTAACAATTTTTTCAATGTCGTTAACTTCAAGCACGCCTTCAATAATGTCAAAGTAAGTGTCCATGTCTTGATTTTCTACGTGTAAGCGATTAATACCAGTCATAGCTACGATAATTTCGTTTAAACGGTCTGGCGCTTTATCAAGTAAGAAGCCTACTGTATCTAATAACATAAATACGTTAAAATCTTCGCCGCGCATGAAATCACGTAACTCCATACCTTCTGCGTAATCGCTAAATAAAGCTGTAACTGTTTGTTTAAATGTTTCGTTACTTTGTAAGTCTTTTTGTGTTGCTGAAATAATTTTTGCTAACTTACCAACTTGGCTAGGACGCATTGGTTTAATTGTTACTTCATTTGAACTTGGTAATACTTCGATTGAGCCGTCTCTGTTTTCTTGTACTGATTTGATATTTACTACTGTCATTTATAAAAACTCCTTTTAG
>ERZ1029886.180-NODE-180-length-14614-cov-41.359434_pt1 | contig 14614 bp, 9 predicted proteins | sample MGYA00519232_ERZ1029886 | MGnify/ENA primary metagenome ERZ1029886 (study PRJEB33666, sample SAMEA4610932) | skin metagenome | biome: Human-associated habitat; feature: Malodor aspect; material: skin | place: Philippines | collected 2015-08 ... | reverse complement strand
ACTGACGCTTCGTGCCGAGGCTGACTGCGGCATCCGGGTCCTCCACGTCTGAAACACGGTAGTACAGCATGTCCACGTAGTCGTAGTGGATGCTTGCGATGCCGTAGCCGTGCGCGTCAAAGTCGATGTGGTTGACCCACGGGTTGTACTCGCGGATCATCCGCTCCACCAGCAGCGAGGTGGAGTTGTCCTCCCTGTGGTAAGTGCCGAAGACGTCTGTGAGAATGTCGTCCACATTCGGAGCGGAGATCGACGTTGTCACCATCTCGCACCCGATCTCCCCGAAGCCGGAAGGCGAAACGATAGAGTTCGCCCACTCCGAGTGGATGTCGCCAGTAAGGAACAACGCGTTGGACTCTTGCTCGTCCAACATGGTGAGCACGCGGTCGCGCTCCGCAGCGTAACCGTCCCACTGGTCCGAGTTCGCCGCAATGCCGGTCGCGCGCTCCTGCATGTAGCCGGTGGCGACGTTGGCCTTCTCGTTGTTCTGGACGGTGACAAAGCGCATGGGCGAGACCATCACGGAGTTGCCCAGCACGTCCCAGCGCGCGTCCGACTGCTGGAGCTGCTCGGCGACCCAGTTAAACTGCTTCTGGCCGAGCATCGTGCGCCCGTCGTTGGCAAACTCGTCGCCCGATGTCTCCTGGTCGCGGTAGGTGCGCAGGTCCATCATGGTCAGCTGCGCCAATGTGCCGAAGGTGAAGCTGCGGTAGAGCAGCCGCTCATCGTCCGCACCCTGCGCACGCACCGGAAGCCACTCGTAGTAGGCCTGCACTGCGGCGGCGAGGCGCTCCGGCCACTCGCCCTCCACGCGGCCGTCGGTGTGGTTCTCCGCGCCCTCCATCCAGCTGTTGTTCGCCGTCTCGTGGTCGTCCCACACCACAATCCACGGACACGCGGCGTGCGCAGCCTGCAGGTTCAGATCAGTGCGGTAGCGGCCGTAGCGCTGGCGGTAATCCTCCAGCGTGGTGATCTCCCACTCGGGGTGGTGCATGCGGGCGACGCCGCTCTTGCCCGCGTACTCGCCGGTCGGGTACTCGTAGATGTAATCGCCGAGGAAGACAACGTGGTCGATTTCGCGTGATTGCGCCCGCTGCGCCATATCCGCGTAGGCGGCGAAGAACCCGGATTCCCAGTTCGCGCACGATGCGATGGCGAGGTTAAGGTGGTCGAGCTCCGCGTCCGCCGCCGGCGCCGTAAGCGTGCGGCCAACGGGCGAGGTTGCACCTTCGTGCTCACCGGATGTCACGATGAAGCGGTAGTAATACTCCGTGTCCGGCTCCAAACCGTCTGGGTCGACGTGCACCGTATGGTCGGTTGCCGCCGTGGCGGTAACGGTGCCCTTTCGCGGGTTGGTGAAGTCTTCTGACGCGGCGATCTGCCATTCCAGCTCCACGTCCTCGCCCAAGCCCGAACCCGGCAGGGCGTCACGCGACGGGGTCACGCGCGTCCACAGCACCACCCGGTCCGGCAACGGGTCGCCGGAGGCGACGCCGTGAAGGAACGGCAGGTCCCACTCGCTTGCCGGGGCCGGTTCTTCCGGGGTGGACACCGTGCCGCGCCGCGCGGCGTAAGCGCCGCCGGTGCCGATAGCGGTTGCGGCAGCGGCCGCTGCGACAGTTTGCAGGAACACACGACGATTCACACGGAACTTTGAGCTCATGCAGCTTACTTTCAACGAGCTATCAGTGCCGCGCAATTACAACTGCGCGGAGTTGCCTAATGTTCACTTCAAATTCACCGAGGTGACGAGATTCTTGTAACCGGCTGTTAAAACCGCGTGACTTATGTAGGGGCACATGACTGTTCTGCGATCCCAGCCCCACCGTTCCCACCGCCGCAGCGCTGTTGCCGCCGCGGTGGTTGTTTCTTTGTTTGCACCGTTTACCGTCGCCGTTGACGCCTCCGCTCAGGAAGAGGCCGTCAACTCTAAGATCAGCCGCATCGTGCTCGGCATCGGTTCGGACGCCACCGAGGCCAACCTGGCATGGCAGTCCAGGACAAGCGAGGCGCAGTACCTGGAGTACTGGCCGGCGGACGACCCGAGCGACGTCACCAGCGTCGAATCCACGAAGGGCCGCTACAACGCGGCGATCTTTTACCCGCACGAAGCGACGATGACGGGCCTGGCGCCGGACACCGAGTACGTCTACCGCGTCGGCAACGAGGACCGTGGCTGGAGCGAGCAGCGCACCTTTACCACCGGCGCGGATTCGGACACCTGGAACTTCCTCGCCATGGCGGACGTGCAGATCGGCGTAGACGCCAAGATCGACGAGCAGTCCGCCGCCTGGAACAAGGCAGTCAACGTCGCCACCGGCGAGCACCCGGATTCCGCGTTCCTCATGCTCCTCGGCGACCAGACTGAGGGCTGGGGCGCACCGGTCAAGCAGCTCGAGGAGTTCACTGCCCCGAAAGCACTGCAGAACTACCGCCTCGGCGTGCTGAAGGGCAACCACGAGACCTACGCGCCGGACCGCCACTTCCAGGACACCTACTTCCTGCCGAACGAGGTTGGCACAACCGCGAACTACTTCTTCAACTACAACAACGTGTTGTTCATCGGCCTCGACGGCAACCGCTCGGACGCGGCCGATATTGAGACGCACGCGCAGTTTGTTAACGACGCCATCGCCACCAACGGCGCGGAGGCGGACTGGGTCATCGTTGGCATCCACCAGGCACCGTTCTCTCAGGGCACCCACTACACCGACTCGGATGTGGTGCGCCTGCGCGAGCAGCTCACCCCGAAGCTGTCCGAGGCTGGCGTGGATCTGGTCTTAAGCGGCCACGACCACATCTACACCCGCTCCCACCTGATGAACGGCTTCGACCCGGTCATCCCCGAAGGCGCGGCCAAGTCCGGCGACGTGCTCATCCCGGAGGATGGCGAGGTGCTCTACCTCACCTCCACCACCGCAACCGGCGGCAAGTACTACGACTTCCATGACGAGTCGGGCGAGACCCACCCCAATATCCGCGAGGAGCGCGCTCACGACCTCGCACACGCCTCCACCGCGCGTTGGCGCCAGGATTACAACCCGGACTACACCAACATCAGCGTCTCCCCGACCGAGCTGAAACTGACCACCTACAACATCAACACCCCGTACGTGGTTGACCAGGTCACCCTGAAGAAGAAGGACGACGAGACCCCGGAGGACACTCCCGCCACGCCGACGTCCGAAGATACGACCACGCCGCAGACCGCGCCGCAGACCCCGACGGAGCAATCTTCGACGGAGCAGACTTCGGAAGCGCCGACGACGGACGCCGCACCGTCCGGTGCGGAGACTGCAACTGCGACTGCCACCGTGACCGCGACCTCGACGGAGAAGTCCGAGCCGGAGACCATCACCGCGACGCAGACCTCCGAGAAACTGGTCACCGCCACGAAGACCTCAGTCGGCACGGCCACGGTGACGGAAACGGTCACGCAGACCTCCCCGAACACCAAGGTGGTTGAGAAGACGAAGACGGTGCCCACCACGGTGAAGGAGACCGTTGTGGAGACCGCGACCGTGGAAGTTCCCACCACCATCACCAAGAATGCGGAGCCCGAGGTCATCACCACCACGGAGACCTCCGAGAAGGTCGTCACCGAGACCGTGACCTCCACCGGCAAGGCAACTGTGACGCAGACTTCGACGCAAACCTCCCCGAGCACGAAGGTCGTGGAAAAGACCAAGACGGTGCCCACGACCGTGACGTCCACAGTTGTGCGCACCTCCACCGTCGAGGTACCCACCACGGTGACCAAGAGCGCCGAGCCGGCCTCCCCGACCACTCAGGCCGAGCGCCCCGAGGACGGCAGCGCCGAGGGCAGCACCTCTGGCAGCAGCACCACCGGCATCGTGCTTACAGTGCTGGCGATCCTGGTCGGTCTGCTGGCGTCCATCTTCGCTGTACTGGTTCGCGTGAACCCGCAGTGGATCGAGGACATCCGCAACCAGTTCAACATCTAAACCAGCCAAGGACGCCCCGCTGCCGCAACCGCGGCGACGGGGCGTTCTCGCTGTTTCAGGACAGCTACCCCCGGTCGATCGCGTCGAGCTCGCCCTCCGGCCACACCACGTTCTTCGCCAATGGGATCTGGTGCGAGGCGCTTTCCAGGATGTGCATGAAGTAGCCCGCCGCATTCGGGATGGCCACGATGTCGCCCGCGGCGATGCCCTTGGGGAAGCGGATCTTGCGGCGCAAGATGATTTCATCCTCGATGCAGTACGCGCCGACGAGGAACGCCTCGAGCGGTGCTCCGTCCGGGCTGCCTTTCACCAGCACCGGATCTGTGAGATAGTCATCCGACGTCGTGCGGCACTGCGTGCGGTTCATCTCCAAACCAACCAGCGGCAGGCCGTCCGAGCGGGTCTTCACAAACGCCACGCGAGCCAGGATCACCCCACAGCCGTCAAGCAACGAGCGGCCCGGCTCCAAGTGCAGCCGCAAGCCACGTTCGCGCAGGCCCTCGGCCACACCGTCTGCGAGTACCTGGTCCAGCCACTTCCCGCGCGTGGGCTCCTGCCAGTACGGGTACGTGTTCAGCAGTGGGTCGGCCTTCCACGTGAACGGCTCGGCGTAGCCGGCGCGCTGCTCGGCGATAGCGTCCTGGTAGTCGTTCCACTGCTGCTCGTGGGCGAGATAGCGCATGGGCACGCCCCCGCCGATGTCGATGAATTCGGGGGTGTGGCCGGCGGCCGTCAGGGCGTCGACAAGCTGCATGCACTCGCGCAGCGCCGCCGAGCGGTCCGCGGCCGCGTAACCGTGGAGGTGGGCGTGGACGCCGACGACGCTCACGCTTGACGACGGCTCACGCAGATGCCACGCCCAATCCTCCAGACGCTCGCCGAAGCGGGTGGGCGGCATCGTGTCGGGGTCCGGCGCCAAGCGGGGTGCCACGCGGGCGGTGTTGCCGCAGGCCTCCGCAAGCTCGCGGATGCGGTCGTACTCAGCGCGGTTATCGGCGGAGATGACCACGCCGTTGTCGATGGCCAGCTGCAAGAGGCGGTCCGGCTTGATGGCGGTGGACAGAATAATCCGGTCCCCCGGAACCTCGTGCGCCAGGACCTGCCGCAACTCGTTTTCGCTGGCTACGTCGACTCCGTTGCCGGTGTCGCGTGCGGTGTCGGCGAACACAAGGCCCTTGTTGGCTTTCCTTGCGAAGAACACCTTCGTCTCAACGCCGGAGCGACGCCCCGCTTCCACGAGTTCGTCGATGTTGGCTCGCATGGGGCCGGGATTGAGCACGTTGACGGGGCTGCCGTACCGCTCAACCAGGTTGTGGCACGCGTCCGGATCAGCGAGTAGGTCCTGCGACCACCTGAACTCTGTCGGCTCTAGCGGCGGCAAGCCGTGGACGCGATCCGGCTGCCGCATCGCCGCCGCGCTGACCCGATCCGCCCACCTGTCAACGACGTCGTGCTTCGTGCGCTTGAGCGTGTCGTGACCGAGGATGAGCCCCTCGTTCATCCGCCCGGCCGCGGCGATGTGGCGCTGCCCGACGAGTGAGCCGTCCCGCTCGACATGCAGGGCGTCCGTGTCGGCGTAGCGCTGGCCGATGCCAGCCTGCACCAGGTTGCCCACAAGCGTGCCTTCGACGACGCCAGGCGGGGCGAGGACTGCGTCGATGACCACGGTCGCGCCGACTTCGCCAGCAAGATCGCACAAGTCTTCGTTGCCGCGCGCAATGAGGTCCGTGCGGATGCGGCCGTCGTCCAGGAGCTGGAGGAGAAACTCCGCCGACTCTTGCGGCGGGCCGAAGGCGACGCGCTCCATCGTGCGCGTGAAGTCGTGGAAATCCCGGCCGCCGAGGGATTCCTGTCCGCCGAACGACGCGCGCTGAATGAGTGCATCGTAGGTGTCGCGGAAGGCTACCTGCGCGGCCTGCGCCGGCGTCCAGGACCGCTCGCCGCGCGACGCGGCGAGGGATGTACGCAACTCGGCGACCGGGTCACCCGTGTAGTCCTCCCCGGCAAAGACGCTGCGGATCTCCTCGGTGCTCCCCTCCCCGCCGGCGGCGCGCAGAATCTCCGTTGCGCAGGCTGCAAGAATGTCCAGCAGCTCGCCGAGACTCCGGCACTGAAGAATTGCCCGCGCCGCTGCGTCAATGTGCGGCTGCGCCCGCCACTTCGCCTCATCTTCCAGGTAGGCCTTCACTTCCATGAAACGGCCTGAGCGGGTGACGGGGTAGAAGATTTTGGCGGCTGCGTACTTCACTACGTCGATAAACGTCAGGGCCGCGCCTCGCACCAACGCGACATCGTCTTCGCCCACGACGTCCAAGCGCGAGGCCGGGTAGGCGGGAGCCACTACAGCCAAGTCGCCGAAGTCGCGGTGCGCGAGCGAACCGGGCCAATCGTGTGCGTGCCCGGTAACCACGAGTACCTCGTCGTACACCTCCCCGAGCAGATCCACACCGCCCTCGACGGGCTCGAGTGCATCAACCCGTGCAACGCGGTGGCGCACGCTGCAGCGCGGCGGCACATGCTCTTCCAAGGCGCTCCACGACGCGAGCAGGTGCCCGCCTACATGGTTGCGGCTGGGGAAGGCGCCGTTGAGCTCATCCCCGGCATCGAGCGGTCCGAGCTGCGTTTCCACAATGCTCTTTGGGGCGTTCAGAATCCATGCGTCGGGCACCGACTGCCCAAATGCTCCGGGTGCGGACGCTTCGGACCACGGACGGTCGTTGAACACCGTCAACTGGATGCCGGCGCCGCGCTGCCGCGCACGCTCCATCAACGCCTCCGCGGCCCATAATCCACGCGGGCCCGCACCGATGATCGCTACCTTCATTCCGCGCCTCCGATATGTTCTTCGACCCAACTGTCGTTGTACACCGTGTCCAGATACGCCCTGCCGTCGTCGTGGAATACGGCTACGACCTCGTCTGCCACACCCTGTTCAATCAGTTGCGAAACCGCCGCGGCAACTGCGCCTCCGGATGCCCCGGGCACAAAGCCTGTAGTGCGCGCCATTCCCCGCGCCGCGTGCACGACCTCTGCGGCAGACACCCGCATCACCCGGTCCGGGTGCACCTCCTGGGATAGGTCTGTGACAACTCCGGCCCCGTAGCCGGGGAGGATGCGTTCGCCGCGTGCACCATCGAAAAGCACCGACCCCTCGGCGTCGACCGCGACAACCTTGGTGTCGTACCCGTGGTTGCGAACGTGCCGCAGACAACCTCCAACGGTGCCGGTGGTACTCACTGCCACGGCGAGCAACTCCGGCGCGTGACCGAGCTGCTGCACAATCTCGCGCATGGTGCCCTGATCATGCGCGTCGAACGCCGCGCGGTTGGAGTACTGGTCCAAGTTCACCGCACCAAGCGTCTCTTTGAGCTCAGCCACAAGGTTGCGACGGGCTGTGAGCCAGTCTCCAGTTTCCGGATCAGGTTCCGTTACCGGGTGCAGCACGGCTCCGAGGGCAGCGATCATCGACAGCGTGGCTTGGTTGGTGCGCGGGTCGACAACGCAGTGAAACTCCCAGCCACCGGCGACGGCCTCGCGCGCAAGCGCAATGCCGAGGTTGCCGCTGGAGGACTCCACCGCCACAGCGCCGGGATGCAGCAGGCCCTTCTCGGTAGCGTCCGCGACCATTGCCCGCGCCGTACGGTCCTTGGCACTACCCCCCGGGTTGAACGATTCGAGCTTGCCCCACACCTGAGCCTCCCCTGGAAAGCCAGGGGAAAGGTCTACGAGTGGTGTGGTGCCGATGGCGGCCAGAAGACCGGACTGGTGAGACGCATGCATGCGTTCCACCTTATGCGGTCCGGCCCTCCAGCCGTTGGACCTGGCGCGCCAGTTCCTCGCCGAGGGCGTTTCCAGGCAGCCGTTCCTGCACGAGGTCCGCCACCGAGCGGTACCACCACAGTTGCCGCTCTTTGCCGGAGTTGAACCGAGCCCACAGCTCATCACCGATTGCGTCGAGGTCCGCATGTATAGACAGCAGGTTGTGCAGTTTGTCGGCCGCGGAAATGAGCACGCTGCCATCTTCCGCCCCACGCAGGTGCGCCAGGTATGCGTCCGAACGGTCCTGCCAGCCGGAAAGCGTGCTGTCTTTGGTCACTCCGCGCACCAACTCAACGACGTGCGCACCAAACTCCTCAGCCATGCGCTCGGGACTGTACTCGTCCGGCACGTCCTCCAAGATGTCGTGGAACAGCGCAGCGATGAGCACATCTTCATCATCGGTGACTTGAGCGACCAAGTGCATCACGCCGAAAACGTGGGAGACGTACGGGATGTCGGTGCCCTTGCGCACATGGTTGCGGTGCGCCCACGCGGCGGTGTTGATTGCTTTGATAAGCCGCGGGGATGCGACGAGAGAATCGGCCATTGTGAAGACCCCTTTCTGCCGGAAACAGTGCCTACCTTAGGAACACTGCCGACATTGCCCATCAACTACCCGAACACTTGATCTAATCGACGGTGATCGTCCCTCTCACCACCACGTTCGCCCGTCCGCCAACCCAAATCGCATCACCGTCGTCCGTGATCTCAACACGCCCGTCGCGCGCGAGCGACGTGCCCTGCGACACCGAGTAGTGAGCAGGCACGTCCCTCCGGCCTCGCAGCCACTGCGCCATCGCACCGTTGGCGCTGCCAGTCACCGGATCCTCAAACGCCGGCGTGAATGCGCGCAGCTCGTAGGCGGGATCCGTCCCGCCCGTCAGCGCGGCAAACGCGACCTTGAGGTCGCTCTCCGCGGGCTTCTTCAAGGCCCGAAGCGCGTCAAGGCTGTCCAACAGGGCCAGCTTCCAGCCGGGCCCGTTGTCGCCGAAGGAGGCGTCGATAAGCAACTGCCTCTCGACGCCAAAGGCACCGCACACCTCATCCTTCTCCCCCTCAGAGAGTGGGCCTCCGCGCTTGAGGGGCGGCGTAGCGAAGGCGAGCGTGTCGCCCTGGGTTTTGACCTCGACGTTGCCCACGCCGCATTCCTGGACCACTAAGCCCTCCGTGCGGGGTTCGTTGCCCAGAGCAAGCCACGCGCGTGCAGTGCCGAGCGTTGGGTGGCCTGCGAAGTCAAACTCCTCAGTGGGCGTGAAAATGCGCACGCGGTAATCAGCTGACGGCTCAGTGGGCTCGAGCAGGAAGGTTGTCTCGGAGAAGTTGGTCCACGCAGCGATCGCCTGCATGCGCTCGGCCGAAAGCCCGTCAGCGCCACACACCACCGCGAGCGGATTGCCTGTGAAAGCGCCTGTGGCAAAGACGTCGATTTCGAAAAAGTCCAGGGAAGTCACCCGGCCAAGGCTACCAATGCGAAAACTCCCGATCCGGAGTCCGGATCGGGAGCATCTGCTTGTACCCCGTACGGGATTTGAACCCGTGTTACCGCCGTGAGAGGGCGACGTCCTAGGCCGCTAGACGAACGGGGCGCGCTCGCTTGCTTGCGACTTGTTAACAATAAAGGACGCTATTGTCCACCAACAAATCGGCAGGTTAGAGTCGTTTTTAAGCGATGTAGACCAACGGGGCGTGAACGTTGACGCCGACCGTTTCGCCAACTTCTGGAGTGATGCGGGCCGAAGTGCGTGCGCGAAACTCCACCCCGTCCACATCGATGGTGAGCGAGTAGCCGGACACCTCAAAAAGCGAGGAGGTGACCCGGCCGTTTAGTACGTCCCGCTCCCCTGGCGCTGCCACTTCTACCGCCTCAGGCAACACCGCAACGGTGACATCACCTCTATGGCCTGATGCGCCAACCATCTCCACATGCGCAGTCGGCCATTCCATGGCAGGCGTTGTGACGACCACGCGGCCGTCGACGATTTGTCCCTCTAACAGCGTCGCGTCAGCGATAAAGGAGGCCACCCACGGCGAAGCTGGTTGAGCGACGATATCCCTCGGCGAGGCAAACTGCTCGAGCTTGCCGCCTCGCAGCAATGCGATGCGATCGGCGATGGCAATCGCTTCCTTGCGGTCGTGGGTCACGTGCACTGTAGTTAGGGAAGACCGCTTAGTCAGTGCAACAAGCTCTCGGCGAAGACTGTCTCGCAGTGGTTCGTCGAGGGCCGACAAAGCTTCGTCGAGAAGCAGCACTTGCGGCTTGGCCACAATCGCGCGCGCGAGCGCGACTCGCTGCCGCTGACCGCCTGACAACGTTGAAGGTTTCCGGTCTCCGTAGCTCTCCAACCCAACGGTGCGCAACGTCGAGTCGACGAGCTGTTGTTGTTGTTTCTTGTTCGTACCTGCACGTTTGAGCGGGTAGGCGACATTATCCGCAACACTCATGTGTGGCCAGACTGCGTGCTGCTGAAACACCATGCCCATCCGCCGCTTTTCTGGCGGTGTGCGAGTCACGTTTGTGCCGTCGAGGGAGACCGTGCCTGTGGAGGGCTGCACAAACCCGGCGAGGGTGCGCAGCAGCGTGGTTTTGCCCGAGCCGGACGGGCCGACTAGCGCTACGAACTCGCCGCTACCAACGCGTAGGTTGATGTCGTCCAACCCAACGGCACCGTCTGGGAATACGACGCTGAGGCCGTCAATCGCAATGTCACTCATCAGGACTCCTTGTCAGGATTGCGCACGGTCAGTGCCAGGGCGGCAATACCGATTGCTGCAAACATCAATGCAAGCGCTGAAGCTTGGTTATAGTTTCCGGACTGTTGGAGGTTGAACAGTTGCACACCAATTGTTGTGGTGCCCGGAGCAACGAGCAGAATTGACACGGTGAGCTCGCGCACTGCGGTGACTGCAACGAGAACTGCCCCGGAGAACGCCGCTGGTACAGCCATTCGCCCCGAGGTATCCACGATTGAGCGCACCCTACCCGCGCCAGAGATTCGTGCCGCTTCTTCCACTGCAACCGGAATCTTGCTCATCGGTGCGCGCACAGCCTGCAGCACCAAGGCTGTGAAGGCGCAGACGTAGGCCAACAAGATCACCCAACGGGTGTTGTAGAGCCCCGTGTACCTGCCCACAATGAGCCATCCGACACCAATGATCAGCCCCGGGAGTGCAGCCGGAAGCAATGTAGCCAGAGATAGCGGCGTGTTAGTACGCGCGCGGGTGCGGGTGACCAAGATGCCGATCGCCCAACCCAGCAGACCGCACAGTAGCGCGGCACCGCCGGCGAGAGCGACCGAGTTAGTGAAACCGTCAACCACCCGCGGGTTGCTCAGGGTGCACTGAAAATTCGACAACGTGATGGTCTCCAACGTAAACGGCACACCCGGGGCCGGAAGCAGCGCACGGTGAGCGAGCCCCAAGATCGGACCGAGGGTAATCGTGAGTGCCAGGACCCAGGAGACCGCGGTGACAGGAACTCTCGCCACACCGAGTGAAAGTTGCATCGTGCTGGCACCACTGACTTGCGAGGAGGCTCGGCGCGACACCGCGTAATCTGCCACTACGGCGAAAATGCCCAGTAGCATCAGCACTGCTCCAACTGTGGACACGACCTGCAGCGGGTTGCTTACCGTGCCTGATTCCATAAACCGGTAACACATTGTCGCCAGTGTCTCGAACCGCACCGGCGACCCCAGAATCGATGGAATACCGAAGTCGGCGAGGTTCGACACTGCCGTCAGGGTGAAGGCGCTCAAGAATGCTGGCCCCAACAGCGGGATGGTCACAGTGCGCAGCACCGTGCCACTGCCCGCGCCACTAACGCGCGCAGCCAGTTCGAGATCAGACGGGATCTGGCGCAACGCTGCGGCCACAATGACGTACACAACCGGGTACGAGTGCAGCGTCATCAGAAAGATGATGCCGTCGGCTCCGTACAAGTCCCACAACGGCCGGTCGAACAGCGCATTGAGCCCCTGGTTTCGGCCAAACAGCTGCAGCCAGGAAATGGCACCGACGAACGGTGGGACTAACAGCGGCGAGAGCAGAAATAAGCGTAATCCCGTTGCTCCACCAACATCGGTGCGCTCCAAAACAATCGCAATTGTGCCGCCGATGAGTACCGCGCCGATAGAAGACAGCACGGTGGTCATCACGGAATTCCAAGTGGCGCGCACCAGGCCTTGTTCCACAAGTACCGGAAACTGATTTCCCCCGAGCGCGAGTGAGACCACCAGCGCGAGCGGGACAATAAAAATCGCCGCGGCAACCAACCACACCCCTAGGCGAGCGAGGTTGAGCCCCGGCGAAGAGAGGCGTTGCATTGCCACCTAGTTCATCGCGCTCTGGAAGAACTCTACGGAACGTGCGCGATCGTCCGTCAGCGTCTGCAGATCAGCGTCCATCAACGCAATATCATCAAGCTCCGGGGCATCACCCGGCGTACTGACGCCGTTGATGATCGGCAAGTAGTTCTGATCGACTGCTAGTTCTTGGCCCTTCTTCGACAGCACAAAGTTAATAAACAACTCCGCCTCAGACTGGTTCTTCGAATCCGCGAATACTGCGATCGGCTCGGTGATGTAGGGCGAGCCTTCGGTGGCGTAGACCTCCTTAACCGGGGATCCTTGTGCCGCCAGATCGCGCACGAGGTAGTCCACCACAACGCCGACCGGGTGGCCACCACCCGCAATCTCCTGCGAGGTCGGGCCGTTGGATGCAGCAATCATCGGTGCGTTCTCACCCAGTGCGGTGAGCCAGTCCTCACCGAGCTCGTCGTTGTTCATCCACACCGTGGCGTTGTATGCGGCTGCGCCGGAAACTGCCGGGTCCGGCATCACGATCTTGTCGCGGAACCGTGCGTCGGTCAGATCAGTCCAAGACTGTGGTGCATCAGCTTCGTCGATCACTGAGGTGTTGTACGCAAGAACGGTAGAGATGATGCGGGTGCCAACGTAGTACCCCTCCGGGTCCACGGCGCCGTCGATAACCTCACCAGTTTCCACATCATTCAACTGTGCGAGCAGGTCTTCGGACTTGAAGGCCTCAAAAGTTGGTGCGTCCGCCGCCCAGATCAGGTCGGCCTCCACGGAGCCAGATGCCTTTTCTGCCTCGATACGCGCTTTGAGGTCACCGGTGCCTGCACGATAAACCTGCACGTCTACATCCGGGTGCTCCTCATTAAACGCTGCGATAATTTCGTCGACCTTCTCCTCCGGCTCGGAAGTGTAAAGCGTGAGCGAACCGGTGGCAGAGTCCTTCGCCGCGTCTTCAGCACCATTCTCGCTGGAGGTTCCATTGCTAGATGCTGTGTCCTCTGTGGGCTCAGAGCAGCCAGCGAGAGCGAGCGTCGCGGCGCTGAGGGTGGCAATTGCAGACAGGGACTTTCGTGTGAATTTCATTAAGAACTCCTTTGTGCATGGTAAAAACAGCGCTTACCTTAACACCGCATCCCACGGCGCGCTCGCCGAACAGCAGCGCCAGTTGCTACCCACTCGACCCAGAGGACCCACCGACAGGCTGCGGCGCCTCCTCCGGAACCGGCGCCTTGGTCACCGGGCTCTCCCGCTCGAAGGGCTGCACGTTAAGCGCCGGGCCTATCACCGACCAGCTTTTGCGCATGGACTTCTCAAACAAACCCCAACTGTGCGTGCCCTCCACCTGCGGGTACCACTGCACGTCGAGGCCTGCGCGCTGCGCCCTATCCACGAAGTAGCTGGAGCAGGCGTAAGAGGCGGCCTCGATCGCCAACGGCGGCCCCACACGCTCCGAGGACGTCTCAGTGCCGTCGATCGCGCCGGGCACGCCTTGCGCCGCGGAGATGAACAACGCAGTACCGCGCAGCGCGTCGAGGTGCAGCACTGGCGAATGCGCCACCCATGCCGGGTCCGACGACATACCCCACATCCTGTCCGGGTCTGCCCCGTTCAGCTTCAACGCTTGGCGCACGTAGGTGTCGCCCAGCACGCCGGATGTCGCCGGGCAGCCGGAGTACGACGCCGCGGCGGCGAACCGCTCCGGTTCCAGCGACGCGATGTTCAGGGCGGGCCCGCCGGACATCGAAATTCCCGCGATCGCGTCCCGGCCAGTGCCGTGGAAATGCTCGTCCATAAGCGGTGGCAGCTCCTTGGTGAAGTAGGTGAGCCACTTGTTGCGACCCGTGGCCTTGTCGTCGCGGTACCAATCCGCCTGCATCGACGACACCGAGCCGATCGGGGTAACCACGTTAACCAGTTTGTCCTGGAAGAACTCCTGGTAATCGGACGAGTTGCGCCAGGACCAGCCGTTCGCAGCACCATCCGCCCCCATGAGCAGGTAGAACGTCGGGCGTGGGGTGCTGTTGCCAAGGCCGCCGGGGAGGATTACCTCGTTTCTCACCTCCCGCTTCATCGAGGGCGAGTAGACGACCACCTCGAACACGTCGTTCTCGATGTGGGTCACAGATCTCAGGGTTGCGGGCTTCGCGTCCTGGTCCGGGAACGTGTCGCTGACGTTGCTGAAGCCACTGCTTAACGACGACCCGTTACCGCTCGACCCCTCATAGAGGAAAGACCCGAACACTCCCCCGCCAAGGGTTGCAAGGAAAAGCGCCGGCACCGCAAGCAACGGAATTGCAGAGTAAAGGCTCGATGCCGCGGCTGGCACGCTTGAGGCGTCCACGAGGCTGGAACCGCTTTGACGAATCTCACCGCTGAAGAGCGACGACAACAACCACACCATGGGGACACGGTACCCAATGCGAAAAACCTCCGACCCTGCTGGGTGGGAGGTTTGTCGTGTTGTACCCCGTACGGGATTTGAACCCGTGTTACCGCCGTGAGAGGGCGACGTCC